>Ga0209992_10000422_pt1 | contig 57311 bp, 36 predicted proteins | sample 2SBtaG_2_FD_182564 | JGI IMG/M metagenome (GOLD analysis project Ga0209992, IMG submission 182564) | Deep subsurface microbial communities from Kolumbo volcano to uncover new lineages of life (NeLLi) - 2SBTROV12_ACTIVE470 metaG (SPAdes)... | ecosystem: Environmental > Aquatic > Marine >... | reverse complement strand
AAACTGCAGAGCGATGGTCATGACGGGAGGTCCCTGGGAGAGCGCAGACAGGAAGAGAGCTGCGGCAGATCATACGCTGGTACAGAGCACGTTCCGCTCGACGATGTGTCCAGCGACCAGGCCGGATGTCTTCGGGCTTGCTGCTCCCTCTGGTGTGACCCAGACTGACTGGCTCATGTCCTCCACCGACTGGCACATCTATCTGGTGCGCAGCGCCGACGGCAAGCTCTACACGGGCATCAGCACCGACGTCGAGCGACGCTTCGCTGAGCACGGGTCTGATTCAGGACGGGGCGCCCGAGCCCTGAGAGGCAAGGGCCCCCTGCAGCTCGTCTACCACGATCGGGTCGGCGACCGCAGCCTCGCCCAGCGCCTGGAGTACCGGCTCAAGCGCCTGCCGAAAGCCAGCAAGGAGCAGATCGTCTCGGCAGCAACGCCCGCGACCGAGCTCACCCGCCTGCTCATGGACGAAGACGCGCGCTGACCGCTCCGCGGGCCTGGGCTGACGTCGCGGCGCCTGGGCGAGGCCATGGAGGCGACGCCCTCCCCCGACTGCTAACATCGCGGGCATGTTTGATCCCAAGACCATGCTTCTCTGCCACGCATTGACCGAGCTGGCCTCTCGCCTCGACGACCCCTCCCAGACCACGGTGTGGCAGGAAGCCCGCCTGGCTCTCACCGCTGCCGAAGCAGACGAAGAAGACCTGCTCTACGCCGTCGAGGCAGAGGACGGCGACGCGCTGAAGGCCCTGCTGGAGGGTTGGCGCAGCGGCAAGGGTCTGCTGCCCCTGCACGACCGGGGCATTCTCAAGCGGGCCATGAAGGCCTACCGCAAGCGGCTCAAGCTGAACCGACTCGACGATGAGTCGCGGCTCGGCGGAGCCTTCAGCAAGGGCCAGGCATCCAACGTGGTGGCGATCACACCGCCGGATCAGATCCCCGCGCCGATCTGGCAAGAGCTCGCTCGACAGGGTCGCCTGGTCGACGCGAAGCAGGGCATGTACGAGCTGCCCCCGGACGCTCCCTGAGCCCCCCTGCGCGTCGCTGCATGTCGGCGCATACCGCTGCACGTCAGCGTACGCCGGCGCGAGACGCACGCCCCCCTGGCGATGCCAAGCGCTCGCGGCACGGCCAGCAGCAACCGCTAGGTGAAACCCGCCAAGGTCCGCGTCTCGGCGAAGCCCCGCTGCGCGGCTCGCAGGCCCTGCACCAGCTCGGACGGCGCGGCCTCGCCACCGTCGACCAGGCCATAGCCCACTTCCATCAGCTCGCCCACGCTGATCTGTTCGGGTGGGCGGGCCAGGGTGACCGCTTCTTCGGCGCCGTCCACGGCGTGCACCAGCCCCGCTTCCGTGAGCCCGTTGCAGATCACCGCCAGGGTCGACAGTGGGAGCCCCAGGTCTTCTGCCAACCACTCCAGCGTGGACGACTCTCCCCGGACGAAGCGTGCGGCCACCCGTTGCATCACCGACACCACCACCGCCGGGTCTACCACGCCGCCCGTGCGTTCGAGGCGATCGAGGTCCTTCAACCGACGGCCGTGGAGCATCTGCAGCGTGGCCGTGACCTCCAGCCCGAACAACACCGCCAGCCACATCACGTAGACCCAGAACATGAACAGGGGGATCAGCCCCACCGAGCCCCAGAGCTTGATCGACTGCATGGAGCTGAGGTACGCGCCCAAGAAGGTCTGCCCCACGGTGAGCACCAACGCGCACACCGCCGCCCCCACCATGGCCGGACGCAGCCCCACCCTCGTGGCGGGCATCAGTCGATAGACCGCCAGCATGAGCAGCCAGACGATGACGAAACCCCAGACCGCCCGGGCGATGAACAGCATCCACTGCCAGTTGGTGAGCGACTCGATGAGACCCTGGTACTGGGCGTTGGCGAAGAGCGTGGCGCCGATGGCCATGGGACCCAAGGTGAGCAGGGTCCAGTAGACGGGCAGGCGGCGAAACCAGCTGCGCCCTTCGGGTGCGCGACAGATCGTGTTGAAGGCGTTCTCGATGGTCACCATCAAGCTCACCGCCGAGTAGACCAGCACCGCTGAACCCGCCGAGCCCAGCGCGGTGAGGTTGATCTCCTGGGCCCGGGAGACCATGTCCATCATCCAGGCGCTGATGCTCCCATCGCCACCGCCTGCGGCGTCCCCACCTGCCCCCGTGCCCTGGAACAACCCGTCAAAGAGCGTGGCCAGCATCTCCTCGAACTGGGCCGTGCCCTGAAACGCCCGCACCAGAATCGTGCCCACGATGAGCACGGGCAGCAGCCCGAAGAGCGTGCGAAAAGCCAGGGCTCCCGCCATCTGCGGCGCGTTGTCCGAGGACAGCTTGCGGGCGCCGTGGCGCGAGAGGTCGTAAGAGAACCGCGCCGTGCGCTGCCAGCGGGTCAGCTCGCTGCGAGGCTGGGTGACCACGCGCTTTGTCCACTCGATCGCTTCTCTCAGCAACTGTCGCAGGGGAGGCATGGCGCTCTCATCACGGAGTATGGGTTGGGGGCACTCTAGCAATCCCCGCTCTGCTCTTGGGGACGCGCCCCACCCACCACACCGCTACTTCAGATAGCCAAGCGCTTCCAACGCCGCGCGATCTCTGTCACTGAGCTGCACGTCCGCTTCGCCCGTTGCATCCACAGGCCGCCAATGGGCCAGCCAGGCGCTGAGCAGCTCGGTCAGGAACTCGACCCGCCGAGGCATGGTCGCCGAGCGGTCGGTCAGCTCTTGCGGATCCGTGCTCAGCTCGAACAGCTGGGGTGCGTCGCCACCGTCGATCAGCTTGTAACCCGCAAACTGGATGGACTGCTCTTGCCCTCGATGCCAGGCGAGCTGCGCCGCCTCCTCGGGCAAGGGGCCCAGGAGGGAGCGGCCCGGAAGATGGTCCGGTATCTCCAGGCCAGCGGCATCGAGCAAGGTGGGCACCACGTCCAGACCGGTGACAGGCGCTGACGAGCGGCCCACCACGAGGCCGTCTACGTGACGAAGAATCAGCGGCACGGCCAGGTCTTCAGGATGCATGCCCAGACCGTGGCCAAAGGCGCCCCGATCGAAGAGGGCCTGTCCGTGATCGGACGTGAGCAGCACCAGGTAGGGCTCGTCGCCAAAGACGCGGTCGAGGCCTTCGAGAAAGTCCCCCACCATGGCGTCCGTGCGGTGCACGGCCGAGTCGTACAGGGCGTTGACCCAGCGGTGGTCCGCGTCATCCAGGGGAGCGCCGTCGCGCTGGGCATCACCCACGAAGTCAGGTCCGTTCAAGCGCTTGCCCAGCAGGGGGCCTGCGTACGGGCGCTCCTTGTCATCGAAGCGACGATCCGGGTCGTAGGGCTCGTGGGCCCGGTAGGTCTGCACGAAGCAGAACACGGGACGGGAGCTGTCCCGGGCGGCCAACAGATCGAGCATCTCTGACCAGTCTTCCTCAGGCTGCAAGTGCCCATGGATGAAACGCTCGAAGCCCTCGGCGAAGCCCAAAGCCGGGATCACGAAGCCACCGTCCGTGCGCCCCAAGGTCTCATAGCCCGCAGCAGAGAGACGAGCGGCCAGGGGCTCCATGACCTTCGTCATGCGCCGGTTGCTGAAGTGCACGCCATGCTGGCTCACGGCCAGACCGGTGAGCATGGAGATCGTCGAGGGCAGGGTCCAGCTCTCTACCGACGTCGAGTTCTCGAACAGCTCGGCAGAGCTCTCGGCCCAGGCATCGATGCGCGGGGAGCTGTCCCGCTCCGCGCCGTAGCAACCCAGTCGATCGGCGCGCAGCGTGTCCAGGTCGATCAGGACGAGATGAGGACGGGGGTCTGCCTCTGCGCTCTGTCCCCGCAAACGCAACCCGCTCCAGAGGGCGTGGTCGTTCAGGCGGTGAGCTGCCGGGCCCGGCTGGGTGGTGAAGCGCAGGGCCACCGGAGCGCTGCCTGTGTACGGCAAGGGCACCCGCTCTTCTGTCCACTGGGAGCCGGGCAGGACGTGCCGTTCCCAGAGCTGGCTGGTCACGCCAGCGACGGTGATGTCGACCCGAAAGGTGACCCCGTCACCCAGGCCTGCCCGGCGCTCCAGGCGCCCCACAGCGTCGACCACCAACCCCACGTCCAGCACGGCAACCGAGACGTCGAGGGTGTCCCCGGACAGCCGGTCGAGCTGCCACTGAAAGGCGCTGGGCGTCGTCACCGCCAGGGCTGGTCGGTCGACCTGGGCCAGGCTGAACCGGCGCGGGATCGCAGGGTCGGCGGCCGGGCCCTCCCAGTGCAACAGATCGGCGGTGCTGGCGGCGTCGTACTCGATGACGATGTCCTCCGGCGCCGAGGTGCCGAAGGCGAAGAACGTGCCCAGGTCGCCGTCCCAGCGAAAGGCCATGGACTTCGATTTGTCGAACCACCACAGCTTGCGATCACCCACATCGCCCTCGGCGGTAGACAGCAGCCGCTCACCATGCCTGACCCGCACCCGCCCCAGGCCCAGATCGAGGCGCAAACTCGGACGACAACGGTAGCGGTGCAAAGTGCCCGGGACATACAGGCCCAGCTCGGCCACGAGCTCTGCGTCGACCTCACCGCCGGCCACCCACGACGAGGCGGGAAGCTGTCGCCTGGGGTCGTTCAAGAAGTCGTCGACCTGCTCCCGCGTCTTGGCCGTGAGGTTGGTACGGGCGTGGCTCAACACATGCACCCTGTCGAGGTGATCGAGCAGCACGTCGCCTGGCCCCAGGGTGAAGAGCGCGGCGCGATTCTCCGCCGCCAGTGTGGCGAGGACGGCGCCCGTGTCGTCATCCCCGCCCTCGCTGTCCGTGCAGGCACCGAGGACGCTCAGCATCAAGGCCAGACCCCGAACCCAACACCGGGACAGGCGGGAGGCCAGACTCCGCCCCCGAAGGACAGTGGGCGACGAGCGTGAGGGAGTGGCCATGCCCCCAGCCTGCCATCCCAGGCGAGACCATGCCTGCCCTTTCCCCGGGCCCACACCATGTGGCTGTTCACCCAGTTCCTGCGAATGGCGCTCGGCCGTTTGGTGAGCTTCATTTGCTCACCGAGTCCCGACTGCTAGCCTGGGACACGTCTCGACCCTGGACGCGGTCCCACACAGGAGCTCCGGTGAACAAGCACGAATGGCGCGAACGCACCGACGGCGGTGAGCTGCGCAAGGTCCGTGCCCTCCATCACGGAGGCCACTGGCGCTTCACCGTGCGCCTGGCCTCGGACGATGGTTGGAACGAGCTCGACCCTGTGCCCAGCGCCGACCTCGAGACCCTGCGAGAAGTGCTCTGGGGCAAGTACAAGCGCAACCGGGTCCCCCACCATCAGATCCAGCAGATCGACGACCTGCTGGCAGCCGCGGCCAAGGCGGAGAACAAGCCCCACACTCCCAGCGGCTACGACAACATGGGCAAGCGCGGCAAACGACGAGGCCGCGGCTGAGCTGTGCCGATCAAGTACATCGGCTCCAAGCGCGTGCTGCTCCCGGGCATCCTGAAGGCCATCGCCACCCTGCAGCCGAGGGGCACGGTGCTCGACCTCTTCGCCGGCACGTCCCGGGTGGGCCATGGCCTGAAGCGCCTCGGCTATCGGGTGCTGGCCAACGACCACCTGCACTACGCAGAAGCGGTCGCCCGCTGTTACGTGGCCGCCGATCGAGGCGACTGGCAAACCCAGGCCCAACAGCTGGTCGACGAATGCAACCGGCTGCCGGGGGCGCCCGGCTGGTTCACCGAGACCTACTGCGAGCGCAGCCGTTTCTTCCAGCCACACAACGGCGCGCGCATCGACGCCATCCGCGAGACGCTGGCGGCCAAGGCCCTGCCCCCCGAGCTGCACGCGGTGATGCTGGTGTCGCTCATGGAAGCCGCCGACCGGGTCGACTCGACCTGCGGTCTGCAGATGGCCTACCTGAAGTCGTGGGCACCCAGGAGCCACGACGCGCTGCAGTTGCGCGTGCCTGACCTGCTGCCCAGAGCCGGCGCGGGCAAGGGCGAGGCGCACCGGCTCGAAGCCCACGAGGCCGCCGCCCTGCTTCCCGCCGACGTGGCCTACATCGACCCGCCCTACAACCAGCACAGCTACCTGGGCAACTACCACGTCTGGGAGTCCCTCGTGCTCTGGGACAAACCGGACGTCTACGGCGTGGCCGCCAAGCGCGTGGACTGCAAGACGCGCAAGAGCCCGTTCAACTCGAAGCCCCGGTGCTGTGAGGCCTTTCGGCGGGTGATCCACAACGTGCAGGCCAGGTCGCTGGTGGTCTCGTTCAACAACGAGGGCTACCTGCACCAGGATGTGCTGGAACCGCTGCTGCAAGAGCGGGGCCATGTGCACGTGGTCGAGCGCGAGCACACCCGTTACGTGGGTGCACGGATCGGCATCCATGACCACAAGGGGCGGCGCGTCGGAGAGGTCAGCCACGTGCGCAACAAGGAGCTGCTCTACCTGGTCACCCCAGAGCCCTTGTCCCCGGACAGCCTTCAGGCCTTGGAAAGCCCCAGCCCATGAACGCCACCGCACTGCTCTTCACCGTCGCGGCCCTGCTCTGTCCCCCGACCTGGGCAGACGATGACGGTGACGGAGCACCCCGCCCCGCTCAATGGGCCCAGCCGCTGAATGACGTGCAGGGCCTGCCCAACAGCTGGCGCGTGGCCGAGGGCGTTCTGCGCGGAGCCCAGCCCGAGCCGGAGGGCTTCGCCCAGCTGCGCCAGCTGGGGGTCAAGACCGTGCTGAACCTGCGCACGTTTCACTCCGACCGCAAGCTCTGCGCCGCCGCCGGCCTCGACTACGTCAAGGTCAGCGTGCAGGCCTGGGAGACCGAGCGAGCCGAGATCCTCGACGTCCTCGAAGTGCTCACGGACAGCTCCCAACAGCCCGTCTTTCTGCACTGCCAGCACGGCGCAGACCGCACCGGCGTGATGACCGCGCTCTATCGCATGGTCGTGCAGGGTTGGCCGCGAGACGACGCCATCGCTGAAATGACGGCGGGAGGCTACGGCTTTCACAGCGTCTGGACGAACCTGGTCAGCTCCCTCGAGGAGATGGACATCCAGGAGCTCAGGGTCGAGCTTGGCCGTCGTCAGCAGCGCACCCGGACAGCGGCGGCCAAGATCGGCATCCACAGCGCCTGGACGGAACACATCGCCGCCGCAAAGCGGAAAGACCTGGCCGGGGTCATGGAGATCTACGGCGAAGACATACTCTACATCGTCGGCGACACCGAGATGCGGGGCCTTGAAGCTCTGCGCCGTCACGAACAGGAGAGCCTCGCCAGCGCAACGGTGCTGAACGCCCTGCACACCACCGACTCCCTGAAGGTGTCGGAGCACAGCGCCTTCGAGCTGGGCACCATCGTGGGCCCGGTGGCCTCGGGGAACGGCCCGGCCCAGACCGTGGAGTTCTCGTTCATGGCGCGGTGGCGGCTTGGTGGCGACGGCCGCTGGCAGCTGACGACCCTGGTAGGCCAGCTCTGATCTTGACGCCACCCCGCCCAGACGACGCACAGGCCAGCCCACTCTCGCGACTCGCCGAGCTGTTCGGCATCGTCCCCGAGTTCACGGACAACGACGGGCAGGTGCGGGTCACACCCGAGCACACCACCCGCGCCCTGATCGCTGCCATGGGCACGGACGCGTCCACGGATGCAGCGGTGAGGGACGCCCTCGCCGCGCATGAGCGAGCCCGTGAGCAGCAGCTCCTGCCTGCCCTCGCCGTGGTCCAGGCACATGCAGAGCGCGGTGTGCGTGTAGAGCTGACCGTCCCCCGAGGCTGGGGCGCTCAGGGTGCCCGCTGCCAACTCGTGCTGCACCACGAGGACGGCGAGCGCACAGAGCTTGAGCGGCGGATGACCCTGCCCGCGCAAGGACAGAGCTTCGGTCTGTGGATCCGCCCTTGCCCCGGGCCGGGCTACCACCGCCTGCATGCCACCCTCACCGTGGGCGGCGAGCAACGAACCCGGCAACAACGAACAGGTGAGCAGCAGCTCGTGGTGCATCCCGGCACTTGCGCCATGCCTCTCAAGCCGGGCGACCGGGTCTTTGGCCTGTGGGCGAACCTGTACTCCCTGCGCAGCGCCCGCAACTGGGGCTTCGGTGACTTCGGCGACCTGGCCAGGCTGGCCCGGTTCGGCGGCTCGGCGGGCGCGGCCTTCACCGGCGTGAACCCGCTGCACGCGCTCCATGACGACGTGGGTTCTACGAGCCCCTACAGCCCCATCTCCCGACAGTTCACCAACCCCCTGTACCTCGACGTCGAGGCCATCCCCGAGTTCGGCGACGACCCAGCCTGCCAGGCCGCCGCCGAGCAACCGTCGTTTCAGCGCGCCCTGGCCTCGGCCCGCCAGGCCACGCGCCTCGACTACCCCGCCCTGTGGGGACTCAAGCGGCCCCTGCTACGCCTGGCCCACAAGGCCTTCACGGCGCGACACGCAACCGCTCAATCCTCCCGGGGACAAGGCTTCCGCCGCTGGTGTGCTGCACAAGGCGAGGCGCTGCAGACCTTCGCCACGTTCATGGCCTTGTGTGATGCACAGCCAGGCCGCAGACACGACTGGCGAGAGTGGCCGCACCAGTGGCGCGATCAGAGTTCACAAGAGGTCGCCGCCTTCGCCGAGCACAACCCCGACGCCGTGGACTTCCAGCGCTGGCTACAGTTTGAATGCGACCGCCAGCTGGGCCACGCCGCGAGCCAGGCGCGCGAGTCTGGGCAGCGCCTCGGTCTCTACAACGACCTGGCCATCGGCACCCCCTCCTGGGCAGCAGACATCTGGGCCCAACCCGAGCTGTTCGTGGAGGGTGTGCGCATCGGCTGCCCCCCGGACGCCTTCGCCAGCGAGGGGCAAGACTGGAACCTCACACCCTTGTCGCCGATGCAGCTGATGCACGGCGGCTGGCGCTACTGGCGCTCTGTCCTGCGCACCTCCATGGCCCACGGCGGCGTGCTGCGCATCGACCACGTCATGGGCCTCTTCCGTCAGTACTGGATCCCCGCTGGCGCCTCGGCGAAGGAGGGAGGTTACGTGCGCTTCCCCAGCGAAGCGCTGCTGGGCATCCTCTGCCTGGAGAGCAGTCGCCACAACACGCTCGTGGTGGGCGAAGACCTGGGCACCGTGCCCAAGGGCCTGCCCGCGCGCCTGGCGCGGCGCGAAATCCTGTCGTCCCGGGTGGCCCTGTTCGAGCGGGATCGCAGGGGCGCCTTTCGACCGTCGTCCAGCTTCAGCAAGCGCGCCCTGCTCACCGCCACCACCCACGACCTGCCGCCCCTCGACGCGCTGTGGGGCGACGACGATCTCATCTTGCGACGGCGCCTGGGACAGATCCCTGATGACGACGGGCTGGCCGCCGCGCAAGAGGAACGGCGCGAGCTGCTGGCTGCCTTGCAACGACGGGTCAGCCACGACCCTTCGCCTGGCCAGACGGTCGCGGCCAGCTCCAATGGCTCCAATGGCTCCAATGGCTCCAATGGCTCCAACCAGACCAACCAGACCAGCGGGGCCGCCGAGGTTCCGGGGGCAAACCCATCGAAGACCGAGACGGACGGCTCCGTCCCGACGTCAGTTCGCTCGGCCCTGCGCCGGGACGTGTACCGCTGGCTCTCGGCCACACCGGCGCCGCTGCTCGGCGTGTCTCTCGACGATCTCTGCGGCGAGACCGAACCGGTGAACATCCCAGGTGTGGACGAAGAGACCCACCCCAGCTGGAGCCGACGCATGGCCGTACCCCTGGAGCAGCTGGCCGAGCAGGAGGGGCTGGGCGATCTGTGGGACGAGTTGTCAGCACGCCATGGCAGACCGCCAACGCCGTAAGCACCTGAGTTCAGCTCACGCCTCTGGGGCGTAGGCTAGAGAAACGGCACCAGGTCCCGCAGGTGGACCCCGACCATGAGGTCGATGCCCAGGGAGCTCTTGAGCAGGTACGTGGCCCCGAACATGAGCGCGCAACCCGCCGCCATGATGAAGGTGCAGATGCCCAGGGCGCCCAGCACATACATCCCGCCCTGCACGAAACGCTGCGCCACGGCGGGCAGTTCGTCCACCGAGGCTTCGAGTTCGCTGCGCTCGTGTTCCAGCTCTCGGCACTGGTGCTGAGACTCCGCGTAGAGTCTCCCTGCGCTGGCGGCGATGGACATCTTGCGTTGTCCCGCCGCCTTGAGCAGTGCAGCGCTGTCGTCCCCCGTGAGCTGTGCGCCGGTGAGCACGGGTACCAGCTCGGCGAACTCCTCGGTGAGGGCGACTCGCAGGGACTCCAGTTCGTCTGCGGTCAGGCCCAGGGCGATCTGGCTGCTCTCGAGCAGGACCGCCACCGTGTCATCGTCCATGGCGGGAGACCAATGCTGGCAGACCCGATCAGCGAGGTGCACCAGGCGCGTCAACTCGAGCACGCGAGGGTCCTCGTGCTCCGTCAAGGGTTCCCGCTCGCCGGAGAGTCGCACCACCTCGGTGACGGTCTCCGACACGCCCCACTGAGACAGCAGCGCCGCGCCCAAGGCCCGGTGGTCCTCCCCCAGAGCGGCGCGCTCTTGGGCGACCGTGGGCAGCCGGCCGTCTGCTTCGGACAGCAACTGGGCGAACGAGTCCGTGACCACATCGATCAGGATCAGCTGCCCGAAGTGGCTCATCAGTCCACACAAGTAGGCCTGGCTGGGCGAAGCCAGAGCAGACGATTTGGACAGGGCCCGCGCGCACAGGGCCACCACCAGACTCTGGGTCCAGAGCGACAGGTGGGTCGCGCTGTCGAGGCGATGGCCTTCGGGTAGCTCCTCCCACAGAGTGAAGTCGAGGGCGGTCAGCGCCACCACTTCAGGGCCCAGTATGGCCACGGCCTGATCGACCGTGCGGGGCCCCTCACTGCCGCACAACCCCGACTGGGCGGCCAGGCTCAGGATGCGCGCGGTGCTGGCCGGGTCCGTGCCCACCGAGTGAGCGATGGCCGCGCCCGACACCGGAGCCCCGGCGGTCGCCTCAAGCAGGCGCCGTGCCGAACCCGGCAAGGTGGGCAGGCGCCCAAAGTCGCGTAGCCATTCAGATATCAATCAAGACCCCCAGAACACTGGCTGCTGACCGTGTGTTCTGTTCAGTCATCGCCCACTGACCGGCCATACTGAAACTCATCTGACCATCCGTTCTGCAGAGAAAGCTTCAGAAGCCCCCAAGGGAGGGCGGAGAAAGCCTGGTCAGCTCTCGGCCGTGGCCAAGGCCAGAGCCAGCAGCTGAGCCGGGGTCCAGTCAGGATGGTCGATCTGGGCCTCCAATGCGGCATTCAGAGCCACTTTGAAGTGGCTCCCTGGGGTCCAGCCCGCCGCGATCAAGTCCCGTCCCTGGACGAGGGGCCGCAGCGGCTCGATGCCGAGAATCTCGTGAAATTTCCAGCAGGCCTCGCTCGCTTCGTGCCGCACGGGGCGGCCCTCCTCCAGAGGCCCCAGGGGGTCTCGCTGGGGACGCCCGGCCCAGTCCGCCAGGGTCAGCCAGCCCAGCACATCGAGGCGCCCGGCAGTGCGTCGGTGCAGCCGCTTCCAGGCCGCGTCGCCTGAGCTTGCCTTCACCAACATGAAGGGTTGCAGGTGCTGGCGGACCAACACGCCCACCCGTTCTACCAGCTCAGCATGGCCCGTGAGCCGGGCCATGAAGGTGGCGGCCATCTCCTCGCCCAACTTGTCGTGACCGTAGGCGGTGCACCGGGGCAGTTCGGTGGTGGCGGGCTTGGCGATGTCGTGGAGCAGCGCGCCGTACATGAAGGCCAGCTGCCACTCCGGGTCGACCTGATCGCGCACCCGGGCCGCGGCGTCCACCACCATGTTGTTGTGGATCCACACGTCGCCCTCGGGATGCCACTCTGGGTTCTGGGGACAACCGTCACTGTCGAACTGCGCTCGCCAGGCCTGGTTGGACTGCTCTTGCCAGCCGGACCAGTGCACCATCTCCAGCAGCTCGGGGAAGTGCTCCAGCCAACCGCACTCGTGCAAGAAGTTCAGCCCCATCGAGGGTCGCTCGGCTTTGAGCAACAGCTTCTTCCATTCGTCACCCACCCGCTCTCGGGGCAACGTGTCAAAGGTGTGGGACATGCCCCGGATGACGTTGAGCGTGGCCTCGTCGACCCGCTTCGCCTTGCGGGCCAGCAGCTGCATGGCGCGTAGGCAGCGCAGAGGGTCTTCGGCGAAGGCCGTGGCATTGGTCATGCGCAGCAGGCCCGCCTCCAGGTCGACCAGCCCGTCGAAGGGGTCGAGCAGCTGCCCATCCGCCAGGTCAAGCATGACCGAGTTGATGGTGAAGTCCCGCCGACGGGCGGCGTCGGCAAGGGTCATGGACGGATCGAACTCGCAACGGAAGTCACGATGACCCACGCCCACCTTGCTCTCTCGCCGGGGCACGGACACGTCCACATCCAGGCCATCGACCCGGGCCGGTTCGAGGATGAACACGCCGAAGCTCTTGCCGACAGCGCGCGGCGAGAAGGGCTCCAGAACAGCCTCCAGCTCGTCAAGAGACAGCCCGTGCACCTCGATGTCCCAGTCGACCGGTTCACCGTCGTGGACCGCGTCGATGACGGCGCCGCCCACCAGCAGAGCCCGGCCCTCCGCCGCTGTGACGCGCTGGACGAGCCCCTTGATCGCAGGGGGCAAGGGGCGCAGGGCGGGGCCATTCGACGGGGGACGACTCATGGCCGGCCAGCCTACCAGCCCCCACCCAAAGTGCTGCCCGTGGAGCAGGGGCGACCTTCGCCGACCTTCACCGACCCGAGGCGGCCCGAGGTGGCCGCTGGCATCAAGGCCCTACGGAGCTTGAACGATGGCCCGCAGCGCGTTGGTGCTGGAGGCGTCACCTCCGCCCAGACCGAACCAACCCTGCAGATAGAGGCTCGAACCTACAGGCATGCCCACAGGCCAGTGCGTGGCCAGGGACACGTTGGCCGTGGCCGGGACCATGGACACGGGGTCGGGGATCATCACGCCGCCCTGGAACGGTACCGAGAGCTTGGAGGTGCCAGCCACCAGCCAGCCCGGCGCGGCGAGGCCAGAGTCGTTGCGGGGCGTCAAGGTGACCGGGCTGCCCCCGGCGGGGACACCGCTGGCCAGCAGCTCGAAGCTGCCCGCGCTCCCCACCGACGCTGCGCCCAGATCGATCCAGGGGCCCGCGCCGTTGGTGAGGATGGAGATGCCGTTGCTCGGCCCGTTGGCGGTGATCACGTCGGGCAGAAAGTCGCCGTCGAGATCAGCCAGGGCCAAGCCCACGGAGGCCAGACCTTGGGCCAGGAGAGCCGGGGCCGCGAAGCCGCCGTCAGCGACTCCCGCCACGGTCATGACCACGTCGCCCGGAGCGCTGACCACGATCAGATCATCGATCTCATCGCCGGTCACGTCGCCCACGGCCAGGGAACTCGGCGAGGAGCCCGTCTCGACCTGGACACCAGCATCGAGGGCCTCGCCGTTGCTGTAGAAGACCGAGACGCTGCTGGCGCCGGTGTTCGCGGCGAGCACGTCCAGGCGGCCGTCGCCGTCGAGATCAGCCAGGCGGATCGCGTCGGGCCCAGCCTCTGCGGCCATGTTCTGGTCCACGGCGAAGCTGCCGTCCCCTGCACCCAGCAGGATGGTGACCGTGTCGTCCGTCAGGTTGCCCACGGCGATGTCGAGACCGTTCAGGCCGTCGATGTCGCCGACGCAGACCGACGAAGCCTTGAAGCCAGCGGCGGCGATCTGAGCAGGAGCCAGGGAGCCGTTGCCCAGGGACTGCAGCCAGACCACCGAGGCCGACTCGTCATCGAGGGCGACGACGATGTCGAGCAGACCGTCGCCGTTGACATCCGCGGCGTCCAGGTCCTTGGGCAAGGAGCCGCAGCTGTAGCTCGGGGCGGGATAGAACGTGCCATCCCCCTTGCCTCGGGCCAGGGAGACCGTGCCGCTGTTGGTGTTGGCCGTGGCCAGGTCGACGATGCCGTCACCGCTGAAGTCAGCGGCCAGGATCGCCACGGGGCCGGAGCCCACGGGCACGCTGAACGCTGGCGCGAAGACCGCGCCAGGGAAGCCCCAGAGCACGGACACGTTGTTCGAGTCCTGGTTGGCGATGGCCAGGTCATCCCGGCCATCCCAGTTGAAGTCGGCGATGGCCACGTCACGAGGGTTCTGGCCCACCGACATGTCCGACTGGGAAAACCCCTGGGCCGAGGCGCCCGGCGCCGTCATTCCCAAGCCAAGGGCCAGGGCGAGCCCGCTCAGCAGCCGGCCCGCACCGAGGCGCTGGGCAGGCGAGCGGAAGAAGTCGTTTTGGTCGTCGGCGCTGAGAGCGGCCTCTACGTATGTATTCATGTCTACTTGTTTCGACAGCCCCTTTCTCGGACTTGAGCCCGGGGTTCGTGGAGGGCCGCCCTGTGGGAACCCGAAGGCTGGCCGACGCGGCGGGCCTGAGGCTCAGGGGGCGGTAGAAGGCCTCTGAGTACCGTTTTGGGCTCCTTGGCGGCGCCAAGGGCTCGCGCTCGCTCAGCCCTGACCGCGAATTCCAGAATCACTCCTCCGCATCCAAGCGAAGATTGACCGGAGGCACGAATCACCGCAAGCGCATATGCTCTCCTCAGCCTCACATCGGCCAGGGACAGGCTCTCTGCTCCCTCCTCCACAGGCCTCCACCCGCAGGGCTCCTCTGACATTTCCCTGCGAATCATCCGGGGAATCGTCACCCATGATCAGCCTCCACAACCTGCTCAAAGCAACCCTCCGACGGGCTGCTCTGCTGTCCCTGGGACCGGCGCTGCTGTCAGGCCTCTCAGCCACGTCGATGACAGCCCAGACCTTGCCTCGGCTGGTGAACTGCGGCGACCTCAACGGCTTCGCGACGAACGAACCTGGCTACGAGTTGCTCAGCGCTGGCGCTGCCCCGACGAACATCTCCCTGAGCGCCGCGCCCCTGGGCACCGTGCATGTGGCGGGCAACTTCCCCAACTTCTTCGGTGACCTGCCCCTGAACCCGGACGTGCTCGCCGTCGACCCGGACCAACTGGACCAGACCCACCGCAACACCTCGCTCTGGCTGGCCGACGACACCGAACTCTCGATCTCGGGCCTGACCCCGAATGGCGACTACCGCGTGCGGCTCGAGTTGGGCGCCTCGGCTCCCTGGGGCGACCTCTTCGATATCTTCAACCCGCCCTATTGGTCCTACCTGCCGAGCGCGACCCGGGACATGCGCGTCGAGGTGCCAGACATGGTCGGTGGCTGGCGCTCCGTGGCCAGCGGCGTGCGCTGCGCCAGCGGCCACAAGGGCGCAACCTACGCCACCTTCGTCGGGGGCATCGTACCGGTGTGGGTGCTGACCACCGCCGACGCCACAGGCACGGTGACCGTGCGCCTCTCCACGGACAGCTCTGACCCGGTCTTCATCGCGGGCTTCGAGCTGCACGATCACGAAGCTCTGCCACTGGTCTATCAGCGCCTGGGCAGCGACCCGTTGCTGGGCTTCACCCCGGGCGTGGCGCCTTTCGTCAGCGCCTTCAACGCAGGCGATTTCGACCTGGCCGAGACCCTGGCCACCGCGCTGCCTGACGACTTCGAGCGGGGGGTGGCACTCATGCACCTGGCGGGCTGGCTTGAAGGCAGCAAACACGGCAGGCTGCATCTGGTGGCCCCCGCCGCAGCAGCGCTCACGCTGGCGGCCCCCAGCCACCCCGCCTGTGGCTGGTTGCTGGACGAGCTGGCCTCCATGCAACGGGCCCTGGATCACCTCGCCGCCAGCGGCCGTGAGGCGGCCTTCGCCTGCGCCGAAGACGGAGGCATGGGTTTCTTGAACACGACCTGCGCCGACCAATCGATCTCGATCTTCGGCCTGACCAAGACCAACGCCAACGCTCACCACGCCCTGCGCGAGCTGCGGGGCATCACCGCCGCCGCGGCGGGCACCACGGTGCTCGATGACCTGGTCGACTGGAACAACGGCACCCTGGCACCAGGCGACTGGGAACCCTCGCCCCTGGTCTTCGCCGCGCTCAAGCTCAGCGGCGCGACCCTGACCACCATGAACCCCGCCATGAGCGTGAACTTCGGCGACCCGGACTCCGTGGCTCTCGCCGCTCGCCGGGACGCCATTCTCACCGCTTTCGTCGACCTCGGTTTCGCAGCCACGGACTTCCCTCAAGACCTCGAGCTGATCCTGTTTCGTGAGTACATCGACCAGGGCGTACTGCCCGTGGGCTGGCCCCTGATCGACTACCAGAACATCTTCAGCGAAGCCCAGCTGGCCGCGTCCTGGTGGGCCGACGAGGTCGCCCTGCCCGCCGATGACCCCAGCGCACCGAACTGGGCCAACCTGCTCAGGCAGCAACGCCTCCTGCTCGAAAACATCGCCGACTACTGGCTCGGCGAGCGACTGATCGACGGCGACCTGGGTGGCGGTTCGGGGGATGACATCGAGCTGATGATCCAGCTCGCCAAGGTGTTCGCTGGCCGACAAGACCAGACCAACCGACGGGCCCTCGACGCTCTCGACGACATGGTGCGGCACACGCTGTTCACCTCGGGCGAAGTGCAGAACGGCTACTTCGCCGGCGGCCTCACCGACGTGGAGCACAGCGCCGAGTACACCACCAACACCTGGCTCACCCTGCAAGCCATCTTCGGACACACCGCCATGGCCTTCGACGTGGGCCTGGGCGTGGCGGAGCATCTACTCTACGCCCAGAACCCGAGCCTGGCCTTCGCCGGGTCCAGCAACCTGGGACGCCTGCACTTCAAGTCGTATCACTTCACCGCCAACGGGCCGGACACGAGCACCACCAACGCCCACGACATCCTGCTCAACGGCCGCGCCATGAGCCCGGCGGTGGGCGAACTGGGGCGACAGCTGCTGGCCGAGAGTCACCCCATGGTCAACGACCTCACCGACTGGGCAGGAGCCTGGAGGGACGACGCCGCGGACACCACCGGGGGCAAGCCCGCTGGCTGGTATGGGCCGACCCAGTGGCCCACGAACGAGTTCGGTTCCGGCGGTTCATGGTGGACCTTCGCCTTCAACCCCAACGACGTGAGCGAGCTGGCGGGCGGCGTGCACAGCTACAGCCTCGACCTGCTGGCAGAGACGTACAACAACTCCACAGATCCCAACCGCTGGCAGCTCCTGCTCCCCGCCGTGCGCATGTTCCGCTCCGTCATGGACTGGGAAGATGCGGGCTTCCCCGCCGGAGTCACCGTGGGCAGCGATCAATGGGCAGGCATGCTCTTCAAGGGCAGCTCGCGCTTTGGTCCCATCGTGATCAACCTGCTGGGCCTGCTGGCGGGGGACACAGATCTGAACTCCCTGGCCGACCCTCTCGGCACTGGCGGTGCCTACGTGGACACGGCCCTGCTGAGCCGCATGGAGACCTGGGTCGAGAACGAGTTCAACGGCCAGATCGGCGCCATGTTCTACGCCCTCGGCGACACCGCCGCCTGTGGTGCGGGCTTCACCGCCAAGTCCTCGCTAATCTTCGAGGGCAGCTACTCGACGACCATTCCGTACTACCGCATGCTCTACCCGCTGCTCACCACTCACGGGCTGCACACCGACCGGGTACCCCTGGGCGGCGGCTTGTCCAACCTGACCATGGCCGCCTCGGGAGAGAACCTCGTCGAGGGCATCGCCTATCAGCCCCTCGTGCGCTGGCGCAACCGTCTGGGCGACGGCGTCGACATCGAAATGCAGTGCAACTACAGGGACTACGACGCCACCACCTACAGCGCCTTCGTCTACAACTTCGAGGCCAGCCCCGTGACCAGCACGTGCCAGCTCGAGTCGGGTCTGGTCCCGGGGCAGTACGAGATCGAATGGGGAGCAGCGGACGGCAAGTGCGATCTCTTCCCCGCCGGCGCCATCACCAATACCATGCTCATCGAGAAGCGTGGCAACGGCACCTCGGCAGAGATCACCTTCGCGCCTGGCTTGAGTCTGCTGCGCATCGTGCGCATGGGGCCCGCCGATCAACCGCCCGCGGGCTACGACCTGGCCACGGATCCTCCCGTGATCGAGCTCGTGCTCGCTCGGGCGCAGACCGCGTTCCGCATCGGGGCCACGGTGACCAACCCCAGCGGCAGCCCGTCCCCCGCCGCCACGCTCAACCTGTACGGGGCGCTGATGAACCCGGACGGCACGCTGAGCACCTTGGCGGGACAGCCCACGGAGTTCTTGCTGAAGTCATACGACGTGCCGGCCCTGGCACCCAGCGGCAGCTGGTCGGTCGCGCGCTTCAACGCGAACTACGAACTGCCGCTCAAGCTGGCCCAGCAGACACCGCCCAACAGTCGGGGCCACACCGTGGGCACGCCTGCCACTCCCGGCGTGGGCATGGGTGGACCTGCGGGCACGCCCCTCGGAGGAGCTGGCCCCGGACCCTCGGTCAGTCTGGATCAGCAGCTGCTGCTGTCTCTGCTGCAACAGGGCGGCGGGCTGCAGGTGCGGGCCGAGGTGGTGGGCGATGGTCTGGAGAGCGATCTGCTCAACAATGACCAGACCCGGGGGTGGTTGCTGGAAGACATGGCGGTCATCCAGGAGTAGGGCAGCGCCTCTCATGCTCCTCTCACAGGTGCTGCTCTAGCCTGGGGTTCGTATGGCAGCGCTCGGCAGATCGGGCCGTCGCCGCCAGGCACCACAAGCGGAGGACGCACCCATGATCACGCCATTCACCACCGGGCTCGTGGCCACCCTGGCCCTCGCCGCCTGGGCCCCCCTGACAGCTGTCAGTGCACAGGACCAGACGCCGCCCAGCACCGCACAGGGCGACGCACAGGGCGACGTAGAATCCGGCATGCTTGAGCAGTTGTTCGAGCACCTCGACACGGACGGCGATGGCCAGATTGCCGTACACCCCGAGCCACGACCCCGCAGACCCGAAGGCCCAGGACACGACCCAGCAGGCGGGGGCAGGCGTCTTCCCCCACGAGCCAATGATCGTCAATCCAGACCAGGGCAGGGACTCCAGCAACCACCACGCGGACCGCGGCCCGGTCCACCGCCAAGACATGGTCGCGTCGCAGGCCCAGGCGCCGGTCCGCACCAGGCCGAGCCCGGGAGGAGAGGTCCCCCAAGAGCTGGTCAGTCCAGGGGACCCCACGGGCCTCCGCCAGGTCGCCATGAAGGCATGCCGCCCCGCGCCGGCCCAGGACGTGGCGGCCCCGGATCAGGTGCCGGTCAGCGCTTCGGGAGGCCACAAGCAGGGATGGGTAGGCCAGGCGCAGAAAGACCAGCTGCGGGCGGGCCAGAACGTGCCGGGCCAGGCACTCGTACGGGCGGCACAGGTGCGGGCGGCACAGGTGCGGGCCCAAGTGCGGGCGGCCCAGAGGCGGGCCCAGGTGCGGGCCCACGCGGTGGCGGACCTCCGCCGGACCAACTCCCGGATCGAATCCATCGCGGCCCTGAGCCCACGCCCATGGGCGCCGCCATGACCGCCGCGCTGTTGCAGAGCGCGGACGGCAATGATGACGGCATGGTCAGCTCGGCAGAGTGGCAGGCCTTCTGTGCGCAGCTGCGGGGCCGTGCGTTGCTTCCCTGAACGGCTGGGATAGAGACCTGCGACGAGATCGGACTCGCGAGAAAACGATAGACTCTCGTCGCTCTCTCTCCCGCTTCCGACCATGGCTCCTCCCCGTCATGCTGCGCTCAGAGTTTCTCGCCAAGCTGAACCAGAAACTCATCCTTGGTGAGCCCCTGCTCCAGCCCCAGATGGTCCTCGCTGATCTTCACTGGGACTCCATGCACAGTCTTGAGTACCAATCGATGATCGACGAGCTGTTCGACATCCAGGTCGACTCGGACGACATCGGTGGCTGCAAGACGGTCGGTGATCTGTGTGACCTGGCCCAGCTGGGGACGGACGAGTGAGCCCCTCGAGGCCTCGGGCGGTGCTGGCCGCCCTGGCTTCATACCTGCCAGAGGGTCGGCTCACCAACGCCGAGCTGGTCGACCGCTTCGGACAAGGCGACGCCGCTCAGATCAGCGAAGACACGGGCATCGATTCCCGCTGCATCGCCGCCGACGGCGAGTTCACCAGCGACATGGCGGCCCGGGCCGCCGAGGCCCTGTTCGCCCAGCGCCCCTCGTATCGAGAACTCATCGACACCCTGATCCTGGTCACGGTGACGCCCGACTTCGCCATGCCAGCCACCGCCCCGCTTGTGCAACACGCTCTGGGCCTGGGCAAGGACATCGCCGCCTACGACATCAGCCTGGGCTGCTCTGGCTATCCCTACGCGCTCCACCAGGTGGCCGCGTTGATCGAGTCGGGACGGGCGCGCAAGGTCCTGCTCATCACCGCAGATCGCATGACCGTCTACACATCCCACGCCGGCCAGGACATCCAGACCCTCTTCGGTGACGCGGCCACCGCCAGCCTGATCGTCGCCTCAGACCTCGGTGACCCCGGCGAACATGACGGGCCCGATGTCCCTGGCGGTGGTGCCCTCGGCGGCGTCATCGGCGAGGGCAGATTCGGCTCTGATGGCAGCGGCGCCGACCGGCTGTGGGTGCCCACCAGCGGCACCCGGGGCTTCGCTGGACAGCTCACTCGCGAGGTCCCCAGCCCGACCCTTGAGATGAACGGTATCGACGTCTTCGCCTTCACCCTGCGAGTGGTGGGCAAGCACGTGCAGCAGTTCTTGGAGAGCCAGGGGCTGGCCGTCGACGACATCGACCTGTTCGTGTTTCACCAGGCCAACCGTTTCATGATCGAGCACTTGCGCCGGCGCTTGAAGATCGACGAAGAACGCTTCGCCGTGCACATCGCCAAGGTGGGCAACACCGTGTCATCGACCATCCCCCTGGCCCTTGAACAGGCTCTGGCCGACGGCGCGGTGAAGGCAGGTCAGCGGGTCCTGCTGGTGGGCTTCGGCGTGGGCTACTCCTGGGGCTCGGTGCTGCTCGACTACAGCGGCTAGCAGGCTGCGCGTAGAGTGCCGTGATGGCGTGCTCGGCGCGCGACACTCCACCCAACGTCTGCCAAGTCACCAACGCCTCAAGACCTTGTGGTATATACGGGCAAGCGGCTTCCTCCCGATCCGAGCTGGCAACCATGACCGACGTGCTCGCTGAACTCGTCGACTGGATCTGCGATCAGGACGGCACGCTCCAGCCCCAGCAGGTCGACGTCACGACGAGCATGTACGACGCAGGCTACATCGACTCCATGCGCGCGGCCGACCTGCTCGTGCGCCTCGAAGACCAATATCAGGTCGTGATCTCCGAACGCTCCTTCGAGACAGATCTGTCCAGCCTTGATCGTCTGGCGGCCCATGTCAGCGCACAGCTCGCAGCACAGCGCCATGCCTCCTGACACGAGCCACGGCCTGCACACCCGACGTCTGACCGTAGGCATGCCCCACATGGTTCCGGGCCAGCTCTCAGAGGTCGAGCTGCTCAAGCACGCGGGCGACCTGCAATGGCAGAGCATGGGCGCGGCGCTCGGGACACCCCCCCACCAGCTGGTCAATGATGAGGGCCAGCGACTGTACGCCTCGTTCATCAACATCGAGGCCCACTTCGGGGACGGCTGCCTGGCCCAGTTCCAGGAGGGTGACGAGATGCATCTCTCCAGCCGCACGGCGTTCTTCGCCAAGCAGTTCGTGGAGGGCTGGGTCCTCCTGGGCACAGACCAGGCCCAGGTCGACGACGACGCCGCGGCCAGCCGCGACAAGGGCAGCCTCGATGAGCAGAGTGTGCCCCGGCTCTACATGACCAATGCCCTGATCACACGGGGGGGCAGAAACACCCAGCTCAAGACGTCTCGGCCGGCGAACGTCCAGGCGCTTGATCTTGCCGAGGTCCGCGAACGCCCCGCGGGCATGGTGGAGCACGCCCGGGTGCAGTCGTCCGGGCACATCGCCCACGAGCTCAGCCACCAGGGCGCCACGCCGCTGCAGCTCCGCACCCACGAGCCGATCGCCTACGAGATCCAAGCAGAGAGCGACCTGAACGGCGCGGGCCTGGTCTACTTCGCCCGCTACATCACCATGATGAACCACGCCGAGCGTGTGACTCTGCGCAGGCGGATGCATGCGCCCTTCTCCACCCAGCTCTCCACCTGCCTCTCCACCCGCTCCCGGCGCACGTTCTACTTCGCCAACGCCGATCCCGCCGACACGGTCGAGACGCACTGCAAGGTCTGGCTGCTCGAAGCGCAGCCAACCCGCACCGTCGACACCACCCGCATGACGTCGTTCTTGTTCGACTTTCAGCTCTACCGGCAGTCCGACGGTGTCCTCATGGCCAGCTCGCTGGCCGAGCGCTGCCTGATCGTCCCCAACCGGCAGAAGAGCCTGCAGGCCGAGGCGACCCGCTTCATCGCCGGGCTGGGCTAGAACGCTGCGCCGCAGCTCTCTTGCCTACCGACGCTCTGGGCACCGAGAGCTACGTCACTCCAGCGCCAGCTCGATGGCCAGATCGGTCAGCTGATCCACGGACACCGTGATGCGCGAAGAGGGGGCGAAGGGTCCCCACAATGCTCTCAGCTTTTGGTGGGAGTACTCGCCCGTACGCCCGGCCACACTCACCACCACGTCGACGGTCGACACCGCCGAGGGTAGGGACAGGGTGGCCTGCACGCGGCCGAGATCGTCGCTGAAGCCATCGAACCAGCCGTCAGGAGAGGTCAGCTCCTCGATGGCCGTTCCCGGAGGCGGCGGAGCCAGCGCCGCGACCACGGAGACCCGTGCCAGGGGCAGGGGCAGTCCGTCGGGGGTCACGACCGCCAGGGAGAAAGGCGTGTCGCTCCTGGTCTTGAACTGGAAAGACTGTCCGTCATCGGTGGGCGCCTTGAAGCCGGGGCTGCCCTCGAGACCCAGGCCCGGCGCCTTGCGCCCTCCGCCCGACCGTGATCTCGCCGCTCCTCCCAGTCCCTTCGATGGCGACAGGGCCTTGAGCTTGGGCTTGCCACCGACCATGGCCTGAGGCTTGCCCTTCTTCTTCGAGGATGCCTTCTGCGCCTGCGCAGCAGGGTCCTGAAGCTCAGGACCCGACAACGTCGTCTCCCATGCCGTCGTCCCTGAGCCGTCGCTGGTCACGTCGGCGTCAGAGGCGACAAGAGAGTCCCTGAAGCTCGTGATCCCGGCGAGAGGGACCGTTCCGGCCTCGGCCCAGGCGGTGCCGTCGTCGGCGTGCTCGAGCCACACCAGGGCCAAGACAGCCAAGACGCTGGCGCCAAGCAGGGCCACCAGACGGGACGATGCGCCCGTGCGACCCTTGGCGCGACGGTGTGCGTTCATGGCGTGTCCTTTCGCGCTGACCAAGGCCGCCGTTTGCGACCGCCGGCCTGCCTGAGTCAGGGGATGGGGCGAGCGACGGTCCAGGCGTAGGGCGCCAGGTAGACCTGCGGCGGTGCGGCGATGAGCGACGTCGCTCCCGTGGCGACCCGGTCATACCAGTCTTTCTTCTGGCTGCCTGCCGAACCGACCCAACCCAGGAAATCGGGGTAGGCCGTGAAGATGGGCACCTGCTCCATGGGGAAACGCCAGTCGTAGGGGACCTGGATCACCCACGGGTTCTGTTCATCATCCAAGAAAGCGCTGGCGCCCGTCTCTTCAGGGAGCCACGGCGCTCGGCCTTCGAAGCCCGGCCAGCCCGGCATGTGCACGTCGTACCAGATGCCGTGATCGACCATGAAGTACAGGTCGTAAGGAGCGGTCCCCAGGGCCGACTGGGCCACGGGCACATCGAAGGTCATCACCAATCGTGACGACGCCGCCGCCTTGTCCACCCCGAGCGAGGTGGTGTTCACGAAAGGCAGGCCCGGCAGGGACGGCAGCGCCCCGATGGTGCTGGGCATGAGCGTCTCGATCCGGCGCTTGTCCACGTTGATGAAGTCTGCGATGGACTGGACCGCCTCCACAAAGTGACTGCCCCCATCGTCACTCAGGAAACGCTCCACGGTCACACTGCCGGTGGCGTCTGCTGGCACTCCCGGGATGTGCAGGCCCAGGCGGTGATCGAGCATGGAACCCCTGGCCAGCAAGTGGAAGTCAGCGGTCAGGTCTTTGACCCGGCCCTTGGCGTCCAGCACCAACTCGAAAGCATAGGCCACCACAGCGTCGTTGTAGTCTGCGTCTCCCAACAGCGGGTAGAGGTCTTCGAGGCCCACCGCGTCGAAACCCTGGGCCGGGTAGCGCACGACCACGGCGCGGGCCGCATCGTCTGGGTACGCGTCGGCGATGTCCATCACGCCATCCCCGTCGCTGTCGGCGGTCGAGTAGCTCACCACGCTGTTCAGCGCCAACGCACCAGGCGGATCTGAGCGGACGCTGAAGACCAGCTCGTTGAAGTCGTTGTCTGCGTTGCGATGACGGTCGAGGTCTTCGAAGCCCATCAACAAGAACGGATCGCCATCGAGAAAGCCCGAGATCGAGGGCATCTTCAGCACGGCGGCGTGACGAGCGCTCGCCGGGTCATTGAGGAACATCTCGGGGTTGATGGCGTCGAGGGTGGTGTAGACGCCTTGGGCCGTGAGCAAATTGTCCGCAGGGTCCGTGCTGGGCAGGGTGGCCTGCAACGGATCCCAGTTCTTCACCTCCTGCGACAGATCGTATCCACCCGCCACCAGGAAGAAGCCCAGGCGGGTGCCGGGCGCGAAGGTGCGCACATCGCCGTTGGCGTCGGGCAAGCACAGACTGTCCCCGGTCGACAGGCTGCCCGCAGGAGCCAGAGACGCGTTGGGAAAGACCAGCTGGCGATCGTAGATCACCACCTGGCCTGCGGCGTCGGTGTCAAAGGTGAAGTAGCCCAGGCTGTTGCGCAGTCCACTGGTCTCCCAGAGGAAGCTGATCGAGACGGTGCAGGACTGGGCCACCACGATGGTCGGGTCGTACTTCTTGTGCAGAAAGGCCGCGCCGCGGTTGGGCTTCTCGGGGAGAGCCAGGCCCATGGCAGACAGCACGGCGCCAGGCACGGCCTCGCTGAAGATGGTGCTGGCAGAGCAGGTCAACGCTGGCGCGACCAGCCCCAGAGAGAGCACGAAGACCGCGCCGTGATCGTTGCCGTCCAGGCCATCTTCGGGCGTACCTACAGCCAGCTCACCTGTGCCATCGCCGTCCAGATCACCCAGCCAGGCGAGCCCTGCACCGAAGCGACCTTTCTGTTCTGGCGCCCCGGCCAACGCACCACTGAGACGATGGATCGCGGCCTGGGACTTCACCGTCCCGTCCTTGTTCATGAACAGCAGCCAGACGGCGCCATCGTCCTTCTTGCCGATGTTGGTGCCTGAAGCCCCCACGGCGAGATCGGCCACGCCGTCTCCGTCGATGTCCGCGAGGCGTTCGATGGCGTCGCCAAAGTGATTGTCCTTCTGAAGCGTGCCTGTGAAGCCGCTGAGCCCCTCGGCGATCTTGCGCTCTGATGCCACCGTGCCGTTCGGGTTCAACATGAGCAGCCACACCGCGCCTGCCTCGTCTATCTCATCGTCGTCATCGTCGTCGTCGTCATCGTCGTCTTCGTCGTCTTCGTCGTCTTCGTCGTCTTCGTCGTCTTCATCGTCTTCATCGTCTTCATCGTCATCGTTGGAGGCGTTGGCGGCGGTCTGGCCGTCACTCCGAGGTGCGCCCACTGCGAGGTCGATGACGCCGTCTCCGTTCACGTCGCCCAGGGCCACGATCGCGGTGCCGAACCTCCCGCCCTTGGACAGGTCGGACTGCAGCCCACCCACCTCGTCGCTGACCTTTTGATGAGCCTTCACCGTGCCGTCACTGTTCAGGAAGAGCACCCAGATCGCACCGTTCTCATTGACACCGTCGCCGTCTTTCGGCGCGCCGACGGCCAGGTCGGGCACGCCATCGCCGTCCAGGTCGCCGAGGCCTGCGGTGGCGCTGCCAAAGAGAGGGCTCTTGCCCAGGGCACCGGTGAAGCCCCCTGCCTTGGCGCTGATCTTCTGGTGCGACGCCACGGTTCCTTGGGAGGTGAGAAACAAGATCCAGACGGCCCCGGTCTTGTTGCCCCCGTCGTCGTCTTCGCTGCCGCCCACCGCTACGTCGGGAACACCGTCCCCGTTCACGTCGCCCAGCACCGTGGCCGAGATACCGAAGCGCACCTTGTCCTTCTTGGAGATCGCGCCCAAGAGGCCGCCGTAGCCCTCGGTGATGGCCTGTCGCGCACGGACCGAGCCGTCTGCGTTCATGAACATCACGGACAGCACGCCGTACTCGGCGTCATCCAGCTTGCCTCGGGGAGAACCCGCGAGCAGGTCAGCGACTCCATCGCCGTCCAGATCACCCAACGAGGCCAGACCCTCGCCGAACTCGGCTTTCTTGCCCTGGGGCACGCTCGTCTCAGAGAGGCGCACGAAGCGCTCCACCTCGGCGACCTGAGCCTGTGGCTCGGGAGCGAGTCCTGCCACGGCTCCAAGAATGACAGCGCCCAGCACCCTGTGGGCAAGACGGCGACGATGATGGGCGATCGACATGATAGAGACCTCTCACACGACGAGGCGGGAGAGCCTCGACAGAGTCCGCTCCCATGGCTCTCAAGATCGACCGCAGCAGTCTGCCCACTTGAACTGTTGGCCTACGCAAGCCCCCGGCAGCGGTCCAGCAGCTCAGATCTGCCTGACAGAGCTGCTGCGGGTCAGAACGTCCAGCTTCGAGACGTGGGTGCCCAGAATCAGCACATGCCGGCAAGGCCTACCACCTAGAAGGCCCCAAGGGCTGTGCCAATCACTGGCATGGCCTTTGCTTTACGTGTATCGGGGGTAGGCTCTCTCCCTCTCTGAACCGGAGATCCTTGATGGATCATCGCCGTCCCGCCCTGCCAGGGCTCCTCCTCGCCTGCCTGCTCTGCTCCGCCGCGCCCTTCGCTGCGGGCCAGTCGTCGCTCATCGCTCGCCAGACGCCCACGGGCTCGTTCGATCTGTTGGCCGTGGATGAACTGACCGCGTCGGTGGCCGTCGCCGAGGCCGACGTGGACTTTCTGGCCGTGGCCCTGCAAGGCGTCCCCGCCACGGAGCAGCTGCGGCTCGATCGGGCCCGCACACTGGGTGGTCCTGCTCCCGCCGTGCGCCTTCCGGCTCTCGGCAGCCTCTGCCGGGTGGGGTCATCGGGCTGGAGCGCCTGGCTGCAAGTGTCCACCGACGGCAGCACCACCCGTTGGGTCGAGACCGCAGACGTCGGCGGGCCTGCTGTCTCTGCGGACGTCGCGGTCGCTCCCGATGGCCAACGGGCCCTGGTCTGCACCACACTCGGCGCCGGAGGCAACGTGTGGCTGCTCGATCTGGCGACCGGCGTCCCGACCGAACTCACCTCCACCCTGCCGAGCCTGTCTGTCGACGGCATTTCGTTACGCCTGGGCCCGGACACGGCTTGGTTCGTGGCCAGTGGCCAGCTGTACAGAGTCGACCTCCCCGCAGGCCTGCCCGCAGCGGTGCCCCTGCCCCTCGGCCCCGGCGAGATCCTGCAAGGTGAGCTGGCCATGTCCAGGGACGGCCACACCGTGGCAGTGGTCAGCGAGCTCACGCCGCTCAGCCGCCGGCTCTTCATCGTCTCGCACACTGGCACCGTCACAGAGGCGCCTGGGGGACCGGCAGACTTCGACCTGCCCAGCTACCCGTCCATCGCCGGACCGCTGCTTGTGCTCTCGGATGACGGCAGCTGCGTCGCCTGGCGCCGCACCGTGCTCGTCAAGGAACTGTTCACCTTCGCCAGCGCACAACCCGGGTCGGTCCAACAGGTCACCGCTGACGCACAGTTCACCGACACACTCGATATCGTCGGTGTGCTGGGCTTCATCGGGCCCACGGTGCTTTCGTTCTTCGCCGGCGAAGCACCTGGCCCCCTCGAGCCTGACGTCGCCCTGGGCTCCGCTGACCTTTACATCACCGATGTGACCAGCGGTGCCACCAGCAATGTCTCGCTCACCTCCGGCGAGGCCCTGCCACCCTTCCTCACCGCGGGCGAGATTGAACTGAAGCGGGCCTTCTTCGACCCCCAGGCGCTGCGGATGTTGCTGCAGGTCGACCCGGACAATGGCGACCACGGACTGCTCGCCGTGCCGCTGGACGGCTCGCAGGGCGTATCCACCGTGCTCGACGACCTGGTGGACGGCCCGACCCTTGTGCCTGTGGGCTCGCGACTGCTGATCCCGTCCCACTTCGACACAGGGGGACCTGGCGCACCCGGACAGCAGCTTCACCTGCTCGACACGATGGGCAGCCCCAGCCCGCTCACTCTGCTCGGCCTCGTCCCAGAGGGTGTGCAGGTCGACCGCTTCGCCTCCTCCAGGGATGGCTCGACCATGGCCTGCGTCGCCAGCGCAGCGCCCGCCTTCGAACTCATCGTGTGGATCGACGCCACCACCGCCACCGTGTTCTTCGCCTGGCCCGACGTGCTCGCCGTCTCACCTGCCCTGGGCTTCTCTCCCTCCGGGCGGCTGCTGGCCGGTCTCGGACTTCCGGGCGGGCCCTACGTCTTCGCCAGCTTCGACGCACCCCTGAGCGGGAGCCTCGCGCCCGTGCCCATCGGCAACGGTTACCCCCTGAACCCGTAGCCTGGCCTCTTCACGGCTCTCGTCGTGAGAGTGCGATGAGGCGGGCCGCCTGCGGTGACGGGTTGGTGGCAGCAGCAGCGGGGCTCGTCTGGGGACGGGTAGATGCTCTAGGGTGTCCAGTGATCAGCCCCCGCCCCGCGCCGGACGCCCCACTCATGTCGATTCGCCCTGGTCTCTGCCTCGCCCTCGCCCTCAGCGCGCTGCTCACGACCCCAGCTCAAGCGCAGGCCAGCCGCACCGTTGACCCGGCGCTGCGAGCACGCCTCGAGACTCTGGTCGAGCAGCTGGAGCAGCAGCGAGCGGCCCTGCACATCCCGGGCATGGCCCTGGTCATCGTGCAAGACGACGAGATCCTGCTGGCCAAGGGCTTCGGGGTCAGCGACATCGAGGCGAGCACGCCCGTCACCCCAGAGACCCTGTTCGCCATCGGCTCGTCCAGCAAGGCCTTCACCACAGCGCTGATCTCCATGCTGGTCACCGAAGGACGCATGCAGTGGAACGCACCGGTCACGGAGACCCTGCCCTTCTTCGATCTGAACGTGGACAGCGACAAGAAGGACGCAGAGGTCACCCTGCGCGATCTGGTCTGCCACCGCACGGGCTTCACCCGCATGGGCATCCTGTGGGCTGGGGGCAAGGTCTCCCGGGACGAAGTGCTCCGGGTCGCCGCGGGCGCCGAACCCTGGGACGGCTTCCGCAAGAACTTCCATTACAACAACGTGATGTTCCTGGCTGCGGGAGAAGCTGCAGCCCGTGTGGCCGAGACCGACTTCGACACACTCCTCCGCGAACGGCTGCTCGAACCCCTGGGCATGTCCAGCTCGAACTCGTCTGTGGTCACCTCGCAGCAAGACCCCAGGCTCTCCCTCGGTTACCGCTGGGACAGCGATCGAGAAGAGTACGTGCACCTGCCCATGCGCGTCCTGGATGTCATCGCCCCCGCAGGGGCCATCAACTCGAACGTTCTCGACATGGCCCAGTGGCTGCGCCTGCAACTCGCCGACGGCGTCATCGATGGCGAGCGCCTGATCAGCTCGGCGCAGATGGACGAGATGCACTCGCCCCAGATGCCCATGGGCGGAGGGACCTTCTACGGTCTGGGCTGGATGCTCAGCGAATGGAAGGGCCGCAAGGTCGTGGAGCACGGAGGCAACATTGACGGGTTCGCCGCCGAGGTCGCCCTGCTGCCCTCAGAGAACCTGGGCTTCGTGCTGCTCACCAACGTCACTGCCACGGCGCTGCAGTCGTCGAGCCGCTCCATGGTCTGGTCCGCCGTTCTGGGTGACGAAGACGGCGACTCTGCTGCCACAGGCACAGCCCACAGTGACGAGCCAGCCCAGGCCATCGACTACACGCCCTACCTGGGCACGTTCATCGCTGACTACGCCCACTTCGATGAGGTCGAGTTCACGGTGCAGGTCAACGGCGCCGGCAAGCTGGCCATCGACATCCCCGGGCAGACACTCTTCGAGCTGCGCGATCCCGACGCCGATGGGCGCTGGGTCTTCGCGCTCACGGACACCATCGTGCTCAACTTCGAGCGGGACGAGGACGGCGCCGTGCAGTCGCTCAAGCTCGCCCAGGGCGGGGCGACCTTCGAGTGTCCGCGAGCTGGCTACGACTACCCGCTCGAGTTCGCCATGGCCGACGTCGAGCCGCTGATCGGCCGCTACGACGACCAGGCCCTGGGCGCAGAGGTCGAGGTCCTGATGATCAACAACCGCCTCGCCGTGGACGTGCCCGGGCAGATGAAGTTTCGCCTGGCCGCCCCCGACGATGAAGGCATCTGGTGGTTCCGCGCGGTGCCTGGCTTGGGCGTGGAGTTCGATCTGAGTGACGATGGACCCGCCACGAACATGACCTTTCATGAGCGCGGCAGCACCCGGGAGTGCGCCCGCGTCTCTGGCGCCGTTGCACAGCTGCCCACCCCCGCCGAGGTGGCCGAGCGCTGCCAGTTCGACGCCCGCAACAAGTCTCTGGAAGCCCTCGGCCCCCTACGCCTCTCAGGCTCCGTGCGTCTGGCTCAGTCAGGGGTCACGGGCCGGTTCACCTGGACCGTCGACGGCCCGGATCGCTACCTGATCGAGCTGGACTTCGGTGACTTCGTGCAGAGTTCAGACGCCTACAGCGACGGCGTAGCCACCCAGCGCTCCAGCCTCAGCCCCTTCGAGACCCTCGCCGGCAAGAGCCTGACCCAGGCCCGGCAGAGCAATCCGCTCATTTTCTTCGGAGACTGGAGCCAGTTTGGCGACTCATTCACAGTCGACGGCCGAGACACGGTAGACGATCACGACGCCTTGAGAATCAAGCTGGCCAAGGAAGGCCTGCCCGACGTCAACCTCTTCATCGACCCGCGGACCGGCGATGTCTTGAGGCACACGAGCAAGCACTACGAAGCCAGCCTCGACATCGAGCTGCCCTACAGCGTCCGCATGGAGGACGTCCGCGAGGTGCACGGCCTGCGCATCCCGCACCGAGTCACCACCACGGATGACAGCACAGGCCACATCATCATCACCATCGAGAACATCCAGACCGGTGTGGATGTGCTGCCCGGCGACTTCGTCCTCGAAGAGTAGCCAGGCCACCGTGGCCCAACGCCGTGGCCCAGCAGCGTGGCCCAACAGCGTGGCCCAACGCCGTGGCCCAACAGCGGGCTCAGCGGCCAGGCAGCTCCGGAGCGGTGAAGTCACAGGGCTGCTCCAGCGACTGCAAGAACGCCATGACATCGGCCACCTGCTCGTTGGTGACCACGTTCTTCTTCAGCTTGGGAGACAGGTTGGGATTGGCCAGGCCGCCCGTGGCCATCTGCCGCACCGCCGTTTCCAGGCTCTCCACCGAGCCGTTGTGAAAGTACGGCCCCGAGCGGGTGATGTCCCGCAGGGTCGGTGTCTTGAAGGCGCCCATGTCCTGGGGCAGCGCGGTGACCTTCAGACGACCCACGTCGGGCTCGTCGGCGTCGAGGCCGATGCCCACGTTGTGGAACTGCAAGTCCGTGAGCAGCACGCCCGTGTGGCAGTCGACACAGCCCCAGCTCTGGAAGGTCTCCCAGCCCCGCTTGGCCCCGTCGTCAAGGGCCGTGGCGTCGCCCTTCTGAAAACGATCGAAAGCGGTGTCGTCCGAGATGATCGTGCGCATGTAGGCGGCCAGGGCCTGGGGCACGTTGGTCTCGTCAGCAGGCGCGCCGAACACGTCCGCGAACTGGGCAGCGTAGCCCGGCTCGCCGTTCACGGCGGCCAACACCGGGGCGGTGTCCTTGGCACCCATGTTGCCTCCGGTCCAGGCCTTGAGCGCCTGCACTTCGAGGGAGGGCGCTCGGCCGTCCCAGTAGAAGGTCTGGTGGTAGCCGATGTTCCAGAGCGTGGGCGACGAGCGGCTGAGCTGCTTCTCGTAGGCGCCGATGGCCGTGGGCAGGCCGTCGGTGAGACCGCTCTCGCACACGTGGCAGCTGTAGCACGAACGTGAACCGTCACCGCTGAGGCGATCGTCGTAGTAGAGCTGCCGACCCAGAGCCACCTTCTCGGCGGTCATGGGGTTGTCGGCGGGGACCATCATCTCGTCGTAGCGATCGATGGGGCTGTAGTCATCAACGCTGGCGGGCAAGGGCAGGATCTCGGCGTGGTAACCCTCGGGCGCGCAGGCGCTGGCTGCCAGGGCCGCGGTGAGAGTGGCGATGAGTGGAAGACGTGAGCTGAGCGTCGACATGCCAGTGGGTGTCCAGAGGTGAGCTGGTGGGTGATCGAGCAGGCTAGCAAACCCGTCCGAATCCTCTGAAAAGCACCCTGTCACTCTTGAGAGACGTCGGTGTCTGCCCCATGCGTGGACTCTCTCCCTGGTCTTCCCCACGCATCCTTCTCTCTCCTTGAGCATGAACCATGCGAGTCTCATTCCCGGCCCTGGGGTCGTCTGTCCTGTGTCTGATTTCCCTGAGCGCGCTCTGCACGCCCACGACCGCCCAAACCCTTTACGGCATGGACGGCACCACCGGAAGGGTCTTCGAGTTCAACGGGGCTCCCGGCGGCCCTTGCACAGCGCCCATCCCCAAGCTGACCACCTGGCCCTACACGGTGCCCACCCCGTGCATCGTGCCTGCTCCGGGGCTCACCGCGCCCCCCGGGCCGGGCAGCTTCGGTGACATCGCCGTCGACCGCCTGACCGACACGGTCTACGTCACCGACGGCTTCATCATCGAGCAGTATGCCGAGTTCAACCCCACCACGCTCACCTTGCCCGGCACACCGATCAACGCCTTCGCCGTGGCCGTCTCCATGCCCATGGGCCTGCCCCTCACTGGCATGGGCATGGACTCCGGTGGTGTCACGCTCGGCGTGCCTCTGCTCTACGTGACCGACGGCAAGTTCATCGCCGGCATCGCCCCCTCGCCTCCCGGGAGCTGCGTTCCCGGGATCATGGTCATCCCCCCCTTCCCCTCGCCGTACCCGGCCCTCCCCGGGGCGCGGCTCACGGATGTCACCTTCGACCCGGGCTCAGCCAGTCTGCTGGTCTGTGACTCGGCGGGACGGATCCACTCGATCCTGCCCGGTGGCGCACCTGGTCCCTTTGGCATCTTTCCCATCGCGGGCGCCCTGGGCTGCGGCCTGACCCCGGCCCTCGAAGGCATCGCCATGGATCTGGCCACCACCGGCCCGCTCACCGCGACCATCACGCCCCCGGCGTTCTACGTCACCGACGGTTTCGTCATGGGCTACGCGGACATCACCGGCGGACCGGCAGCGCCGACCTTCTACACGCCGGTCACCTGCACGCCCATGCCAGGCTTGTCCAACGGGTTGGCCTACGCGGCACACTCGAACAGCTATGCACCGCCACCGGGCGCTGCCACGCTGAGATCGTACGGTCAATCCTCGTCGCCGGGTCCCACCTACGGCGTGCAGGTCACTGGCATCGCCACGCCCAGTTTCCTCTGGCTGGTGGTCGGCGCGAACATCCCCGGACCGGGCTTCTTCTGCCCGCCGATCATGACCGTGGGCAACCCGCTCTATGTGGACGGCTTCACACCGCCAGGGTTGATCCTGCCCTTGATCGGCGTGTTCGGCACCTCGGCTTCCATCCCTTTGCCGGTCCCGCCCGGCATTCCTTCGGGGGTAGAGCTCTACCTGCAGCTGTTCCTCGACCAGTCCCCCGCCGCGCCCGGTGGACCGTGGCTGGCGACAGATCCGCTCAACGTGGTGATCGCCACTCCTTGAGGCACGGTGGGCTTGCCGATCTGCTTGGCTAGTCCACACAGCTCTCTCCGGGGACTCCGTCCCGAGTCTCCAGAGCGTCTTGGGGCGCGGGCAGCATGGGCCTCTCGGTTCATGCTGCCCGTGCCCCTGGCATCACCGCTCACTGGGTGAGCTTACGGGGCATCTCTCCGCGGGCGACCCAGGCGATGGAGCGTTGCACCAGCTCGTGGATCCTGCGCTCGACGATGGGCGAGGCCAACAGGCGCACCGCCGCCAGAACGGGGATGTCCCGGTCAGGGTGATCGCCGAGAGCAGCACGCTCTTCGAAAGCGGCCCAGGTGGTCTTGATGGCGTGGGCCACGACGATGGGTCGCACCAGGGGGTCGGCCAGGCAGAGATCGCGCAGGGACGCTTGCAACGCCACAGCGCCCCGTTCGCTGGAGAGCAGCTGCTCTGCCGCAGCGACCGCCCGCCCCCCCTGACGGGCTCCGATCGCCGCCAGCAGATCGTCGAGCAGACCCTGCTGCGCCGAGGCCTGATCAGCTTCAGCACCCCTGGCAGCGTGCTGGTCGCTGCGCTCGTCCGTCGCCTCGTTCGCCGCTTCGTCCATGGGCTGGCCGCTGTGCACGAAGGCCACGGCGTGAAAGAGAAAACGGAGCGCGGCAGGAGCGGCCAAGGCTTCAACAGCTTGTCGCACGGCGGCGGCGAAGGTGAAGCGGTGTGTGGCCCACAACCAGCCCTCGGCGCAGCTCGTGTCCGAGTCGAGGGCCACCTTGAAGCGCAGCAGTCTGTGCGCGGCGGCCACCACCAGCTCGCGAGCGATGCGCCGGGGAGGCACTCCCTGGCGCAGGGCGTGCTCCAGAGCGTCCAGCGCCTCTGCAGCGCTGCCATCCAGGACGCCCATCCGCAACGCCGAGCCGTCCCAGGTCACGTCAGCGTTGACGGCGGCGAAGAGTGTGGGCAGCTCATGATCCAGGGCAGCGAGTCGACGGCTGTAACGGCCCATGTAGGGCAGGGTGTCCTCGCGGGTGGCGAAGAGCAGGCTGTCGAGCAGCCCCAGGGCCAGCTCCCGAGCGGCGTCGGCTTCTTCGTGCCCACCATCGTGGCGTCCATCACTCCCCCCTGCGTCGCCCTTGCCGCGCCCGCCGAACCATGTGCCCACCTTGGTCAGATAGATCAACTGGTGACCGAAGTCGGTGAAGTGGTCGGCGGCGATGGTCAGCAGCCAGCCCTCTACCGTGGGCCACGACACGCCCGCGTCGAAGGCACCCGCCAGCAACCCCTGGGCCCGGGGGACATCCTCGGCCTCGACCGCCGTGCGCAAGGCCTCTCCCACGCTGTCCATGCTGCAGGCGACCGCCGGCCCTCGTTCCCTGGGAGCCAGGCGCCGGTTGGCCTCGCCGCACAGATCAATCACCGGGGCGATGGCATACATGGCCTCGGCTCCGGCGTCGTCCGCCAGGCCTCGCCCGCAGTCGGCGGCCAGGGCCAGGACGTGGGTCGAGCCGTACTCGGCGTGGCGAGCGTCGTAGACCGCCAGCTCCAGCAGCAGCCTCCGAGGAGAGAAGCCCAGCCGCAACAAGCGCACGCCGTCCCGCACCGAGCGCCCGTTGTCGTGGTCGAACAGCCCCTCGCGAAAGCTGTCCACCAAGCCGGGGATGACCGTGGCGGGGTCAGGCTCGGAGACATCGACCTCGACCGCTCCGCCCACCACCCGGCTGGGCCACGTCTTCGCGCCTTCGCCTCCCATGAGGCAAGCGCCGTCGGCCACGTTGAACTTCCAGTTGTGCCAGCAGCAGGTGAGCGTGCCCCCATCGAGCTGTCCTTGAGACAGCGGGTAGCCCTCGTGGGGACAGCGGTTGTCCAGCACGGCCACGGTGTCGGCGTCGGCGCGCACCACCACCAGCTTGTGCCCCTCGTGAGCCACGGGATGCATGGCACCCGCTGCCACCTGGTCGAGATCACAGAGACGGGTCCAGCAAGACTCAGCAGCACTCATGACATGCCTCCGGAGCAGGCTACAAGGTGTGTGGTCGAGCAGCACGCGCCATCGGTTGAAGGCGCCGTGGTGCTCTTGCTCATCACCATAGTGCCCCTCTCTAATAAAGCAATTAATAGCTTTCTTATTAACGGGCGAGTCTTCGAAGCACGCCGCTCGGGCCACGGGTCCGCCCGGCGGAGCCGCCCACCTCGAATGGTAGGCTCGGCCCCTGGCCAAGCACCCCACGCGAGGCTCCTCCCACCCATTCTCGTCCTCGGGGACCCTCTTGACCGTCACCGCCCGCGCCTCGTCCCTGAGCGGGACGCTGCTCTGCACCTTGGCCCTGCTCGCGCCCGCTGGCGTGGGCCAGAACCCGGGTGACCGGGCCGCCGTCCCCGAGCTGCCCTTCACGGACATCACCGACGCCGCGGGCATCACCTTCGTGCCCCTCACCGGCGCCGACGGCGACAAGCTGCTGCCCGAGACCATGGGCGGCGGCGTGGCCTTCCTCGACTACGACAACGACGGCGACCAGGACCTGCTCTTCGTGGGCGGGCGGCGCTGGGATGAGCAGCTCCAGGCGGCCGACCGGCTCGGCGCAAAGCAGCCCTCCAGCCTGGCCCTCTACGCCAATGACGGCGCGGGGCAGTTCACCGACGAGACCGTGGCCGCGGGCCTGGACACCGTCCTCTACGGCATGGGCGTGGCGGTGGGCGACATCGACGGGGACGGCGACGATGATCTGTACATCACCGCCGTGGGAGCCAACCGCCTCTATCGCAACGACGGCGGCTACTTCGTGGACATCACCGCCAGCGCAGGGGTGGCCGGAGGCCACAATCACTGGAGCACCGCCGCCGGCTTCTCCGACCTCGACGGCGACGGCGACCTCGATCTGCTGGTGGGCAACTACGTGACCTGGTCCCGAGAGGCAGACCTGGCGGGCGACCGTCAGCTCATGGGCATCGCCGGTCGGGCCTACGCGCCCCCCATGGCCTTCGAGGGTCAGGCGCCCCTGTTCTTTCGCAACCGGGGCAGCGGCATCTTCGACGAGGTGAGCGAGTCGGCTGGCCTGCACATCACAGACAGCCAGGGCCAGCTGCTCAACAAGACCCTGGCCTGGTTGTTCCTCGATGTGGACGCCGACGGAGACACGGACGTCTTCGCCGCCAACGACACCACGCGCAACTTCCTCTACGTGAACGACGGCTCGGGACAGTTCGACGAGCGAGGGCAAGACGTGGGCGTGGCCTACGACGCCTTCGGCAATCCCACCGGAGCCATGGGCGTCGACGCGGGCTTCTTCGCAGGCGGCGACGAGCTCGGCCTGTTCGTGGGCAACTTCGCCGACGAGGCCAGCTCAGCCTATGTGGGCGTGCCCGGCGACGGCTTCCTGCTCGACGACAGCATGCTCCTGGGCCTGGCAGCCAACACCAAGCCTGCCCTGACCTTTGGCCTGCTGCTCCTCGACGTCGACCTGGACGGCCAGCCCGATCTTCTGCAGGTGAACGGACACCTCGAACCGACCATCGACTCTGCTCCGGGACAGCAGACCTGGCGTCAGGCGCCTCAGCTGTTTCGCAACCGGGGCCCGGGCGCTCGGCCGCGCTTCTCGCTCATGGCCACAGATCAACTCGGCGATCTGGCCACGCCCATCGTGGGCCGGGGCGCAGCCAGCGCCGACATCGACGGCGACGGCGACCTCGACCTGGCCCTGACCCGGGTGGGCGCACGGCCCGTGCTGTTGCGCAACGACCAGAGCGCAGGCCACCATTGGTTGCGCTGCGTGCTGGTCGGCCGCCCCGGCAGCCCCAGCGCCGTGGGTGCGTCTGTGGCGCTCAGGGTCGGCGAGCAAACCCTGCGTCAGCGCATCGACCCCACCCGCAGCTACCTCTCCCAGGTCGAACGGGTGGCCACCTTCGGCCTGGGCGCCCACGACACGGTGAGCAGCCTGACGGTGACCTGGCCCGACGGCAACGTGCAGGCCTTCGACGTGCCGGGCATCGACCGCACCTTGAAGCTGGTGCAGGCCGTGGACGAGCGCGAGGTGTTGTCCACCTTTCTGCGGGGCAAAGCCGAGCTGGAGACGGGGCGGGTTTCTGATGCGTTGCGCACCCTGACCACCGCAGCAGAGCTGGCTCCGGAGAGCGCGGCCACCTTGCGCAACCTGGCCCGTGCCCTGCTCGCCGCGGGAGATCCCAGCTCTGCGCTGACGCACCTGGTCGCCGCCGCCGAGATCGAACCCGACGCAGTGGCCACGGTGTACCTGCGAGCGCTCTGCCACTCACGGTTGGGACAGCTCGACGACGCCCTGCCCCTGTTCGAACGGGCCGTGTCCCTCGACCCTCACACCGCAGCCCTGCGTTTTCAGCTGGCCAGCTGCGCGGCCGCCCTCGACCTGGGCGACCTGGCGGCGACCCAACTCAGAGAGACCGTGCGCCTCGATCGGTCCCACAGCGCGGCCTGGTATCGCATCGCCGCCAACGCCCGCCGAGCCCGGGACACAGACGGCTTTCGGGCCGCCAACCGGGAGTTCTCACGCCTGCGTAGTCTGTACGGAGACACCTACAAGACGCCCCTCTCTCTCGAAGCCTGCAGCTACACCGCAGCCGAAGCCGCGGGAGCGGCGGCGATCGTAGCCGGGCGGCAAGCCCCCGCCGCCACCCTGCCCGTGACCTTCGCCGACGTCACCAGCGAAGTGCTCGGCGACGATCGGGACGCCGCGCTCATCGCCCCCCTCTCACTGGATGCCCAGGGACTGGTCGAGCTGCTGCGAGTGCGCTCAGCCGGGCAGCTCGAACGCGTCACCATCCCCCGCTCAGGAGCCGCCCGCACGCGTACGCTGCAGTTGTCTCTGGAGGGCGTCGAGCGGGCAACGGACGTGGCCGTGGGCAACTTCTACGACGACGCACCCGAGACCCTGCAAGCGGGCGTTGTGCCCAGCCGCCTGGCCGATGTGTTCGTCACCGGCAGCGCACAGAGCTGGTTGCTCATGCAGGACGAGGCCGGCGAGCTGCACGACGTCACCGATCGGGCCGAGCTTGGCGAAGTCACCGCTCGATCAGCCCGCTGGGTCGACCATGAGCACGACGGTGATCTCGATCTGGCCCTGGCCGGACAGCACGGCCTGGTTGTCATGGTCAACGCCAGCGACGGCAGCTTCTTCCCCTCTGAAGAGATCCCTGCGATCGACACCGCCGGCGTCTCGCTGGTGGCGGTCGACTTCAACGGCAACGGCGTGGTCGACCTGGCCATGGCCACGGGCGACGGCCCCACCCTGCGCGTCGACAACCAGCGGGCGGGAGAGTTCGAGCTGATCAGCGATCCGCCAGGCCCTTGGCCAGCGGCCGATCTCATCTTGTCTGACGACCTGGACAACGACCTGCTGCCGGACACGGTCCTGATCAGTTCCCAGGGTCTGCAGCTTGTGTACGACGGCGTGCCCCTGCCTCTGCAGCAGATCGCCGACTTCAGCCCCACCGCCGCAGCGCTCATCGACTACGACGCCGACGGCTGGCTCGACCTGGCCCTGGGCGGCGCTGATGCGGCGGGCGACGGTCGGCTGGTTCTGCTGCGCAACGGCGGGCGCGGACCCTGGTCCGACGTCACCGAAACTTGCGGGCTGGCTGCTGTGAACGAGGCGCCCAGCACGGCCCTGCTCTCCGCCGACGTGGACGCCGACGGGGACAGCGACCTGGTGCTGCGGGGCAGCGACTCCCGGTTGACGATCCTGCGCAACGACACCGCGCAAGCAGACGACCAGGGCGGCCTGCTCAAGCTGCGCCTGATCTCGCTGGTGGGCAGCTCCGGCGCGGTCGGCACGCGCATCGAGCTGCGTGACGGCACGCATCTCGTCTCCCGCACCATCCAGGACGAGCAACCCATCGAGCTGGGCCTGGGCGGACGCCGACACCTGGACAGCGTGCTCGTGGTCTGGCCCAACGGCGTGGTCGACGCCCGCACCGACGTCACCGTGGGCGACGAACCCCTCTCCATCGTGGTCATCGAAAGGGCCGACACAGGCTCCTGCCCCTTCCTCTACTTCTGGGACGGGGAGCGGCGGCGCTTCATCGGCGACATGGTCGGCGGCGGGGCCACAGACCTGCCCCTGGCTCGGGGCCTGAACAACCCGGTGAACCCCCACGAGATCATCGTCGTGGGCGACGCGGACGTCTTCGTCCCCGAAGGACCGGCGTGGGATGTGCGCATCACCAACGAGTTACGCGAGGCGACGTACTACGACGAGCTGGCCCTGCTCCTGGTCGACCATCCCGCGGGCACCGAAGTGGCCTCGACCGATCGTCTGCGTGGGCCGCCCTTCCCCGCCAGCGAAGTGCTGGCCTTGGGCTCAAGGTACGAGCTGCGGTCCGCAACGGGAGATGACGGCCTCGACCGCACGCAGGCCCTGTCAGAGACCGACGGCGTACACGGGGCGCCAGGCACCGTGCGGCCGCCGCCCCTGCGCGGTGTGTGCGAGCCCATGACCCTGACCTTCGATTTCGGGCCCCTCGCCCCTGACCGCCCCCTGGTCTTGGCCCTCACCGGCTGGATCGAGTATGGCACGGCCAGCTCGAACATCGCCCTCTCGCAGCGGGACGACGTGCCGGTGATCTTCCCCACCTTGCAGGCCCGTGATGGCCTGGGGCAGTGGCACGACGTGGACGTGGTCGTGGGCCTGCCCGCCGGCAAGGCCAAGACCATCGTCTGCGAGCTGGCGGGCTTGCTGCCGCCGGGCGCCGACGCCCTGCGCCTGACCACCACCTACGAGCTGCACTGGGATCGGGCGGCCCTGTTCGAGCGGGTCGAGCTGGCCCCCGAGGCCAGCCACGAGGTGCGCCCCACCGCCGCCACCCTCGGCTGGCGTGGCTTCTCCGAGCTGAAGGTCCGGGCGCCCACACAGCCCAAGCTGCCCGACTACGACGTGGTCTCCCAGCAGCCCGGATGGCGCGGAGCCCTGGAGGGTTGGTGCACCCGCTACGGCGACGTGCTCGAGCTCCTCGGTGCCGACGACGGCCGCCTGGTGGTGCTCAACAGCGGCGACGAGCTGCAGCTCACCATCCCCGCCGAGAATCTGCCACCTCGTCCGCCGGGCACGACCCGCACCGTGTTGTGGCGATCGGTGGGTTACAACAAGGAAGCCGACCCCAACAACGCCGGGGGCGGACACGTCTGGCCCCTCGCCGTGGACACATCCCGTGGTCGCAGCGACGAAGAAGAGGACGCCTGGCGTATTCTCTACAACACCCGCTGGGTGCCCTTCGATCTCTTCGATCCCCAACGATCGGGCACTCGCTGACGTCCCATCGCAGAGTGCAGTGCCCATGATTCACCCGCCACGTCGTTCCGAGTTCGCCGCCGTGCGTCGCTGCCTGGGCCACCTGAGGCTCGGCGTCGTCTGCGCAGCCGCTGCTCTCTGCCCACCCATCGCTGGCCAGCCATCCCGTGCCAGTGACCCGCGACCGGCAGTCGCGAGCCCGCAGCTGGCAGACCCGGGACAAGCGCAGGCCGCCCCTGCCCAACAGGCCGCCCCCGCTCTCCCGCGAGCTGCGGCCGCCATCGAGGCCGTGCAGGTGCTGCCCTTGAACGACCGGGTGGCCCCTGACGACGGGCCGCTCTTTCGCCAGCTGACCGTCGACGAGAGTGGCCTCGACTTTCGCCACCACTGGCGCCCTGAGACCGAGTACCTGCACGTGCTCGGCAACGCCATGTCCGGAGGCGGTCTGGCCATCGGCGATATCGATGGCGATGAGCTGCCCGACCTGCTCTTCACCCGTCCCCAAGGTGGCAGCCGGCTGTACCGCAACCTGGGCGGCCTGCGCTTCACCGATGTGTCCGCCGATTCGGGACTGCAGCTCGACCACTGGGGCGGCGGCGCGTCGTTCGGCGACCTGGACAACGACGGCGACCTCGACCTCTACGTCTGCGGCTACGACACACCGAACCGGCTCTACTGGAACGACGGCAGCGGACACTTCAGCGAGGGTGCGGCCGCCGCTGGCCTGGCCTTCACGGGCGCATCGATCATGATGGCCTTCTGCGACTACGACCTCGACGGCGACCTGGACGGCTACCTGCTCACCAACCGCTTCGCCAGCGGCACCAACCCAGAGGGCGACGTGCCAGTCGAGAACGGCCGCCTGGCCATCCCCGACGAGCTGATCGAGCAGTTCGACGTGCTCACCCGCCCCGACGGCCAGGCCATCCTGATCAACTCGGGGCAGTACGACCACCTGTACCGCAACAACGGCGACGGCACGTTCAGCGACGTGAGCACCGAGGCGGGCTTCGCCGGCAACCACTTCGGCCTCTCTGCCACCTGGTGGGACCCTGACGACGACGGGCGCCCTGACCTCTACGTGGCCAACGACTTCTTCGGTCCGGATCAGCTGTGGATCAACCAGGGCGACGGCACGTTCGTCGAGCAGGCCGCGAGCGCCCTGCCCCACACGCCCTGGTTCTCCATGGGCTCTGACGCCGGGGACATCGACAACGACGGGCTGCTCGACTTTCTGGCCTCGGACATGGCCGCCACCAGCCACTACCGCCGGGCCGTGACCATGACCGACCTCTCAGAGGGCCGCTGGTTCTTGGAGTCGTCCGTGCCCCGCCAGTACATGCGCAACGCCCTCTACCTGAACACCGGCACGGGGCGCTTCGCCGAGGCGGCCTACATGGCTGGAGTGGCCCGCAGCGACTGGACCTGGTCGACGGTGTTCGGCGATCTCGACAACGACGGCATGCTCGACCTGTTCGTCAGCAACGGCATGAGCCGGGACTACTTCAACTACGACATGCGCGCCGAAGCGGCCATGCACAGCTCGATCATGGGCGATTACTGGATCGACCAGCCCGCCCTCTCCGAGCCCAACCTGATCTTCCGCAACGAGGGCGACCTGCGCTTCGCCTCTGTCGGACCTGACTGGGGCTTGGGAGATCCGTCGTCGACGTTTGGCGCCACCCTGGCTGACCTGGACAGGGACGGCGACCTCGACGTGATCACCAACAACTTCGAGGCGAACGCGGCGCTCTTCGAGAACCGCTCGAGCGCGGGCCACGTGCTCGCGGTGGAGCTGCGGGGGCGCGACGCGAACCGCAACGGCCTGGGCGCCCGGGTGCAGCTGAGCACCGTGGGCCCCGACGGGCAGGCACGGCAGCAGGTGCGCCAGCTGACCCTCTCCCGGGGCTACATGGCGGGCGGCGAACCCCGGCTGCACTTCGGCCTGGGTGACCACGAGACCATCGAGCGGCTGGCGGTACGTTGGCCCGGCGGACAAGAGCAGGTGCTCAGCGACCTCCCCGTCGATGTGTGTCTGCGCATCACCGAGCCGAGCGGCCCAGGGCAGGCGCCCGCGGTCGACGACAAGCCAGCCCGGCCCGAGAGCAGCACAAGCCTCGCCGCCCTGACCCGGCCCTTCGGCAAGTTCACGGGCACGCCCCTGCTGTGGGGCTTCAACGGCCCGGTGAGCAAGGAGGCCCCCTACGACGACTACGCCCGACAGCCGCTGCTGCCCGACCGCCTCTCCCAGCTCGGCCCCTGTCTGGCCATGGGCGATGCGAACGGTGACGGCATCGACGACCTCTTCGTGGGCGGCCCGGCGGGTCAGGCGCCCCAGCTGCTGCTCCTTCAGGGGACGGGCCGCATGGCCCTCAGCAACCAGCAAGCCTTCCTCAACGACGACTACCAAGAAGACCTGGGCGCCCTCTTCGTCGACGCAGACGCAGACGGCGACCTCGACCTCTACGTGGTCAGCGGCGGCATCGAGTGCCGACCCCACAGCAGCTCGTTGCGAGACCGGCTCTACCTCAACGATGGCGCGGGGCAGTTCCGAAAGGCGCCCAAGTCAGCGCTCCCAGGCCACAAGGACAGCGGCCTGTCCCCCGTGGCCGCAGACATCGACCACGACGGTGACCTCGATCTGTTCGTGGGCACCCGCTCCGTCCCCGGCAGCTATCCCGACGGCGGCGCAAGCCGCTTGCTGCTCTGCCAGGACGGCGGCTTCGTGGACGCTCCTGAAGAGCAGGCCCCCGGGCTCACGTCGTTTGGCCGGGTGACCGCGGCCCTGTTCAGCGACGTGGACGGCGACGGCTGGTCAGATCTTCTGGTGGCTCACGACTGGGGGCCGGTGCGACTGTGGCGCAACGATCAGGGCGTTCTGCGCGAGGCCACGGCTGAGGCAGGCTTGAGCGAACGCCACGGCTGGTGGACCAGCCTGTCGTCCGCAGACATCGATCACGACGGCGACCTCGACGTGGTGGTGGGCAACCTGGGCCTGAACACCGAGCGCCAGCCCACGACGGACGCTCCCGTGCTGCTCTACTCGGGCGACCTGGACGGCACAGGCGAACGTCGCCTGATCGAAGCCCACCTCGAAGACCAACGCTGGGTGCCCGCCCGCACCCGCAACGACGTGCTCACCGCCATGCCCTTCCTGGCTGAAGACTTCCCCACCTTCGCAGCCTGGGGCGCCGCCGATCTGAGCGCCGTCTTCGGCGACGAGGCCCTGGCCATGGCCGAGCGCCTGCAGGTCCACACCGCCGAGTCCCTGCTGCTGCGCAACGACGGGCGGGGCCACTTCACCGCCGAGCCCCTCCCCCGTCGGGCCCAGGTGGCCCCGGGATTCGGCGCCGCGTTCACCGAACTCAACGGCGATGGCCATCCCGATCTGGTCTGGGTGACCAACTCGTTCGCACCCCAGGCGGTGGCCGGTCGGCGCGATGGTGGCCTGGGCCTGGTCATGCTCGGGGACGGCAACGGCCTGCAACCCCTGCGCCCCGACGTGAGCGGATTGGTCCTCGTGGGTGACGGCAAGAGCCTGGTCATCGGCGACCTGGACGGGGACGGCGCCGGCGATCTGGTCGTGGGCATGAACGACGCCCCGGCGCGATTCTTCACCCGCCATCCCCAGAGCCAGGCCAAGGCCGCCTGCCTGTCCGTGCGCCTGAACGGCAGGCCGGGCAACCCGGCAGCGGTCGGTGCGCGGGTGACACTCAGCGGCGCGGGGCTGCCCACCCAGACCCTCGAAGTGCAAGCGGGTTCAGGCTACCTGGGCCAGTCATCGCCCACGTTGTTCTACGGGCTGGGCGACACCGCGCAGGCAAGCGGCGGCGGGCGCAGCGGCGAGTTGATGCTGCGAGTGCGCTGGCCTGACGGCCGTGAGAGTCAGCACCGGGTGGCGGCGGGAACGCGGCGGGTTGTGCTGCCGTAGGTGCCAAGCACTCAACGGAACCCCGGCAGGTCCCGAACCCACGGGCGCACTCGCTCCAACGCGGCGGCGGCAGCCAGCACCGTGGCGTCGCCGAAGCGACGGCCCACGATCTGCAGGCCCACGGGCAGACCGTCTGCCGTCAGCCCCGCGGGGACTGAAATCGCCGGGTGGCCGCTGAAGTTGAACGGGTGGGTCAGGCACCAGCCCAGGCCCGGGTCGACGGCGTGACCATCGACCGTGGACGGCCCCACCGTGTGTCCGTCGCTGCGGTTGGCGAAGGGCGGCACGGCGACCGTGGCGGTGATCAGCAGGTCGTGGCGAGCGAAGACGTCTTGCAGGGCATCGAAGACCGTGGTGCGCAGCACGTCGTCGCCCTTGGCGGTGACCGCGCTCAGGGTGGCGCCCCGAGCGATCAGGGCGGCGAACTCGGGACACAGCTCGTCACGGTGATCGCCGAGCAGGTCGACCCCCACCGCGGACAAGTTGGCGGCGGTGGCGGCGTAGAGCACGGCCATCTCGCGCATCCACAGGTCGGTCAGCTCGTCGTGGGCTGCGCCCAGCGACAGCTCGGTCGGTGCGATCGCCAGGCCCGCACCTGAGAGGGCAGCCACCGCCTGGTCGACGACGGTGCGCACCTGCGGGTCGAGGGGGAAGTCGCCCAGGTCGCAGGAGTAGGCGGCGGACAGGCCGTCGACAGGCGCGGTGGTCGCAGCCATCCAGTCGAGACCGTCGTCGGGCAGGCTGAGCGGGTCTCTGTCGTGGGGACCGCAGATCACCGAGGCCATGAGCGCTGCATCGGCGACGGTGCGGGTGATCGGGCCTGCATGAAGAAACGGCGTGGCCAGGAAGGCGTCCGGGCGATAAGCAGCGGCCACTCGGCCCACGGTGGCCTTGAAGCCCACCACGCCGCAGTGCGCTGCGGGGATGCGAATGGACCCTCCGGCGTCGCTGCCTTGTGCCAACGCGGCCAGTCCATCTGCCACTGCCGCCGCCGAGCCGCCAGAGCTCCCCCCCGCGTTGCGCGACAGATCGAACGGCGTGGAGGTCGGGCCGAAGAGCAGGTTGTCGGTCACGCCCTTGTGCCCGAACTCCGGCGTGTTGGTCTTGCCGAGCACGATGGCCCCCGCGTCGAGCAGCCGCGCGACGTAGATCGCGTTCTCGTCGGCGATGTTCTGGGCGAAGACCCGGCAGCCATAGGTATTGCGCACACCAGCGACGGGATCGAAGAGGTCCTTGATGGCCACGGGCACGCCGTGCAGCGGACCCACATCGGCGCCCCGCTCTAACGCCTGCTCCGCCTGCCGCGCCGCCGCCCTAGCCTGGTCGTCGAGCCGGGTCACGTAGGCATTCAGGTCGCCGTTGCGCTCGGTGATGCGGGCCAGAAAGGCGTCGACCACCTCGACAGGAGAGAGCTCGCGGCTACGCACACGGCGAGCCAGTTCGACCGCAGGAAGAAAGCACAGCTCGGCGGACATGGCCCGGGGCTCCAGAGATGAAGGGGAGCGCAGGGTAACCCGTCCCCTTCAGCGAATCAGGTGCAGCTCGGTCTGACGGCCATCGAGCCAGCGCACGTGCTCGCCGTCGAAGAGCGCGTCCTCCTCCAGCATGATGCGCACGGGCTGGCCCCACTCGGGGATCTCGACCTGAACGTTCAACTCGATGGCATACACGGTGTTGGCGAACAGGGGGTGATCGCCCTGACCTGGCACACCCTCTTGGTGATCCCAGAGGCCGATGGTCGGACCGGCGGCGTGGCCGTGGAGCCCCAGGGGGTGGGTGTAGATCGTGCCGTCGAGCCCGGCGGCGGCACCGCTTCTCAGGGCAGCTGCCAAGATCTCGTTGCCCGTGCGGCCGGCGATGAATTCTGCCAGCAGGATGTCCTGCAGCTGATTGCCCGCGGCCAGGGCGGCCACCAGACCGGGAGGCGCGGCCTCCTCGCCGGGGCGCAGCACGTAGGCGTGCTGCTGGGCGTCCGTGTTCAAGCCCAGGTAGGTGATGCCGAAATCGACGTGGATCAGATCGCCGGGCTCGATGACGACGTCGCCCTCGCCCAGGCCCACCGGGGTGCCTGCCGCGGGGCCCACCCGCTGCACGGAGACCGAGGGCTGAAACCAGGTGTCGAGGTGCAGGGCCGCCACGCGCTCCCGATACCACCAGAGCAGATCGTCTGTCGTGGTCTGCCCGGGAGTCACCGCTGCGTTCGACAAGCCTGCCGCCAACAACCGCCGGGCCATGGTCACGATGGAGGGATAGACGGCGAGCTCGTTGGCGGTGCGGGTCTCCAGCCATCCTACGGCCAGGCGCTCGGCGGGAACGACCCGCGTGCTGTGCTCACCCAGGGCGGCCAGCAACGCGCTGTGCTCGCTGGCCGAGAGCCCGTCCGCCAAGGCAAACGTCGGGGAGACGTTGAGGGCGATGCGCGACGGGTCCCGCTCGGCGACGAGCTCGGCCAGGCGCGCCCACTGGCCGGGCTGGGTGGCGGGGTCCCAGGCGCCCTCGATCATCTCGCCCACGGCGTAGCGCGCCACCGCCAGTCGCTCCACTCCTGCAGCAGGACCGCGATCGAAGAAGAGCAGGATCGTGCGCCGCCGCACCGCGCCCAACCAGCTCGCGGGGACCATGGTGGCCAGCACCGGATCTTCGTTGTACTCGCGGGCCACGAGGATCCACATGTCGACGCCCTCGCGCCGCATGAGCTCGGGGAGCAGGGTCTCCAGACGCCCAGCCAACCAGCGGTCGGTGATCTCGGCACGTTCGCGCAAGGGCACAGGCGAACATGCGTCGTTGGCTGGCGTCGACATGGCGAGGCATCCCGAAGGGCTGAGGACCAGCAGAAACGGCAAGGCCCGAGAAACGGCGCGGCTGAACGGCATGGCCGCTGATCGTAGCAGCTGTGTGGCAAGGGCCTGGCCCCGTCGGAGGCCGCTCAACGGACGTAGCCCAGGGCCTGCAGCTGGCGCGTGATCTCGTCGTCGCTTGCCTCTGCGCGCAGGGCTGGGTTGGGCCTGCCCACTTGCCGCAGCCAATCGGCCAAGACCTGGGCCAGGTTCTGGGCCAGCTGCTCGTGGTCAGCCTGCACGTTGGTCAACTCGCCCGGGTCGGACACCAGATCGTAGAGCTGCACGGGAGGCGTGAGCTCGACTCCCTCGGGCGCCTGTCCGTCGGAGTGCACGATCAACTTGTGGGTTCCGTCCCGCAGGGCCCGTCGCGGCGGGCCGGTCTTGGTGCCCCCGGCCATGAGCGGCCGGTGACGGGCCTCGCTACCCTCCATCATGGGCACCAGGCTGCGCCCCCCCACGTCGTCGGGCACCTTGACGCCCAACAGGTCCATCACCGTGGGCAGCACATCGATCAGCCGCACCTGCCAGGACACCTCGAGCTCAGGCCAGGTGCGCGTGGGGTCAGCGACGATCAAGGGTACATTCAACAAGTCATCCTTCAGTGAGTGCCCGTGGTCGGCCAGAAACGCCGGGTGGTGCTGGCCCAGCTCTTCGCCGTGATCGCTGGTCACCACGATCACCGTGTCGTCGCCCAGCCCCAGCCCGTCGACCGTGGCCAGCAGCTCAGCCACGTGATTGTCGGCGAAGCGCACGCCCCCGTCATAGAGCGCGGTCACATAGGCCAGCTCTTCTTCCGTGGGGACCACATCGCCTCGCTGCATGCGGCGCAGGTCGGACATCTCCAGGGTCTCGCCGAAGCGGCCAGCCGGCAGCTTCTTGGCCCAACGCTTCCGCGTGTAGGGCATGTGGATCTCGTAGCTGTGCACCACCAGGACAAAGGGCTGCTCACGGTCGGCGGCTCCCTGGAGCCAGCGCTGGGCGGCGGCGAACGTGGTGGCGATCCCCGCGCCCTCCTGTCCTCCCGCCACGGTCTGCCCCTCGACCACCGCCCGCATGCCGCCGGCCTCCTCGAAGTGGTCGAAGCCACGGTCCATGCCGAACCAGGCCGAGAAGAAGGCGGCCTCGGTGAACGCGGCGGTGGACCACCCCGCTGCCGCCAGCTCGCTGATCAACGAACGAGAGAGCTTGGAATCTCCTGCGAAGCAACGCTCGGGAGACAGGCCACTGAGCAACGCCCCGGTGGCGGGCAGGGTCCAGGGGGCGGGGCTGAAGGCCTGGTCGAAACGCACACCCCGGGCAGCCAAGGCGTCGAGGGACGGGGACGTGTTGCGCTCGTTGCCGTAGCAGCCCAGGCGATCGGCGCGCAACGTGTCGAGCACGATGATGATGGCGTTCTGGGGTCGCGGCGGCTCGCTGCAGGAGGTGAGCAGCGCCAGCACCAAAAACCAGCCCAACCCTGAGCCCCGCACCGGGCCACACCACTGGCTCATGGTCAGCGCACCACCTCACTGATCACCCGGCCGTTGATCACGGCACCGACGCAGTGGGTGGTGTATTCGAAGGGGTCACCGTCGTAGAGGGCCACGTCGCCGTCCTTGCCGGGCTCCAGTGAACCCACGCGATCGGACACGCCGATGATCTCGGCGGCGCCCAAGGTGATCGAGCGCAGGTTGTCGGCGAAGGGCAGGCCGTAGGCCCCGGCGAGGGCCGCTTCGAGCAGGGCCACGCGCACCTTGGGCACGTAGCTCTCGAAGCCACTCTGCTGCGCGATGGGGATACCGGCAGCGGACAGCAGCGCGGCGTTCTCGAAGCTGATGTTGGCCCGCTCTTCGTCCGGTCCCGTCTGGCGCTGCATGGCCGGGTGCACGATCACGGGCACGCCTGCTGCCTTGATCTCGTCGATCAGGGTGTAGGCCTCGGCGGCGCCGTCGAGCACGAGGCGCAAGTCGAACTCCTCGGCGATGCGCAGGGCCGCCATGATGTCGTGGTGACGATGGGCGGTGACCAGCAAGGCCAACTCGCCGTCGAGGCAACGAGCCAGGGCCTCCAGGCGCAGGTTGCGGGCGGGGCCGTCCTTGCCCTCGTCGTCCGCTGCGGCCGCCAGCTTGCTGCGGTACGCCTGACCGTCGATGAAGGCCTGGCGCAACAGGGCCGCGGACCGCGAACGGGTGCCCGGCGACTTGCCCGAGCCTGACGTGTTGGCGTCATCGCCCAGGGTGGCGGCGAGCATGGTCGCGTCGTCGAGCAACGCATCGGCCACCGTCCCCCCCGTGGTCTTGACCACCATGGTCTGTCCGCTGATCAGCTCGCCCGGCCCATGGCCCGTGTGCACCGTGGTCACGCCGAAGCTGGCCACCCAGGACACCAAGCGCTCCCGCGGGTTGTAGGCGTCTACCGCCCGCAGCTCGGGTTGGATGGGCTCGGAGATGTCGAGCTGCTCCTGGTCGTGGTCCTTGTTGTAGAGACCGGTGAGCCCCACGGTGGCGTGAGCATCGACCAGGCCGGGTGTGACCACCTTGGCGGAGAGCACGGTGAGGTCGTCGGGCAGGTCGATCTCAGCAGCAGGGCCCACCGCGGTGATCACGCCATCGCGAATGACGACCACGCCGTCTGTGATGGGCGCGCCGGACACGGTGTAGACCGTCTCGCCGCGCACGGCGATGTCCTGGGCCGAGGCCAGCGACGCAGGCAGGACCACGAGGCCAGCGGCGCACAACAGCAGCGTCTTCGTGAACGGGTTCATCGAGACACCTCCCCCAGGCAAGCGTGATGGAAGGCTGCCCCTCCGTAGGACGCACCCACACCGCCGTAGGCCGCCAGGCGATCTTCAGGGCGCTCCATGTCGAAGACGAGTTCGCCGTCCACGTAGGTCTGCTCGACCAGGGTGTAGACGCTGAGGGGATCGCCTGAGAGCACGATGAAGTCGGCGTCTTTCCCTGCTTCGAGCGAACCCACGCGTTCGGCGATGTCCAGCATCTCCGCGCCAGAGAGCGTCAACGATCGCAACGCCCCCGCACGGGACAATCCCGCTCGATGGGCCAGGGCCGCAGACCGTCGGAAGAGCCTGCTGTCCGTGACCCAGTCATCGGTGTGATAGGCCAACGTGGCGCCCGCCTGCTCGAGGGCCGCGCCGGTCTCCCAGCGCATGTCCACCGCTTCGATCTTGCCCCCCGGACTGTCGATGAGGATCAGACTGCAAGGCACACCCGCCGCCGCGATCTCGTCCGCCACTTTCCAGGCCTCGCTCACGTGGTGCAGCACCAGGCGAAAGCCGAATTCTTCGCGCAGGCGCAACACGGTCATGATGTCGTCGTGACGGTGGGTGTGGTGATGGACAACCCGCTCGCCGGCCAGCACCTCGGCAAGCGCCTCCAGGCCCAGATCTCGATCGGGGAGTTTTGACGCGTCGTCACCGGCACGCTCGATCTTGGAGGCGTAGTCCTGCGCGGCGACAAAGGCGCTGCGCACCAGGGCCGCGGACTTGCCCCGGGTGCCGGGAAACGGCGGCGAGCCCTGGGAGTTCGTGCCGTTGGCCATCTTCATGCCGCCCAGAGGCTGGCCGTCGGCCCGGCGATAGACGAGCTCGTCGATGGTCTCGCCGTCGCGCAGCTTGATGTAGGTCGTCTGCCCGCTCATCAGATGGCCAGAGCCCCCCATGAGGTTGGCGCTGGTGATGCCGCCAGCCTGGGCCCGCTGGAGGGTCGAGCTGCGCACGTTGATGCTGTCGTAGTTGCGCACCTCGGGTTGGATCGGCTCGCTGCTGTCCGCCGCCCAGGGCTCGCCGATGTGGCTGTGCGAATCGACCAGGCCGGGCATGACCACCTTGCCCGTCAGGTCGATGATCGTCGCGTCGCTGGGCACGTCGATGGCGTCCGCGCTGCCCGCCGCCACGATCAGCCCGTCGTTGACGATGAGCACGCCCTGGGGGATCTCTGCGCCGGCCACCGTGATCAGGTGCATGTTCAGATAGGCCTGGGGCGCCTCCAGCGTGGCGTCAGCAGGTGGTGCAGCGCATGCCATCAGCAGCGCCGCCAGGGTGAGAACGACCATGGGCAGAATCCTGTCAGAGGACGTGGAACGACGGCCAGCCTATGCGGCCCAGCGCACCCATGTCCACGATCAGAGGCTCGTGCGCTGGCGGCCCCGCTGTGGCAACATCCCGAGCACAACCGACGGAGATTGCCATGGCTTTGCTCGATGACCACACCTCCCGCGGCGCCCGGGCGTTGATCTTGCTGCACGATCGCGAGCTGCGCGCTTGCGTGGCCAGCTGGCGAGCGGCTCGGGCAGCCGGCATCACCTTGCCCCCCACCGACGACCCTGACTACGCCTCTCTCGACGCGGTGGCTTACCACGTGCTCGCCTGCGCCCGGGGCTACATGGTCTGGTGCTGCGAAGTGCTCGGACTTCCCGACCCGCAGATCGACCTGTGCCCGCCCGTCGAGACCATGGACGCCCACGCCGAGAGCTACCTCGAACAGGTGCTGGCCGGTTGGCGCGGCCCGTTGGCGACAGTCACCGACGAGATGCTCAACAGCACGCACAAGTCTCGCTGGGGCGTGGACTACTGCATCGACGCCATGCTCGAACACGCGGTCATGCACCCGGCACGGCACAGCCTTCAGCTGGACGAGCTGGTCACCCGCAGCTGAGGCGCAGCCGCCGCGCCCACCATGAAGGAAACCGTCAGCAATCGCGCTGCCACGGCCACGGGAGCTGGAATGGTGACAAAGGACCGGAGCGGCATGACACAGTCATCGGGTTCCCGGCGCGTGGGGCTGAACAGTCCGCTACCATGGCGCCACCGACCTCAGCCCCCCCCCATCGCCGCGAGCCACGCCCCCGTGCCAGACGCCTCCCAGCTGCCCTCGTTGATTCGCCTGTTCGATGACCCCTCCGAGACCGTCCGCACGGTGGTGCTGGGCGAGTTGGCCGCCTGGGGCGACGCTCTGCAGCCAGCGCTGGTCTCGTTGGAGTCGCCGCCGTCAGCCCAGACCGTGTCGGCTGTCCTGGCTGCGGTCGCAGACCAACAAGCCGAGAGCACCCCAGAGCAGCTCACCACCACCGAGGCCTTCGAAGCCCTGACCGAAGGGGCCGTCGAGCCGTCGTCGCCCTTCGAGATCGGGCAGCTGGTGAGCCACGTGCGCTACGGCTACCGGGGCATCATCGTGGCCTATGACGAGAGCTGCCGTGCGCCCAAGTCGTGGTATCTGGCCAACCGCACCCGCCCCCGCCGAGATCAGCCCTGGTACCACGTGCTCGTCCACGACAGCTCATCGGTGACCTACGCGGCCCAGACCAGCCTGCAAGCCGACAGCAGCGAAGACGACATTCGCCACCCGCTGCTACCCATGTTCTTCGACACCGTCGACCCCGGCCGCTATCTACGCAACGACACCAGCTGGCCCCCCGGCGCCGGATGAGAACCTGCGCAACAGATCACAGCCGCCTGCGAGACGCCGGGTCAGCTGGCGCCCAGGTCTGCCAGAGTCGCTTCGATCTCTGAGCGAGTGACAGGGTCAGGGCTCTTGTTCAAGGCTGCACGCAGGGCAGTGATGGCTCCCGCGTCGTCACCCAGGCTGCGCTTGACCTTGCCCATCTGAAGGTATGGCCACCAGTTCGTGGGCTCCATGGACAGCACCATCTCGAAGACCACGGCGGCGTTCGTCATGTCCTCGCGGAGCATGTAGCGGTAGGCCAGGCCTTGCAGGGAGTTCAGATCGGCCAGCTGCAGGGCTGCTTCACGAGCCTCGGCCGCCGCTGACGCGTCGCCTCTGTCGCCCAGCAGTTCGCTGCGCAACCAGAGGTTGTCGAAGCTGCGCTGGACGGCGATGGAGCGGTCGGCCCAGTCCATGGTCTCTGCGATGTCCACGCCGTGATCACGTCCGTAGTCACCGGCCTGGAACCAGAAGTCAGCACCGGGCCGATCATCGTTGGCCAGCGCGGCCTCGCGCACAGGCTTGAGCACGGCGGACACCACGTCCACGGCTACGGTCAGGGGCACCAGGGTCTCGCCCCAGTGCAATGCCAGGGTCGCTTCTTCTGCGCCCACATCGTAGAAGCGGTAGGCCAGGGATTCGCCGTGGGCCACGGTCTTGGACGACACATCGACGCGCAGGGCGTCCAGTGCCGAGTCGTAGGAATAGCTCCCCCAGCTGTCGCTCACGGTGTTGAAGATGACCGTCCAGCGCTCAGCACCGGGGATCATGTGCAGACCGTAGTCACCCGCAGCGAGGGGCTGGCCCTCCACGGTGACGTCATCGGAGAAGCTGATCTTGGTGGTGCCGTTGGCGCCCGCTCGCCAGACCACACCGAAGGGGATCATCTCGCCGAAAATCTCCCGGCCGCGCACGGCGGGCGCGTGGTAGTCCACGGCCACGGCGGTCAGGCCGATGGTCCGTGACACGGAGGCGTGGGGACTCAGGTCCGGCGTAGACAGAGCCTCTTGCCCGAGAGCTGGGAGACTCAGCGGACCGCCGACGATTGCAGCGCTCATGAGGGCAGCGCAGACGATGGTGCGAGCGAAAGGTGTGCGGGTGGACATGTGAGTTCTCTCGACGTGCTGAAGAAACGTGGCTGCGCTGGTGGTGCACGCCTAGGGTAGCAGCTCTGTATAGGACAGCGGCGCCGTCACCCATGGGTCGCAGCTGCCCAGCCAGCGACACAAACCGACAACACTCCTGAGCCGACAACGAGGAGCCGTCGGGCTCGGCGGGTGCTCAGCCCTCGTTGTCACCCGAGCCCTGCGCAGGACCCGCAGAGTCCTCCAGGCCGGCCTGCAAAGCGAACAGCTCCAACCGCCCTTCCATCTCAGAGGACAGGGTCAGGTCTCCCTCTTGGAGGGCGAGCGCCTGCCCCCTTTGCGCTGCCGACAAGGCCTCGCCGAAACGTCCCGCTGCGGCGTAGGCCATGCCCATGGTGTCGAGCACTCGCGCGTGCTGCCCACCGGTGAGGTCCACCGCGTGTTCGGCGAGGGAGACGGCCCTGGCCCCGTCCCGCAGTGTCTCGTCTGTGCAAGCGGCCAGGAAGCGTGCCAAGCGCGCCGCAGGTTCGGCCACATCTGGCGCCAGGCGGAGCGCCTCTTCGAGAGCGGCGAGGGCTGCGTCATCGTCCCCCGCAGCCAAGGCCTGGTCGGCCATGAGAATGCGCGTGTGGTAGTTCAGCGGAGCCAGGTCGACCGCTTGGCTGTAGTGCGCGCGCGCCCCGTCCGAACGGCCCATGCTCTCGAGCAGCAGACCCAGGTCGTTGTGCAGGCCCGCATCGCCAGGGAGCAACTCGATGGCCGCTTCGTGCTCGGACACCGCTTCGTCCGGGCGCCCGGCGTCTTGCAGCACCACCGCCAGGACCGAGTGCGGGAGCACCCACTCCGGTCGATGTTCAGCGGCCAGGCGAAGCTGCTCGATCGCCCGGTCCAGCACGCCTCGATCCCGAAAGGTCTGGGCCAGGTTGAAGTGCGCCTCGGCGTAGCCAGGACGGAGACGGATCGCTTCGGTGTAGCGCCCGGCGGCCAGGTCTGAGCGGCCCTCGGCACGGAGTACATTGCCCATGCCTACGTGCGCCGCCGCCATGTCCGGCGCCAAGGCCAGGGTGGCCTCGAACTCTCGCCGGGCGCCCACGGTGTAGCCCTGGCTCTGCAGCACATCGCCCAGCTCGTAGTGCAAGCTCGCCGATCCGGGAGCCAGCTCCACCGCCATGGCCAGCTGTCCCACGCCCTCCTCGATGTTGCCCAGCTCGATCCACGCCGAACCCAGCTGCGCATGAAACGACGGCGTCTCCGGGCTCAGCGCCACCAGCTCGGCCATGAGCTCCAGCCGCTCCTGCGCGGACAGGTCTCCGGCCGCTTCCCGTTGTCGCAGGGTGGCTGACAGGTCCTTGGCAGCCAGTCGCTGCTTCACGTCCGAGAGATCCTCCCTGTCTGCGGGGGAGTCTGCACCACCCGAACCGCCCACGTAGCCCAGGGCGGCCAGGCTCTCAGCTTCTTCCGCCGTGAGCAGAGCCGCCTCGCTCAGCCGCTCACCCATCTGATCTTGCAACCCTGCCAACCGGGTCTGCATCTTCTCGCGCATCTGCGGGCGCACCTCGATCAGGTTCACCAGCTCGCCCCGGTCGGCGTTGCGATCGTAGAGTTCGGCCTGGGGAGTCGACACGTACTTCCAGTCGGCGGTGGTCAGGCTGCGCTGGGGCGCCCAATGGTAGGCCGTCCAGGGCAGGTCTGTTTCTGCGTAGCTGAGCCCCGGGCGCATGGGCTCACCTTGCAAGGCGGGCGACAGGCTCCGTCCCAACAGCGTGGGTTCGGTGAGCGCCGGCTGGTGCAGCAAGGCCAGGGCCGTGGGCGCCAGGTCTTCGAGCGAGACGAGCGCGGGGGCACGGTGCCCACGGGTGATGCCCGGCCCGGCCATGATCCAGGGGACATGCAGGACCTCTTCGTTGAGCAGATAACCGTGCTCGATCTCGTGATGGTCGCCCAAGCCCTCGCCATGATCGGCCACCACCATCACCACCGTGTCCTCCAGGTCGCCCCGCTCTTCAAGCGCCGACAACAAGCGCCCGACCTGCCGATCAAGGTAGGCCACCTCGCCGTCGTAGCTCCCCGGCTCACCATCCGCACCATCCTCATCGTCTTCATGGGCATGCCAGGGATAGTGGGCGTCGTACAGGTGCACCCAGGCGAAGAACGGCTTGCTGTCGGCGCTCGTGCCGAGCCACTCCAGCGCTTCGTCGACCACGGTCGCCCCCGGGCGATAGGCCGACAACGACTCGGGGACCTCTTGCTCGTAGGCCAGGCTCAGATCGTCGCCGTAGTGGTCGAAGCCCTGGTCGAGGCCGAACTTGCCGTCGAGGACAAAGGCCGCCACGAAGGCGCCCGTGCCATAGCCGCGCTCGGACAAGACCGAGGCCAGGGTCGGCAGCCCGTCAGCCAGCTTGTGCTCCCCGTTGACTCGGGCGCCATGCTGCGGAGGCGCCATGCCGGTCATCATGGTGGTGTGCGCGGGCAGGGTCATGGGTGCGGGAGTGAACGCCTGCTCGAAGAGGACGCCTCGGGCGGCGAGTGCGTCGATCACCGGCGTGCGAGCCGCCTCGTAGCCGTAGCAACCCAGGCGATCGGCGCGCATGGTGTCGAGCGTCACCAGCAACAGGTTGGGCCCCGTTGCCGCGTGGGTGGCATTGAGGGTCGCGCTGTCGCTCACCCCGCTGCTGCTCGCTGCGGTGGATGCGGCCTGGGGGGCGCTGTCCCTGTCCGCCCCCTCGACCGGCTGCACCGAGACGCTCGCCGGTGCGCCGCCCTGGTCGGGCGCTCGGCCCTGCCCGTCATCGCCGCAGCCCATCACCGAGAGACATGCCAGCACACACAACCCGAACTTCATCGATCTCGTCATGCCCCCGAGGATACGCAGGCGGGCCCCTCGCGGGAACGGCCTGCCCCTGCCCGGCAGCCACCCGGCTGGCGAGAATCCCCCGTGGTACCCTGCACCTTGCATGTCCACACCTTGAGGAGCAGACCATGGACCCCGCGCCATGCCACGTGAGCCTGACGTTCGCCGCCGCAGCCTGGACGCTGCTGGCCCTTTCCCCTGAGGCCTCGGGCCAAGGTCTGATACCCGGCGAGCGCGTCGATCAGCCGCCTTCTGGGCTGGTCAGCAAAGACCCGTCCCTGCCCCGCTCTGCTGCGGGGAGCATCGC
>Ga0209992_10000421_pt1 | contig 57326 bp, 50 predicted proteins | sample 2SBtaG_2_FD_182564 | JGI IMG/M metagenome (GOLD analysis project Ga0209992, IMG submission 182564) | Deep subsurface microbial communities from Kolumbo volcano to uncover new lineages of life (NeLLi) - 2SBTROV12_ACTIVE470 metaG (SPAdes)... | ecosystem: Environmental > Aquatic > Marine >... | reverse complement strand
ACCGCGACGACAGCTGGGCCCCGGCCCGGAAGCTGTGGAACCAGCACCCGTACACGATCACGAACATCAACGACGACCTGTCCGTGCCGGTCACGGCGGTCCAGAACTTCACCACCTTCAACTCGTTCAAGTCGGCCATCGATCGCATGCCGGGTGAGGCCCTGGGATGGGAGCTGGAGTCCGAGATCGTCGACGTGTGCGAGGACGACTGCGACGCCGGCACGGTCTGGGTCGTGGCCCGGATCCTCAACAAGAGCGAGGAGGTCCAGCCCGGGGGGGTCTACGTCACGCTGTACGGGCTGGACGGCGGTGATCGGGTCCCCCTGAGCACTCTGCAGAACGTCGACGACATCCCGTCCGGCATGAGCAGTGAGCCCCTGGTGTTCGAGATCGACTCCGTACTCCTCACCGACCTGGACGGGTTCTGGCTCTACGCCGACGACGACGGCAGCGGGACCGGCTTCGTCAGCGAGTGCGACGAGGACAACAACGACTTCCTTTATGTGGGGCCGTTCTGTCAGTAGGGTGACCCTCGTGGGCCTGGCCGGAGGTCTTGCAGGTCTTGGGCATGACGGGCGGTGGCAGGCAAGCGGGGCGGTGGCGGCCACCCGCCCTCTCGCACGCCACCGCCCGTCATGCCCAGGCCCCGAGCGTTCCGAGGTCCATGCACCCTGCCCCGAGCGCTCCGCGGTCCTTGCGCCCTACGGTCGGACCCTCACACGGCCAGGTCGAGCAACATCGCGCCGAACACCACCATCAAGTGCAGGATCGACGCCTTGAACATGCCCCGGTCGACCCGGTAGTCCCGGGCTCGGATCACCTTCACGTTCCACCACGTGAACCACAGACCGACCGCCAGGGCGGACACGCCGTAGATCGGGCCCAGGTAGCCCAGGTAGACCGGCCACAGGGTCACGGGCAGCAGGACCAGGGTGTAGGCCAGCATGCGCCACCGCGTGCCCTGGTCCCCGACGACCAGCGGCATCATGGGGAAGCCGGCGTTGCGGTAGTCGTCCTTGCGGTACAGGGCGATGGCCCAGAAGTGTGGCGGGGTCCACAGGAAGATGATCAGGAACAGGATGAGCCCCGCCATGCCCAGCTGGCCGTCCATGGCGGCGTCGACGATCAGGGGGGCCGTGGCGCCCGCAGCACCGCCGATGACGATGTTGTGCGGCGTGCGCGGCTTGAGCCACAGGGTGTAGACGAAGACGTAGAACAGGATGCTGCCAGCGCCCACCGCCGCGGCCAGCAGACCGCCGCACCACCACAGGAGCGCGGTGGAGACCACGGCGAGCACCACACCCAGACCCACGGCCTGGCCGGAGGCGACCGCCGCCGCCGGCAGGGGGCGGTTGCGGGTGCGGGCCATGTGCGCGTCGGTCTCGCGCTCGATCCAGGCGTTGAGCACGCTGCAGGAAGCACCGCTGAGCGCGGTGCCCACCAGCACCCAGAGCGCGGTCGAGATGCCGGGCCAGGCAGACTGGCCCAGGGCCAATGCCGGCAGCCCGGTGAACAGCACGAGCATCAGGACCCGGGGACGGGTCATCTCGTAGTAGAGGCGGAAGGTGTCGGCGACCGAGCGCCGGTTGTCCAGAGCGGGGGTGACAGCACTCATCGGACCGCCTCGGCGACAGAGAAGGGAGGCTGCGCCTGGGCGGGCCTGCGCAGGCTGACGGCCCGCAGGGTGGCCGTGGTCCACAAGACCAGGGCTGCGGCTCCCGCGGAGTGGGCGACCGTGACCTCGACCGGCAAGGCCAGCAGCACATTGGCCACACCCAGCGCGGCCTGGAGAAGCACAAGCACGGCGCCGCCTGTGGCGTAGCGCCGCAGGTGCGCGTCGTTGCGGCAGGCCACGGCAAAGGCGAGCCACGCCACCACAAGCCCGTAGGCGACGAGCCTGTGCACGACCTGGAGGCCGACGGCGCCGGAGAGGGTGGGGAACCAGGCACCGCCCTGGCAGCTGGGCCACGCGGTGCAGGCCAGGCCCGCGTAGGTGGACGCGACCAGGCCGCCGATCAGGAGCTGGAGCACCAACAGCCCACAGGTGGCCCAGGCCAGTCCGCGAAGGGTCGAGGACAGCGGGGCGGTCGGGCGGGGGCGGCCGTGGGACCACAGGGCCAGGGTCAGCAACAGCGCCGTGGCGCCAAAGGCATTGCCCAGGATCAGGTGGGCGGTCACCGTCCACGAAGCCAGGAGTTCAAGCACGGTCAGCCCCCCCATGACCACTTGGCTGAACAGCAGGACCAGACCGACCCATCCCAGGACCCATGTGGCCCGGCGGGTGTCGGCGCGACGCCAGGCCAGGACCAGCCCTGTCACGAAGAGCAGCGAGACCGCGCTGGCGAGGGCCCGGTGGCCCCACTCCAGCACCACCCCGAAGTCAAAGGTCGGAATGAGCTCGCCGAAGCACAGCGGCCAGTCCGGACAGGCCAGCCCGGCGCCGTTGGCCCTCACGGCCGCGCCGAAGAAGATCAAGACCCAGGTCACCGCGGTGAGTCCACCGAACCAGGCCGTCGCCAGGCGGGGTCTGTGCACGCGCTCCGTCATGGGTCCGGCGCCGTCCTCTCCCCCGGGGGCCAGTCGGGGCGGGCCCAATACCCCGCCAGGCCCGTCTCTGCAACCGGCACGGACCGGCCTGGGGTGGGCGCTCAAGGGGCGTCAGCGGCGAATGTCCAGGCCCGAGAACGCGTCTCCGATCCGGTCGCTCTGGCTCTGGGTGAGCGCCAGGGATCCGGCGGCCAGGTTCTCCCGGACCTGCTCGGGGGTGCGGGCACCCACCAGCGCCGCCGTGATGCCGGGCTGGTGCAGGGTCCACGCGATGGCCAGCTGGGCCAGGGTGGCGTCCAGCTGGCTTGCCAGGTCCGCCAGGCCCGCCAGGGCCTGGTTCACCGCGGCGCGGTTGGCCTGGCAGAACAGCGGCAGGCCCGCTCGCTTGTCGCCGTCGGGGAAGTGCCGGTCCGCGGTCATGCGGCCGGTCAGGAGCCCCTGTTCGATGGGTCGGTAGATCAGCAGCCCCACGTCCTGGGCCATGCACCAGGGCACCACGTCCTCCTCGATGTCCCGAGCCAGCAGGCTGTAGCGAGGCTGGTTGGAGACCAGGGGCGTCTCACCCAGCGCGGCCTGGGCCTGGTCCATCATCGCCGGGGTGAAATTCGAGACCCCGATGTGGCGGATCTTGCCCGCCGCCCGCAGGTCCAGCAGAGCGCCCATCGAGTCGGCGATGGGCGTGGTCGGATCCGGCCAGTGGCACTGGAACAGGTCGATGCAGTCGACCCCCAGCCGGGCCAGACTGCGGTCGCACTCCAGGCGCAGGGACTCCGGCCGCAGGTTCCGGTACACCTGCCGGCCATCGGTGGTGGTGAAGAAGTGGGCGCCGTCATCGCAGTCCCAGCGCAGCCCCGCCTTGGTCAGGACCAGGACGTCGCCACGCCGCCCGGCGATGGCCCGGCCCACGATCTGTTCGGAGTGTCCAAAGCCATAGACCGGGGCGGTGTCGATGGCCCCGGCCCCTGCGTCGATCGCCGCCTGGATGGCGTCGGTCGCCTGGGTGTCGTCGGTGCCCCCCCAGTACCAGCCGCCGATGGCCCAGGCGCCAAAGGTCACCCGGGGGAGCTTCAGGTCGCTGCGACCGAGCTGCGCGGTGGGAATCACCGGCCGTCGAACCAGTGCCAGGGGGACTCGCCCTCGGGCAGATCGATATGGAGCTGGCGGCCTTCGCCCCTGGAGAGCCGGCCCTCGACCGCCCACCTGAGCGCCCGGGGGTAGATCTCCCACTCGACCTTGAGGATGCGCTTCTTGAGCGCCAGCTCGTCGTCGCCGGGCTTCACGGGCACCGCGCCCTGGCAGATGATCGGCCCGGTGTCGGTGCCTGCGTCCACCAGGTGCACCGTCGCTCCCGTGATGCGCACCCCGTGGTTCAGGGCCTTGCCCTGACCGCGGGTGCCCGGAAAGGCCGGCAGCAGCGACGGGTGGATGTTCAGGACGCGGTCGGGGAATTCGCCCAGGAATTCGGCCGTCAACAGGCGCATGTAGCCAGCGCAGCAGACAAACTCGACGTCGTGGGCCCGGAGGACCTCGAGCACGGCTTGCTCGTGCTCTTGGCGCGAACCGTAGAACTTGTGTCCCACGAACATCGAGGGAACATGGGCGGCTCGGGCCCGATTCAGGCCATAGGCCGAGCCCACGTTGCTGACGACCACGGCGATCTCGGCTGGGTAGTCCGGGTCCTTGCACGCCTCGAGGAGCCAGCGCAGGTTCGTGCCGCTGCCCGAGAGCAGCACGCCGACGGGGACCTTCTTCACGCCCACGAGACCCCCTCGCCGGCCACGACCCGGCCGATGACGTGGTGGTCCAGGCCCTCGAAGGCGCCCAGGTGATCGGGACCCACGAGGCAGACCATGCCCACGCCCAGGTTGAAGGTCTGCAGCAGGTCGTCCCGGGTGAGCTCTCCGAGTCGCTCGAGCAGGCCGAAGATCGGCGGCACCGGCCACGAGCCCCACCGGAGCTCGACCCCCAGCCCATCGGGCAGGACCCGGGGCACGTTGCCGGGCAGGCCCCCACCGGTGATGTGCGCCAGACCGCGCAGCACCGGGCGCAGCCGCAGCAGCTCTTGCACGTAGATCCGCGTCGGCGTGAGCAGGACCTGGCCCAGGGGCGCCCCAAGGCCGTGCTCCAGCGACCAGTCCAGGTCGTCCACCAGGCGACGGACCAGGGAGAAGCCGTTGCTGTGCAGCCCGCTCGACGGCAGGGCCACGACCGCATCGCCCGCTCGGATCCCGCGGCCGCCGAGCACCTGGTCCCGCTCGACCACACCCACGGCGAAGCCGGCCAGGTCGTAGTGTCCGGGGCTGTACATGCCCGGCATCTCGGCGGTCTCGCCGCCGATCAAGGCGCAGCCGGCCTGGCGACAGCCATATGCGATGCCGGCGACCACCTGGACGGCCACGTGGGGTTCGAGGTGGCCGGTGGCGAAGTAGTCCAGGAAGAACAGAGGCTCGGCGCCGCTCACGACGATGTCGTTGACGCACATCGCCACCAGGTCGACGCCGATGGTCTCGTGCTGGCCCAGGCGCTGGGCGACGAGGAGCTTGGTGCCGACCCCGTCGGTGCCGGACACCAGGATCGGGTCCCGGTAGCGACCCAGGGCAAACAGTCCGCCGAAGCCGCCCAGGTCCGAGACGACCCCCGCACGGTGGGTGCTCTCGACCAGGCCGCGGATGCCCGCGACGACGGCATCCCCCGCTTCGATGTCCACGCCGGCTTGCCTGTACGCGTCCGCCATCGGAGCTCTCCTGTGAGGGCCCCCTATGACCGGGGTGGGCTGAGCGCTTGTGACGACTACTCGACGGGATCGCCGTCCGTGCCGTCCTCTTTCGGGGTCACGCCGCTGGCCACGAGCACATTGGATGCGTCGCCGTCGGCGTCGACGAAGAGGGCTGCGAATTCGTAGGGGGTGTTGTAGTCGAACGCCGTGCCCACGCGGATCGCCAGGTTGAGGGTGGCCTGGGCCACCAGGCAGGCGTCGCCGATGCCGCTGTAGATCCGGTCGGCGTCCGGGTCGCTGCTGGTGTCCACGCTGTCGTCGAGGCTCTGGTCGTACCAGATCTCCATCGTGCCCTGGTGGATGTCGCCGTCCTCGTCGGTCAGCCACAGCTCGAGCTCGACGGTGGGGGCTTCTTCGCCCTCGAAGTTGCGCAGGCCCCCGTTGCCGATGTTCAGGGTCTCGGCCACAGGCGGCGTGCCACCACAGGTCTCGACGGGCAGGCCGTCGGTGATGTCGGGCGGCTCGTCGGAGTCTTGGCCGCCGTCGGCACATGCCAGCAGCGGCCCCATCCACAGCAACGCCAGGCTGGTCATGTCCATCTCCTCCACGCCGAGCCTATCACCGCATCGAGCACCGATCAGGGGTTAGGGGATCGGGAATGCTGCGGAAGCCCTTCACCCCGAGCGCCGCCTACCGCTTGTTCCGGGACAACCTGGGCAGCCTGCGCAAGGTGTACCTCAAGGGCAACCAGGTGGCCCGGCGCGGAGACCTGGGCACCCGCCAGGAGACCGTGCTCCTGCTCCACGGCTTCATGCAGACCCGGGCGGTCTGGGAGGTCATGGAGGACCGGCTTCGCTACGACGGCTTCGGCGTGTTCAGCTTCAACCTGGGCGGGCTGTTCTTTCGCTTCAACAGCCGCCCGGTCGACGCCCTGGCCCAGGCCATCGCCGAAAAGGTCGAGACCATCTGCGATCGCTACGGCCTGGACCGCTTCCACGTGATCGGCCACTCCAAGGGCGGTCTCATCGCCCGCAGCTACGTGCAGCACCACGGCGGCGACCGTCGGGTCAAGTCCCTGACCACGCTGGGCACGCCCCACCACGGCACCCCCACGGCGGCCATCGGTGTGTGGCTCATGGGCGGCGGTGTGCTGTCCCGGAGTCCCCTCCAGATGCTGCCCAGGTCTCGGCTGGTGAAGCTCTTGTCCCGGGACACCTTTCCGCCCCACATCCCCATGTCGTCGCTCTACAGCCGCCACGACCTGGTCTGTCCCCACTGGTGCAGCGTGCTGCGCCCCAAGCCCGGCGAGACCAGCATGAAGAACATCCAGGTCAAGAACGTGGGCCACACGGCGCTCACCTACGACCCGGGGGTCTACATCCTGGTCCGCAAGGAGCTCGAAGCGGCGTCCAGGCTCTGGGCCGAGCGGGAGGGCACGCCCTCCACCGAACGTCAGCCGACGTTCTACTAGTTCAGGGGGTGAGGTCGCGGGCTCGCTGTCGCTAGTTCGCGTCCAAGCAGCAGCGGAAGGACAGCGTCGAGTCCTGGTAGCCCTTGGACTCGTCGACGTAGTAGGCGCAGCGGTCGCCGCGCTCGGCGTTGCCGCGGTGGCCGCCCTTGACGATCTTGCGGCCTTCCTTGCCTGGGCGGGCGTCGCCGCTCCACTCGCGGAACCCGCCGCTCAGGTCGTAGACGCCGTAGCTGGACACGCAGTCCGGCCGGGAACCCAAGGTGTACGGGGCCTCCATGGACTCGCCGCACATCGAGGGGTCCCAGGTGTCGCCGTAGGTGTAGATGAAGTTGTTGGGGCCCTTGCAGGCCTTTTCCCACTCCAGCTCGGAGCACAGGCGCTTGCCGAACTTGCGGCAGGTCTCGTCGGCCGCGGTCCAGGTGACGGTCCCGGTGGGCGGCTGGTCCTTGATGTTGGGGAACTCGAAGCGGTCGATGAAGAACGGGTTGACCTGGATGACCCGGGCCAGGGGCTCGCTGGAGTGGGCCATGCTCTTGTCTTCGGCGTAGAGCCGCCCGCGCACATAGGTGCCGCCGGGGATGTAGACCATGTCCGGCTGCTGGGCGATCATGGCCTTGATCTCGGCCTCGGTCGGCAGCGGGTTGCTCTTGGCGACCTGGTCCCGGATGATCTGGTCCTTCTTGCGGGCCTCTTCGACCGGATCCGGGCCCTCGTTGACCAGGCGGTAGCCGCCGATCATGCCCACGATGCCAACCGCCACGCCCAGTGCGATCAGCACCGTGCGGTAGCTGGTGGGCGTGGTCTGAGACTGCATGCCGGGATCGAAGCAGCGCTGGATGTCCCGGATCATGTCGACGGCCGCGGGGTAGCGGTCCTCGGGGCTCGGGCTCAGGGCTAGCTCGACCACGTGATCGATGTGGTCCGGCAGGTCGTCGCGCAGCTGGGTCGGCGACAGGAAGGTGCCCATGGGCGTCTGGCCGCACAGCAGCTCGTAGAAGAGCACGCCCACCGAGTAGATGTCGGCCTGGGACGTGCCCGGCTGCTCGTATCCGCCGAGCTCCGGCGACAGGTAGGGGTGCTCGCTCCGGTTCTCGAAGCCCTCGACGATCTCGGTCGGGTCGAGCATGTCGCACATGCCCATGTCCGTGACCTTGAACTGGCGCACGATGCGGGAGCCGCCGGGGCCGGTGCGCTGGGTGTTGACCAGCACGTTCTCGGGCTTCACGTTGCGGTGGACCAGCCCGGACTCGTGGCCGCTCTGGAGGGCCTCGAGCACCTTGATCACGACCGCGCAGGCTTCCTGGAGGGTGAACACCTGCCCGCTGTTCGTGTACTCGTCCAGCAGGGCCCGCAGGCTCTGGGACTTGAAGTACTCCTCGGTGTAGTACAGGACGCCGTTGTGCTCGGCGACCTCGCCCAGGCGGGTCAGGCCGGCGTGCTTGACCTGCTTGGCCTTGGCGAAGGCCTTCTGGAAGCGCTGCCGATCGGCCGGCTGCTGGACCAGCTCCGGGTGCAGGAACTTGATGGCGATGTGGCGCCCAGAGGCGATGTGGCGGCCCAGGTAGGTCGCCCCGAAGAGGCCGGTGCCGAGTTGGCTCTCTACCTCGTACTTGCGGGAGACGACGTCTCCACGGGCAAAGGTGATCCTGCTCGAAAGGTCTGCCACTGGGAAATCGACCTCACATCTCAGCTACGGCGTCGTTCACCCCTGTCTCGCGCGGGGTGGATCGGCGGAACGGTATCACAGGCGAGGGTCTTGACCCCTTCTGCTCCCGATGAAGAACTTAAGGATGCCGACGGCCCCGCGACGCAGGTCCCCAGGCTCCAGCTGGGAGGTGATCAGCGCGTGCACGGACAGGGCCCACCACGTGCCCACGGCGCCCACCAGCAACAGCAGTCCGAGCCAGCGGGCGAGCGGCGCCCCAGCGAGCAGGGGCCCCCACCCTTCGATCAACACTGCGCCGGCGATCAGCGCTGCACCAGCGCACGTGGCCAGCCCCACCTGGATCCCCGCGGCGGCGATCGCCCGTCGCAGGCGCTCGGCGTCGGGATCCAGCGTCACGAGCTCCAACCGGCCGCGCTCCAGGTCTGTCAGGACCTGGTCGAGCTGGGCCGGCAAACCCTTCAGGTTGGCCTGGGCCTGGACGAGCAGCTTGAGCGCATCGGCCGACAGCTTGTCCGGGGAGAGCTGCCGTGCCATCAGCCGCCTGGCGTGGGGCTCGACCCGCTCGATGATGTCGGCCTCTGGAATCAGTCGCCGCAGGGTTCCGTCGACCAGCGATGCGGCTCGCGCCAGCACCGCGTACTCGGGGGGCAGGCGGATTCGGTAGCGGGTCGCCACTTCGATGAACTCCAGCAGGGTGCTGGACTGGCTCAGGTCCTGGAGGGAGGCCCCGTGGTACTTGTCCATCAGCCGGGCGATCTCGCCTCGGAAGTCCCGCAGATCGATGCGGCCCTCGACCGCGCCGACCCGGTAGGCGCTGTGGGCGACGGTGTCTGCGTCCCGAAAGACCAGGGCCACGAAGATGGTCACGATGGTGTCGCGCATCTCCGAGGTCAGGGTCCCGCACAGGCCGAAGTCCAGGAAGGCCAGGCGCCCGTTGTCCTGGAGCAGCACGTTTCCGGGGTGGGGGTCGCCGTGGAAGAAGCCGTGCTCGAAGACCTGGGTCAGCGTGGCTTCGACCAGCACGTCCATCGCGTGCTCGACGCCGTCGTCGCCGGGCTGCAGGGCGGACAGGGCTCGGCCGTGCACCCGGTCCATGACCAGGACCTTGGACGAGCTCAGGTCCCGATGAATGGCCGGCGCGACCACGTCTGGATGGTCGAGAAAATTGCCGCCGAAGCGCTCGGCGTGCCGGGCCTCCTGGAAGAAGTCCAGCTCCTGGTGGATGGCGGCCTCGAACTCCTGCACGATGGCCACCGGCGTGTAGACCCCCGGGAGGGCCAGCCGGCCTTCCAGCACCCGCGCGGTGCTGTACAGGATGTGCAGGTCGGACTCGATCACTTCGCGAATGCCAGGTCGCTGGATCTTCACCGCCACCGGCCGACCGTCCTGGCGCACGCCCAGGTGGACCTGGGCGATGCTCGCCGAGGCCACGGGCTCGGGCTCGACCGACGAGAACGCGGTCTCCAGGGGGGCACCGAGCTCGGCCTCGAGCACCGCGCGGGCCTGGTCCCACGACACCGGCGGGACCTCGTCCTGGAGCTTCTGGAACTCCACGAGCAGGGCGGCTGGCAAGATGTCCGGGCGCACGCTGAGGACCTGGCCCATCTTCACAAAGGTGGGGCCCAGCTCGATGACCACCTGGCGCAGGCGCACCGCCCAAGGCGCACCGGTGTCGGCGGCCTGGGCGTCGTCTGCCCCGGCGCCGCTGAAGCTCCCGTCGACCAGACCGCCGAAGCCATGGCGGGCCAGCACCGCCGTGATCCGTCGGATCCGGCCCAGGTCGTGCACGTCGATGTGCGGCATCTCGCGAGGCTAATCGATCGGCGGTGCCCGTTATGACGGGCGGATGGGCGACCTCTACTTTCGACAGCTGCTCGCGGGCCGTGACTTCGGCGTGGGGGATCAGACCGCGGCGATGATGCAGAACTACGTGTACCTGATCGGGGATCGGGACACCCGGGAGTGCGTGATCGTCGACCCGGCGTGGAACGTGAGGGACCTGCTGCGGGTGGTGGCCGACGACGACATGCGGGTCGTGGGCGCCCTGGCGACGCACTACCACCCGGACCACGTGGGCGGCTCGATGATGGGCTTCAACATCGACGGGCTGCCCACCCTGCTGGCGCTGAACCCCTGCAAGGTGCACGCGCACAAGCTCGAGGTGCCCTACATCCGCAAGGTCACGGGTCTCGACGAGTCAGACCTGACCAAGCACGAAGCCAACGACGTGGTGCGGGTCGGCGACATCGAGATCGAGCTGCTCCACACCCCGGGCCACACCCCGGGCTCCCTGTGCTTCCGGCTCCAGGACAGCCTGGTGGCTGGCGACACCCTCTTCCTCCAGGGCTGCGGCCGCGTGGACCTGCCGGGGAGCGATCCGGAGCAGATGTACTACTCGCTCACCCAGCGGCTCGCGAAGCTGCCGGGAGACCTGACGCTGTTCCCCGGCCACGCCTACAGCGGCGCCCACGCGCCCCTGGAAGAGGTCCGCAAGACCAACCCTTACTTGAGCGTGCCGAACCTGGAGACGTGGCTGCGGGCGATGGGGGGGTGAGTCAGTACGCCCGGCCGAACAGCGCGATGTGCGTGGCCGGCTCGCCCGAGTAGAAGCACGTCTGCCCAGCGATGTCCTGGTCGCCCAAGGGGTAGCAGCGGATGGTGGCCTTGGTCTCGGTCTTGATCTTCTTCTCGGCGTCGGCGTCGTCCCGCCAGGGCACGCGGTACCAGCCGCCGTCTGTCTTGAGCCGGGCCTTGAAGTCGTCATAGCTGTCGCAGTCGTGCACGTTGTCCTGGCGGAAGCTGCGGGCGTTCTCCAGCAGCGTCGACTGGATGCCGGCCAGGACCTCGTGGACCTGGTCGACCAGGCCGTCCCGAGGGATGCCGAACTTCTGGCGGTCGATCCGGCTCTTGGCGAACACGCTGTCGTTGGCCACGTCGCGCGGACCGACCTCGAGGCGCAGGCAGACGCCCTTGCGCTCCCACTCGTAGTACTTGGCGCCGGGCTTCATGTTGTCGCGCGTGTCCAGGTGGACCCGGACCCCCGCGGTCTTGAGTGTGTCGGCGACGCCTCGCCCGAAGTCCTCGACCAGGTCTTTCTCGGGCCCCTTGCGCCAGATCGGCACCACGACCACCTGGATCGGCGCGATGGCGGGGGGCAGGACCAGGCCGCCGTCGTCGCTGTGGGCCATGATTGCGGCGCCCACCAGGCGGGTCGACACGCCCCAGCTGGTCGCCCACACGTGGGTGCGCTCGCCGTCTTCGGCCTGGTAGGTCACGTCGAAGGCCTTGGCGAAGTTCTGCCCCAGGAAGTGGCTCGTGCCGGCCTGGAGCGCCCAGGTGTTCTGCATCATGGCCTCGATGCAGTAGGTCTCGACCGCGCCGGCGAAGCGCTCGCTCGACGACTTGACCCCGGTCACGACGGGGATCGCCAGGGTCTCCTCGGCAAAGGCTCGGTAGACCTCGAGCATCTGCTCGGCTTCGGCCACGGCCTCGGTCTCGGTGGCGTGGGCCGTGTGGCCTTCCTGCCACAGGAACTCGGCGGTGCGCAGGAAGGGGCGGGTCTTCATCTCCCAGCGGACCACGTTGGCCCACTGGTTGATCAGGATGGGCAGGTCCCGCCAGGAGTCGATCCACTGGCCGTACATGTGCCAGATGATGGTCTCGCTCGTGGGCCGCACGATCAGGGGCTCTTCGAGCTTGGCGTGGGGATCGGGCTCGACCGCCGCCCGGCCGTCGGCGCCGGTGGTGGACCGCAGGCGGTGGTGGGTGACCACCGCGCACTCCTTGGCGAAGCCCTCGACGTGCTCGGCTTCCTTGGACAGGAAGCTCATGGGGATGAAGACCGGGAAGTAGGCGTTGACGTGGCCGGTGTCCTTGAACCGGCGATCCAGGTCCGCCTTGATCGCCTCCCAGATGGCGTAGCCGTGGGGGCGCAGGACCATGCAGCCCTTGACCGGCGAGTAGTCCGCCAGCTTGGACTCGCGGATGACGTCCAGGTACCACTTGCTGTAGTCCTTGTCGCGGGTACAGATGGTCGACTGACGGGCCATCGAGGCGCTCCTGTGACGATGAGATCGGGGCCGGCACATAACGCCTGAGCGGCCGTTGCGATGCCCACGAGTGGGCGATACACGGCCGCCCGGTCCTGGCACGGACTGGGCTTGGAGTACGCGATGCCTGCTTCCGCCGCCGACCGCCTCGCCGTCAACACCATCAAGGGCCTCACGATGGACGCGGTCGAGGCCGCGACCTGCGGGCACCCGGGCATGCCCATGGGCATGGCCGACGCCAGCTTCGTCCTGTGGAGCCGCTTCCTGGTGCACGACCCGTCGGACCCCGCGTGGCCCGATCGGGATCGCTTCGTGCTCTCGGCCGGCCACGGCTCCATGCTGATCTACAGCCTGCTCCACCTGACGGGCTACCCCCTCGGGATCGAGGACCTGAAGCGGTTCCGCAAGTACGGCAGCAAGACCCCGGGCCATCCCGAGTACGGCCACACCGTGGGGGTCGAGACCACCACCGGCCCCTTGGGGCAGGGCTTCGCCAACGGCGTCGGCATGGCCCTGGCGGAACAGGTGCTGCGGGATCGTTTCGGACCGGAGCTCGTGGACCATTGGACCTACGGCATCTGTGGCGACGGCGACCTGATGGAGGGCGTCGCGGCCGAAGCCGCGAGCCTGGCGGGTCACCTGAAGCTCGGGCGGCTGATCTTCCTCTACGACGACAACGAGATCACCATCGACGGGCGGACCGACCTGGCCTTCAGCGAGGACGTGGCCGCCCGCTTCCGGGCCTATGGCTGGCACGTCCAGAAGATCGACGGCCACGACCACGACGCGGTCGAAGAGGCTCTGCACGCCGCCCGGGGCGCGACCGACCAGCCGTCGCTCATCGCCTGCCGCACGATCATCGGTCACTCGGCGCCGAACAAGCAAGACACCTCGGGGGCCCACGGTGCGCGGCTGGGGCCCCAGGAAGTCCGGCTGACCAAGCAGGCCCTGGGCATGGATCCGGACGCGTCCTTTGTGGTGCCCCACGAGACCATCGCCCACTTCCGGGCGCGCAACGGCGAGCTGCAGGCCCGCCGCCGGGCTTGGGAAGCCCGGCTGGCGGACTCCGCTCACCGCGACGACTGGGCGCTGTGGCACGCGTCGCCGGCCGTGGACCGGGTGGCGTGGCCCCAGTGGTCCCCCCAGGACGGGGACCTCGCCACGCGCAAGGCGTGCCAGGCCGCGATCAACGCGGTCGCCGCCCAGGTGCCCAACCTGATCGGCGGCTCGGCGGACCTGTCGGGCTCCAACGGGTGTGTGCTCAGCGACACCGGGGCGCTGCAGCCCGGGGCCTGGAGCGGGCGCAACATGCACTTCGGCGTGCGCGAGCACGGCATGGGCAGCCTGTGCAACGGTATGGCGCTGCACGGTGGCATCGTTCCGTTCTGTGCGACCTTCCTGGTCTTTCACGACTACATGCGGCCGAGCGTCCGGCTGGCGTCCATGATGAACCAGCAGGTCGTGTTCGTGTACAGCCACGACAGCATCTTCCTGGGCGAGGACGGACCGACCCACCAGCCCATCGAGCACCTGATGGCCCTGCGGCTCATCCCCGGCCTGGTGACCCTGAGGCCCGCCGACGCCAACGAGACCACGGCGGCCTGGGCGGTGGCGATGGGTAGGACGGACGGCCCGACCTGCCTGGTGACCACCCGCCAGAGCCTGCCGCACCTGGCGGGCACGGCGTCCAAGGCCGCGGCGGGCGTGGCCCAGGGCGCGTACGTGCTGAGCGACTCCGATCAGCCCTGCCAGGTCGTGCTGATCGCGACCGGCTCCGAGGTCGAGCTGGCGGTACGCAGCCAGGCGGCCCTGGCCCAGGCGGGCATCGCGGCGCGGGTCGTGAGCATGCCGTCGTGGGCGCTGTTCTCGGACCAGGACCGGGCCACCCAGCTGGGCGTCTTGCCGGCGGGCGTTCCCCGGGTCTCGATCGAGGCGGGCCGGACCCTGGGCTGGGAGCGCTGGGTCGGGCTCGAAGGCGCCAGCGTGGGCATCGATCGCTTCGGGGCCTCGGCGGACCACAAGACCCTGGCCCAAGAGCTGGGCTTCACCGTAGACGCTGTGGTGACGGCGGTGCGGGGCGTGATCTGAAGGGTCTGGAGGATCCTCCTCGGATCCGCCTTCGGCCCTTTCCCGTGAAATAGTGCGAATTGTCTTGACCCTCCGTTGAGGGTCGGCTTCACTGGGAAGTGGCCCCCGCCCCGGGCTTCGCTGTACCTGCCTCCAGCGAGATCGGGCGCGGGGGGTCCTTAATTGCGGGCTCGGCCCCTCACTTGGCACACGCGTAGCTGTCCCGCCTCTGCTGCAGCGTGCCCCCGGTGCTGAACACGTAGGCGTCGCAGGTGTTGTAGGTCAGGTTGTCGTTCACGTACCCGTAGACCCAGCTGATCCTGCCGCCGGTCGTGTTGATGCTGCTGGGCTCACCCCGCTCCCGGTAGACCTTGAGCATGTCGGGCCCCTTGACGTGGGCGGCGATCCACTCGGCCTTGACCTGCTCGAGCACGCTGGCGCGCTGGGAGATGGCGTCCGCGATCCAGCCCGCAGCGTCGGTCTGCATCTCCATCGCGAGCGCGTAGACCGCGTCATAGGACACGTGCTCGGGAACACCGACCTGGCGGCGCTGGGCTGGGCTCAGCTGGCCGAAGTCGGCCTGGCGGTTGGGAGACGTCGCGTCGATGGCGTCGACGCACACCGTGCCGAGCTGCTCGACCTCCTGGGGGTGGTGGTTCCACCCGGTGGTGAGCCCGGAGGGGAAGTCGCTCAGGTCCTTGTTCTCGGTGCCCCGCAGGATGCGAAAGTGGAGCTCGGCGACGCGGCCGCAGTGTGAGACCGCCTGCTCGGCCTGCCGCGCCTTGGCGGCCACGATGAACGCGTCGACCTCGACCTCGAGCCGGGCCAGCTCGGCGTCCACGTCGGAGCCGCACCGCTGGTAGGCCCGGTGGGCCCTGGTGCGAGGATCGGCCAGCTCCTCCTGGAGGGAGACCAGGCCCCGCCGCATGGTCTCGTCCAGGGGCGTGGACTTGCCGCCGACGGTGATCTTCGGGGGGTCCTGGGCCTTGGCCTGGGCCTTGTCGCGCGTGGCCTTGATGTCCCGGCGCAGGCCGGCGACGCACTCGGCGTGCGCGTCGGCGTTCTTGTCGTCCACCTGCTCCTGGGCCTGGGTCTGGAACGCGGCAAACGCGGCGGCGGCAGAGGCGCCGCACTCCTGGGCCTCCTTGGAGGCGGGACCGAGGTCCCGCTGGAGCCGGGACACGATGCCCTCCATGCGCTCGACCGAGCCGCCCAGCTCAAGCTGGACCCGGGCGGACGAGACCTTTTTGTCCACGCGCGCTTCGCACGCGGCCAGGGCCGATCCCGCGACCGCGTTGTCCGTCGCCGCGGACAGCGGCCTCACGCCGCAGTCGTCCCAGAAGGCGGACGAGGCCGAGGCGTTGACCTCGGCGGCCTTGGCGCAGTTCATCCGAAAGACCTTCAGCCCGTCGTCGAGCACGGGTCCGACGGCGCCGGACAGCGTCTTCTCCATCCACGGCTTGTAGCCGCTGTTGTCGTCCATGCAGGCGTTGTCCAGCCAGCGGTCCTTGCCGCGTGCGGCCACGCCGTCTGCGAGCCCGCCGTCCTTGGGCGCGGTGCCCAGGAAACCGTAGAGGGACTGCCGCATGCGGGTGGCGTACTCCACGCTCTTGCCCTCTGGGTGCTGGAGCAGGTCGATCATCTCCCCGCGGGCGGCGGTGATGTCGGTCTGCAGCGTGCCGATGCAGGCTGGCTTGGCCGCGTGGGCAGGCGAAGGCACCAGGATGTGCGCCAGGAGGACCAGGAAGGGGAGGGTGCGTGCCATGGGGATGCTCCAAGGTGGGGTGTGTTCACGCCCTGGCGGGCCGGTGCCCGCTGGACGTGCCGACGCCCCTGCGAGGAGCACGCCAGACCTCGGATCGCCTCATCAGGCCATTCGAGGGACCGAGGGTGTCAGTCCTGCGATGACGGGTGACGAGATCTCGACACCCGGGGTCAGCCCTGGGTGTCGGTGTCCATGGCACGCTCCGGGTACCCGCCCAGGTCCGGTCTGGGCCCCAGGTCCGGGGGCAGTGGCCCTGCAGCCAAGGAGGCCTCCAGGATCAGGGCGATCGCCCGGGCGAGCTGGGGGTCACGGCCGGCGTGGTAGTCCGCGGGGGTCAGCGCCACGACCTCGTCGGGCTCGGCGCCGTGGTTCTCCAGGCCGTAGCCCACGTTGTCGTACCAGCCGCTGAACTCCGGCTGGGTCGTGATGGTGCCGTCGGCCAGGCGATGCCGCGGCCAGATGCCGATCACGCCCCCCCAGCTGCGCTCGCCGATGAGCGGTCCCAGGCCCAGCCGCTTGAAGGCGTTGCCGAAGATGTCGCCGTCGCTGCCGGAGAACTGGTTGGTGATGCACACCAGCGGGCCCGGCATGGTGTAGCGGGGATAGGCCCGGGAACTGCCCCAGCGCTGGGTGCTCCAGCCGGTCACCCGGCGGGCCAGGCGGTCCAGCAGCAGGGTGCTCACGTGGCCGCCGCGGTTGTAGCGCACGTCGATCACCAGCCCCCGACGATCGATCTCGGCCACGTAGGAGCGGTGGAACTCCGAGAAGCCGTTGGGCCCCATGTCCGGGATGTGCACGTAGCCGCAGCACCCGTCGGTGGCGGCATGCACGGCCGCGCGGTTCTGCCGGACCCAGTGCCGGTACCAGGCGTCGGCCGAGCCGCGCAGGGTCTTGATTCGGACCTGGGTCGGCTCGCCGTCCCCGCGCTGGGTCGTCAGCAGGACCTCTCGGCCGGCGCGCTTCACCAGCATCGCCGAGAGCGGGACCCCTTCGGGCACCGGCTGGCCGTCGACCGCCAGGACCCGATCCCCCACCTGGACGTCCAGCCCTGGCCCGCGCAGGGGACTGCCATCGGTCGGGGACCAGGCGTCGCCGTCGGCGATGGCCGTGATCACGGCGCCCGGGCCGATCTGCGCGGCCAGTCTCCCGGGCGCCCAGGCCGGCGGGCGCCGGTGGTCCCCCATCATCTCGTAGGCGTGGCTGGTGCCCAGCTCGCCCTGGAGCTCCCAGACCAGGTCGCCCCACTCGCTGCGGCTGCCCACGCGAGGCAGGAGCGCTGCGTACCGGGTCCAGCAGGCCTCCCAGTCGACCCCGCTCATGTCCTCGACCCAGAACTGGTCCCGCATGAGCCGCCACGTCTCCCGCAGCATCTGGCGCCACTCGGCCGTTGGATCGACCGCGACCGGAATGCGGTTCAGGTCCACCAGGCCCGTCTTGCGGCCGCTCTTGGCGCCCGTCGCGTCGAGCTTGTCGGCGCTCCCCTGCACGACCCGGAGCTTCTTGGAGACCCGGACCAGCAGGTGCTTGCCCGAGCGGCCGGCCCGCACGGACGAGATGCTGCTCAGCAGGCTCTTCTCCTGCAGCTCCACCAGATCGTAGGCCTTGAGCGTGCTCTCTGCGGGGATGCGGGTGTCCCGCCAGGAGCGCTTGCGCACGCCCTTGATCGGGTTCTGCACGTAGAGCACCCGGTCTCCACTGGCGCACAGGTCCTGGTAGCTGCCCGCCGCGATCGGCAGCCTCAGGACGCGGTCGCTCAGGCCGTCGAGGTCGATGCGCACCGGGGTGGGGGTCTTGGTCTTCTTGTCGTCGCCGTTCTTCTTGGTCTTCAGGGTGCGGGGCGCCGGCAGGAGCGGGTTCGGGGTGTCGGCGGCCAGGGTCACCAAGCAGATCCGCACGCCCCTCGCAAAGGCGTAGTTGAAGGTGAGGGTGTCCAACACCGGGTCGAAGTCCCGGGCGCTCAGGAAGTAGAGGTAGCGACCGCCCGGGTCCCAGACGGGGTTCGTGTCCCGGAACTCCTGGGGGGTGACACCGTGGGTCTCGCCGCTCGACACCTCGGCGAGCTTGATCGTCCAGGTCTGCTGGGTGGCCATCAGGCTGTAGGCGATCCAGGCCGAGTCCGGGGACCAGCTCAGTCCCGCCAGGCGGCCGTGGTCGCTGTGATCCAGGACCCGAGCGGTGCCGGTCTCCAGGTCGACCACCACCAGGTCCTGGCGCTGGGTGGCGTAGGCCGCGTGGCGTCCGTCGGGGGAGACCTCGAGGTCCAGGGGCCGACCCAGGGCTGCGGTCTCCTCCAGGCGCCTGGGCTCGGTGAGGCCCTGCCGGTCGTGCAGCTCCAGGGCCTCTTCGCCACCCGCGTCGCTGACCATCAACAGGGTGTCGGCGTCGACGTGGCGGACCAGGCGCATCCGCACGCCCTGGGGTGTACCCACGCGGACCGCCGGACCGTCCCACAGGCCCAGGGACCAGGCGCCCCCCCGCACGGTCAGGGCGACGCTGTGGTCGTCCGGGTGCAGGTCGGCGTCTTCGAGGTGGGCGTGGGCGGGCACGAAGCGACGGGCTCGCTGGGTGCGCGGGCTGCCCAGAGCGACTTCGAGCTCGCGGGTCTCGCCGCTGGCCAGGTCCACGTGCCACAGGCGAGCCCCTGCGCCGTAGACCAGGTCGTCGCCGTGGAGCGCCGGGAACCGCGCCGCGTACTCCGACTGCGCGCTGTGGCACCTCAGGTCCGAGCCTTCGAGGGTTGAAGACCAAACCCGCGCGAGCCCGGTGTGGTCCGACACGAAGACGAGCCGCTCCCCGTGCCAGCGACCGCAGGCCTGGGCGGGGGCCAGTGCCAGCCGAGCCCATGAACCGTGCCCGCTCGAGTCGACCCAGAGCTGTCCCGCGCGCCCGCCGCGGTAGCGCTTCCACCGGGCGAGATCGTCGCTGTGGCGGCCCAGGATCCGGGCCCCGTCCGGGCGTTCGTCCAGGCTGAGCATGTGGCCCAGGCCCAGCGGCTCGGGCTCGCCCCCCGTCAGGGCGACTTCGTGCCCCATCAGCAGGTGGCTGGAGGGCTGGCCCAGGAAGGTGGAGAAGCGGAGCCGCGTGCCGTCGGGACTCCAGCCCAGAGGGCGGCAGCCGTGGCCGACCCAGGTCATCCGGCGGGCGGGCCCGCCCTCCAGAGGCATGACCCAGACGTCCGGGATGCCCTCGTCGTGGCTGGCAAAGGCCACGAGGGTGCCGTCCGGCGAGATGCAGGGGTGGCTGTGCTCGCCCTTGCCGGCGGTGAGCCGGCGGGCGGCGCCACCGGTCAGGGGCACGGCCCACAGGTCGTCCTCGCTCACGAAGACGACGGTGTCGCCGTGGACCGCGGGCATGCGCAGGTAGCCTTGGTTCATGGGGCCTCGAGTGCCAGGGGCTTGAAGTGTTGCAGGCGGTGGAAGTCGGGCCCGTCGCCAGGGACCGGGTGGCACGCCAGGTACCGCCGATCGGGACCGCAGCCGTGGATAGCGTAGGCATTGGCCCGCCAGGGTCGTGGGGGGAGCCAGGCCTGGGGGAGGGTCGTCCCCGCGGTCCAGCGTCCCGCACCGCGGTTGACGACGACGTCCAGCTCTCGGGGACTCGCCCTGGGCTTGCGAACGCCGTGCAGCAGGAGCACCAGGTGGTGGCCCGCCGGTCCCAGCTCGAGCTCGAGGTAGACGTCGCCCGGGCCGCACAGGAAGAGCTCCACGACCTCGTAGTCCCACAGCCCCGGGGTGTGGCCCGGCGGCGATGGGGGAGGGGGGTCTCCGTGGTCGGGGGCCTCGACTCGGACCGCCAGGTCGGCCCCTTGCCAGGACAGGCCGACGCGGGCCCGCTCGGCTGCGAGCGCCGCTCCCCCGTCCCAGCCCTGGGTGATCTCCAACCAGGTCACTCGGGCAGCATCCAGTAGACGGCGCCCGTCTCGGCCTGGGTCCCGTCGGCCTCGTAGGCCCCCACCAGCACGCCGGCGCCCATGGCTTCGGCGGCGAAGCCGGCGGCGTCCTCGGGGGTCAGGCCTTCGAGCTGGGCGTCGGCATTCAGCACCGCCGTGCCGCCGGTCACGGGCCCGTAGACCACCCAGGCGGCCCCGGTGTACTCGGCGTGACCAAAGCCGCCGATGACCACATCCAGCCAGCCATTGCCGTCCAGATCGGCCACGTCGACCGAGCAGCCCACGAACCACGCATCGCTGGACGGCAGGATGGTCCAGTCGGACTCGACCACGTCGCGGGTGCCTTCGTGGGGGCCCAGGTCGATGTAGACGGCCCCCCCGTAGTACCCGACCAGCCCGTCGCCATAAGCCCCCAGGACCACGTCGCTGTAGCCGTCGCGGTCCAGGTCGCCCCCCGCCACGGCGAAGCCGACCTTGTGGAAGCTGCTCGTGCCGTTCCAGCGGGCGCTGGCGTCGGCCAGGCTGCCGGAGACCGGGGGGGAGAGGACCAGCGACGCCGAGCCCGCCTGGTTCGCGCCGGTGGAGTCCAGGGACGCGCCGACCAACAGGTCCACCAGGCCGTCGCCGTCGGCGTCGCCGGCGCTCGCCAGGGCTGTGCCGGCTGCGGCGTCGTCGACGTCGCCAGCCAGCCACACGTCGGCGTCCACCACGTCCTGCTCCCCGGCCAGGGGCCCCCAGAAGACCGCGACGTCCCCGGGTCCCAGTGGCTGCCCCACCAGCACGTCGTCGACGCCGTCCAGGTCCAGATCCAGCAACAGCACCCCGCGGCCGGTCTCGGCGCCTTCGGCCCCGACCACGAGGCCGTGGCCGTCCGCCAGGGCGCCGCCGAAGTCGTGTGGACCCAGGTGCAGAGCCGCTGTGGCGATGCCATAGGCTCCCGCCAGGAGATCCTCGATCCCGTCGCCGTCGGCGTCTCCGACCGCCAGGTCGCGACCGGCCTGACCGCCATCGCCGACGCTGTCCAGCACCACGCCGTCGGAGACCGCGCGCACCCCGGCTGGCTCGTCGGCGTCCAGCCAGGCCACGCGGCCAGCGCCTTCGGCGCCGCGGGTACAGCTGAACCAGGCCCCGTCCCGTCCCGTCGCCACGGCCCGGCCACAGGTTTCCCCGGTGACCTCGCCCTGGACCTCGACCCATGCGTCCGCGACCGAGATCACGCCGTCGAGCCGTACACAGTCCACGTCGCCGTCGACGCAGTCGTTGTCGATCCCGTCCCCGCAGACCTCGGACAGCCCCGGCGCGGCAGCGGGCTCGGTGTCGTCGCAGTCGCCGGTCTCGGCCACGAACAGGTCCGGCTGCTCGCACGCGGCCACCGACACGTCGCCGCCGACGCCATCCTGGTCGGCGTCGGCGTACCAGATCGCCGCTGCGCCCAGGCTCGGGTCCGAGTCGTCGCAGTCCTGGTCTGCCGGCCAGCCATCGCCGTCTTCGTCGGCGGTGCCGAGGCAGCCGATCAGCACCATCCAGAGGGGGGACACGGGGCCAGCATAGCGTCGGCCAGAACGGCCTCAAGGCCCGGGTGGCTCGACCGATCCGAGGAGGCCTGCAAGGAGTGCCCGTGAGCAGCGATTTCCCAGTGTTCATCGGCGGCGCCGGCCGCTCCGGGACCACCCTCCTGGTCGACGTGTTCGGCGTGCACAGCCAGCTGTCGCCGATCTACGAGACGGACTTCGTGGTGCAGCTCATCCCGGAGCTCTTCGGGGGCCACGGTCGCACCCAGGCGCAGATCGAGGCGCGGGTGCGATCCTTCATGGACACGTGGACGGCGCCGCTGCCCATCCGGCCCCACAACAAGCGGGCCTATGAGCGCTACCTGCACGGCCCCCACCACGTGCTCTTCACCCGGGAGCATGCGCTCAGGAGCCTGGACGAACTGTTCGTGGACCTGAGGGCCGGCCAGGGCGTGCCGGCCTTTCGGCGGTTCATGGACCGCTTGTTCCAGGCCCACTGTGCGGCTGCGGACAAGCCCCGGTGGATCAACAAGACCCCGGCCTATGTGCACCTACTGCCGGCGCTGGACCAGCTCTACCCGGGCTTCCGCTTCCTCCACTGCGTGCGCGACGGCCGCGACGTGGCCTGCTCCGTCGTGACCCGCCCCTGGGGGCCCAATTCCCACCTGGGCGGCGGAGACTGGTGGGCCCGCAAGGTCATGGATGGGCTTCGCTGGGGCATGGCGAACCCCGACCGCTACCTCGAGGTCCGCTACGAGGACCTGCTCCGAGAACCCACCAGGACCGTCTCCACGGTGTGCGGCTTCCTGGGCGTGCCCGATGACGCCGCAGCCATGGTCTCGGCGTACTCCGACGGTGCTGCGCGGCTGGATCCCACGCGCTGCGGAGGCTGGCGGCAGCGCTTCACACCCCAGGAACAGGCGGCCTTCGAGCAGCGCCATCGGGCCATGCTCCAGCACCTGGGCTACCCCCTGGGCGAGGCGCTGCGACAGGCCGGCTGAGAGGCGCTACCGGAGCCTGACTTCGGCGTGCACCGGGTCACGGGGCCGCGTGGTCACGGTGGCCACGAGTCGGAGGGGGGCGTCGTCTACCGGTGCCAGGCGGAAGCGCCGGAGCACCGTGGCCAGCACCAGGCGGGCCTCCATCGCGGCAAAGGCCTGACCCACGCAGATCCGCGGGCCGCCACCAAAGGGGAAGTAGGCGAATCTCGGCAGGGTCTCCTCGAGCGCCGGTGTCCAGCGCTCGGGCCAGAAGGCATCTGGTGCGTCCCAGAAGCGCGGGTCGCGATGCACGGCGAACGCCGGGAGCACGATCAACGAGCCCGCCGGGATGGGGTAGCCACCCAGGGTGTCGTCGACCCGAGCCTGGCGACCGATGATCGAAGCGGGTGGGTAGAGCCGCATGGACTCCTTGACCACACGGTCCAGGTAGGGGAGCGCCCGCAGGTCGGCCATAGTCGGGTCCCGGTCGCCCAGCACGGTCTGCAGTTCCTGGGCCAGCTTGCGATCGGCCTCGGGGTGGCGGGCCAGGAGCCAGGTCGTGTAGGTCAGCGCCAGGGACGTGGTCTCGTGGCCCGCCAGCAGCAGCGTCAGGACCTCGTCGCGCAGCTGCTTGTCGTCCATGCCCTGGCCGTCCTCGTCGCGGAGGTTGAGCAGCATCGACAGCAGGTCGTCGCCGTCTGCGCCCTTGGCCCGGCGGTCGGCGATGATGCGGGCCACGACCTCGTCCAGCTCGTCCCGGGCCTGGAGGAAGCCGCGGACCGCGGGGGTCGGGAGCCAGAGGGGCAGGGGCACCACCGACGAGAGGGTCTTCTCGAAGAAGGCGCCGAGCTGCAGGAAGGCCTCGCCGACGCGCTTGCCGGCGTCGCCCGCGTCGACCCCGAAGAGCGTGCGGATGGCGATGTCGAGCGTCAGCGCGTTGTAGTCCACGTCGACGGCTCGGACCTGTCCGGGCTCCCAGTCGGCGATCCCCTCCACGGTCGAGCCCACCATGGTCTCGGCGTAGCCCGCGATGCGCTTGTGGTGGAAGGCCGGGGCCATCAGGCGTCGCTGGGCCAGCCAGCCGTCGCCCTCGGCTGTGAGCAGGCCGTTGCCCAGCAGGGGCTTCAGGCGCCCGTTCAGCTCGCTGCGGCCGTAGATCTTGCGCTTCTTGACCATCACCTCCTCGACCAGGTCCGGGTGGCTGACCAGGTAGGCGTCGAGACCGGCGAAGCGGGTGTAGGACAGGTCGCCGTACTCGCGCACGACCCGCCGCACGAAGCCCAGGCCCTCCCGCCGCACCTCGCGCACGGGGCCGAAGAAGGGCAGGCCCTTGGGGCCATCGGGTCGTTGCAGGGCTTCCATGGGGATCTCCGGGACTCGGGGTTCAGCTCGCTACCAGGGCGCGCAGGGTGGGTTCGTGGGCCCGCAGCGGGGTGGTGCCGCCGTCCAGGAAGCGCTGGAGCAGCAGGCCGCGCAGGAAGAGAAAGGTCGCTTGGGACGCCCGGGGGTCGTCGATGCCCAGCACGGCGCCCAGGGTGTCGAAGAAGCGCCCGTGGTAGGCGAGCAGGGCGCCCCGGACCTGGTCCGAGCCCGGATCGATGGTCTGGGCCCGCAGGTACTCGATCAGCACCAGGAACTGCTCGACCAGCCGGGTCTCGTGGGCCTCGATGTAGTCCAGCAGCACGGCGACTGGGTCGTCGATGGTCTCGGGCAGGGACGCCATCGCCGCCTCGATCTCCCGCACCGCCACCGCCCGCACGACGCCCTCGAAGACCGCTTCCTTGCTGGGGAAGTAGTGGTAGAGCGTGCCCGTCGAGACGCCCAGCGCCTTGGCCAGCCGGCGCATGGTCAAGCCGGCGAAGCCCTGGTCGGCGAACAGGGAGATGCAGCGGGCCAGGAGATCCGCGCGGACCTGATCCCGATCGACGATGCGTGGCATGGGTCTTTTTATATCGAACGTTTGTTATGCGAACAAGTGTCAGCCGAAGATTCTTCCCGGGAAAGGGAACCGCTGGCACCCTGGGGCCGTACTCACCGGCGAGACTCAACCCCTGGAGGTTCCCGGATGCCCCGTCGCACCGCCCTGCTGTTGGCCCTCGGCACACTCGCTGTCGCGGCGACCACCGTCGCCATGCCCCCCGCCACCGCAGGAGACGCCCCCGTGAAGACCACGACTGCCCAGAAGAGCGAGCTCACCCCCGGCGCGATGTCCGAGGCCGACTGGCAGGCCATCCTGACCGACCACGAGTACTACGTGCTGCGCAAGAAGGGCACGGAGCGTGCCTTCACCGGTGAGTTCTGGGACCACAGCGACGACGGCGTCTACGTGTGCGGTGGCTGCGGGGACCCGCTGTTCTCCAGCGACCACAAGTTCAAGAGCGGCACCGGCTGGCCGAGCTTCACCCAGGCGGTCGAGGAAGGCCGCGTGACCACCCTGGTCGACAGCACCCTGGGCATGCGCCGGGTGGAGATCCTGTGCGCCAACTGCGGCGGCCACCTGGGCCACGTGTTTCCCGATGGGCCCGAGCCCACCGGCGAGCGCTACTGCGTGAACAGCGCCAGCCTGGACTTCGTCGCCGAACAGACCCCGCTGCCGTCAGTCCAGTGACCGGGTCAGGGTGAAGGTGTCCAGGTCGCGGCCCTTCACGTCTTTGAACACGCAGTCCGCGCGATCGACCTGGCCGCGGGGCGCAAAGGTGCAGATCAGCGCCCCTGGCGCGGCGCCTTGGTCCTTGGTCCAGATCGACGCCCAGTGGGGGTCGTCCCGGTGCTGGTCTCGCACGCTGCTGCCGCCGATGCCGCTGACCCAGCCGACCGTCGCGCCGTCCCGGACCACCAGGGGCGCGGCGGGGTCGGCCTGGACCGGGTCCTGGAACGCCGTCACCAGGTGGGTGCGGCTGTAGGCGTGCTCGTGCCCGGTCGTGATCAGCGCCCCGTGCCGGCGACAGGTCTCGTACACCCCCCAGCCGGTCTCGTTGGGCTTGCGGCCGGTCTGCATGGCCGTCATGTTCTTGTGCCAGGTGCAGATCCGCCAGCGGTGGTCGCTCGGCGCGAGCTGGGCTTCGAGCCAGGCCTCGTGGGCCGGCTTGCCACCGGTGTTGCGCACGCCGACGCCGGACAGCAGGACCTGGAGCCCCCGGAAGGTGCAGGCCTGGGTGATGCCGGGGGTGCCCGTGCACTGCAGCTCGGGCGTGCGGGCCAGGCGGGCCTCGAGCTTCTCGGTATAGGCGGGCCAGGCGTGGGTGTCATGGTTGCCAATGGCGACCAGGTAGGGAAAGTCCGCCCCCAGCGCGGCGCTGATCATCCCGTCCCAGGCGTCGGCGTCGTTGCGGTAGTCCAGGTCCCCGGCGTGCACGACCAGGTCGGTGCCGGCGTCCCGGACGAGGCGGAGCACGGCCTGGGAGCCGGCGTTGAGGCCCTGGTCGCCCAGGAAGGCCACCACGGTGTCGGGGGAGACCTCGACCGCGGGTGCGTCGGCGGCCAGCAGCAGCGCCAGGAGCCCCAGGATGCGGGTCATTCGTCGGCCACCAGCACCGCCCGCACCGGTGACGCGTCGCAACCCGCGAGCTTCAAGGGCAGGGCGATGAGCGTGTAGAGCCCGGGGACGACGTGATCGAGCACCACGCCCTCGAGCACCCCCAGGTCTCGGCGCAGCAGGGCGTTGTGGCTCAAGAGCACCTTGTCGTCGAACAGGTCCACGCTGGGGGTGTCCAGGCCCACGAGCACCACGCCCCGGTCGGCCAGGTGGTCCACCAGCTCGGGCGACAGGCTGGCGAAGTCGTGGTTGAACGCGTCGGGGTCGGGAAAGGTCCCGGTGCGGAAGAGCACCCGGGGGGCCAGGACCGGCCCGTCGAGGTGCTCGGGGCGGATGCGCTCGCCGCGGCCGACGTCGACCGCGATGACCTGGCAGGGCCCGTAGTACCGGTCCAGGTCCCGCCCGGCCATGTCCGGAGCGCCGCGGCCGTAGTGGTTCGGGGCGTCGGTGTGGGCGCCCACGTGCACGGTGGTCGTGATGCTGGACAGGGTCAGGTTGTCGCCCTGGGCGATGTCCAGGGCGACCGAGCGGGAGAACGCCACGTCGCCGGGCCAGACGGCGACCCCGGGGTGGATCAGCGGGGAGATGTCGATGAGTCTGCTCAAGGCAGCGCCACCACCTTGAACTCCACCGCGATCGGCGTCGGTAGCGCTTGTACGGCGACCGTGGTCCGAGTGGCCCCGATGGGCGCAAAGGTCTCGCCATACACCCGGTTGTAGTCGGCGAAGTCCCGGTCCATGTCCACCAGGAACGCGGTCACGTCGACCACTTTGTCCAGGCTGGAGCCCGCGGCCTCGAGGATCACCCGCACGTTGTCGATCACCGCCTGGGTCTGGGCCGCCACGTCGTAGTCCCGAGGGTTGCCGTCGGCGTCGCGGATGGGCCCGCCGGGGATGGCGTCGGTGCCCGGCTGGCGGGGCCCGACGCCACTCAGGTAGAGCAGGTCGCCCACGCGGCGGGCGTGGGGGTAGGCGCCGACAGGCTTGGGCGCCGTGTCCGTGCGCACGATGCCCGCCGCGTTCTGAGCCGGCTCGGCCTCCGGGGCCTGGGCGCTCGGTCCCGCCGTCGCCAACACCCCCCGGTCGCCGCCGTAGACCTCGACGTCGTCCTCGTCGAACTCCTTGTCCCCGACACCGTGAGCGGTGGGCACCAGGCTCACGACACAGGCCCCGGTGCCCACGATGGCCTCGTACGCGAGCACCTGGCCGTCGTAGCGGTTGTGCTGTCCCATGACCGCGGACATCCACCACATGGGCTTGAAGTTCACGACCTTGTGGACCCGGACCTGGCGATGGATCTCCCGGGAGAGCTGGGCCACGTCCTCGAGACGGCCATCGCCCAGGAACTCCAGCAGCTTGCGGTTCCACTCGTCGTCCTTGGGGGAGTGGATGTGGTCGTCGGCGGGGTCGATGAAGTCGGTGAAGAGGCGGTTGCTCAGGGACGACACGACCACCACAGCGGCCTTCTTGCCCTGGGCCTCGAGCGCATCGCGGCACGCCTTGCCCAGCACGATCGTCTCGGCCCGGTCCGAGTACACGTTGCTGCTCAGGATGCAGATCGGCAGCGTGTTGGCGGGGTTGAGCAGGGTGTTCGCGACCACCGAGCCGGTGTCCACCGGGAAGCCGTCATAGGCCACTGCGCGGGCCATCAGGCCCCGGGCCTGGGCCGCCGCCACGATCCCGTGGGCGAACTCGGTGTCCACGGTGAAGCGGTAGGGCATCGAGCCCAGGTCGTGGAAGTTCTCGTCCACGTGCACCCACTCGGGGTGGGGGTGGGCCTGGACCTGGTGGCCGATCACCGACGGCCACATGGTGCTGTAGATGAGCAGCACGTCGGCGCCGCTGGCCTGGACCTGGTCCCGGACCCGTTCGTAGGCGTCGCGGATGCGCTGCCAGCCGGCGTTCTGTGCCGGGACCAACAAGGGCTGTGGCAGGCCGGTGGCCAGCACGCCCTGGACGACGGGACCGCTCACGGGGCCACCTCCTGGGGGAACCAGCCGGCGACCACGTTGCCGGTGCCGATGACGGTGCCGTAGGCGTAGACCTCGGCGGGGTAGTCGGGAAAGCCCAGGGCGCTCATGAGCCAAGTCAGGCTGCCGGCGTCGGCTTCGCTGACCGCCTGCTCGATGAACTCGGGCATCACGTCCACCAGCTCCTGGCAGCGCCCGTCCTTCATCATCTGGATGAGCTTCATGTCCCACAGGTACTGACCGTGGTGGGTGATGTGCTCCCGGCTCATGTCCTCAGGCACGTCGGACTCGGTGGTGAAGTGCCGGTGGCTCAGGCTGTTGCTGCTCAGCAGCACCGCCCGCTTGCCGCTGGCCTCGACCGCGGCCCGGGTCGCGCGGCCCAGGGCCAAGGACTGCTCGCGCATCACCTCGACGCTGTACCAGGCCGTGGCCCGGTTGCTCGAGATGCTCACGATGGGCTTGTCCCACGCCGGGTTCGCCATGTGGCAGCTGATGAGGGTGCCGTAGTCGACCCGGAAGTCCGGGTTCTCCATCATCTTCACCACCAGGCCCTCGGCGGCGGCGGTGTCGTGGATCGCTCTCGCCAGCGCCACGTCCACGTCGAGCTCGTAGCTGTACCGGAACAGGTTGGGGAAGACCGGGTCCACCGACTTGGACTTGAAGTGCGGCACGCCCAGGAAGTGGGTGCCCACATAGGTCTGCCAGTGAGGCGAGAGCACGATGATCACGTCGTGCTCCGGCAGGTCACGGCGGAGCCGCTCATAGCCCCAGCGCAGGTTCTCCCAGCCACACTCGGCCGTCGGCTCGTTCTGGGGCGGGTTCTCCGCGTAGATCAGGTGGGGCGGGTGGGGCGCCAGGGCCCCCGCCACGATGCGTCCAGTGCTCATGTCGCGCTCACCAGGGGGTTCTTGGTGGTCAGCCCTGCGAAGCGGCTGAAGTCCCGATCCACGGTCCAGAGCTCCTGGACCTTGTGACAGCGGCACAGCGCCGCGATGCGGGCGTCGTACGCCAGGGGTCCCGTCACCCGGCCCGACCGGGCGGCCTGGGCAAAGGTCTTCCAGGTGGTGGACTCCTCGCCCAGGGGTCGGACCGAGGGGCTGCCGAGCCAGGCCGCGACCTGTTCCAGGGCCTGCTCGGGTGTGGAAGGAGGCCGGTAGAGCCGGGGGTGGGTGACGACGGCGTAGAACTCGTAGAGGACGGGCCAGGGCACGGCCCAGTCCGTGTGCCCTTCGGCCAGGTCCTGCACGCAGGCCGCGGCCGAGGCGTGGAAGGGGCTGTCCCGCCGGTGGGCGTAGACGAGCAGGTTTGTGTCGAGGGCGATCACCCGCCGTGGCCCTCGTAGATCGCGCTTCGGATCGCGGCCCAGCCGCCCTCGGCCAGCTCGGGACGCAGGCCCTCGCCCTCGACCGAGCGGTCCGGCAGGGCGTAGTCGGGGCCCGGTGACTTGCGCCGCGCCAGGGCCAGGCGCAGGCCCTCCTCGAGCAGGGAGCGCAGAGTGCGACCCTCGGCGCGGGCCGTGGCCTTGGCCTCTTCCAGGAGGGGCTGTGCGAGCTCGACGGTGGTCTTCATATGGGTCACCATATCATCATGTATGGGTACCCAGCTCAATGCAGACATTGCGGCTCTCGCTGAAGAATTCAAGGGAGTAGCGGCCGCCCTCGCGGCCCACGCCGGAGTCCTTGACCCCGCCAAAGGGCACGCGCAGGTCCCGCTTGAGCCACGTGTTGACCCAGACCATGCCGGTCTCCAGATCTCGCGCAACGCGGTGCGCAGTCGCCAGGTCCGACGTCCACACGCTGGCCGAGAGCCCGTAGACCACGCTGTTCGCGATGGCCACGGCCTCGGCCTCGGTGTCGAAGGGGTGCACGGTCACGACCGGGCCGAAGATTTCCTCGGTGGCCGTGCGGCAGGTGGTGGGCAGGCCGGTGATGACCGCGGGCTCCAGGAAGAAGCCGTCCCGGCACCGCTCGGGCAGGGACGCCGGCGGTCCGCCGCAGTGCACGGTGCCGCCCTCCTCGACCGCCAGGTCCAGGTAGCTGGCGACCTTGTCCCGGTGGGCTTCGCTGACCAGGGCACCGACCCGGGTGCCGGGCTCGGCGGGGTCGCCGGCGGTCCAGGTCTTCGCCCGGGCGATGAGTCCGGCCACGAAGGCGTCGTAGATCGGACGCTGGACCAGGATCCGGCTGCCACACAGGCAGATCTCCCCCTGGTTGGCAAAAGCCGCGCGGGTCGCGCCGTCGACCGCCTGGTCCAGGTCAGCGTCGGCGAACACCAGGGTGGCGTTCTTGCCGCCGAGCTCCAAGCTGAGCTTCTTGAACATCGGCGCCCCGGTCGCCGCGACGATGCGCCCGGTCGCCGTGCCGCCGGTGAAGCTGATGGCCTTGATGCCCGGGTGCTCCACGATGGCCTGGCCGACCTCGGGGCCCAGCCCGTGCACCAGGTTGAAGACGCCGGCCGGCGCCCCCACGTCGGCGAAGACCTGGGCCAAGAGATCGGCCGTGAGCGGGGTGAGCTCGCTGGGCTTGGCCACGATGCAGTTGCCCATCGCCAGGCTGGGCGCGACCTTCCACGTGAGCAGGTAGAGGGGCAGGTTCCACGGGGTGATCAGGCCGACCACGCCCAGGGGCTGGCGAAGGGTGTAGTTCAGGGCCCCGTCCATGTGGAAGGCGTCGTCGCGGTCGTGGCGCACGGCGCCGGCGAAGAAGCGGAAGTTGTTGACCGCCCGTGGGATGTCCACCGCCCGCGCAAGGTCCCGGGGCTTTCCCTGGTCCTGGCTCTCCAGGGCCACGAACTGTTCGAAGCGGGCCTGGATGCCGTCGGCGATGGCGTCGATCAGGTCCGCCCGTTCCTTGACGTTGCTGCGGGCCCAGCCGTCGTCGAAGGCGGCCCGGGCTGCGGCCACGGCGGCCTGAACGTCGTCGGGACCCGAGCGGGGGATACGGGCCAACAGTCCGCCGGTCGCGGGCTCGACGTCATCGAGCAGCCGGCCGCTCGCCGGAGGCACGAAGGACCCGCCGATGAAGTTGTCGACGGTCATCATCGGATGTACTGCTCCCAGTCGTAGTACCAGCGGTCGTCGTCAGGGTCCCACTCGTCCCAGGTGGGGGTCTTCTCCAGGGCGGCCAGGCGGTCCGGCGGCACGACGCCGGGCACGATGAAGGCCTTCTGACGGTGCAGGCTGTAGGGGTTGCGCAGCTCGAAGCCCAGGGTGCCGAGCACCGCCCGGGCCACGTACCAGGTGGCCGGGGCGTTCCAGCCGTGGGCGATCTTGACGACCACGCCCAGCCCGTCTGGGTAGTCCGGGTGCAGGATGGCCATGCCCAGCAGGCCGTCGGCGCCCTCCTTGGCGATGACCCGGCCCTCGCAGGCCTTGATGATCGAGCTGTCCAGGCGGTTGAAGCCGCCGACCAGGTCCGGGTGGCGCACGATGGCCTCCCAGATCCAGTCGTCGTCCTTGTCCCGGGCCAGGCCTGCATAGAGCAGGGCGAGCTCGCTCACGGTGTTGCTGGCTGTGGGCAGGCCGCAGCCGTCCCGGGCGACCCGCGCGGGCTTCCAGTCCGGGCCCAGCCACCGACGCAGCACGTCGACGTAGGCCTGGAGCATCGGGTGCTGGGGCAGGGTGTAGCCGGCCCGGTCCCAGCCCTTCAGGCGGCAGCCGCGCAGGATGGCCGCGTGCTCTCCGGAGCAGCAGTGGTACCAGCGGCGGGCCCGCCGGACCTGACGGCCGAATTGGACCAGGGGGACGTCGAGCGGCGTCTGCATCAGGCCCCACTCGGACTCGCTCAGGATGGACTGGGCCGCGGCGACGTGCTCGGTGTCGCCGTTGTGGCTGGCCACCGAGATGGCCTTCTGCCGCCAGTCCAGGACCGGGTCCAGCTCGGACGTGAAGATCTTCATGGTGAAGGGCTTCATCATCGAGCGGCCGTAGCAGAGCACATTGCCGCCGAAGCTGTGCACGACCTGGCCCCCGCTGGCCCAGGCGACCGCGCCGTGGATGGTGGTCTCACTGACCCCGTTGCGGCGGTAGTCGACCAGGGGTTCCCACTCGACGTCCCGGCCGGTGGGGATGCCCTCGACCCGCTCGCCCAGGGGGCTGGTGGGGTAGATGCCGCTGCCCGGGCGACCGGGTGCGACGCTGCTGGGGAGCTTGGTGCCGCTCACGGACGGGCCGCCTCGATCCGGGGCACCACGTGCTCGATGAAGGCCTCCATGTTCGCCATGACCCGGTCGCAGTCGTGGTTGAAGAAGTCGAACCAGAGCATCAGCCGGTCGTCGGGGTGGAAGCGCTCGACCGCCTGGCGGGCGACGTCCTCGGCGTTGCCGATGAGGGCGTTGTCGGCCGCGCGCTCGACCTTGGCCGGGTCGATGGTGCCCTGCAGGGCCTTCCAGTAGGCGCCAAGGGCCTTGCGGGCCTCCTGGTGGGCTGCGGCTCTGCGGCTCTCGGGGCTCAGGCCGGGCTGCTCGTTCAGGAACACGAACGTGGTCCGCGGCATGTAGCTGCGCTGCCAGGGCCCGCCGTCGGGGTGGAAGCAGGCCGCCATGCGCTGGTGGGTGTCCTCGATGATCGCCGGCTGGGTGATCGACAGGTTGAACACGTGCACGGGCAGGTGCTGGTTCACCGCTGCTTGGAGGGGCTTGTCGTGGCTGCCGAGGACCAGCTGGATGAGCTCCCGGCGCCACTCCCGCGGGACGATCTGCAGGGGCTCGAAGGTGAAGCGCCGGGGGATGAGCACCCGGTCATCGGTCGTCTCGGCGGCGGCCTGGACCCGGCCCCAGTCCTCGTCGCTGCGGAAGTTTGCGCGGCTCAGCCAGGTCTCCCGCACGTCCATTGAGCCGAGCACCTCGCCCCGGAGCAGTCGCAGGAAGATCTCGGCGGCCTCCCAGAAGACCTGGCCCTTGAGGGCCGGCCACGCGGCGGCCTCCACCGGGTCCCGGGCGTCGATGCCGAACGGCCGGTTCATGAACTCGAAGCGGCCGCCGGAGAAGCCCACGTTCACCCGGCGGGTCTCAGCTGGGTCCAGGCCGTGCAGGGTGGCAAAGGCCGCGATCTTCTCCGCGGCCGCGATCGGCCCGCCGTTGCACAGGATGTTCATCACCGCGGAGCCGGTCTCGATATTCTTGGTGCGCTGGAAGACCGCCTGGCTGAGCTGGAAGATGTCGGCGTTGAGCCCGACCTCGCCCTCCCAGTGGGGCACCACCGGGCGGCGGGTGCGCTTCTGCACCTGGGTGCTCAGGTGGGACTCCGCGACCCAGGCCGTGCCGTAGCCGAGCTCGTCCGCAAGCACGACCTGGCGGAAGAAATTCTGGAACATGATCCGCTCGGTCGGCGTGACGCCGTCCACCGGGGTCTGGCTGATGGAGAAGAAGACGTCGAACTGCATGGCAGCAGGCCTAACCGGGGCCTACAGCTCCCACTCCTCGAAGTAGTAGGTCCCGCCGCCCTCGGGTGCCGTGCGGAGCCGCACCAGCCAGCCGTCCGGCGAGATCGCCAGCTTGCCGTCGCCCTCGACCGTCGCCAGCGCCCCGGCCTTGGCCCCCGACGCAGGCACCCACCAGACCTCGTCCCCGGTGGTCTCGAAGAACAGGTCGTCGTTGTAGTCGATGACGAAGTCCAGGATGGTCTCTGGCGCGGCGTAGACCAGGGTGCCCGCGCCAGTCGAAGGGTCGAAGCGGTAGATGCTGTCACCCTCGGAGTAGTGCAGGGTCTCGTCGGCGCTCAGGTCCACGGCTTCGATGATGCCCGTGCCCGGCGTGTAGTCCGTGCGGGAGCCGTCCCGCAGGATGCAGCTCAGGGTGCCGGCACCGGCGTTGCCCGGTGCCCAGATGCAGCCCGACGAGTCCACGACCAGGGACGACGGCGAGGTGGCCATGTACCCGCCGTAGCTGGACCCGGTGGAGCCGGTGGCCGTCGAGAAGGGCTCGAAGCTGACGGTGCCGCCGTCGTCGGTGCTCAGCGCAAAGCCCAGGTTCCCGGCGATGAAGCCCACGATGACCGCGCCGTCCGACGGGTCCTGGGCCACCGCCCCCATGTTCCAGTTGGAGTACCCGGTGAGCGTGAACTCCGGCGTGCCGTCCTCCTGGCACACGTGCACGTAGTCGGTGCCCGAGATGATGGTGCAGACCATGGCCCGGCCCTCGCTGTCGAAGGCGAAGTCCGTGTAGTAGGGCACCGAGGTCTGGCAGTAGTCGGTCAGGGCCGACGCGCTGGGGTGCACCACGTCGGTCTCGGGTCGGCAGTCGACGCCCCCGTACCGGGCGGGGTCGGTGTCGTCGCAGTCGGTGCCCCCGTGCTCGATGGGACGGTCGCCGTCCCCGTCCTGGTCGTAGTCGTCGTTGCCGCCGCAGTCGCTGTCGACCCCGTCGTACCAGGTGTCGGTGTTGCCAGGGAACCGCGCCGCGTCCTGGTCGTCGCAGTCGTCGGCCCCCAGGGACCCGTCTCCGTCCAGGTCGTCGTCCGGGGTGCTCTCGTCGCAGTCCTCGTCGACGCCGTTGTAGGGGACCTCTTCGCCGGTCGCCACGCAGCCGGTCTCCTGGGTGTCGACCGAGTCCTTGGTGCTGGACGTGTCGGCGGTGTCCGTCGGGGCCGTCGTGCCCGAGCCGGTGTCCGCCGGGGCTGCGTCCTTGGCGGGATCACAGGCCCAGAGGGCCAGGGCGGCGAGCAGGGCAGGGGACATGGCGGCTCCAAGGGTTCCGCCCAGTCTACGCCTCAGATCGACCGCATCCGGCCACCGTCGACCGCCAGGCTCACACCCCGGACAAAGGACGCCGCGGGGGTGCACAGGAAGGCGACCACGCCGGCGACCTCTTCTGGCCGGGCCAGGCGGCCCTCGGGGACCTGGGCCAGCCAACCGGCGAGCACCTGGTCCCGGGTCTTGCCGGTCCGGGACGAGATGCCGTCGCGCAGTGCCCCGAGGCGCTCGGTGTCCGTGAAGCCCGGCAGCACATTGTTCACGGTGATGCCGGCCGGCAGCTCCCGGGAGAGGGTCTTGGACCACCCGGCGATGGCGCCGCGGGTGGTGTTGGACACCCCCAGGTTCGGGATCGGCTCCCGCACCGAGGTGCTGACGATGTTGACGAGCCGGCCATAGCCGGCCTCGATCATGCCCGGCAGGACCGCCTGCAGCAGGACCTGGCCCGCCAACAGGTGCCGGCCCAGGGCGGTCTCGAACTCCGCCAGCGCCGCGCTGGCGATCGGGCCCCCTGGCGGGCCCCCGGTGTTGTGGACGAGCACGTGCACCGGCCCGTGGGCGTCGACCAGGCCCTGGACCAGGGCCGCCAGCTTCACGCGGTCGTCGAGATCCGCCACGAGCTTGCGCACCAGCGGAGCGCCGGCTTCGACGAGCTCGGGCAAGAGCGCGTCCAGGGCTTCGGCCCGACGGGCCAGCACGGTGACTTCGCAGCCCAGACTGGCCAGGTGGAGCGCCGTGGCGCGGCCGATGCCAGCGCTGGCGCCACCGACCAGGGCGTGGCGTCCGGTGAGGGAGAGGTCGAGCTGCATGAGGCCTCCAGTCGGGCCCCGGTATCCAGGAAGAGGTGGCGAGTCGCTGTGCAATCGGGCACTTGAAGGTGTGCCTTGAAGGCCTGCCTCCTTCAGACACACCCGGTTCCCAGGAGCGCGCTGCATGAGTGCTGTGGTCGTGACGACGCGAAGTGCTGGGGCCGAGGCCCGCAGACCCCTCGATCCACGGGTGCTGGAAGGGGGCATGGCGGGGCTGCTGAGCGCGGTCACCGACGGCCTGGGTCTGGCCGGGGCCGAGCGCGTGGTCGGGCTCGAGCTGCCCGTCGGCAGCGGTCGGCCGCCCGCCCTCGGCATCGATGGGATCCGGCGGGCCCTGGGGGTCTACGGCCGGCCCCTGTCGCTGATGGACCTGGGCCGCTTCGGCCACGAAGAACCGGACCAGGTCGCAGCGCGGGTCCGGCGGGGAGTCGAGCTGGGCATCGACATCTTCCACGACCCGATCACCGGTCCCGAGACCGGGGTGCTGGAGCGTCTGCGAGTGGTCCGGCGCGCCCTGGACCAGGTCGAGCGCACCGAAGGCCGCAGCCTGCTGTACGCGGTGCGGGTCTCCGGCCCGGCGGACCGCCTGCGCAACACGGCCCACGAGCTCCTGGGAGCCGGCGCCAACGCCCTGGTCTACGACGCCTTCACCCAGGGCCTGGGCGGTCTCGAGGTCCTGGTCGAGGACCCCGTTGTCGCCGTGCCCTTGCTGGCGGCCACCAACGGCGTCGCCAGCTTGTGTGGCGCTCCGGACCACGGCCTGTCCTGGCAGGTGGTGCTGGGCACGCTGGTGGGGCGAACGGGGGCCGACATGGTGCTGTACCCGGGCTCGGTCACCGGGGGACCCATCGAGCCCGCCGTGGACGCCGAGGTCCGCAGGGCCCTGCGCCGCCTGGGGGTCTTTCCCGCGCCGGTCACCGGCCCGACCTGGTCCGGGCCCGTGCGCGGCTGGGCCGATGGTGCCGACGTGGTGTTGCCGGCCGCAGCCCACGAGCCCGCCAGCCAACGCTTGCGGGCCAAGTAGGCAACGCTCGACGTCGGAGCTCGCGAGGTCCGGCTGCTCTGGGGTACAGATCACGGCATGTGGACCCTCCTGCTCCCCGCTCTGGCCACCGCCGCACCTGCCGTGCGCTCGGTGCACGCGACCAGCGGTGACGCGACCCAGGCCGTCGACGCCGACGCCACGACGGGCTGGACCCCGGAGGGTCAGGCCCAGGGCGAGGGCTGGGTCCTGACGCTGGACGAGCCCACCGCCCTGACCCGTCTCCAGCTCCGAGCCTGCCCGGGCCGAGACTCCTTCGACGTCGCCGTCTGGTTCGACGGCCTGGGGGCCGGGCGCTCGGTCCGGGTGGACCCGGGCCTGCCCCGCTACGTCCTGCACACCGCCGACCGTCCTGTGCAACGGGTCGAGCTGCGGGTCGTGCACGCCCCGGGCGCGGTCTGTCTGGCCGAGGTGAGCGCCAGCGGCCCCCAGGGCGCGCTGGCGCTGGCGCCGCCCGCCCGGGTGCCCGGGCGGGTGGCCGCTTCCTCCGTGCAGGAACCCGCCGTGGCCTGGGCGCCGCGCAAGGCCTTCGACGGGCGCCTGGACACCGCCTGGGTGTCTGCGGAGCGGGCCGCCGGAGAGACCCTGTGGCTGACCCTGGACGATCCCGTCGACATCGTCGGCGTGGAGCTGTGGCTCGGAGACCTGCGGGAGCCGGGCCCTCAGTACCCCCCGGGTGTGCCGCGTCTGGTGCAGCTGTCCATGGACGAGGGGCCGGTCCAGCCCTTCGACGTGGCCGGAGCGGGGCCCCACCTGCTCCCGCTCACCGGCACGATGCAGAGCCTGCGGCTGGAGCTCGGCGAGGGCGTGGGTGCGTCCCCCGGGCTCGGCCTGGCGGTCAGCGAGGTCCGGCTCTGGACTGCGGAGGGGCCGCTCGGGGTCGCCCTGCCTCCGGCCCGAACCCCAGGGCCGACCCCTGTGCCCGACCGTGTCCTGGAGCCGGTCTGCGGCGCCGTCGCGGGCCTGCCCACCCGCCTCCGCGTCCGACCCGATGGCACGGTGCACCTGGCCTGGGAGGGCCAGGACGCCGGCGGGACCTGGTGGACCGTGCTCGAGGGCACCTGGTCCCAGCCCACCCAGGACGGCGCGACCTGGAGCGCCCGGGTCGACGGCGCCCTGGACACCTGGCGCACCGTCGCCACCGCGGGCCCGGTGCGCCCCGGCGCTGGCCCGACCCTGGGCGGCGACCTGCGCATCACGGCCCTGGACTCCCTGGGAGACGGCCTGGTCCACACGGGCAAGGCCGCCGACGGCTGCCCGGACGGCCCCACGGGCCCGAACGAGGTCATCGTCTCGTGGAACGACAGGCACCAGCGCATGAGGTAGCGCGGACGGTTCAGGGGTCGAGGCTCCCGCCCCCCTGAACTACCTGAAGTCGTAGTCGTAGAAGTCGGCGTTCGGCAGTGGCGGCCGGTCGTCCCTGCGCACCAGCAGCGTGCGCACGGTCCACAGGTCCGTGAAGATGCGCATCTGGGTGGTCTTGTCCAGGTAGTCGACCCCAGCTGAGCCCCCGGTGCCGGTGCGCCGGCCGATGGTGCGCTCGACCATGCGGGCGTGGCGGGTCCGGAAGAGCACCAGGTACTCCTCGAGCTCGACGACCATGTCGACCAGCAGGCGGGGCCAGGCCAGCAGCGGCAGCTCCCGGTAGGACTCGATGAAGACCAGGCCTGCACGCACGCGGCGGGTCCAGGCGCGGTCTTCGTCTGGCACGTCCTGGGCCCTCAGGAAGCTGATGGCAGCGGTCTTGGCGCCGTCGAAGCGGGCCTCGAGGGCCTGGGGGCTGCCGGCCCCGACCTCGATCAGGCGCGCGAGCTGCCGATCCGAGCCCTCCTGCCAGCTGTCCAGGTACTCCTCCAGGAAGGCGTCCACGACCGCGTCGTCGCCGGGATCGTCCGGCTGGCTGCCGCGGATGGGGGTCCGGTAGAGCCACTGCTTGAGTGCGTCCTTCAGCGACGTCTCCTGCAGCGCCCGCTCGACCGCGGCGACGGCCTTGGCCCCGCCCCGGGTCCCCGCCGCGCTCTTGCGCAGGTGGTCCAGGGCGTCGACGGAGCCGTACTTGGTGCGCTTGCTCATGTCGGTGCCCAGCAAGATTTCGAGCTCTCGCTGCTGGAAGGACTGGAAGCCCGACGCCGGCGCCAGCTTGTCGCGGAAGTCCAGGAAGCCCTGGGGCGTGAGGGTCTCCACGACCCGGAACTGCACCACCAGCAGCTTGAGGATCTCGGTGACCCTGCGCAGGTGGTGGACCACGTGGGGGATGGCCGCTTCGGGCACCTTGGGCTGGACCAGGTGATCCCGGGCCAGGCGCAGCTCCTTGAGGATCAGCTTGAACCACAGCTCGAAGGCCTGGTGCACGATGATGAAGTGGGTCTCGTCGGCGCTCAGGAGGTCTTCGTCGCCCTCCAGACCACCCTGCAGCTCGAGCATGTCGCCCAGTCGCAGGTAGTCCCAGTAGGCGGGCGGGGAGGTGTCAGACATGGTCACCTCGTAACCCTGCGTGCGTTAGTCCGGCGGTCTCGGAGGTCCCCGTGAACGCCCCCCTCGACGTCCTGGCCCGCTACGGCGCCCGCCGGTCCGCGATCACCTTTGACACCGGAGAAGAGGTCGTCGAAGGCAGCGGCGGCGAGCTCACGGCGACGGTGGACCGCCTGGGCACCGCGCCGTTGGCTGCGCTGATGCGCGGGCGGCCGGACATCCTCTCGGTCGACCTGGTCGACACAGGCGTGCAGCTCCGGCTGGAGCGCGAGGGCGGCGCGGCCCGTCTGTCCGTGCTCTGGGACGGCGGCGCCACCCACGCCGAGCTGGTTGAGCTGGATCCGGACCCGGCTGGCGGTGTCGGCGGTGCAGCGGCCCTCTTCGTGCCCGATCCGGACAGCCGCATCGACGATCACGCGGCGGCGCTGCGGGACCCGGCTTGTCCCATCCACGTGGTCGAGACCGGCGGGGGACAGGGCTGGTTCCGCGGGGGCCGCTACGGCGCCGGTGGCCCGGGGGCCTTGCCCCTGGTCGGCAGCTTGCCGGCCAGCCGGCCTCTGGGTCCTGTGTGGCTGCGGGAGCGGCTGGGGACCCGTGCGAACTACGTCGCGGGCGCAATGGCGGGGGGCATCGCGTCCTCTGAGCTGGTCATCGCCATGGGCCGCGCGGGACTCCTGGGCTTCTTCGGGGCCGGTGGCCTGGCGCTGGACCAGGTCCGCGTGGGTCTCAGCACGATCCAGGCCGCCCTGGGGGCGCTGCCCTGGGGGTGCAACCTGTTGCACAACCCGGTCGAGCCCGCGGTCGAGCACGCCACCGTGGACCTGATGCTCCAGCACGGCTGCCGCTTCGCTTCCGCCAGCGCCTTCATGGCGCTGACACCGGCCATCGTGCGCTACCGCTACACCGGCGCCACCCGCGACGCCGACGGTCGCTGGACCTGTCCCCATCGGGTCTTCGCCAAGATCTCCCGTCCAGAGGTCGCCCGGCACTTCCTGGCCCCAGCGCCGCAGCGCCTGGTCGACGAGCTGGTCCAGGCTGGGCACCTGAGCGCCGACGAGGCCCAGGCAGCCCTCGCGCTCCCGGTCGCCGACGCCATCACCTGCGAGGCGGACTCCGGGGGCCACACCGACCATCGGCCCTTCCCCGTGGTGCTGCCCCTCATCCGGCGTCTGCGGGACCGACTGGCCGACGAGCACGATCACGCGAGCCACGGCGTCCGGGTCGCGGTGGGTGCTGCGGGGGGCATCGGCACCCCCGAGTCCATCCTGGCGGCCTATGCCCTGGGGGCCGACTACGTGCTCACCGGCTCGGTCAACCAGTGCACCCCCGAGGCCGGCACCAGCGACGTCGCCAAGGAGCTGCTGCTCGGCGCCGGCATGGCCGACGTCGCCACCGGTGCAGCCCCGGACATGTTCGAGCTCGGCGCCCACGTCCAGGTGCTGTCCCGCGGCACGCTGTGGGCCGCCCGCTCCCGCCGCCTCTACGACCTCTACAAGGCCCACAAGAGCTGGGCCGACGTGCCCGACGCCGACCGAGCAAAGGTCGAGCGACAGATCCTGCGGCGGCCCTTCGACGAGGTCTGGGCCGACACCGTGGCCTACTGGCAGGGCCGCGACGACGCCCAGCTGGCGCGTGCAGCCAAGGACCCTCGCCACCAGATGGCCTTGGTGTTTCGGTGGTACCTGGGCATGAGCTCGCGCTGGGCCCGCATCGGCGACCAGGACCGCAAGCGCGACTACCAGATCTGGTGCGGGCCCGCGATGGGCGCGTTCAACGACTGGGTGCGCGGGACCCCGCTCGAGCCCCTCGCGGCGCGGGGTGTGGTGGCCGTGGCCGACGCCCTGCTCACGGGCGCCGCCGTGCTCGACCGGTCCCGGACCCTCGCGGCCCAGGGCGTGGTGGTGCCGGTGGTCACCGGTCAGCCCGGCTGAAGGCTCACCCGGCTACAGCCTGACGTAGCTGCCCTCGGCGCCCTGGGGGCCGGCCGAGCGGACTCGGATCAGCTTGGCCTCGACGTCGACGGTCTGGCCCGTGGCCAAACGCTCCGCCGGCTCGCCCTCCAGGAAGACCTCGAGCGCGCCGCGGTCGCAGTTGAGGCGGTAGGCCCGCACGGACTCGGCCCGGAGCACGGTCTGCCAGCCAGAGGCCGTCGCCGGATCGCCGGTGCGGATGCGGCCCTCGTGGGTGATGGGGGCAGCGAGCCAGTCCGGCTGCTCGGGCTCGTCGGACTCCAGCTCGTGGCCGACTCGGACGACCCGGACCCGGGTGCGGACCTCGGGGACGTCTTCCTCGGTCGGATCGTCGGCCACCCGCAGATCGGGCACGGGCCGGGCCGTGGGAGGACCATCGTCTGGCCGCCCACCTTCGACGACGACCACGTCGGGCGGTGCGTCGACGTCGATCCCGCCGCCCTCGACCTGGCCCAGGGCCGAGCGCAGTCCGTCGAGCAGGGCAGAGCGCAGGGCGCCATCCTGGAGGTTCAGGTCCGTGAGCGCGTCGGCCACCTGGTTGACGACGTCTCCCCAGGGGTCCTCGATGGGCGGTTCACCGGTCATGGCTTCCTCGGTCAGCCCCACCCTCTATCGGAGGTGGACGCCCCCGGCGAGCACGGCCTGGACCAGCCACCAGTCATCGAAGCTGCCGTCTGTGCCCCGGGCATTGCCCCAGCCGGCCCGAAGGTGAAGGTCCAGGAAGGTCCAGGAGGTCCCGCCCTTCTGGCGCAGGCCGAGCTCACCCGTGACCAGGGGGATGGCCTGGACCCCGTCGTAGAAGTCGTCCACGTCCAGCCGGGAGAAGCCCAGGCCGACGGTGGCGGAGCGCGGCGCGTCGGGGTCGTAGCGCAGCGCCACCAGGGCGCCGTAGTGCAGCCAGCGCAGCTCGCCGTTGGTCTGCACCACGCCGTCGACCTCTTCCTGTTTGTCCTGGCGGGGCCAGGCGCTGACCGCGGCAAAGACCGACAGACCCAGGCGCGGGCCCATGGACTCGCGGTCCTGGATGAAGGCGTCGTAGCGGGCGGTGATCCCGCCGTGCAGGCCGGGGACCGGCCACTCTCCCAGCAGGGCGCCGCCGACCACCCCGAAGCTCACGTCGGCGCCAAAGGCCGGCACCGTGGGCGTGTCGGCCCACGCGAGGGGCAGCAGGAGCATCAGCGACGTCACCCGGCCGGTCTAACAGGCTCCTGGCGTCAGGAGGCGAGGGCGCTCCGGGGGGTGGGACCCCGATAGTCGAGGGCCGTCGCCAGCTCGGCCGTCACCTGAGCGATGGTGGCGATCTCGCCGCCGTCCAGCTTCAGGGGAGGCCGGCTCATGCCGCGGGGGCGGGCCTGGAACACGGTCGGGTCCAGGGCCGTGACGCCCAGGTGCTGCGCCAGGGGCTTGAGATCGACCCCCGGGGCGCTCAGGTCTTCGTACCGGATGAGCATCGCGCTGCTCTCCTTCCACTGGGCGAAGCCTTCCATCAGCCAGCGCCAGTGCTTGGCAAAGGACAGGGCGTCGGCGACCTTGCGATCGGGCCAGCGCAGGAACCAGCTCGCGCCCTTGGCGCTGGCCCAGGCATCCCAGGGGTTGCGCACCAGGAACACGAACCGGGCCTGGGGGTAGATCCACTGGAGGAAGCGGGCGTCCACGGCGTGGAGGCGGACCTCCTTCAGTCCGAAGCGCGGGTAGCCCCGCTGCCGGGCCGGCTCCCCCAACAGGGTGTCCAGCTGGGCCTTGAAGCTGCGCTTGAGCGCCTCGGCCGGGGGGTAGAGGTTGGCGATCCAGGTCTTGGACAGGTCCTGGTAGAGCTGCTCCGGGGCGAAGTGGCCGCTCCCCGGCCAGTCGTCCCTCAGCGCGAGCGCGGCGCGGGCCAGGCCCGGGATCAGGCCGCTGCGGCCATAGGGCTCGCCCCAGACCAGGACCTCGCCGGAGCTGCAGACCAGGCGCTGGAGCAGGGTGGAGCCCGAGCGCCACCCGGCGGCGAGCAGGAACACCGGCGACGCCCCGTCCGAGACGTCGGGCAGGTCCCAGCGGGCATCGAATCTCTCGAGGGGCGTCATGGGTCCCGAATCGGCCCCTGGACCCCGGGCTTGAGGTGGCCCGCTAGCCCGCCTCCGTCTCCACCGCCGGAAACGCCGCATCCTCGAAGGCGCACTCCGCCACATCCCCCGTCTCGGCCAGCCAGCCCAGGTCGTCCTCGTGCCAGACCAGGTGTCCGCTGCTGCCCCAGCACTCGCTCGCCGATCGCGGCGAGCCCGTCAGGTCGCCGCCGTGGATCAACGCGTCCCCGCGGCCCTCGCCAAAGGACGTCCACCGCACCCGCAGGGCGAGATCCTCCAGGGCCGGGTTGTCGTCGACCGGCAGCTGCGCATCGAAGGTCAGATCCCCCCCGCCGTCGGCGTCCTCCTGGTAGACCCAGTCGCTGGACAGGGTCTCGTCGAGCCCGGCGTCCAGAGACTCCGTCGAGACCGCGAACCACGTCAGGTCCCGGGCGTCGTAGCTCACGGTGACCAGCCCTCCGCCCTGGGTGCCGACCACGTCGGCCAGCGCGTCGAAGTCCAGCACCAGGTCGCCCACGCCGGCCGCCACGTCGAGCTCGCCGGCGTAGTGGGTGCCGTGGATGATCTCGGTGTCCCAAGGCCCCACTGTGTTGCTGGCCAGCTGAAAGGACCACGAGTAGGCACTGCGCGTGGGGCTGCGGCTCATCTCGACCCGCAGGAAGTACCCCGGGTACTCCGGGATCCAGTCCCCGGGGCCCCACACCCGGTAGTCCTCGCCGCGCTCGGACGGCGCGGCGTAGCGGATCACGTCGGTCAGAGCGGTGATGGTGCCCACGAAGGCATTGCCGGTCTCCAGGGCCTGGACCGTCACGCAGGCAAAGGTCGCCTTCTCGGTGCCGTCGGTCTCGCAGTCCGAGGTGTCGATCTCCGAGGGGTAGGCCAGATCGAATTGCTCGGTCCCCGGCAGCGCGTTCAGAAAGTCCGCGTCGTCGTAGAAGACCTGGTTCGAGATGGTGCTGCCGCAGCCCGTGCAGGCGATCGCGACTAGAGACCCGACCGAGGCGCTGCGCATCATCAGAATCGGTACCCCGCGGCGAACAGCACCTGGTGCATGAAGAAGCCCCTGTCCCGGTCCTCGAACTTGATCGGCACGGCCTGGATGCGCCACTCCACGTCGAACTCCAGCTTGCCCGGGTGCCAGCCGACCCAGTGCACGACGCCGGGCGAGAGCGCCGTCAGCTGCTGATCGGGCAGGGACAGATCCGCGGTGAAGGACCGGCCGATGTAGAGCATGTCGAGCCGGATGCCCACGCCGGCCTGCCACTGGCGCGGGGCCGTGGACCACCCGGCGCCTGTGCCCACCAGCAGCGAGCCCACGGCGACCGGCTCGGCCGCCAGGTCCTCGATCTGGATCGTGCTACTGGCCCCGCCGCCGACCATGTCCACCGTGAGCCAGCGGCCGTCCCGCCAGTTCAGCCGCCAGCTGGCCCCGCCCATGATCATGGCCGGGATGTACTGGTTCATCACCTCGGCGTTCATGGGGGCAAAGGCGCCGGAGACCACCCGGAAGGAGCTGTCCGGGAGCCGCGCCCGCTGGATCTTCCGGTCGATGGTGCCCTTGGCCACGTCGTCTTCGTACTCGACGGCCTCGAAGGCCAGCTGCCCCACGTCGACCTTGTCCCCGGCACGCACCACCACGTCGGCGACCCGCAGGTGGGTCGGGAAGCGCTCCTGGATCTGGTAGCGGCCCGGGCGGATGGCCAGGCGCCGGTCGGCCGAGCCGCCCCGGAGCAGGTCCACCTCTGCCACGAAGGCCCGCCGAGTCACGTCGAACACCGCAAAGGCGCCCGCCAGGTCCGCCGAGAACATCAGGGTGGCCCGGGAGCTGTCCAGGTCGGTGAGGACCAGGTCCCCTTCGCCGGCCAGGTCCCACTCGAACGTCGGGTGCTGCACACCGGAGCGGGTGCCCGAGGTCCGGAGCACCGTCTCGTTGTAGACGTAGTCGTAGGCCTCGGCCAGGGTCACCACCTCGTCGTGGTTGCGGTCCGCGGCGCCGTGGAGACCACTCACCAGGTAGTGGGTGAAGTAGCTGCCCCCGATCTCGTCGCTCTCCTGGCTGCTCTCGTCGCCGGTGGACGACGTGATGATCACCGTGCCCTCGCTGCCCAGCCGCTCGCTCACGTCGAACACGAAGCTCGGGGCCCGGGTGCCGCCCTTGGCCCGGGTCAGCGCACCGGACTGGCAGGCGTCGATGAAGGCCAGGCGAACGTCGGCGCCGCTCTTGTCCAGCATCAGCTCGAGCTCGTCATAGGTCAGCTCGGTGGTGCCCAGCTGCAGTCGGTCGTCGTCGGCGTGGCCCGAGTAGTAGAACAGGAACACGGCCTCGTCGCCGGCGGCCTGGGCCTGGGCGATGTCGTCGCGCATCACGCCAAAGGCCTGGAGCAGGTCCCGGCGCTGCTCGCCCTGGACCACCACCATGCGGTCGTCGTCGTAGCCGCCCAGCTCGGTCAGCACGCCCTGCATCCTGGCCAGGTCGTCGTGGGCGAACACCAGAGGCTGGGTGCCCTTGGCGCCCTCGTTGTTGGCGACCAGCAGCGCGAAGCGCTGGATGGCCGCCTGGGCGCTGCTCGGCCAGATGAGCGCCCCCACCAGGCCAAGGACGACGACCCTGGTGAGCGCCTGGATCAATGGGCGTCCTTCTTCTCGATGACGACCACCGACACCGCTGGATCGGTCTCTTCCAGGGCCTCGAGGGCCTCGTGGCCTCCGGACTCGAAGGTCGCCTGGACCAGCTCCAGGGCACCTTCGACGCTGCCGGGACCGAACACGGCCACGTAGGACTCCGGACCGGGGGCGTCGTCGACCTCGATGGAGCCCTCCAGCACGTGTCGGCCCTGGGGCAGCACGGCCACCGGCTCCTGACCCACCTCGGGGTAGAAGACGGTGAAGGCGCCGGTGCCGTCCACGTTGATGAGCACCATGGTCTCGTGTCGATCGGCCCGGTAGGTGAACTGGATGCGATCGCCGGCCCGCAGTGGCGCCCGCTCGATGCCCGGCAGGACGCGTCCCCGCCGCAGCAGGTAGAACGACAGGTCCGTGTCGCCAGGCCCCTTGACCCGGTTCTCCAGGGACGGGCCCGGGATGATGGTCATGAAGAACAGCAGGGCCACGGACAACGTGGGGATCAGCACCCAGGAGCGCCACCAGGTGATCTTGGCCCGGGGCTCGGGCGCCAGGGGATCCCGGTCGTCGACCCGATGGCTGGCGGCACTCAGGATGGCGAAGTCGAAGTCCGGCAGAGCCTCGCTGGCGTCGGCGACCTGGGCCTCGAAGGCGGCCAAGGGCTCGCCTTCGACCCGGTCTGTCTCGCCGGTGCTCATGCGAGCGAGGGCCAGGCCCGAGGGCCGGGAGCCGTCGTTGGGCTTGAAGAGATCGGCCATCAGCGCACCACCCACCACGCCAGCAGGGCGACGCCCAGGGCCACCGGCACCGGGTTGTCCTCTATGAGGCGGCGGGCCCGCTTCAGGAATTGATTCAGCCGCTTGCGCACCGTGGGCACCGAGAGCCCCACCAGGGTGGCGCACTCCTGCTGGGTCAGGTCGTCGAAGTACAGGTAGAGCACGATCTGGCGGGTCTCGTCGTCGGTGTCGGCCAGCAGCGAGCGCACCACGTCTGCGGTCTCCCACGCGGCGTCACCCGGGGCGGTCACGCCTTCTCCGATCACGTCCTGACGGTGCACGTGGAGTTTCTCCTGCCGGCCCTTGCGGTTCCGGATCTGGTTCAGACACCAGTTGGTCGAGATGCGGTACATCCAGGTGAGGGGCGAAGACTCCCCGCGAAAGGAGTCCCAGTTTCGAATCACGCGGGCAAAAGTCTCCTGGAGGGCGTCCTGTGCGGCCTCGTCCGTCCCCAGGATGCTTCGACAGCGGCGGTAGATCACCGGGCCGTAGCGCTCGTAGATCTCCCGGACTTCGGCCTCTGAAGGGCCGGCCCCGGGATGTTGGGGAGAGGTCAACAGGTCCTCCACTCACTTGGACCCCCGACACCGCGGGGAGGGAAACACTTTCTCAGGCCGCCAGGGCCTCGGCGGCCTCGAGGTCGTCGAAGAAGGCGGCCAGCAGCGCCTGGGCCTGGTCGGGGCTCTGGCTCCGGAGCACCCGGGTGCGCAGCTCTTCGGCGTCGGGCAGGGCTCGGGTGAAGTGGTTCGACACCATCTTCATGCGCCCCAGGGCCCCCTTGTCCGAGTGGAACGCTGCTCGGATCTGGCCGAAGTAGAAGAACAAGGCCTGACGCCGGGCCGCGGCGGAGGGGGAGACCACCGGGTCCCCGCGCAGGGCCTGGGTGATCTGCAGTCCCAGCCAGGGGTTGCGGATGGCCCCGCGTCCGATCATGAGGCCGTCTGCGCCGGTGTCCCGGAGCATTGCCAGTGCCGAAGGCACGTCGATGATGTCGCCGTTGGCCAGCACGGGCACCGACAGCCGCGCCTTGGTCTCGGCGATCTTGTCCACCGCCCGCTGTCCACCGTAGCGGTCCTCGCGGGTGCGCCAGTGGATGGTCACGGCCTCGGCGCCCTCTTCTTGGCAGATCCAGGCGATCTCCGGCGCGTTCCGTCGACCGGCGTCAAAACCCGAGCGCATCTTGACGGTCAGCGGCAGGTCCACCGCCGAGCGCACCGCTCGCACGATGTCCCGCACCAGCCCCGGGTCCTTCATCAGGGCCGAGCCGCCGCTGTGGGCACAGACCTTCTTGGAGGGGCAGCCCATGTTGATGTCCACGATCGTGGCCCCCAGGTCCTGGACGATGCGCCCGGCTCGGGCCATCTGCTCGGGCTCCCGGCCATAGATCTGGATGACGATCGGCCGCTCGTCGGGGTCGAAGCTGCAGGTCTGCAGCACCCGCTTGCCCTTCAGGGACAGGCCCTTGGCCGGCACGAACTCGGTGCAGGTGTAGCCGACCCCGCCGATCCGCCGGATGACCCGGCGGAAGTACAGATCGGTGACCCCCTCCATGGGCGCCAGCACCACGTTGGGCGAGATGGTCAGATCCCGGATCCGGAAGCTGGTCGGGGGCGAGGCAGCCATGGGGCCCACCTAACGGGATAGACGCGGGCGGTGCCGCTCGCCAAGGCCAGCTCCGTCACGACCGAGGGTCAGCCCGACGGCTGGGCCCCGCCCCACCAGTGGTTCGCCCAGGCCAGCCCCGGGGGCGTCGCTACAGATCGATCGAGCGCAGCAGGAAGAACACCCGCTCGTCTTCGTCCTCACTCTCCTTGGAGTAGGCCCCGTAGACGAGGAGTCCGTCCAGGCCGTCGCCGTCCACGTCGGGTACGCCCATCAAGAGGGCCCCAATGGCCACGTGGCCGTCCGGCGCGACGAAGAGATGGGCGGCTGCCGTCCCCGGTCCCTGGGCACCTTGGACCGGTCCGAGCCAGACATAGGCTCCACCGACATTGATGTCGTCTTCTGCATGGCCGGGCACGCCGATGGCCGGGTCGGCACGGCCGTCCCCGTCGAGGTCCTGATCGAGAGAGAGGGCCCTCCCGAGGCGAGCCGGATTCCAGGCGCCGGACGGGTCCGGATCGGGCCGGAAGGAGGCGTCGGCCTGGGAGACGTGCAGTTCGCCAGCCAGGGGCCCGAGGAACAGGTAGGCGGCTCCCTCCATGTTGTCTTCCTCGATCGCGCTGAGCAGGAGATCGGCGTGGCCGTCGCCGTCCGAGTCGCCCGTGGACAGTGCGTAGCCAGCGGTTGAGCCGGGTTCACCTTCGATGGTGGCTACGGCGTCGCCGGGTTCGGTGCGCGCGCCTAGGGGGCTCTCGAAGATGAGCGTCAGGCCTGTCCAGCCACCATGGAGTGGATCTGCCACAGTGAGGTCGGGCAGGCCGTCACCGGTCAGGTCGTGGTCGGAGAGGAGTTCGACGCCGAACGTGCCGCCATCTGACCCTGACACGATGCCTGACGCCAGTTCCTCCATCAGTCCCCCAGTTGTAGGCATTGGAAGGAGGTAGAGATACCCGTAGTCCTCCCCCAGGCCCAGCTCCTCCTCGGCACCAACCACCAAGAGCGTCTGCCCCTGGTCCTCTAGCGCCGTGATGTTGCTGCCGGCCTTGTTGTAGGCGCCCCAGAGGACCGTCTCCAGCTCCTCAAATGAGTGTTGTCCCTGAGAGGACTCAGAGAGGATGGCCACGGCTCCGGGCCCGGGTTCATCTGCGGTAGTTGGCCACTGACCGTCCCCAAAGATGCCCTCCTGCAGCCCGTCGCCATCGAGGTCCGCCGTGATCGCGTCGCCGCCCAGCGTCACGTTCTCACTGGAGCCCTCGACTGACCAGATGGTGTCACAGCTCGATTGCTCGCCCGCAACGAGGCGTTGGCCGTCGAGGGTCGAGAGCTGGGCTTGACCGTTGGGGGCGAGTCCACTAGGTCCCCCGCTCAGGATCCGCGCCCTGCCATCGCCGTCACTGTAGGTGTCAGCAGCACTGAAGTACCCGCAAGAGACAATCGGCGTGTCCCTGAACAGATCCAGCTCGACCGTCTCGACCACGGACACGGTGGCGGCCGGCTGTGGCGTCTCCTCAGCGACCGGACAGCCAGCTGCTGCCAGGATCACCCAGCCCATGAACAGGGCCCTCGGGAGATGCCCTTGACACTCTCCTCCCTTCACCCAATCCGTCCCAGGTAGTTGGACCACACGCTGTGCACCCGGCGCTCGAACCAGTCGTCGTCCCAGAGGAGGGCTCGTGGCACGGAGGTAGGGCTGATGGCGATGTCCATCTTGCAGCTCCAGGACAGGGGTGCCTCGGCGCGTATCAGGACGGGTTCGTCCCCTGGGCGCAGGGTCCAGGTCGCCGGCAGGACCACGGGCTCGTCGGCGCTGTACCCGCTTGACGTGGAGGGATCGAAGGTCGTCGGAAGAATGCAGCGCCCAGGCACGGGCTCAGGGGCCGGGGCGAACAGATCCACCTGCTCCACGACCGAGATGCCGGTGCCCCAGGCCGTCAGGGTGACGACGGCGTCTTCGGGCACGGTCGGCTCGAACAGGAGCAGGTAGTGCAGGACCGTGGGCGAGCCCGAGGTGAACTCCAGGACCGTGCACCAGGCCTTCTGGCGCGTCAACTCGCTGCCCGAGTCCAGCCAGCCCCTGAGCTGGCTGCGGTCCACGGAAGCCGGCAGGATCATGGTTCCGCCCCACACCGGTCCCAGCCGTTCGATGAACCGCCTGTAGGCGTGCCAGCTCGGGCGGGGGACCGCTTCGCTCGGTGAGCTGTCTTCAGGCGTCAGGTCGTAGCGCACCCCCAGGCCTCCCCCTGGGCCCGACATCCAGGCGTGCCAGCCCGACAGCTCCGCGGCGGACGCCAGGCCGCCGCCGAGCCGGCGAACGACCTCGTAGGCCTGGAAGCGCTCCCCCTCGTCGGCGGTCTTGCCAAAGCCCGGGGGCCGCCAGGTCGGGCTGCCGGCGCAGTCGCCGCCTTCGGCCACATCGCAGACGCTGGCGCCGCTCTCGGAGATCGTGATCGGGAGGTCGGTGAATCCGATGGCCAGATCTGAGAATTCGGTGGGCTTCAGCGCTGCCGTGATGGCCGCCTCGATGGTCTGCTTGAGGAGCGTGACCTCATGGACGAGCATGCCGATGTGCGTTCGATCGTCCTGGCGGTGGTAGAAGTGGTAGTCCATGCCCTGGACGAGGTCCGGTAGATCGGCAAGGGTGGCGGGAAGCGGCTGCGCAGGGTCGTCCGTCCGGCCCCACACGGCGATCTCAGCCACCAACCCCCCGATCAGCGCCTCCATCACCCCCAGCCGCTCGTTCCAGGTCTTGCCTACCCCCCGGCTGAGTGAGTCGTGGTACGAGGACATCGCCGGCAGGAACAGCCGGATGTTCGGACCGCCGCTGCTCCCCTCGAGTCCCTTGCGCAGCCCCGCCGCCGCCCAGGCCACGGCACGGCCCCAGTAGTCGCCGGTCCTGGCCGGCTCGAAGCTGCTGCCGTCCGTGTTGTAGGTGCTCCTGGCGTCGGCTTCGTTGAAGATCTCGATGGACTCGATGACCTGGTCCAGGTCGAAGCCGAGGGTCGGCTCCAGCGCTGTCAGGAAGAGCCCGAGCTGTTCGCCGATGAGGCCGATGAACTCCCGCTTGTAGCCGCTGGAGACGTCGAGACTATCCAGGTGCCAGAGACAGTTGGTGTTCTTGGAGGCCGCGTCCGTGGCGTCCAGCGGGAATTTGAACGTCCCGGATGGTGAAGTCGCGTCCACGTGGCCCGTGTCCCACCGCATCCTGAGGACACTGTTGAGTCCGGTGGTGTCCGACAGCCCGACCTGGGAAGGGCACTCCAGGTCCGAAGGACGGGGGCCGGTCATCTGGTTCGAGCCCCCACCGTTGCTCAAGAAGGTCAACGAGAGCTTGAGACCCAGGGAGTGCGCGGCCCGCAGGGCCCGTCTCAGCTCGACTTCGTTGCTCGGTGACGCCAGGTCTGTGGCCAGCTGGCTGGTCGAGGCCGGGACCGGCAGACCCACGAGCGCGTCGAACGGGTCGTGGCGCAGCGCGAACCAGAACAGATCGCAGGGCCCGGGATGCCGAACCGTGTTCACGCCGAGCTCGACCACGTCCTGGAAGGCCGCGTCGTCCATGCCATAGCGTGCCTTGCAGGAGTCATCGCCGTCGACGAAGGTGCTCTCATAGGCCCGGACACGATTCATGCCGAGGCGCCTTGCGGTCACCACTTGTGAGGCCTGGGAGGACGGTCGCTGTCTCTCGGGCTCGATGACCAGCCCGCTCTCGGCTGTCGGGGGCGAGGCGTTCAGAGCCGAGAGCTGCGCCAACAGGACCGAGCCCGGTCCCAGGTCCGACCACAGCGCCAGTCGTTGCTCCAGACCACGGAGCTGGGCCCGTTGCAGACCACGCAGCGTGAGGCGTTCCACGGGCATCGTTCAGCTGTCGAGGAAGAGGGTCACGCGGACCTCCAGATCGGCCTCCTGGAGGTTTGAGTCGGATGAATCTATCTCCAGGACGAGCTCAGCGCGACCGTGGAAGTCGCCAGCGATGTTGTAGGAACCATCTCCGAGAGCCGTGATGGACTGGGGACTGCCGATCGCGGCGCCGGTCTCCTCGCAGCGGCCTTCCTGGCGTGGCCGCGCGGACTGGAAGGCCTTGAGCGTCACCAGGGTCTGGGCACTGGTCCGGCCGTGCAGATAGGGCTGGACCCTGAGTCGGTCGGCCTGGCCAAGCACGTCGGAGAGCTCGGTGGTGTGATGGAAGGTCACCAGGCCTCCTGCGACAGTGCTCCGGTAGACTTGGCGAGGGTAGGCGAGGACGAGCTTCTTCACGGTTCACCTGGGACCGACCTCGCGGTGGAGTCCACGATTCATTCGGTAGAACCGAGTCAACCAGGAGAGGGGGGGGGTGCGGTCAAGCACGGAAACGAGCGCCTGACAACTCGTGACAACACCGGTCTCCGGTCGACTCACCTTCGGCAACCCGAGGCGCCGTGGCCCCGAGGCAGCCATGGGGCCCACCTAACGGGATAGACGCCGGCGGTGCCGCTCGCCAAGGCCAGCTCCGTGACCACCGAGGGCCAGCCCGACGGCTGGGCCCCGCCCCACCAGTGGTTCGCCCAGGCCAGCCCCGGCGGGGTCACACGGCTCGTGGTGAGCACCCACGCCGACGCCCTCGGTCCTGTCTTCGCGGCCCTGGTGCGAGCCCTCGAGCCGCCCCTGGCGGTCCGCTACGTCCAGCTCACCCATCGGCAGAGCGAGACCCAACACGAGCACACGGCGCGCCCCTCCTGGGTCGCCATCGAGCTCCCGCCGGACCGCGTGCTGGCGGCCTTTGCCGCCGCCGAGACCCTGCTCTACCGGGACGGCCGTCACCAGACCTGGGTCCGCGGTGCCCTGGGCGACCAGCTCATCCTGGACGAGCTCGGGCTGATCTACGTCTACCCCGACGATCCGGCCCTCAGGGACGCACTCACCGCCGCAGACGTGCCCCAGGGCCAGGCCCAGACCATGCTGGAGCGCGACTACGTCCGCGTCGCGCTCCACGCTGGCGCCGACGAACAGGAGACCGGGCTCATCGCGGGGTTGGGGCTGCAGCGCCTGGCGGAGTGAGCGCTGGGGCTCACGGCTGAACGATCAGCTTCGCCTTCGTCTCCTCGCCCCCGGCCAGGTCGTCGAAGCACTCCGTCCGCCCGCCGTCTGCGGCTGAACAGCGCCACGTGAAGGCCTCGTCTCCCAGGGTGAAGGGTGCGGCGGCCGAGGTCTGGCCGACCCGCTTGAACGCCAGGCGGTAGGAGCCGGGCTCCAGCTCGCCCGAGAGACCCTCGCGGTTTCCCTTGATCAGGGTGTCCCCCTGCGCATCGAGCACCTTGACCCACTGAAAGCGGCGGGCCTCGAGGCGGATCTCGAAGGCGGTCCCCAGGACGGCGGGTGGCTCGGGCTCGGGCTCGGGCTCTGGCTCGGGATCCGGCTCTGTGGGGCGCGCCTCTTCGACGGTGGGCTGGGGCGTGGTCGCCGCCGGCTCCTCCTCGCCGCCGCGCAGCGCGACCAGCAGCGCCACTCCGAGCACCACGATCACCACGAGTGCACCCCCGAGTCCTGCCAACACCATCGGCAGGATCGACCGGCCTTTGAGTTCGGGCGCTGCGGGCGCTGGCGCGGTGACGGCGGGCGTCGGGGGCTGGTAAGGGGGCGGCTCCGGGCTGGGCCCGGGGTTCGCGCCCGGCGGAGGCAGACCCGGGAAGATCCGCCCGTCCTGGATCGTGCGCTCGCTGGGCTCCTCCCACGGCGCGTCCGTGGTCGCGTCCTTGAGGGTGGGCTCGTCGCTGAGCTTGGCCTGGACCTTGGTGGGCCGATCCGAGCTGGTCGTGAGCGACAGGGCGATGCGCTGTCCCTCCAGCTCCCCGGCTGACTCCAGACGCCGGGCCGAGACGGCGGGCTCCACGTGGGCCTCGGCCACGCGCTCCAGCCCTTGGCCGTCGCTCTCGTCGGCAAATGCAGCCAGCACCTTGGACACGGCCTGGGCGTCGGGGCGATCCGTCTCTTCGTAGGCACACAGCTCGGTCAACAGGGTTCGCGCCGCCTGGTCCCACTCTCCGGACCCCAGGCCGGTGTCGGCGATGCGGGCGATCGCCTCGGCGATCGCGGCGTCGTGATCCGCCGGACGAAGGGGCAGCACGGGCAGCCACTGGCGCCCCAGCAGCTCGATCAGCGACAGGCCCAGGGCGTAGACGTCCGAGGTGTGATCCCCGCGCTCTCCGTCTCGGCGCTCGGGGCTCATGTACTTGAGCGAACCAAGCCGGGTGGCCTTGGTGTGGGCCTGGCGCTCCTCGAAATTGGCGCGGGCGGTGCCAAAGTCCAGGACCTTGACCTCGCCGTCCACGCTCAGCATCAGGTTCGACGGCTTGATGTCGCGGTGGACCAGCCGCAGCGGCTGCTCCAGCCCATAGGGCACCTTGCGCCAGGCCGCATCGAGGGCCGAAGCCACCCGCCGACCCAGCTCCCACACGGCGCGCGGGCTCAGGGACTGTCCCGTGCGCCACACCGTCTCTGCCAGGGCCTTGCCGTCCAGACCCTCGACGAACTCCATGACGATGGCCGGCTGCCCCTGGAGCGCCACGAGCCCTTCGACCCGCACGATGCTGGGGTGGCGCAGGCGAGCCAGCATCCGGGCCTCGTCCTGGGTGCGCTGGACGATCTCCTCGACTTCGACCCACTGTTCCCGGAGCACCTTGACGGCCACCAGGCGCGTGATCGCGCCGCCGCTGGCCTCGGCCAGGTAGACCCGTGCAAACGTCCCCCCGCTGAGCTGCTTCAGCAGGGTGATCTCGTAGCTTCGGTCCGCTGGTGCCCCGTCGGGCAAGTTCGCACAGCCCCGGCTGGTGGAGTACCGGGAGGTGATAGCACGGCCCGCGCCTGGACCGGGCGGGGGAGCACGGGCCTTGGCACACCTTGCAAAGAGCGGACGGATCGTGGTTAGACAGGCATTCGCGGGAGCGGTCCGAGCATCATGACCACTGTCTTCTTCTGGTCCACCCTGGTGGCCTGCAACCTCCTGGGCGGCGGTGAGCCCGAGGACCCGGCCACTGCGGCCGTGGCGGCTGCAGACGCACAGCTCAAGGGCGGCGACATCGCCGGCGCTGCCGACGCCCACGCCGCCGCCCTGGCCGCCTACCCAGGCAACCTGGACGCGGCGGTCGGCGCGGCCTTCGGGGCCTACAACCGCGGCGACTACGCCGAAGCCGATCAGATCCTGGCCGCGGTCGAACCGACAGCCGGCGATCGCGCCGGCGAGGTCCGGCTCCGGCGCGCCCTGATCGCCATGAAGGACGGCGACACCGACGTCATGCGCGAGCACGCCGAGGCGTCCAACACCGCGGCCGGGCTCGTCCTGGCGGCCGAGGTCGCCCTCGCGGACGGCGAGCGCGAGGAGGCGCGGGCCTTGCTCGACCGCGCCGCCCAGGTCGCCGGACCCATCGGCACCGTGGCCAAGGGCTACGTGGATCTGCTCAAGCACGAGGACCCCGCCGTGGCAGGGCTGGCCGAGAACTATGCCCTGTGGGCCCTGGGCCAGCGCGAAGTAGCCGTCGCCAGCGTCGAAGAGGTCGTGAAGAGCCTGCCCGAGGACTACGAAGGCAAGGCTTCCGAGCTGTTGGTCTGGGCGGGGCGATCCGCCAGCTTCGGCGAGACCCAGGTCGCGTCGAACCTGCTCGAGGCCATCGACTTCCCGCCCCAGGGTCAAGCCTGGCGGGTGTTGGCCACCCGGGCGATCATCCTGTGCTCCGAAGGCCAGGCCGACGACTGCCAGACCATGCTGCAGAGCCTGGAAGGCAAGGCCCCCGCGGACGGCCTCCAGCACGCTCGCGCCACCGCCGCCATCGCCCTCGGTGGGGAAGACAGGGATGCTGCTGTGGCAGTCCTGGGTTCCTCGGCGTCGGACGCTGCCGCCCGAGCGGCCCTCGTCCTCGGGGATCCAGGACTCGCGGGAAGCCTGGCCACCGACACCGTCATGAAGAACTACATCTCGGGGATGTGAACCATGCGCCAGCTCCTCCGGCTCCTCTTGCTCACCCTGCTCGCCTTGACCTTGGCGCCCGGCACCGCTCTGGCCAAGAAGGGCGAGGGCTCCGTGGGCACTCGGGTCAACGTGACCGTCATGAACGAGGCCGGCGAGGCCATCCCCACCGCGGTCATCCGGCACCCCGACGAGGCGGATCGCCATCGGGTCAACAGCGTCGATGGCAGCTGGGAGGAAGAGGTCCTGTACATGCCGGACGGCACCGAGCTCATCTTCGAGCCCGGCCTGGTGCTGTTCCTGGAGATCTCGGCCCCGGGCTACGAGACCCAGGTCATCCAGTACGAGGTCCGCAAGCGCAAGAATTTCGTCGAGGTGAAGCTGGCCAAGCTGAATTTTGACGACGAGGAGATCGAGGAGCCCATGATGTCCTTCGGTCGTGACACCCCGCGCGAGTCCGACTCGAGCGCCGGCCCGGCCAACTGAGGCACCACGGATGACCAAGAAGCTCCCAGTCCTCGCGGCCTTCACCGCCCTGGCCTCGCTGGGCATCGGCGGCTTCGCCATGGCGAGCCAGCTGGCCGACTACGGCGACTTCTTCCCGGAGCGCCCCTGCCAGGACGGCTGGGCTGGATGCCTGGTGGCCGGGTTCGAGGTCGACGCCGGCGTCGGCCACGACTCCGCGGGACGCCCTCAGCCCTCGGATCTGCGCCTGGGCTGGTTCGATCTCCAGCCCACCGCGGTCTTCAGCCCCTTCAGCGGTCTCTCCACCTACACGGGCAAGGCCCCTGTGGCCGCGTCGGCGTCGACAGCCGCGGCCGAGCCCGACGACGAGCCGGCGGTCGTCGAAGCCAGCGACGAGCCCGAGGTCGAGGACACCGGGGACGCGCCGAGCGACAACAGCGAGCCCTCGTCCTCGTCCTCGTCCTCGTCGTCCAGCAACGCCAGCGGCAGCGACGAGCCCTACGAGGAGGAAGAAGAGGACGACTGGGAGGAGGAGGAGCCGGCAGCAGAGTCCGAGCCCGAACCCGAGCCGGAGCCGGAGCCGGAGCCGGAGCCCGAGCCCGAGCCCGAGCCCGAGCCCGAGCCCCAGGACGAGCCTGCCGTGGCCGACGCCGCCGACGAGCCTGCCGCCGAAGAGCCCCCGCCGGCCCCGGCTGCCCCTGTGGGCTGCACCGAT
>Ga0209992_10000420_pt1 | contig 57419 bp, 62 predicted proteins | sample 2SBtaG_2_FD_182564 | JGI IMG/M metagenome (GOLD analysis project Ga0209992, IMG submission 182564) | Deep subsurface microbial communities from Kolumbo volcano to uncover new lineages of life (NeLLi) - 2SBTROV12_ACTIVE470 metaG (SPAdes)... | ecosystem: Environmental > Aquatic > Marine >... | reverse complement strand
CCAGCACCAGCACCACCAGGACAACTAACACCATCAGCACCACCAGGAGCAGGGGTACCAGCGGTACCAGGACCACCAGGGTCACCAGGACCAGTGGTACCAGCACCAGCAGGAGCACCAGCAGGAGCACCAGCACCAGCACCAGCAGGAGCAGCCCCGGGGCAAGGGCAAGGGCAAGGGCAAGGGCAAGCACCAGCAGTACCAGTACCACCGGGGCAAGGGCAAGGGCAAGGGCAAGGGCAAGGGCAAGGGCAAGGGCAAGGGCAAGGGCAAGGGCAAGGGCAAGGACCAGTGGTACCAGCACCAGCACCACCAGGACAACTAACACCATCAGCACCACCAGGAGCAGGGGTACCAGCGGTACCAGGACCACCAGGGTCACCAGGACCAGTGGTACCAGCACCAGCACCACCAGGAGCAGGGGTACCAGCGGTACCAGGACCACCAGGGCAAGGGCAAGGGCAAGGGCAAGGGCAAGGACCGCCGGGACCGCCAGGGTCACCAGGACCACCAGGACCACCAGGAACAGGAACACCAGAAGCAGCACATGTACAGCACACCTTGGATAGGCTCAATGACGAAATTGATAATAAGTGCGGTGACCGGATTATGCTTATATTCCATAGGAATACTCAACAAAACATATACAATAATATAGGTTGGAAATTACATAATCCCGAAAACAAAAACACAAACCAGGAGATAGCCATATACCAAAACGATATGGATAATGCTATGCAACAGATACAACTTATCGAGCAGGCCATACAACAGGTGGATGATGAGATTGCAGGGTATAGGATAGATGTAAGTGATCATCAGTTGGAATTACGAAGGCTAGCGGCACGACACGCACGACAAGCACAGCCAATGCCAATGTCACAAGTGGAACCACAGCCATTAGCGTCAGCACCGCCAACGTCGCAGGTGGAACAATACGCACCACCAATGTCATTAGCGTCAGCACCTCCAATGTCATTAGCGTCAGCACCACCAGGACTAGCGGCACAATACGCACCACCAATGTCATTAGCGTCAGCACCTCCAATGTCATTAGCGTCAGCACCTTCAATGTCATTAGCGTCAGCACCGCCAACGTCGCAGGTGGAACAATACGCACAGCCAATGCCATTAACGTCAGAACCAGAACGGCTGGCACACTCATATGATCCGTCATTGTCACAGATACCACCCTATGATGACATACAGGGAGAATTGGATAGAATCAACATCGAAATCAAGTCTGTAGTCGACGAACGAGATTATCGTGAGGAGGCTATAGTCGGTCACAGGGAAGAAATCGAAATAATGGAAAAGGCGATTAGAGACCCCAATATATCGGAACAGGACGTAGCTGAATACAAGGAGTTCATAGTTGAGTATAAGGATAAAATAGAGGATGATAAGAACTATATAAACCATGCGGATGCTGTCATTGCGGTAAATATAGCATATATACAACAGTTGACAGAGCTAGATCCGAGGCCAGATTCAGGGCTATTAGATCCGATGTTAAATCCGGGACCAGGGCTAGGGTTGGATCCAGCGTCACAGTCACATCCAGCGCCACAGTCACATCCAGCGTCACAGCCAGGACTAGGACCAGGGCTAGATCCGAGGCCAGATTCAGGGCTATTAGATCCGATGTTAAATCCGGGACCAGGGCTAGGGTTGGATCCAGCGCCACAGTCACATCCAGCGTCACAGTCACATCCAGCGTCACAGCCAGGACTAGGACCAGGGCTGCGGGCGCCGGCGCGATCACATGATGAATTGAAACATAGTAGCGGCACTGGCGACCTTGGCGCTATTGACGAAGCACTCCGTGAGATAGCCGACGATCAAGCCTATTATAAGAGGTCAATAGATACCCACAACAGTAATATCATACATATAAGACACCAACTGAATGACCCCAATATTTCAATGGATGAGAGAAATAACTATACAAAACAAATAAATACAATTATGAACTCGATAAATGATGATGAGGCGAAGATGCAGCAGCTGAATGCTGAGATTACACAACTAAAGTCAGCACCAAAGCCAGCACTAAAGTCAGCACCAAAGTCAGCACCAAAGTCAGCACCAAAGTCAGCACCAAAGTCAGCACCAAAGTCAGCACTAAAGTCAGCACTAAAGTCAGAACTAAAGTCAGCACTAAAGCCAGACCCAATACCAGATTCAGCATCACCATTAAAGCCAGATCCAACACCAGCTCCAACACCAGATCCAACACCAGCTCCAACACCAGCCCCAACACCAGCCCCAACACCAGATCCAACACCAGATCCAACACCAGATCCAATACCAGAGTCAGCACCAAAGTCAGCACCAAAGTCAGCACTAAAGTCAGCACTAAAGTCAGAACTAAAGTCAGCACTAAAGCCAGACCCAATACCAGATTCAGCATCACCATTAAAGCCAGATCCAACACCAGCTCCAACACCAGATCCAACACCAGCTCCAACACCAGCCCCAACACCAGCCCCAACACCAGATCCAACACCAGATCCAATACCAGAGTCAGCACCAAAGTCAAGAGTAGAGGATATGGGACCAGTGATGATAATGACTGAAATGAGGAATATTGATGCGGGCGTCAATAGTAAAAGAGATGAACAAAATACATATAGGGGGCATATAGCTGACTATAAAAGTGATATTGCGAAGATGGAGAGCCTGGCACGAAATGCAGGAGAACATAACAACCCCGAACACAAAAAAGCCATAGCCAGTATAGAGGATAATATCAAGCATCTAACTGAACGTATACAACAGGTGGATGTTGATATTGACGAACATAATAAAAGACACCGAAAATTGAATACACAATTACTACATATTCAAGAGCGGTCATTAGCTCAAGATGATCACCTTAAAGTACAAGACGACCGCATGAGAGCAGAATGGACGGCACGCCGACGAGAAGGAAAAGAACGATCGGATAAAAAAAACGCGGAATCTGTGTCCGATGGTAACGAAAACATCGGTTGGGGATTTTGGCCCTTTAGTTGATAAAATCGAGGAGGTACAATCAACCACAGATGCAAAGGCGGTATAAGTATCGAAACCAAGAATATTAACACTGGTAAATGCAAGGATAAGTGTACTGTCAGCAAAAATGCAAGACAAACATCAGAAAACAATAACACCAGTGGCGTCAGCGTCGGTGGTGTTATTGTTCCAATTTAAAACAAAAAAATAATTTTAGTATATATGTCAAAAAAAGAATTGATTTGCCAACATGTTGATAATCTGCCATATAATGACAGATTACATATATTGCAGATATTAAAGCAGCATTTACCTTTAGATTGTATTATAGAACATGCTGATGGGTGTCGTATTAGTATTGATAAATTAGATATTGAATTTATTAATAAATTATATCATATAATTAACAATAAAATACAGTGTAATGAGTCTGATCCAAATTCTCGAAACAGCGTGGGATAATGATTTAATAACTGGTGGCGCTGATGATGCGATATCTGATGATAATTCAATAACTGGTGATACATTAGAAAGTATAGATGATATATTAAAATTTGTACTTGCCGAAGAAGAAGAAGATAATGGTTTAGTGGTAGTATATACAGGTAGTGGTTCGGACTTAGGTTTAGGTAGCACTGGTAGTGGTCCGGGTATGGGTCTGGGTGCGAATTCTATGCCACCTATCCAGATATTTACCGATATTCAAGAGTATATTAAAAATATAGAAGATATAGTATAAACATGGATGCGTATATAGTAGATGCTAATAATATATGGGTAGATTTTACAAAGCGATTGAATACGGATAAACAGTTTAGTTCTTTATCTAGAGAGAATCAATTGGATTTTTACCAAAAACAAAACATAAAATTTGCAACAGCGTTTCCTATAGTATTGCGATACATGATACAGCATCGTAGATACAAAAAAAAAGCATTTATCAAGTTTATCAAAAATATTAAACCGTATCATTCTAAAGCAGATTTTTGTACCCGTGGTGCCGACTATGTTAAACTATTATGCCTGGAGACTACACATAATGTAAGACAGGCTCAAAAGGTATGGGAAATAACACATGATGCACTTGTAAAAGAATGTGAGGCTATGGATAAAATGGAGAAACAAATTCTTGATCGTTTAAATACACATAACAAAACAAATAGTGAAGAGCGTCGAGAGGAATTAAAAACTATGGTCGAACGTCTATCTTAGCGTTGGTGTATATATTCCATAGTTTTTTAGATTGATTTATTTTTTCCATGGTATTATAGCGAATGCATAGTTCATACATAGTGTTTTCATAGTCTATATATTTTTGCATTATAGAGCCGATAACATTTTCATATGAATCTGTTACTGTTTGCAATTTTTTTTTCGATGGCGTAGCAACAACCACCATAGCACCATTATTTAGCGGCATCTTATGTGGTAGAGAAATAGTTATATCGCCCTTTAACTCTGTAATTAACTTTATCTTCTTAAATGTGTGAATTGTTTTATATGGATAAAGCAACTCTACAAAGAAAGAATGTACTTTTTTATCAATTTCGCTGTTTCTTTTTTTGCACGTTTCGTATTCAGCCATGAGTGTATTAATAGCATTGGAATGTTCCACTGTTGTGTTGAATACCATACCCGAAGTGCCTGGCGTTTCATTTGGGATGGGTGCAAAAGGATAGGCATTAATTGATATATTGGGTTGAAACATTGTATATTTTACAGCACCTGTGATTGCTATTATAGAATCACCTTGATATAGTGATTGAAGAGCTTTATTGGCTTTGATATATATAGCAGCATGTTCGTTTTTACATATGAAATGTCCATCCTTATCAACAACTTGCACCTTACAATCGTAGATTAATTCATGTTTTTTATAAACAATACATTTTACATTGAATTGAACACTGCATACGGCAGAACTATCTTGTTTTTGCCTAGAAAATATAAGATTGCTATGCCTTACAATTTCGATTATATCTAAAATTAAGCAGGACATATAACATACCCCTTTGAAGCGTGTGATCAAGTTATCCATAAGGATAGCGTTTATATTCCCATTATACATCGAATCTATAATCTCCACCTTCGTTTGAAGCGTCTTTACGATAATCATTACACTCTTCTATTTCTCTTTTCCTATATATACCGTTCAAATTTAAATATGTTACCGTCCATAGTTAATGTTCTTATTATAGGTACAATTAATAGCGTGCCTTTGGATACATCAAATACTCATATAATAAGACTTGTAGATACTGTTACACCATATTGCATACAGTATATGTCAGGTGGTTTAAGTGAAAAAAATACACAAATATTAATTGGTTTATTATCAAAAATTAACACAGCCTTAAACACAATTTCGTTTATACCAGATAGAGATCAGATTGCCATTATTGATGGTATTATAGATATCACATGTACATTAAATTTACACACACCGTATGCGAGAGCATTATTAGCTTCTATAATAGAAAATAGACATAATAAAGATATAGAGCCTGTATTTATAAAGGCATGTACCCTTGCAGTGTCATATAAAAATAGTAGTGTTATTTATTTATCTTAGGGTATATAATATAAAATGTCTGCAGAAATCCTGCAATCCCATATCAATTACTTACGCAAATTAGAAAAGGTTAAAGGTCTTTCTAAAAAATATGCTGAAGAATACAAAAAAAATTTAAAGCGTGTCGTCGATGCTTACCACCATGGTTCTAGTAAGTTTGACAAGACATTATATAACAAAAATATGAGAGATCGATTATATAATAATATCATACAGCGTGAAATAAATCACATCGAAGATACTATAGATAAACAATTGAATTTACCAGTATCTAAAGACATTCCAGTAAAAGAGTTAAATGACTACATATCAGATACGCACAACTATTTAAGTATAACCGCAGACCCCACCTACAAAGATAAAATAGATAAGGTATTTTCCCGACACACCGTAATTCCTGAAGATAGTAGATCTCTCGCTCATTTTGCAAGCAGATTCGAAAACATAATCGCCGATATTGAAAAAGAACCCGCACCTGAAATCGACGAAACGGATTACTATGAAACAGATTACGATTACACTCTTGACGTCAAAACTGATAAGAAAAAATCTCCAAATGAATTAAAACATGTGGATAGTAATCAAACGGTGGTAGATCACGCATCGGAGGCGACAAAGTTAAAAGAACGCAAACCGAATATACAAAACCAAAAAGAAAAACAAACACAGCCGAATAAAAAAACACAAGAAGACGAAGCGCTAATATTTTACACAGACAAATGGTTAGATATAGAGGCGCAAGAAAACAAAGAGACACAGATATACACAGACGAAGCTGCATGGGAAGATGCAGATCCAGATTCATACGCATACACAAAAGCATTGGAGGAGCTTCAGTCAGACGTAGACGAACAGTCAGACGTAGACGAACAGTCAGACGTAGACGAACAGTCAGACGTAGACGAACAGTCAGACGTAGACGAACAGTCAGACGTAGACGAACAGTCAGACGTAGACGAACAGGCGGACGTAGACGAACAGGCGGACGTAGACGAACAGGTGGGCAACTGGTGGGGGTGGTTTTAGAGTTGACGGTCGAAGAGGTAAAGGCTACATAAGACGCAAAACCCTTCTATCCATAAAACATACTAAATACATCAACAAGATCATCAGCCCATAAACACAAGCAAAAAAATACAATCGGATACACAGGCGTATTAGTAAGTAATATTTTACAGGTATAGACACTGCCTTTTATATCACGAGAGCGTATATGAATTAACTCGGATTGAAAAACCAAGTATGAAGACTAGAAAAGAGATGGTGGTGATGTAAATGTCGGAGTCGCGCCGATTTGTAAATATTTAGATAGCGCCAAGTCGACGCACCGGTGGAATATATAGACCAGTTTTTGGTTGGGGATTGGTTCGACGAACCATGAATATTTTAAAAGCATCGGTTATATGTATCACGTATAATATCTACATCCTTATTTTTTATATACAGTGCGTTGTAAATATGCGATGGGTTTGCTCTTTTTTTATACTCAAAATGCAAACACTCTAATCCATAATGTTCTAATATTTTTTTTAGAATGTGATGTGAAGTCAGCCACAACGGATATTTTGTATTATAATGATTATACCAATCATTATAATTATTACTATCAACGGTTGGGTCTTCTGTAAAACTATAAACCAGATGCTCTGTGACAACATCGTTTAACCGTCCTATATTATATACATCGTGATCTCTAATCAAAAATAGACCTCCTACTTTAAGCATATATAATATATTACCAAGTGTTTCATATAAGGAATGAGTATCTATAAATGTTATATGATGTAGGCTTTGCATCATGGAAATCATATCGGCCTTTTGATCACCTTGACTGATAGTATCTATTGCTATATTTTGCATGTATGGCATACCGTTGAGATGCCCACCTTTACGGTCCTGTACATCATAGCACATAATACTATATTCCATATGATCTTTAAGTAGTTTTGAAAGTACCCCGTCATTACTACCTATATCAATAAGGTGTCCTCCTCTAACCTTACGATCACGCAACATATGGAGAAGGGGTGCGGTAAATCTATAGGCCAGTTTGACTTCACCCTTGGAGTTATAGGCTTGGCTTGGATCCTTCTTCTGTGTTTTGATTGCGTAGTGTAATTTATCTTTTTCTGATGTCGCCCTGTGTTTCGGATTTATCTTAGTTAGTGTACGATTAGCGACATCAGTTGATATCTTCGTACTGTATTGGTTGGAGCAATATAAAAATGCGGTGTTTCCCATTTCTTTATATAATATTATAAATCAAATTATAAATCAAATTATGTAAGTGAATTGGTCACTATAGTTATATTATCTAATACAATAAATCAACAAGATGAGCGTAATGAGGATGAGATCTATCTAATTCAACGTATGCGTCGAATGATGGGTTAAATTCATATATTGATAACCCACTATTATCCTTTTTGTAGTAATAAGTTTTATCAAGATAAACGATTTCTTCGACACTTATCTTCTGTTCCGTTGGCGGCACGCAAGGATTATTTACTTTTAGGTCGGTTATATACGATTTTTGAAAAAGTGGATTACCTGTTGGCATACACATCAAACAGTTTGTTTTTTTTTGCACACTGGCAGGGGCATTTTTTACGTGAATAGAACAATCAATACTCGCTTCTATTAGTGTATTATACATCCTATCAATTAACATTTTAGCATCAATACTGTTATCATAAATATGAACATCTGTTGTTTTTTCTGGATTTTTAGAAGGTGGTGTATATCCAACAGGGTAATCGCTTAGGTATATATATGGTTGTACGGTTTTGTCTTCTTTTGATTTATAATCGTCGTGAGATTTATACCTAACGGCACGAGCTATTATTTGCACCATACGAGCGTAGTTCCAGTATGGTTCCATCAAATGAATACTTCTAACGTTACGCAAATCAAGCCCCTCAGCACCAGCACTCGAAATCATTAACATTCTAATATTTTTACCATCAATATTTGAAATATGGTTAAAATGATTAATAATCTCAGTACGTTTATCCATAGGGACATCACCCGTAATAAAAGCAAACTCGCCTTGGCTACTTGAGTCGCTTGGGTCGCTACCACTTGAGTCGCTTGGGTCGCTTGGGTCGCTTGGGTCGCTTGGGTCGCTACCACTTGAGTCGCTTGGGTCGCTTGGGTCGCTTGGGTCGCTTGGGTCGCTTGGGTCGCTTGGGTCGTACTCTGACCACCCCCTGGCTTGAAGCACTTTTGAGAAGATGCGTAGTCCCTCACCAGTTACAAAGGAAGAATATACCACACACGTACCCGTATGTTTTTGTATATTTGTAAGCATTTTATCCATTTTTGGCGAATATATATCAAGATGCATTAAATGAGAATCTGTTAGTTTGTCTATATGTTTATCGAAGCCATGTTCTCCTATTTTTTTTACTTTTAATGTATTTGGTAATAGAAAATTAGACAGCTGTCTAGACCCTACCCTATAGGTAGAACTGCTACCCTTTGGCCTTTGCATACTATTTTTATTACCCTTTTGCTGTGTAATTTGCCGCTCTACGTCTCGAGCATTAGCGTACGATGCGTACTGTTGAGGGCTCATATGTATGTATTCAATAATGGTTGGTAGTTGATCTGGAAAGTGATCTCTTTTAATTATATCGGTGGTTTGTTCAATCCACCAATCGCCCATATAAGAAACTAATCCGTAAATACGATTTTTTAATAACTCCTTATTTTTGATCTGTAGCGTTTTTGTGTCGATATAATACATATAAAAATCACTATAGTCTGTTGGAAGAAGTATATCGCCATGTAGCATATTAAACATGGGAACTATTTCGAATGGATCGTTTATTATGGGTGTTGCACTTAAAAAGACAATTTTTATATTCTTAGATTTCATGATAATGTTATACAGACCAGTAGCATTCTTACTACCATTTACGATACCATTAAATAAATTTTGAGCTTCGTCAACTATCAATAGTACTTTACTTAAAGATGATGTTTTAGAAACAATATCTAATGTTTTTTCAAATGCAATCTCTTCCTTTGATTTACTTACCCTGCCTAGTTGATCCAACATATTACCCGCATTCAACGATACATATTTATAGTTGGAAGTATCAGATCCAGTTAATTCAGAATATTTTTTTACTTCTTTGATAAAATTACCCCGTAGTGACTTAGCACTAAGAATAATAACATTGTATTCTGTTTTCAAGGTATCAGCAATAGCTGCTGCGATCATTGTCTTACCCATACCTGTAGCATGAAAAAGTAAAAGTCCTCTGTTCTGCTTGTGTGTTATAAAATAATGATGAGCCAGTTTTTGGTGGTATTGTAATACACCATCACGCGGCACACGCTCTAATGAGTTACGAACTTCTAAGGGAAAATTGGTATTATTTCTCATTTTATAATATTATAAACTTTTTTTAACAGAGTATTTATAACAGACCATTTATAATAGAACATTTACAACATGTCTTACATTAATGATAAATCACCACTATCTCCGCTATCAGATCACCCAATAAAAGAAAATGGTATTATATTCCCAACAGTTTATCACTATTATGTTTACCACAAATTTGAAAAAAATAATAAATGGCAAGATGCTATTATCAAAGCAAAACAATCATCACTACTTCAAATGGGGAACTCCAGATCACATAAGCTCGTATTTCGATGGGATCACATAAAATACAATATCATGAAAAAGGCATATGTTTTAAAATTTGATCAATACCCCACACTACTTGCAATGCTATTATCTACAAATACTCCAATCAAATTCAACACCCAACCCTCTTTTCAATATTGGGGATCTCAAGGTCAAAATATGATTGGTAATTTGCTTTCTGAAATGAAAACAGAACTTGGCTCTACACCCGCTCTGAAACCAGACCCAGGGCTTGCACCGAAACCTGCACCGAAGCCAGAACCTGCACCGAAGCCAGAACCTGCACCGAAGCCAGAACCAGAACCAGAACCAGAGCCAGAACCAGAGCCAGAACCAGAGCCAGAACCAGAGCCAGAACCAGCACCTGTTCCGAAACCAGAGCCAGAGCCAGCGCCTGTTCCGAAGCCGAAGCCGAATATAAAGACGAGAGCACGACGTAAGCCAAAACTCCAGGCAATTAATATAAAACAGCAACCTATAAATTTATAATTATACGATGCAGGATTTTGTTAATTTTTACAATGAGAACAAGAAAAAAATCTATATGCCGTATAAGGTGAATTATCCATTAAATTATAAAAAGGCAACACATTGGGCAAACAGTCAATGTGATATAGATAGTGTTGCGTTTGCACATGATATTATTAAACACACGTTGTATGTACCGTTTAGTGCTTTTATGAATAAATTGACTCAAATATGTGAAATATACGTCGCCAAATACTCAAAACCAGAGTATAAAAACGATATATTTTTACTTGTTCTTCCTTTCAGTGTTCATAAATCTAATATGTGGGTAAGTATGTTAGCCTTTGCATTTCTAAAAAAAATAATTACAGATATATGTTATGATATTACATTAACGTTTAATAGCACTTTAGACAAGAAATCAAATATATATGGTAGAAATGTACATTGTATTATATGCGACGATTGTATATACACTGGAAACCAAATTATATCAATATCATCCCTCGAGCCATCAATATTAGATTTTCCAGGGAAAACTGCGGAACCAGACCGCACAACCAGAGAATGGCTTGTTTGGCATGTAAAAACAAAACAACAAGCTACTAAGTATATAGCAAAAATACCTAAACGAAAGTTTTCAGTAGATCATATAGTACCATACGTAAGTGTGAGGGCGCAAGATCGTATAAAATCCATACCATATATAAACGCATCACTACCATACATAACATTTCCAATTTTTTCATCGCAAATAAAAATTAATAAGATTCCAACACACGTCATCAATAAATTTAAGCGAACATTTCAATATCACGAAGACATATCTGTTATTTATTTTGACCATAAAATAGCCGATGCAGTTTCTACTTTTAATAAAGTATATTTAATGGCTCCCTTATTTGGCTGTCAAATACAGACCTCACCCAAGGTTAAATTTATTGAATACTGTGGGGATGTAAAGATCCCGCCAGATATTAATATATACAATTTTTACAACGACATAGAAAAAACATCAGAGCATGCAGTATGCCCACCTAGTTTTTATAAACGGATCAAGTATACCTATTCAAAAAAACCAGTAGAGGTTGGTACTTCTGTTGCCGATTTATTAATTTTAAATTAATTTTTATTTACATATTTATAAAAATGTCGTACCCATTAATTGGCCTTTTAGTTCTTATTGTTATATTTTATATTTATTTTGGAGTGATGGATGACTCCGAGTCTGACTCCGATTCTGATACAGCTTTACTTCAAGGAAGACCAAAGAAAAAACGCGGCGGTGGAAAACGCGGTGGCGGAAAAAGAGGAAAGCGTCGACGAAAGAGAAAAAAGAATAATTTCTTAAGCGGATTTTTCTAAATATATAATATATAGCAATTATGTTTTCTTACGGTTTGATTATCATTTTAATAATTGGTTTAATAATGTATTCTGCTGGAAAATCATCTTTTTTAGATAGTGAATTATCTCCATATGTTGATGGAATGGACGACGAAATTACAGAAACTACTATGGAACAATTAATACGAGATAGTGAAACAACGGAGGGGCCTTTATTGGAGGGCATGGCAACACCCACAATATCGTTTGAAGAAAATGCGTTATCTAGACAGATAATAGTGTAAATGAACGTTTATTTTTTTTAACTATGGATTGTAAGATACACCGTAAATGACCAATCCAATCCTTTTAAATCAACAACTCTATCACGCTCGTCTCGTAACTGTACGTCGATAGGGCTTGCTGCATCAATGGTATAACCAGCACGATATTTACGAAAAACAGAATCCTCTGCATTATCTCTTATATATTTTTCATCTAAATCTGGTGCCATAGATACAGATTTCACTACACCATTATTTATACTCATATTTGCATCTGTGCTTGTATGGGATAATGCGTACGATGCATTGGTTCCCCAGGTGACCACCTCTAATGTACCAGTAGTAGGTTTAACGGTTACTACATTTACCGCACCCACCACAGAAAGCTGTATAGAATTTTCGCTTGTTGGTTCCATTGTTATAGTGTATTTGGATGTATTATTCATGGATGTACCAATATAGTTAGACAAGGCCTGTAATGAGTAGTATTTTACGGGGATAGTAAGAGTATATGAATCTTCTACGTCCCCTGCTGATATAATAAAGTCTGAAGAACCAGATCCGTTACGATCAGACGCCATACCCAGTACTGTAAAATTACCAACAGCAATTATATTAGGGGCTTGGTTTATGACAACACTTGTTTTAATCAAATCTGTTACCGCGTTGTTGGTACCAAAAACACATGATGGGTAACCATCTACAATACACCCTGTTCGATAAATTACTGATGCAAAAGTAGCTGATGGGTCAATATATACAGAATTACCAAACTGACTTACATTGTCACCCGATATAGTAATATGTGATATGGTAGAAGTACTATAATCGCTAAGTTGATATACATGAATAGTACCAGGTGTATCATTTTGTCCAACTAAAAGTAGTGTATTTGACAAACTAACAGAAGCACCAAATGCAGTATTTGCGTTAGTCAATGTTTGTGTAAGAACCCAATCTACATATATATGAACAGAACCTTCAGATCCTATCGCACAGTATTTGCCGTCAGGTGATAACGCAACAGATTGGCCAAAAGTGGTTGTAGAACTCACAAGCGTTGTATGTTCTACCCAATTATTATTTGTAAATGAATACACAACAACACTACCAAAAGTATTTGCTGCATAACCTAATACCAAAAGAAACATACCATCTTCCGATAACAATACTTTTGAACCAAAAGATGTCAAAGAAGAGTGTGAGAAGGATACTGTTGGTTCGAAGGTGTTACTGTCAGAAAGACCAATCCACACACTATTACTTCCTTTTGCACCAATTGCGTATTTTGATGCTACAATACTAATGCTAGAGCCGAAAGCAGCGTTATCAACACTGCTTGTGATACGCGATTGTGTCCACTGTGTGCCAGATCTGGTATAAACCCACACAGTACCTTTTCCTTTTGAATCTAATTCCCCACCAAACATAACAGTCTTACCATCAGATGACATATCCATAACACCACCCTGCTGCGCACCACCCGCTGTTTGATTTGCCATCAAAACACCTACCGGATTATTACCATATGGAAAAGTGTTAATACCTCCCAATTCTGTATTATGACCAGGGCACCCAACTATAAAAGAATCATTAGACATTGCTAATGCATTTTCCGATCCTCCAGTAAATCCCGCAGTAATCATATTGCCAGTCTGAGACCACGCTCCATTAGCATATTGAAATAACCATGTAGCACCAGAACCATTATTTTCTCCAGGTGATCCAAAAATAATAGCATTGCTGGACACATCGACGGTACGCCCCATATCCGTTGACGCCATCATCCCCTGCGTAAAATCATTAGCCTGTAGTTTGTCAGGGTATTGAACCCATGATCCATTGGTTAGATTAAAAACATATACAGCACCATTGTTTTGATATTCAGGAGCACCAACCGCTAATAATGTACCGTCTGCCGATATTGATATACTTTTTCCTAAACTTGATGTTCCAGCGACTGTATGTTTTACACCACTATCCCAAGTACCACTGCGTGTATATACCCAAAAAGAACTATCTCCAGGGGAACCTACTGCTAATGTATTACCGCGTAGCCTAATAGCATATCCTTGTGAAGATATATCAGCACTACCCAGTGTAGCTTGTTTTGTCCATTGATTTGATTTGCGTATATAGACTACTACATTACCAGCACCGGAATTGTAAAGCGGATCGCCGACTGCAAAAGTAGATGATATTGTTTCGTAGTCAGAAATATTATATGTGTCATTATCGGTTATTGATATAGTGGATCCATATTTACCGTCGAGTGTAATCGTTGATTGCAGATTCCAATTATAACCAGCACGCATATATACCCATACAACACTGCTGGTGACGCCCTCACCTGATTTAAGAACTACTATATTATCACCGTTTGATGATAACGCTGCCGCAGTAATTGCGCTGGTATAAATACTATTTGTTTGAACCCATTGATCATATGTTGTCGCTCGTGTAAAAATAAATGTTTCTAGTTCATTACACGCCATCATCGTTAAACCATGATCGGATAGTCCAAGAATCGCACCAAACTGTTTTTTTATTTCCTGGTTTTCAAATACAGGTATATCATATTTTTGCGGTGTTTTTATTTCTTGTTTGATGTTGTAGGAAAAGGTGTTATTTGTACTATTAATATCAAACTGCTTTCCTAAACTTTTGATGTAAGAAGTATTAATAGAGTCTGTCAATTTCTTGCTTGTTATATTATAGTACAACCCTCGCGATAAATTTATACCCCTCTCGCATATAACATTCAACACACTACCTGTAACAGTATATGTTTTTGCGGTTGCTTCAGAATTACCAATACCTATAACATCAACCAATCTTGTATGTTCAAGCGTGACACCCCATGAATCGTATAAATGACCATTGACAAGCGTTAATGTGACAATATAATCAACATCATACACTACTGACCATGTTACACCATTTACTGCAAAGGTAGAGTTTGAGTTTAATTTATTCGTGAGTTCTGTCGCAAGTTCTTCGTTTGTATAATTCTTTTTTGTCAATACTACTTGAAAAGGATAAGAATCTGGTGTTATGGTAAGCGTTCCTTCGAGTACATTATTATTGGTATTAATATGCGTTTCTGAATTTGGTATAACGATATTACCGATAGATATTGTTCCTATATTATAAATGGACTTTCTCAACTGTATTGTAAAATCTGTTGTTTTATTAAGAGGACTGTCGCGGTCCCGCGAATTGATGTATAGTGGGATTCTTTCCATTATATAATATTGAATAGATAATATTGTTAAAAATGAGTACTCCTCCAAGAATCGTTGTAGATTATATGCTGGATGCCGCCATTCACTGCAAAAAATACAAGTCATATATCGTAGAAATTGAGCAAGCGGATATGATATATGGTAGGGCATTCGCGATAAACATGATTACAATTAAAGCCAGTGTCAGCGGACTACGTGAATGTGTAGAATGCTTGACATCAGCATACCACATTGCTGATGATATATTGAGTGACCAACCCGTTCAAATAGACAAAGCCGAGCCACTTCTTCATTTCGGTGTTCCCTGTGCAATCCACCACCTTACTGGAAAATGCGTGTGTTTATTGGAATGATTCATTTTAAAGAGTAATCCACTTTATAAGTGGATGCTTAGCTCAGTAGGTAGAGCATTGGTCTTATGAGCCAAAGGTCGCGAGTTCAATCCTCGCAGTGTCCATTATTTTACTTGTTTTTTTTTTGTTAAATTTGACTTCAGGTATTAGTATAAATGAGTGATCTGATTTATTTATATTTGTATCATGATATTGCTACTTTGGTGCTACAATATATTAAACCGGCATTATACTATTGGATTGATATCGATAACATAGACTGGCATACGTTATCTAGTAATCCGAATGCTATAGGTATGCTAAATGGTAACCAAGACAAAATAAATTGGAAGGCCTTATCGGGGAATCCTAACGCTATCGAGTTATTAACTAATAATCAAGATAAAATAGATTGGAGTATGTTATCGGGGAATCCAAATGCTATAGATTTACTGACTGCTAATAAAAATCACATAAACTGGTTTATGTTATCTAGTAACCCAGGGGCGATAGAATTACTAACAGCCAATCAAAATAAAATAAAATGGAATTTCTTATCAGCAAACATCAACGCAATTGATTTATTGACTGCTAACCAAGACAAAATAGATTGGGAGACATTATCTAAGAACCCCGGTGCTATAGATTTACTAACTGCAAATAAAAATCGCATAAATTGGTTTATGTTATCTGTCAATACAGCGGCCATAGGTTTGCTAACGGATAATCAAGATAAATTAGATTGGTGTATGCTTTCTTTTAACACAGCAGCGATAGACCTATTATCTACTAACGCGGATAGAATACAGTGGAGTTCTCTATCGTCAAATATCAATGCAAGAGATTTACTATTTGCCAACCAACACCTCGTGGAATGGTATGGATTATCGGCGCGGTCTGATAATATAGATCTATTGAAATCTAACCCAGAAAAAATAAAATGGACATATTTATCAAAAAACCCTGCTATTTTCTATTAGATATTTGACTTCTTTTTTGCTAAATATGCTTTGTTATTTTCGTAACGATTTGCGTGAATATCTATACGGCCATTTGCAGAATCATTCACGCAAGCATTTACGCAAATCCTTACGCAAATATTTATGTAAAGATATTGTCAGTATTGTGCTTAAATATACCAAACCCGCTCTGCTTCACTATATTGATATTGACAAGTTAGATTGGTATCATTTATCAGAAAATCCTAACGCAATTGACTTATTAACTAAGAATCAAGACAAAATAAATTGGCAGGTTTTATCAAAGAACCCTAACGCGACCGAGTTATTAGTAGCTAATCCCGATAAGATATACTGGCCTTTTTTATCAAAAAACACCAATGCTGTTAAAATAATAGCCAGATTAAAACCATCCTCTAAGAATACAGTTGATGGTGATAATTTGTATTATGAATACTTATCAAAAAATCCAAGTGCTGTAGATATAATAAATAATAAGCGAATTATACTGCGTGATCGTAAATCAGCATATGATCCAGATAAATCATTACATGTATATTTATTCAATAAGATGATAAAATATTTAGGTTTGATTGATGGATATCCTGCATTCTGGGAAGCGATATCTACAAACCCAGCAGCTATTGATTTATTAAAAGCAAATCCTGATAAAATAAATTGGTATTATTTATCGCAAAACCCCAACGCGATTGATTTATTAGAAGCGAATCCAGAAAAAATAGATTGGTCTTGCTTATCAAGTAATTCGGGTGCCATGAATTTACTGGTTACTAATTTGGATAAGGTGGATTGGTATGGATTATCGACAAACACCGCCGCTATTGACTTGATAGAAGCAAACCTTGATAAAATTCATTGGAGTATGCTATCCGAAAATCCCAATATTTTCTACTAAAATTGATTTTCCTTTTTTTTTTAATAATCAATGCTTCGGTTGCGCGGGTACGTATGTGATGATATTATTAGTATTGTACTTAAATATACTAATCCAACACTGCTTTATTGGGTTGATCCTAATAAATTAAATTGGGGTATTTTATCAGAAAATCCAGTAGCAATTGATTTACTAATAGCAAATCCTGAAAAAATAAATTGGTGTCGTTTATCGGCAAACCCCAAGGCAATTGAACTATTAGCTGCAAATATAGATAAAATAGACTGGGGTGAATTATCAAGAAATCCTAATGCTATTGAGTTATTAACCGCTAATTTAGATAAAATAGAGTGGTATAATTTATCATCAAATCCAAGCGCGATTGAAATATTAACTGCAAATATGGATAAAGTATATTGGTCGACTTTATCAGAGAACCCAAACGCAATTGAAATATTAACTGCAAATATGGATAAAATATCTTGGACGTCCTTATCAGAGAACCCAAACGCAATTGAACTATTAACTGCAAATATGGATAAAATATCTTGGAGTTCGCTGTCAGAGAATCCTAATGCTATTGAACTATTAACCGCTAATCAGGATAAAATACAGTGGGGTGCATTGGCACGTAATCACAATGCAATTAATTTAATAACGGCTAATATAGATAAGATACATAATGGTTGGCTTTCGTCAAATCCAAGCGTGGTTGAATTACTAAAAGCTAATCCAGATAAAATAGTTTGGGGTGGTTTATCGTCAAACCCTAATGCAATTGAGTTATTAGCCGATAATATGGATAAAATAGATTGGGATAGTTTATCATGGAATCCCAATATTTTCTACTAAAATTGATTTTCTTTTTTTTTTTTCAAAGGGATGTGCGAACAGCTGTATGATTACCTATGCAAAGATATTGTTAGTATTGTTTCTACATATACTAGACCAACATTGGCGTGTTGGGTTAATTTGAACTATATATCTTGGGGATGTTTACCAGATGACTATAATATAACCAACCTATTAACTGAACAGCATAATAGAAGATATTGGGCTAATTTATCAAAAAACCCTAATGCAATTTATATACTAAGAGAAAACTTAGACAAAATAGATTGGTTTGGTTTGTCGCAAAACCCCAACGCAATTGAGCTTCTAACCGCGAATATGGATAAAATAGATTGGAGTGGCCTGTCACGGAACCCTAATGCAATTGAACTTCTAACCGCGAATCAGGATAAAATAGATTGGTACTATTTATCATGTAACCCCAACGCAATCGAACTTCTAACCATGAACCAGGATAAAGTAGATTGGTATTGTTTATCGAAAAACCATAATGCTGTTGAACTTCTAACCACGAATCCAGATAAAATAGACTGGAATGGCCTGTCGCGGAACCCTAACGCAATGAATATGTTAAAAGGTAACCCGAATAAAATTCATTGGGGTTTTTTATCAGAAAACCCTAGCGCAATTGACCTATTAACTAATAATCAGGACAAAATAAACTGGCAGATTTTATCAAAGAATCCCAACGCAATGGATATGTTAAAAGCTAACCCAGATAAAATAGATTGGCCTAATTTGTTGCAGAACCCAAACGCAGTTGATTTCCTAGCAACCAATCCCGATAAAATAGTCCAACGCCCTATACGGGATTTAATGACTGGAGAAATGCGTAGGGTGTATCAATATTGTTTATTTGGAAATCCTAGTATTTTCTACTAAAATTGATTTTCTTTTTTTAACAATCAATGCTTCGGTTGCATGAACTGTTATGTAACGATATCTGTAATATTATTTTTGCATATACTAAACCAACATTGGTTTATTGGGTTGATAAGGAAAAAATATGTTGGAATGGCTTGTCACAAAATCCTGGTGCTATTGAGTTATTAATGGACAATCAAGATAAAGTATGTTGGAGATGTTTATCAAAAAATCCTAGTGCTGTTGATTTATTAATGGCCAATCGGCATAAAATATGTTGGGACTCGTTATCATTAAACCCCAACGCGATTGAATTACTAACTGCCAATCAGGATAAAATAGATTGGTGGTATTTATCACAAAACCCTAATGCTATTGATATACTAATAGCGAATAAGGATAATATACGTTGGGACTCATTATCATTAAACCATAATGCTATGGAATTACTACATACTAGCCCACATAACGTAGATTGGTTTAGTTTATCAAAAAACATTAATGCGGTCAATTGGCTAAATGCTAATCCAGATAAAATATATTGGTACATGCTATCAGCAAATAGTAATGCTATGAAACTGTTAGAAGAAAACCAAGACAATATAACCTGGTCTCAATTATCATCAAACCCAAACGCAATTGATTTACTAACAACTAACCAACATAAAATATGTTGGGACTCGTTATCATTAAACCCTAACGCGATTGAATTATTATATAACAATCAAGACAAAATACATTGGTCTTATATATCACAAAACCCTGCTATTATCTACTAAAATTGATTTTCTTTTTTTTATAAATGCTACAATTGTGCGAGTATCTATGCGACGATGTCATCAGAATTATATCAGAATACACTAGACCTGCATTACGGTATTGGGTCGATAAAAACAAAATATGTTGGGAGACTTTATCTGAAAATATCGATGCGATAAGTATATTGGCTGATAACCAGGAAAGAATATATTGGCGTAGCGAACCGATGGGTCTTAACTCAACATATTTATTGAAAAATAATCAAACTAAAGTCGATTGGAAAGAATTACAACCCACGCCTGAGGTTGTAAATGTATTATTAACCCACCAAGATATAATTGATTGGAAGGAGCTAACTTCCAATATAATAAGTTTATTAATCAATAGCCAGGATATGGTACGGGGTATAGAAGATATACCATATATATTACAACAGGGTGTGATACGTTGGGAATTCTTATCACGAAATCCTGATGCTATAGATATTCTGACTGACAATCCAGACAAAATAAATTGGATAGGCCTATCAGTGAATCCTAATGCAATTGAGTTATTAAAAGCAACTCCAGACAAAATAAATTGGAATTGTTTATCGGCAAACCCAAAAGCAATCGAACTTCTAACTGCCAATCAGGATAAAATAGATTGGATATGTTTGTCGGGAAATCCCAACGCAATCGAACTTCTAACGATGAATATGAACAAAATAGATTGGTATTGTTTATCAACAAACCCGAATGCAATTGAACTATTAGCTGCAAATATGAATAAGATTAATTGGTATTGGCTATCATCAAATCCTAATGCAATTGAACTATTAGCTACGAATTTGGATAGAATACATTGGACAGAATTATCATTAAACCCAAATGCAATTGAACTATTAACTGCAAATATGGATAAGATAAATTGGGATTATTTATCATCGAATCCCAATGCAATTGAACTTCTAATGGCAAATCCAGATAAGATAAATTGGGAGGCCCTATCAGAAAACCCCAACATTTTCTACTAAAATTGATTCTATTCTTTTTTTTTAAGGAATGCTCCGAGTGTGCGAGCAGTTATGGGAGTGGTTGTGTAAGTATGTATGCGATGATATCATTAGCATTATATCCTCTTACGTTCAAACAGAGTTACTTCATTGGATTGACACCGATAAATTAGATTGGGATAATTTATCATCAAACCCTAATGCAATTGAACTATTAACCACAAATACATCTAAAATCGTTTGGCGTATGCTATCATCAAACCCTAATGCAATTGAACTATTAACCACAAATATGGATAAAATCATCTGGTGGCAATTATCATTAAACCCTAATGCAATTGAACTATTAACCGAAAATATGGATAGGATAAATTGGAATTATTTATCAATGAATCATAATGCAATTGAATTATTAGCTGAAAATATGGATAATATAGATTGGCATATGTTATCAAATAACCCTAATGCAATTGAACTATTAGCTACAAATTTGGATAAGGTGAATTTATGGATGTTATCATCAAACCGAAATGCAATTGAGTTATTAACTGCAAATATGGATAAGATAGATTGGGAGGCTTTATCGTTAAACCCTAACGCAGTTGAACTATTAACTAAAAATTTGGATAAGGTAGATTGGTATTATTTATCAGAAAACCCTAGTGCGATTGAACTATTAGCTGTAAATTTGGATAAGGTGGATTGGTGTATGTTATCATCGAACCCTAATGCAATTGAACTATTAGCTGCAAATTTGGACAAAATAGATTGGATAGAATTATCATCAAATCCAAATGCAATTGAGTTATTAGCTGCAAATATGGACAAAATATATTGGGAGGCTTTATCATCAAACCCCAATGCAATCGAACTATTAGCTGTAAATTTGGATAAGATAAATTGGGTAGAATTATCATCAAACCCAAATATTTTCTACTAAAATTGATTTCTCTTTTTTTTAAAAAAAGGATGCTTCAAAGGTGTGAGCAATTGCGTGAGTACATGTGCGATGATATTATTAGCATTATATCCTCTTACGTTCAAACAGGGCTACTTTATTGGATTGACACCGATAACCAAGATAAATTAGATTGGGATAATTTATCAGAAAACCCAAATGCAGTTGAACTATTAGCTGCAAATACATCTAAAATCGTTTGGCGTATGCTATCATCAAACCCTAATGCAATTGAACTATTAACCACAAATATGGATAAAATCATCTGGTGGCAATTATCATCAAACCCTAATGCAATTGAACTATTAACTGAAAATATGGATAAGATAAATTGGAATTATTTATCAATGAATCATAATGCAATTGAATTATTAGCTGAAAATACGGATAATATAGATTGGCATATGTTATCAAATAACCCTAATGCAATTGAACTATTAGCTACAAATTTGGATAAGGTGAATTTATGGATGTTATCATCAAACCGAAATGCAATCGAGCTATTAACTGCAAATATGGATAAGATAGATTGGGAGGCTTTATCGTTAAACCCTAACGCAGTTGAACTATTAACTAAAAATTTGGATAAGGTAGATTGGTATTATTTATCAGAAAACCCCAGTGTGATTGAGCTGTTGGCTGTAAATTTGGATAAGGTGGATTGGTGTGTGTTGTCGTCGAACCCTAATGCAATTGAATTATTAGCTGCAAATTTGGACAAAATAGATTGGAGTTATCTATCAGTAAATCCAAATGCAATTGAACTATTAACCACTAATCAACATAAAATAGATTGGAATGATTTATCATCAAACCCTAATGCGATTGAGTTATTAGCTGCGAATTTAGATAAGATAAATTGGTATAATTTATCAAGTAACCCTAATGCGATTGAGTTATTAGCTGCGAATTTAGATAAGATAAATTGGAGAGAATTATCATCAAACACCAACATTTTCTACTAAAATTGATTTTCTTTTTTTTTTCAAAGGATGTGCGAGCAATTGTGCGAGTGGCTGTGTAAGTATATGTGCGATGATATTATTAATATTATATCTTTTTATACCCAAACAGGATTACTTTATTGGATTGACACCAATAAATTAGATTGGGCGTCTTTATCGTCAAACCCTAATGTAATTGAACTATTAACTGCGAATTTGGATAGGGTAAATTGGTATAATTTATCATCAAACCCAAATGCAATTGAATTATTAGCTACAAATATGGATAAGATAAGTTGGTATAATTTATCATCAAACCCAAATGCAATTGAATTATTAGCTACAAACTTGGATAAGGTATATTGGTATAATTTATCATTAAACATTAATGCAATTGAGGTACTGACTACTAATCAAGATAAAATAAATTGGTACAGTTTATCAACGAACCCAAATGCAATTAAGGTACTGACCGCCAATCAAGATAAGATAAATTGGGATTGTTTATCATCAAATCCAAATGCAATTGAATTATTAGTTGCAAATATGGATAAAATCGTTTGGTGGCGATTATCATCAAATCCTAATGCAATTGAACTATTAGCTGCAAATTTAGGTAATATAAATTGGGTAGAACTATCATCAAATCCCAATGCAATTGAACTATTAACAGCGAATATCGATAAAATAGATTGGAAGTATTTATCAGCAAACTCTAATGCAATTGAACTATTAACTACAAATATAGATAAAATAGATTGGTGGTATTTATCATCAAACCCTAATGCAATTGAGTTATTAGCCGATAATATGGATAAAATAGATTGGAATCGTTTATCATGGAATCCTAACATTTTCTACTAAAATTGATTTTCTTTTTTTTTCAAAGGTATGCTTCGGATATGCGAACAGGTATGCGAGCAGTTGTTCGAGTACGTGTGCGATGATATTATTAGCATTATATCCCCCTATGTTAGAACAGGGTTACTTTATTGGATTGACACCGATAAATTAGATTGGAATCAACTATCAAGTAACCCAAATGCAATTGAACTTCTAATGGCAAATTTGGATAAAATAGATTGGGAGTCTTTATCATTAAACCCAAATGCAATTGAACTATTAACTGCAAATATGGATAAAATAGATTGGGAGGCTTTATCATTAAACCCAAATGCAATTGAACTATTAGCTGCAAATTTGGATAGGGTATGTTGGGAGCAACTATCAAAAAACCCTAATGCAATTGAACTATTAGCTGCAAATATGGTCAAAATAGATTGGAAGCAACTATCAAAAAATCCTAATACGATTGAATTATTAGTTACAAATTTGGATAAGGTAGATTGGTATTGGTTATCATCAAACCCTAATGCAGTCGAAATATTGGATGTAAATATGGATGAGATATATTGGAATTGTTTGTCATCAAACCCTAATGCAATTGAAATATTAGCTGCAAATTTGGATAAGGTGGATTGGTGGCGGTTATCAGCAAACCCTAATGCAATTGAAATATTAGCTGAAAATATGGATAATATAAATTGGTGGAGTTTATCATCAAACCACAACGCAATTGAACTATTGGCTGCAAATATTGACAAAATAGATTGGTATAATTTATCATCAAACCCTAATGCAGTTGAACTATTAATTGAAAATATGAATAAAATAGATTGGAGAGAATTATCATTAAACCTAAACTCAATTGAATTATTAGCTGCGAATATCGATAAAATAGATTGGGTGAATCTAGCACGGAACCCTAACATTTTCTACTAAAATTGATTTTCTTTTTTTTTTAAAGGGATGTCTCAGTTGTGTAAGCAATTGTGCGAACAGTTGTGTGAGCAATTGTGCGAACAGTTGTGCGAACAGTTGTGTGAGCAATTGTGTGAGCAATTGTGCGAACAGTTGTGCGATGATATTATTAGCATTATATCCTCTTACGTTCAAACGGGGTTATTTTATTGGATTGACGCCGATAACCAAGATAAATTAGATTGGGTAGAATTATCATCAAACCCCAATGCGATTGAACTTTTAATTGCAAATATCGATAAAGTAAATTGGAATTATTTATCAATGAACCCTAACGCAATCGAACCATTAGTTGCAAATATAGACAAAATAGATTGGAATCATTTATCAATTAACCCCAACGCAATTGAGTTATTAACTGCAAATATGGATAGTATAAATTGGTGTATGTTATCAACAAACACAAATGCAATTGAACTATTAGCTGAAAACTTGGATAAGGTAGATTGGTATTGGTTATCATCAAACCCTAATGCAATTGAATTATTAGCTGAAAATATGGATAAGATAGATTGGTATAGTTTATCATCAAACCCCAACGCAATTGAGTTACTGACTGCAAATATGGATAAGATAAATTGGAGGGTTTTATCATCAAACCCTAATGCAACTGAGTTATTGACTGCAAATATGGACAAAATAAATTGGAATTATTTATCAAAAAATCCTAACGCAATTGAACTATTAGCTGCAAATTTGGATAAGATAAATTGGATAGAATTATCATCAAACCCTAATGCAATTAAACTATTAGCTACATATTTGGATAAGATAAATTGGTGGCGGTTATCAAAAAACCCTAATGCAATTAAACTATTAGCTGCAAATACGGATAGGGTATATTGGGATCGGTTATCATTGAACCCTAACATTTTCTACTAAAATTGATTTTCTTTTTTTTTAAGGTATGTGTGAGCAATTATGTGAGTGGCTGTGCGAGTATATGTGTGATGATATTATTAGTATTATATCCCCTTACGTTCAAACAGGGTTACTTTATTGGATTGACACCGATAACCAAGATAAATTAAATTGGATAGAACTATCAAAAAACCCCAATGCAATTGAACTTCTAATGGTAAATCTCGATAAGATAGATTGGGAGGCTTTATCATCAAACCCTAACGCAATTGAACTATTGGTTGAAAATATGGATAAAATAGATTGGGGGGCTTTATCATCAAACCCCAATGCCATTGAACTATTAGCTGCAAATATGGATAGGGTAAATTGGTATAATTTATCAGAAAACCCTAATGCAATTGAATTATTGGTTGCGAATTTGGATAAAGTTGTTTGGTGGCGATTATCATTAAACCCTAATGCAATCGAACTATTGGCTGCAAATATGAACAAAATAGATTGGTGGAGTTTATCAATAAACTCTAACGCAATTGAACTATTAGTTGCAAATATGGATAAGATAAATTGGGTAGAATTATCATCAAACCCTAATGCAATTGAGCTATTAGCTACAAATATGGATAAGATATATTGGTATTGGTTATCATCAAATCCTAATGCAATTGAACTATTAACTGCAAATATGGACAAAATACATTGGATAGAATTATCAACAAACCCTAACGCAATTGAACTATTAGCTGCAAATATGGATAAGGTAAATTGGCATTGGTTATCATCAAACCCCAACATTTTCTACTAAAATTGATTTTCTTTTTTTTTTAAGGATGTTCGAACAGTTATGTGCGTGGCTGTGCGAGTATATGTGTGATGATATTATTAGCATTATATCCTCTTACACCCAAACAGGGTTACTTTATTGGATTGACGACGAAAAATTAAATTGGAGTATGTTATCATCAAACCCTAATGCAATTGATTTATTAGTTGCAAATATAGATAAGCTAAATTGGAGTTGTGTATCAGAAAACCCTAATGCAATTGAACTATTGACTGCAAATATGGACAAAATAGATTGGAAGGTTTTATCAGCAAACCCTAATGCAATTGAATTGTTAGTTGCAAATATGGGTAAGATAGATTGGTGGGTTTTCTCATCAAATCCTAATGCAATTGAAATATTAGCTGCAAATATGGGTAATATAGATTGGTGGGTTTTCTCATCAAATCCTAATGCAATTGAATTGTTAGTTGCAAATATGGGTAAGATAAATTGGGCGTCTTTATCAAAAAACCCTAATGCAATCGAACTATTATTTGCAAATATGGGTAAAATAAATTGGCGTATGTTATCAAAAAATCCTAATGCAATTGAATTATTAGCTGCGAATATAGACAAAATAGATTGGTGGAATTTATCGCAAAATCCAAATGCAATTGAGCTATTAATGATAAATTTGGATAAGGTAGATTGGTGGATGTTATCATTAAACCCTAATGCAATTGAACTATTAACTGCAAATATGGACAAAATACATTGGATAGAATTATCATCAAGTCCTAATGCAATTGAACTATTAGCTGCAAATATGGATAAGGTAAATTGGGATCGGTTATCATTGAACCCTAACATTTTCTACTAAAATTGATTTTCTTTTTTTTAAAGGGATGCTTAACGCGTGCGAGCAATTATGGGAGCAGTTGTGTAAGTGGCTGTGTAAGTATATGTGCGATGATATTATTAGCATTATATCCTCCTATACTCAAACGGGGTTACTTTATTGGGTTGACGATGAAAAATTGGATTGGTATTATTTATCAGAGAATCCTAATGCATTTGAACTTCTAATGGTAAATCTCGATAAAATAGATTGGGGTATATTGTCATCAAACCCTAATGCAATTGAACTATTAGTTATGAATATAGACAAAATAGATTGGAATTGTTTATCGTCAAATCCTAATGCAATTAAACTATTAACTGCAAATATGGGCAAAATAAACTGGAGAGAATTATCAAAAAATCCTAATGCAATTGATTTATTAGTTGCAAATATGGATAAGATATATTGGAATTATTTATCAATGAACCCTAATGCAATTGGACTATTAGCTGTAAATTTGGATAAGGTATATTGGAGCATGTTATCATCAAATCCTAATGCAATTGAACTATTAGTTGCAAATACGGATAAAATAAATTGGAGAGAATTATCATCAAACCCCAATGCAATTGAGTTACTGACTGCAAATTTGGATAAGGCAGATTGGCGGATGTTATCATTAAACCCTAATGCAATTGAACTATTAACTGCAAATATGGACAAAATACATTGGGGTATGTTATCATCAAACTCTAATACAATTGAACTATTAGCTGCAAATATGGACAAAATAGACTGGAAGTATTTATCATCAAATCCCAACATTTTCTACTAAAATTGACTTTTTTTTTTAAAAAGGTCGAGCAAATGTGTGAGCGAATGTGCGAGCAATTGTGTGAGTGGCTGTGTGATGACATTATTAATATTATATCCTCTTACACCCAAATAGGGTTATTTTATTGGATTGACCAAGATAAATTAGATTGGAGAATGCTATCTGCAAACCCCAAGGCAATTGAACTGTTAGTTGCAAATATGGATAAGATAGATTGGGTGGAATTATCAGCGAACCCCAAGGCAATTGAACTGTTAGTTGCAAATATGGATAAGATAGCTTGGGCGAAATTATCAGCGAACCCCAATGCAATTGAGCTGTTGGTTGCAAATATGGATAAGATAGATTGGCTCGTGCTATCATCAAATCCCAATGCAGTTGAACTATTGGCTGCAAATTTGGATAAAGTAGATTGGGTGTCTTTATCAACAAACCCCAATGCATTTGAATTATTAGCTGCAAATGTGGATAAGATAGATTGGGATTATTTATCATCAAACTCAAACGCAATCGAACTATTAGCTGCAAATATGAATAAGATAGATTGGTGGGGTTTATCGATGAACCCCAATGCGATTGAACTGCTGGCTGCAAATATGGATGAGATAAATTGGTATTATTTATCGGAAAACCCTAATGCAGTTGAACTATTGGCTGCAAATATGGATAAGGTAAACTGGGGTATGTTATCAACAAACCCTAATGCAATTGAACTATTAGTTGCAAATATGGACAAAATAGACTGGATAGGATTATCAGAAAATACCAACATTTTCTACTAAAATTGATTTTCTTTTTTTTTCAAAAGGATGTGCGAGCAATTACACGAGTGGCTGTGTGATGATATTATCAACATTATATCCCCCTATATCCAAACAGGATTACTTTGTTGGATTGACACCGATAACCAAGATAAATTAAATTGGGGTTATTTATCAAGTAACCATAATGCGGCTGGATTATTAGTTGCAAATTTGGATAAGGTGGATTGGGGGTATCTATCAAAAAACCCTAATGTAGTTGAACTATTAGTTGCAAATATAGATAAGATAGATTGGAATTATTTATCAATGAACCCTAACGCAATCGAAATTCTAACAGCGAATCTGGATAAAGTAGATTGGAGTTGTTTATCAAAAAATCCTAATGCAATTGAGTTACTGACTGCTAATCAAGATATGATAGATTGGGATTGTTTATCAAGTAACCCTAATGCAATTGAACTATTAGCTGTAAATTTGGATAAGATAAATTGGTATGTGTTATCAAAAAACCCTAACGCAATTGAACTATTGGCTGCAAATTTAGATAGGGTGTATTGGGGCGAATTATCAGGAAATCCTAATGCAATTGAATTATTGGCTGTGAACTTGGATAAGATAAATTGGGTAGAATTGTCATCAAACCCTAATGCAATTGAACTATTAGCTGCAAATATGGATAAGGTAAGTTGGGTAGGATTATCAATGAACCCAAATGCAATTGGGCTGTTGGCTGAAAATATGGATAGGGTATATTGGCCCTATTTATCGGAAAATCCTAATGCAATTGAACTATTAGCTGAAAATATGGACAAAATATATTGGTGGCGGTTATCAGATAATCCCAACATTTTCTACTAAAATTGATTTTATTTTTTTTCAAGTGATGTGCGAGCAATTGTGCGAGTGGCTGTGTGGTGATATTATTAATATTATATCTTGTTATACTCAAACAGGATTACTTTATTGGATTGACACCGATAAATTGGATTGGATAGAACTATCATTGAATCCAGAAGCGATTGATTTATTAACCGTTAATCCAGATAAGATAGATTGGTATAATTTATCAAGTAACCCTAATGCAATTGAACTATTAGTTGCAAATATGGATAAAATAGATTGGATAGAATTATCATCAAACCCTAATGCAATTGAACTATTAGCTACAAATATGGATAAGATAAATTGGTGTGTGTTATCAGCAAACCCTAATATAATTGAACTATTAGTCGAAAATATCGACAAAATAATCTGGGAGCATTTATCAAAAAACCCAAATGCAATTGAACTATTGGCTACAAATATGGATAAGATAGATTGGTGGAGTTTGTCATTAAATCCTAATGCGATTGAACTATTAGTTGCAAATATGAATAAAATAGATTGGTGTAATTTATCGTCAAATCCAAATGCAATTGAACTATTAGCTGTAAATATGGACAAAATAAATTGGATAGAATTATCAAAAAACCCTAATGCAATTGAACTATTAGTTGCAAATATGGATAAGATAAATTGGATAAGATTATCATCAAACCCTAATGCAATTGAACTATTAGTTGCAAATTTGGACAAAATAGATTGGTATGTGTTATCATCAAACCCTAATGCAATTGAACTATTAATTGCAAATATGGATAAGATAGATTGGGATCGATTATCACGGAATCCCAGTATCTTTTATTAAAATTGATTTCTTTTTTTTTCAAAGGATGTGCGAACAATTGTGCGAGTGGTTGTGCGATGATATTATTAGTATTATATCCTCTTACGTTCAAACAGGGTTACTTTATTGGATTGATGATGATAAATTAGATTGGATAGAGCTATCATCAAACCCAAACGCAATTGAACTGTTGGTTGCGAATATAGATAAGATAAATTGGAGAGAAGTATCAAAAAATCCCAATGCGATTGAACTATTAGCTGCAAATTTGGACAAAATAGATTGGATAGAATTATCAGAAAACCCTAATGCAATTGAACTATTAGCTATAAATTTGGATAAGGTAGATTTGTGGATGTTATCATCAAATCCAAATCCAAATGCAATCGAACTATTAACTGCAAATATTGATAGTATAAATTGGTGTATGTTATCAACAAACCCAAATGCAATTGATCTATTAGCCGCAAACTTGGACAAAATAGATTGGTGTGTGTTATCATCAAATCCTAACGCAATTGAATTATTAGTTGCAAATATGGATAATGTAGATTGGGAGTATTTATCAAAAAACCCTAATGCAATTGAACTATTAGCTGCAAATTTGGACAAAATAGATTGGATAGAATTATCATCAAATCCAAACGCAGTTGAGTTATTAGCTGCAAATATGGATAAGGTAAATTGGGGTATGCTATCATCAAACCCCAATGCAATTGAACTATTAGCTGCAAATATGGATAAAATATGTTGGAGTTATTTATCAAAAAATCCTAACATTTTCTACTAAAATTGATTTCTCTTTTTTTAAAAAAAAGGATGCTTCAAAGATGCGAGCAATTATGCGAGTGGCTGTGCGATGATATTATTAGTATTATATCCTCTTATACTCAAACAGGGTTATTTTATTGGATTGATGTTAAAAAATTAGATTGGGGTTATTTATCAAGTAATCATAATGCGACTGGATTGTTAGCTGTAAATTTGGATAAGGTAGATTGGGGGTATTTATCAAAAAACCCTAATGCAATTGAAATATTAGCTGCAAATATGGATAAGATAAATTGGGCTTATTTATCAAAAAACCCTAATGCAATTGAACTATTAGTTGCAAATTTGGACAAAATAGATTGGGAGATTTTATCAAAGAACCCTAATGCAATTGAGTTACTGACTGCTAATCAAGATATGATAGATTGGGATTATCTATCAAGTAATCCTAATGCAATTGAGTTACTAACTACTAATCAAGATATGATAGATTGGGATTGTTTATCAGGCAACCCCAATGCAGTTGAACTATTAGCTGCAAATTTGGATAAGGTATATTGGTGGGCTTTATCATCAAACCCTAATGCAATTGATTTATTAGTTGCGAATATGGACAAAATAAATTGGGTAGGATTATCATCAAACCCTAATGCAATTGAACTGTTAGCTGCAAATATGAACAAAATAGATTGGAATATTTTATCATCAAATCCTAATGCAATTGAACTATTAGCTAAAAATATGGATATAATAGATTGGAGGTGTTTATCAGCAAACCCTAATGTAATTGAACTGTTAGCTGCAAATATGGATAAAATCGTTTGGTGGGCTTTATCAAAAAACCCCAATGCAATTGAACTATTAGCTGCAAATATGGACAAAATAGATTGGTATTATTTATCATCAAACCCCAATGCAATTGAACTATTAGCTACAAATATAGATAAAATCGTTTGGTGGCGGTTATCAGATAATCCCAACATTTTCTACTAAAATTGATTTTCTTTTTTTTTATAAATGATGTTTCGATTACATGAGTATGTGTGTGATGATATTATTGGCATTATATCCTCTTATACTCAAACGGAACTACTTTATTGGATTGACATCGATAACCAAGATAAATTAGATTGGAAAGAATTATCATTAAACTTAAATGCAATTGAACTATTAGCTGCAAACTTGGGTAAGATAAATTGGGATTGTTTATCAATGAACCCAAATGCAATTGAACTATTGGCTGCAAATATGGATAAGATAAATTGGAGGGTTTTATCATCAAACCCTAATACAATCGACCTTCTAACTGCAAATATGGATAAGATAGATTGGGAGTATTTATCAATGAACCCAAACACAATTAAACTATTAGCTGCAAATATAAGTAATATATATTGGTATTGTTTATCATTAAACCCTAATGCAATTGAATTATTAGCTGAAAATATGGATAAGATAGATTGGTATAGTTTATCATCAAACCCTAATGCAATTGAGTTACTGACTGCAAATATGGATAAGATAAATTGGAGGGTTTTATCATCAAACCCTAATGCAACTGAGTTATTGACTGCAAATATGGACAAAATAAATTGGATGAGATTATCAAAAAACCCTAATGCAATTGAACTATTAACTGCAAATATGGATAAGATAGATTGGGAGTATTTATCAAAAAACCCTAATGCAATTGAAATATTAGCTGCAAATTTGGATAAGATAAATTGGATAGAATTATCATCAAACCCTAATGCAATTAAACTATTAGCTACAAATTTGGATAAGATAAATTGGTGGCGGTTATCATCAAACCCTAATGCAATTGAACTATTAGTTGCAAATACGGATAGGGTATATTGGGATCGGTTATCATCAAACCCTAGTATTTTCTATTAAACTTGATTTTCTTTTTTTTTCAAAGGATGTGTGAGCAATTGTGCGAACGGCTGTGTGAATGGCTGTGCGATGATATTATTAGCATTATATCCTCTTATACCCAAACAGGATTACTTTATTGGATTGACACCGATAAAATAGATTGGTATTATTTATCATTAAACCCTAATGCAACTGAACTATTAGTTAAAAATATGGACAAAATAGAATGGAAGTATCTATCAAGAAACCCTAATGTAATTGAAATTCTAACGGCGAATCTCGATAAGGTAGATTGGTGGATGCTATCATCAAACCCTAATGCAATTGAACTATTAGCCGCAAATTTGGATATGGTGCGTTGGTGTATGTTATCATCAAATCCAAACGCAGTTAATTTATTAGCTACAAATATGGACGAAATAGATTGGAGGGGTTTATCAGAAAACCCAAACGCAATTGAGCTATTAGCTGCGAATTTGGATAAGATAAATTGGGATTATTTATCATCAAACCCTAATGCTATTGAGTTGCTAACTGCTAATCAAGATAAGGTATATTGGGATTCTTTATCAGAAAATCCAAATGCAATTGAACTATTAGCTGCAAATTTGGATATGGTGAATTGGGATTATCTATCAGAAAACCCCAATGCAATTGAACTATTAGCTACAAATTTGGACAAAATATGTTGGAGGTATTTATCGTCAAACCCAAATGCAATTGAACTACTAACCGCAAATATGGATAAAATAGATTGGTATTATTTATCATCAAACCCCAATGCAATTGAACTATTGGCTGCAAATTTGGATAAGATAAATTGGAATCAACTATCAAATAACCCCAATGTAATCGAACTACTAGCTAATAATATGGACAAAATACATTGGGGGTATATGTCATCAAACCCCAACATTTTCTACTAAAATTGATTTTCTTTTTTTTTTAAGGATGCTTCAGTTGCATGAGCAATTGTGTAAGTATGTATGCGATGATATTATTAGCATTATATCCTCCTACGTTCAGACAGGATTACTTTATTGGATTGATGCTAAAAAATTAAATTGGGCGTCTTTATCAGAAAACCCTAATGCAATTGAACTATTAGTTGCAAATATGGACAAAATAGATTGGAGCATGTTATCAGCAAATCCTAGTGCAATTGAGTTATTGACTGCAAATATGGACAAAATAGATTGGATCATGCTATCATCAAACCCTCGAGCAATTGAAATATTAGCTGTAAATTTGGATAAGGTGAATTGGATAGAACTATCATTAAACCCAAACGCAATTGAAATATTGGTTGCGAATATGGATAAGGTAGGCTGGCACTTCTTATTAAACCCCAATGCGATTGAACTATTAGCTGCAAATATGGATATGGTAGATTGGAGGATCTTATCAGCAAACCCTAACGCAATTGAACTATTAACTGCAAATATTGACAAAATAGATTGGGATTGTTTATCAACAAACCCTAATGCAATGGAATTGTTGGTTGCGAATCTGGATAGGGTGGACTGGGTGTCTTTATCGTCAAACCCTAACTCGATTAAACTACTGGCTGCAAATTTGGACAAAATAGATTGGAAGATTTTATCATCAAATCCCAATGCAGTTGAACTATTAGCTGCAAGTATGGATAAGATAGATTGGGATCGGTTATCATCAAACACTAGCATTTTCTACTAAAATTGATTTTCTTTTTTTTAAAGGTGCGAGCAACTATGCGAGTACGGGTGATTATGCGAGTATATATGCGATGATATTATTAGCATTATATCCTCTTATGCTCGAACAGGATTACTTTATTGGATTGACACCGACAACCAAGATAACTTAGACTGGGATGAATTGTCAGAAAACCCTAATGCAATTGAACTATTAGTTGCAAATATGGACAAAATAGATTGGAGGCATGTTATCAGCAAATCCTAATATAATCGAACTATTAACTGCAAATTTAGATAAGATAGATTGGTATATGTTATCAGAAAATCCTAATGCAATTGAGTTACTGACTGCTAATCAAGATAAGATAGATTGGTGGCGATTATCATCAAACCCTAATGCAATTGAACTACTAGTTGCAAATATAGATAAGATAAAGTGGAGTTGTTTATCAATGAACCCTAACGCGACTGAACTATTGGCTGTAAATTTGGACAAAGTAAGCCGGTGTTGGTTATCAACAAACCCTAATGTAATTAAACTATTAGCTGCAAATATGGACAAAATAGATTGGCGTTATTTATCAAGAAACCCTAATACAATTGAAATATTATCTGAAAATATGGACAAAATAGATTGGAATTGGTTATCATCAAACACCAGCATTTTCTACTAAAATTGATTTTCTTTTTTTTTAAAGGTGTGAGTAAATGTGCGAGCAGTTGCATGAGTATATATGCGATGATATTATTAGCATTATATCCTCTTATACCCAGATAGGGTTACTTTATTGGATTGACATCGATAAATTAGATTGGATAGAATTATCGAAAAACCCTAATGCAATTGAACTATTAGCTGTAAATTTGGATAAGGTAGATTGGGGGTATTTATCATCAAACCCTAATGCAATTGAACTATTAGCTACAAATTTGGACAAGGTATATTGGTATTGTTTATCAATGAACCCTAACGCAATCGAAATTCTAACCGCGAATCTGGATAAGGTAGGTTGGAGTTGTTTATCAAAAAACCCTAATGCAATTGAGTTACTGACTGTTAATCAAGATATGATATATTGGGATTGTTTATCATCAAACCCAAATGCAATTAAACTATTAGTTATGGATAAGATTAATTGGTGGGCTTTATCATCAAATCCCAACGCAATTGAATTATTAACTGCAAATATGGACAAAATAGATTGGGGGGTTTTATCATCAAACCCTAATGCAATTGAACTATTGGCTGTAAATATGGGTAAAATAGATTGGATAGAATTATCAAAAAACCCTAATGCAGTTGAACTATTAGCTACAAATATGGATAAGATAAATTGGATAGAATTATCATCAAACTCTAATGCAATTGAACTATTATCTACAAATCAAGATAGGATATATTGGAATTATTTATCATTAAACCCCAATGCAATTGAACTATTAGCTACAAATATGGATAAGATATATTGGAATTGGTTATCATCGAATCCTAATATTTTCTACTAAAATTGATTTTCTTTTTTTTTTAAAGGATGCTTAACGCGTGCGGGCAAGCGTTCGAGCAATTGCGCGAATGGCTGTATGATGATATTATTAGCATTATATCTTTTTATACCCGAACAGGATTACTTTATTGGATTGACTCTGATAAATTAAATTGGAAGACCTTATCATCAGACCCTAATGCAATTGAAGTATTAACAGCAAATATGGATAAATCGTTTGGAAGTTTTTATCAGAAAACCCTAATGCAATTGAACTATTAACGGTAAATACATTGGTATCGGTTATCATCAAAATCCTATCATTTTATACTAAAATTGATTTTATTTTTTTTCAAATGATGTGCGAACAATTGTGTGAATGGTTGTGTAGTGATATTATTAGCATTATATCATCCTACGTCCAAACAGGGTTACTTTATTGGATTTATGATGAAAAATTAGATTGGAAGACCTTATCAGAGAATCCTAATGCAATTGAAATTCTAATGGTAAATCTCGATAAAGTAGATTGGTGGATATTATCAAGTAATCCAAACGCAATTGAACTATTAACTGCAAATATGGATAAGATAGGTTGGGATTATTTATCATCAAATCCTAATGCAATTGAACTATTAGCTGTGAATTTGGATAAGGTAGATTGGTATATGTTATCAGGTAACCCTAATGCAATTGAACTATTAACTGCAAATATGGATAAAATAGATTGGAAGGTTTTATCATCAAACCCTAATGCAGTTGAACTATTAGCTGCAAATTTAGATAAGATAGATTGGCAGAGTTTATCATTAAACCCTAATGCAGTTGAACTATTAGCTGAAAATATGGATAAGATAGATTGGTGGAGATTATCAGAAAACCCTAATGCAATTGAACTATTGACTGCAAATATGGACAAAATATATTGGTGGAATTTATCATCAAACCCTAACGCAATTAAGCTATTAACCGCAAATATGGATAAAATAGATTGGTGGGTTTTATCATCAAATCCTAGTGCAATTGAACTATTAGTTGCAAATCCGGATAATATATATTGGTGGAAATTATCATCAAATCCGAATGCAATTGCGTTACTGACTACAAATCAAGATAAGATAGATTGGTGGAATTTATCAAAAAAACCCAATGCAATTGAACTATTAGCTAAAAATCTAGATAAGATAAATTGGGATCGGTTATCAGAAAACCCTAACATTTTCTACTAAAATTGATTTTCTTTTTTTTTAAAAAAAAAAGGATGCTTCGGTTATGTAAGTGGTTGTGCGAGTACATGTGCGATGATATTATTAGCATTATATTCTCTTACACCCAAACAGGGTTACTTTATTGGATTGACCCTGATAAATTAGATTGGTGGTATTTATCATTAAACCCTAAGGCAATTGAACTATTAGCTACAAATATAGATAAAATAAATTGGTGGAATTTATCAGAAAACCCAAATGCGATTAAACTATTAGTTGAAAATATGGATAAGATAGATTGGGTAAATTTATCGGAAAACCATAATGCAATTGAACTATTAGCTGCAAATCTCGATAAAGTAAATTGGTGTCTTTTATCAAAAAACCCCAATGCAATTGAGCTATTAGCTACAAACATGGACAAGATAGATTGGTGGAATTTATCAAAGAACCCTAATGCAATTGGACTATTAGCTACAAATTTGGATAGGATAAATTGGAGGTATTTATCAGATAATCCTAATGCAATTGAAATATTAACTGCAAATATGGATAAGATAAATTGGGATTATTTATCATCAAATCCCAATGCAATTGAAATATTAGCTGCAAATATGGATAAGATAAATTGGGCGTCTTTATCAAGTAACCCTAATGCAATTGAAATATTATCCGCAAATTTGGATAAGATAAATTGGGTGTCTTTATCAGATAACCCAAATGCGATTGAACTATTAGCTACAAATATTGATAAGATATATTGGAAGTATTTATCAAATAACCCAAATGCGATTGAACTATTAGCTACAAATATTGATAAGATAGACTGGTGGACGCTATCATCAAACCCAAACGCAATTGAACTATTAGCTACGAATATGGATAAGGTGGATCGGTGGGGTCGCATGTCGCAGAATCCCAACATTTTCTATTAAAATTGACTTCTTTTTTTTTTTCAAAGGATGCCTCGGGTGTGCGAGCAACTGCGTGAGCATATATGTAGTGATATTATTGGCATTATATCCTCTTACGTTCAAACAGGGCTACTTTATTGGATTGACCCTGATAAATTAAATTGGATAGAATTATCATTAAACCCTAATGCGATTGAATTATTAGCTACAAATTTGGATAAAATCGTTTGGTGGCAATTATCAAGTAACCCAAATGCAATTGAACTATTAGCTGCAAATATGGATAATATAAATTGGTATATGATATCATCAAATCCGAATGCAATTGAGCTATTTGTTAGGAATATGGATAAGATAAGTTGGGGTTATGTATCAGAAAACCCAAACGCAATGAAATTATTAACTAATAATCAAGATAGGATAGATTGGCATATGTTATCATCAAACCCTAATGCGATTGAACTATTAGCCGCAAATTTGGATAAAATAGATTGGTGTCAATTATCCTCAAACCCTAATGCAATTAAACTATTAGCTGCAAATATAGACAAAATAGATTGGGAGGCTCTATCGGAGAATCCTAACACAATCGAAATATTAGCTGCAAATATGGATAAGATAAATTGGCATCTCTTATCAGAAAACCCTAATGCAATTGAACTATTAACTGCAAATATAGACAAAATAAATTGGATAAAATTATCATCAAACCCTAATGCAATTGAAATATTAGCTACAAATTTGGATAAGATAAATTGGCGTATGTTATCGATGAACCCCAACGCAATTGAAATATTAGCTGCAAGTATGGATAAGATAGATTGGGAGGTTTTATCATTAAACCCTAACGCAGTTGAACTATTAGCTAAAAATATGGACAAAATATATTGGTATTATTTATCATCAAACCCTAATGCAATTGAACTATTAGCTACAAATTTGAACAAAATAGATTGGAGTCTATTATCATCAAACCCCAACATCTTCTATTAAAATTGACTTCTTTTTTTGTAAAAGGATGTGCGAACAACTGCGCGGGTATATATGCAAACAGCTGTGCAGGTATATGTGTAGTGATATTATTAGCATTATATCCTCTTACGTTCAAACAGGGTTACTTTATTGGATTGACGACGAAAAATTAAATTGGATAGACTTATCATTAAACCCTAATGCAATTGAACTATTAGTTGCAAATATGGATAAGATAAGCTGGGATCATTTATCAATAAACCCTAATGCAATTGAAATATTAGTTGCAAATATGGATAAAATAGATTGGAGTATGTTATCAAGAAATCATAATGCAGTCGAGTTGCTGGCTGAAAATGTGGATAAGATAAGTTGGATAGGATTATCAATGAACCCTAATGCAATTAAGTTATTAGCTGCAAATATGGATAAGATAAATTGGTATTATTTATCATCAAACCCCAATGCAATTGAGCTATTGGCTGCGAATATGGACAAAATAGAGTTGGTGTTTTTATCGGGTAACCCAAACGCGATTGAAATATTAGCCGTAAATTTAGATAAGGTTGATTGGTGTATGTTATCAAGAAATCCCAATGCAATTGAACTATTAGCTACAAATATGGATAAAATAATTTGGGAGTGTTTATCAAGAAATCCCAACGCAATTAAACTATTAGCTGCAAATATGGATAAAATAGAGTGGAGTATGTTATCATCAAACCCTAACGCAATTGAGTTACTGACTGTAAATATGGATAAGATATATTGGTGTATGTTATCACAAAACCCAAATGCAATTGAAATATTAGCTGCGAATTTGGGTAAGGTAGATTGGGTTAAAATGTCACGGAACCTTGACATTTTCTATTAAAATTTTGATTTTCTTTTTTTTTTCAAAGAAATGCCCCAATTATGTGAGCGATTGTACGAGCAACTACACGAGCATATATGCCATGATGTTATTAGCATTATACCCTTTTATACCCAGATATCGTTACGTTCTTGGGTCGACCCTGATAAATTGGATTGGACAGAATTATCAAGCAACCCCAAGGCAATCGAACTATTAGCTGCAAACTTTGATAAAATCATTTGGTATATGTTATCAGCAAATCCTAACGCAATTGAATTATTAGCTGCGAATCTAGATAAGGTAGATTGGCGTATGCTATCGTCAAACCCTCGCGCCATTGAATTATTAGCTGCGAATCTGGATAAGGTAGATTGGCGTATTCTATCGTCAAACCCTGCTGCTATTGAACTATTAGCTGCGAATTTGGATAAAGTAGATTGGGTGTTTTTATCAACAAACCCTCGTGCAATTGAACTGTTGGCTGCAAATTTGGATAAGGTGGATTGGTATAATTTATCAGCAAACCCTCGCGCAATTGAACTGTTAGCTGCAAATTTGGATAAGGTAGATTGGTGGCAATTATCATCAAACCCTCGTGCAATTGAACTGTTAGCTGCAAATTTGGGTAAGGTAAATTGGTGGCGATTATCAGCAAACCCTCATGCAATTGAAATATTAGCTGCAAATTTGGGTAGGGTATATTGGGAGCCTTTATCATCAAACCCTAATGCAATTGAATTATTAGTTGCAAATATGGATAAGGTAGATTGGAAGGTTGTATCAGCAAACCCCAGTGCGATGGAACTATTGGTTGCGAATTTGGATAGAGTAGATTGGGGGGTTGTATCAGCAAACCCCAATGCGACGAAACTATTGGCTGCGAATTTGGATAAGGTAGATTGGCGTATGGTATCAAGGAACCCCAACATCTTCTATTAAAATTTTGATTTTCTTTTTTTCAAAAGAAGAGATGTTCCAATTGCGCAATTACGTAGATCGTGATGTTGGTAGCATTATATTATCATATACCCGAATGGGGTTGCGTGGTTGGGTCGACCCTGAAAAATTAGATTGGGGATTATTATCAGCAAACATTAGTGCATCCAGGCTGTTGGCTACAAATTTGGATAAAATCTCTTGGTGGCGAGTATCATCAAACACTGGTGCGGCTAAACTATTAGCTGAAAATTTGGATAAGATAAATTGGAGCATGGCATCATCAAACCCCGGTGCAGCTGAACTATTGACTGCTCATCAAGATCAGATAAATTGGCGTATGGCATCAGCAAACCCTCGTGTAATTAGGCTATTAGCTGCAAATTTGGATAAGCTGGATTGGAAGCAACTATCAGCGAATCCAAAAGCGATTAAACTATTAGCTGCGAATTTGAGTAGGGTATGTTGGGATTATTTATCATCGAATCCAGAAGCGATTAAACTATTAGCTGCAAATTTGGGTAGGGTAAATTGGACGGTTTTATCAGAGAATCCAAAAGCGATTGGTTTATTAGCTGCGAATTTGGATATGGTAGATTGGAAGGTTGCATCAGCGAATCCAGAAGCGATTAAACTATTAGCTGCGAATTTGGATATGGTAGATTGGAAGGTTTTATCATCGAATCCAAAAGCGATTGATTTATTAGCTGCGAATTTGGATAAGGTATGTTGGTATAATTTATCAGCAAACACTGGTGCGATTAAACTACTGATTGCGAATTTGAATAAGGTAGATTGGCGTATGGTATCAGCGAATCCAGAAGCGATTGATTTATTAGCTGCGAATTTGGATAAGGTAGATTGGGGTTATTTATCATCAAACCCTGGCATTTTCTACTAAAATTGATTTTCTTTTTTTTTTAAGGGTGCGAGTAAATGTGCGAGCAACTATGCGAGCAATTGTGTGAGCAACTATGCGAGTGGCTGTGTGATGATATTATTAGCATTATATCCTCTTACACTCAAAAGGGGTTACTTTATTGGATTGACGCCGATAACCAAGATAAATTAGATTGGGAAGAATTATCGGAAAACCCTAATGCAATTGAACTATTGGTTGCAAATATGGATAGGATAAATTGGGTATATTTATCAAAAAACCCTAATGCAATTGAAATATTAGCTGCAAATTTGGATAAGATAGATTGGTGTATGTTATCATCAAACCCTAATGCAATCGAACTATTGGCTACAAATATGGATAAAATCGTTTGGTGGCGATTATCATCAAACCCGAATGCGATTGAACTATTAGCTGCAAATTTGGATAAGGTAGATTGGTGGCGATTATCATCAAACCCTAACGCATTTAAATTATTAGTTGAAAATTTGGATAAAATAGATTGGGGGGGTTTATCAATGAACCCTAATGCAATTGAACTATTGGTTGCAAATTTTGACAACATAGATTGGGTAGAATTATCAGGAAATCCTAATGCAATTGAATTATTGGCTGCGAACTTGGATAAGATAAATTGGGTAGAATTGTCATCAAACCCTAATGCAATTGAACTATTAGCTGCAAATATGGATAAGGTAAGTTGGGTAGGATTATCAAAAAACACTAATGCAATTGGGCTGTTGGCTGTGAATATGGATAGGGTATATTGGCCCTATTTATCATCAAATCCTAATGCAATTGAACTATTGGCTGCAAATATGGATAAAATAAAGTGGGGTTATTTATTACATAACCCTAATGCAATTGAACTATTAGCTGCAAATTTGGATAAGGTAGATTGGGGTTATTTATCATCAAATCCCAACATTTTCTACTAAAATTGATTTTCTTTTTTTTTCAAAGGGATGTTTCGGTTGTGCGAACAGGTGTGTGAGCAATTGTGTACGAAATTGTGCGAGCAATTATGCGAGTACGTGTGTGATGATATTATTAGTATTATAGCCTCCTATACTCGAGCAGGGTTACTTTATTGGATTGACGATAAAAAATTAGACTGGGAGTCTTTATTACAAAATCCTAATGGGATTGGACTTCTAATGACAAATATCGATAAGATAGATCAGATGGAATTATCAATGAACCACAATGAAATTGAAATATTAGCTGCAAATTTGAATAGGGTGGATCGGCACAAGCCATCACCGAACCCTAATACAATTAAACTATTAGCTACGGATTTGGATTATATAAACTGGGGGCATTTATCATTAAATCCAAACACAATTGAACTATTAACTGCGAATATGGATAAGATAGATTGGGTGGAGTTATCGGTGAACCCCAACGCAATTGAACTATTAGCTGCAAACTTGGATAAGGTAGATTGGTGTATGTTATCAAAAAATCCAAATGCAATTGAACTATTAGCTGCGAATTTGGATAAGGTATATTGGTGGAGTTTATCATCAAACCCTAATGTAATTGAACTATTAGCTGCAAATTTAGATAAGGTAGTGTGGGAGGCTTTATCATCAAATCCTAACGCAATTGAACTATTAGCTACAAATTTAGATAAGGTAGAGTGGGAGGCTTTATCATCAAATCCTAATGCAATTGAAATATTAGCTGTAAATATGGACAAAATAGATTGGGGTTATTTATCATCAAATCCTAACATTTTCTACTAAAATTGATTTTCTTTTTTTTAAAGGTGTGGGTAAATGTGCGAGCAATTACATGAGCAGTTGTGTGAGTGGCTGTGCGATGATATTATTAGCATTATATACTATTATACTCAAACAGGGTTACTTTCTTGGGTTGACCCTGATAAATTAGATTGGGTGTCTTTATCAGAGAATCCCCATTCAGTTAAATTATTAGCTGCAAATATGGATAAAATAGATTGGCGTATATTATCATCAAACCCTAATGCAATTGAACTATTAGTTGCAAATATGGATAAGATAGATTGGAATTATTTATCATCAAACCCTAATGCAATTGAACTATTAGCTGCTAATTTGAATAAGGTGGATTGGTATATGTTATCATCAAACCCCAATGCTATTGAGTTGCTAGCTGCTAATCAAGATAAGGTAGATTGGTGTATGTTGTCATCAAACCCTAATGCAATTGAACTATTAGCTGCAAATATGGATAAGATATATTGGAAGTTTTTATCATCAAACCATAACGCAATTGAACTATTGGCTGCAAATATTGACAAAATAGATTGGTATAATTTATCATCAAACCCTAATGCAGTTGAACTATTAATTGAAAATATGGATAGGATAGATTGGATAGAATTATCATCAAACCGCAACGCAATTGAGTTACTGGCTACTAATCAAGACAAGATAAATTGGTACAATCTATCATCAAACCCTAATGCGATTGAACTGTTAGCTGAAAATTTGAACAGAATAGATTGGAAGATTTTATCACCAAAATCAAATGCAATTGAACTTATAATGTCGAATCTAGATGAAATAAATTGGTGGGTTTTATCGTCAAACCCAAATGCAATTGAACTATTAGCTGTAAATTTGGATAAGGTATATTGGAATTATTTATCATTAAACCCCAATGCAATTGAACTATTAATTGAAAATATGGATAGGATAAATTGGTGGAATTTATCACGGAATCCTAACATTTTCTATTAAAATTGATTTTCTTTTTTTTAAAAGGTGCAAGTAAATGTGCGAGCAGTTATGTGAGTGGTTGTGCGATGATATTATTAGCATTATATCCTCTTACACCCAAACAGGATTACTTTATTGGATTGACGATGATAAATTAGATAAATTAGATTGGTGTATATTATCATCAAACCTTAATGCAATTGAACTATTAGCTACAAATTTGGATAAAATCATTTGGTGGCAATTATCATCAAACCCTAACGCAATTGAGATATTAACTGCAAATAGTGACAAAATAGATTGGTACATGTTATCATCGAACCCCAATGCAATTGAACTTCTAATGGCAAATATGGATAAGATTAGTTGGGATTATTTATCATCAAATCCTAACGCAATTGAACTACTGGCTGTAAATATGGATAAGATAAATTGGTATATGTTATCAGAAAACCCCAATGCAATTGAACTATTAGCTACAAATTTGGACAAAATAGATTGGGATTCTTTATCAAAAAACCCCAATGCAATTGAACTATTAGCTGCAAATTTGGACAAAATAGATTGGATAGAATTATCAGAAAACCCTAATGCAATTAAACTATTAGCTATAAATTTGGATAAGGTAGATTGGTGTATGTTATCATCAAACCCTAATGCAATTGAACTATTAACTGCAAATATGAACAAAATATATTGGGATTCTTTATCATTAAATCCTAATGCAATTGAACTATTAGCCGCAAATATGGATAAGATAAATTGGTGGAATTTATCATCAAACCCTAATGCAATTGAACTATTAGCTGTAGGTTTGGATAAGGTAAGTTGGATAGGATTATCATTAAACCCTAATGCAATTGAACTATTAACTGCAAATATGGATAAGATTAGTTGGCATATGTTATCAAGTAACCCTAATGCAACTGAACTATTAGCTGCAAATTTGGATAAAATAGATTGGAATAATTTATCAGAAAACCCCAACATTTTCTACTAAAATTGATTTTCTTTTTTTTTAAGGATGTGCAAACAGTTGTGTGAGTACGTGTGCGATGATATTATTAGCATTATATCCAATTACGCTCAAACAGGGTTACTCTATTGGATTGACACCGATAACCAAGATAAATTAGATTGGGAAGAATTATCATCGAATCCAGAAGCGATTAAACTATTAATTGCAAATATGGACAAAATAGATTGGTATTATTTATCGTCAAATCCAGAAGCGATTGAACTATTAGCTGCAAATATGGACAAAATAAATTGGATAGAATTATCGTCAAATCCAAATGCAATTGAACTATTAGCTGCAAATATGGATAAGATAGATTGGAATTGGTTATCAGCAAATCATAATGCAATTGAACTATTAGTTGCAAATATGGATAAAATAGATTGGTATATGTTGTCAAAAAACCCTAATGCAATTGAACTATTAGCTGCAAATTTGGATAGGGTAAATTGGTGGAATTTATCGCAAAATCCAAATGCAATTGAACTATTAGCTGAAAATATAGATAAAATAGATTGGGATTATTTATCAATGAACCCTAATGCAATTGAACTATTAGCTGCAAATTTGGATAAGGTACGTTGGTATATGTTATCAAAAAACCCTAATGCAATTAAACTATTGGCTGCAAATATGGATAAGATAAATTGGTGGAATTTATCATCAATCCCTAATGCAATTGAATTATTAGCTAATAATATGGACAAAATACATTGGAAGGTTTTATCAAATAACCCTAATGCAGTTGAACTATTAGCTAATAATCAGAGAAAAATAGATTGGAAGTATTTGTCAAAGAATCCTAACATTTTCTATTAAAATTTGATTCCGTTTTTTTAAAAAATGAAAATAGCGATTGTCGGTAGGATGTGTAGTGGGAAGACATCATTATCAAATTATATAAAGACATTGTATCCAACAATACATCAAATATCATTTGCTACAAAATTAAAAGAAATTGCTGTGCAGTTGTTCGATATGAAGGAAAAGGATAGGTGTCTTTTACAACAAATAGGTGCGAAAATGCGTGAAATAGATGAAAATGTATTTATTACATCGACTCTACGTGAATGTAATAAATATAAAAATATTATAATCGACGATGTGCGATTTGAAAACGAAGTAGCTGTTTTATATTCACAGGGGTGGGTATTAATAAAATTGAACATATCAGATAGTCTACAAGAAACGCGTATTCGTGATACATACGGGTCTGGATGGGAACAACATATATCTAGACGAAACGACGAATCAGAGGTATCGATAAAAAAAATAAGCAATTACCATTTAACAGTTGATGTTGATACCGATGATGTTTTTGTAAAGGTTGGAGATTATTTACTCCAAATGTTCTAAGAACGAGTGGTACAAACTCGCTACTATTTTTTTACACCCTTAAATATTTAAAGTGTATAATCTTTGTGGTGCGTATAAAAATTGATTTTGATCATATATAAAACCGTTGGCAGTTGCATATGTGGCAGACATAATATACACTATAATAGTTTTATTCAAGAATTCAGAAGAAAGTAGGAAAAATAAAGAAGTAGCTAAATATAGGGAACAATATTGGAAAATGCGTAATCTTTATAATACTCATGGTGGTGAATATGGTAAATGCAAAGAAATAGATGCATTAATGAAACATGTAGAAAATATATATGCAAATTCTGTAAATAATATGAATTATATCCCACCCTCGCTAGGGGCAAACGCATTTCCTATTCAATATAGAGATGAAATAATGCAAACACAACAAATGCAATGTACTTTCAGGTCTAGTAGTTTATTATCTTCAAGTGTATCTCTACCACCACCAAATAGTTTTACAATAGATGAACATGGTTATCCTTCAACGGTTCATGTTCCGAAATTACAACCTATTAAACAATATTATGATATAACCAACCGATATAAATTACCAGATTTACTTACAGGCGACAGTTCTTGTTTAGGTAAATTAGGAGAATCAACTCTAGGACGTTGGTAATCTGCCTCGTGGTAGTTATTAATATTTTTTCAATAAGATGTAGAGTGTGTAAAAAGCACTTGAAAATGTATGTAAGAAGAGGCCTGTAACCTCTCACTTTATACGACACTTAGCTCTTTAGTGGATAAAATCGAGCAGGTGGTATTGTGTTGGTGTGTTGTGCTAGCAACGTATTAATATCGACCCCTTTCTTTTTTTCAAAGCCTTTGGATCAAAAATAATTTTGAATTTTTGATACTGTGGTATCGAGCTTTGATCAGTACTATGTCGTCTTCGGAGGATAACAAGAAAGTTGAAGCTTTAAATGAGGATGTCGCTCGAGATTTTAATCCCGAGCACCTTCCATACCACCACCCTCGATTCAATATCGACGACCGATATGATCCGAAGGTCATACGGACGGTTTCGGTGTTGATTGCTATGGTGTTGGTGGTAGGGAAGGTGCTTGTGTTGGTTAGTGTTGTCTCTTCGGTTTACTTTCGTTGGCCAGTAGTTGATCCGTTTGTTTATGAAACTGTTGGTCTATGGCTGTTAACCGGTATGGTGATGTATGTTGGTGATATTTACCCATATATTGCTGGTGCTGGTTATGTGTGTGCATTTGTGCATAAAATTACTGATTGGGTGATTGTGTGTATGCCTTTCATAGACAATATAGATCTGATCGGTATTGTTGGATTGTGTGTGGGTCTTTGTTTGATCGCAATGATCATCTATTCAGACCCGCGTGTAAGAGAATGGCTTGGTTATTATTGAGGGAAAGGCCTAACGCCTTGACCTCAGTCTGCTCGGAGGAAGAAGCCTAGCAGCTTTGACCAACGTGTTTCCCTAGTACGTAAATTGCATATAAGGAGAGGACTTCCCGGTCTTCGACTAATGCGACACAGAACAAACGCGGTGTATAAAGCGTAGAGTGTGTAAAAAGCACTTGAAAATGTATGTAAGAAGAGGCCTGTAACCTCTCACTTTATACGACACTTAGCTCTTTAGTGGATAAAATCGAGCAGGTGGTATTGTGTTGGTGTGTTGTGCTAGCAACGTATTAATATCGACCCCTTTCTTTTTTTCAAAACCTTTGGATCAAAAATAATTTTGAATTTTAATATTGCAATACTAGGCTTTGATCAGTACTATGTCGTCTTCGGAGGATAACAAGAAAGTTGAAGCTTTAAATGAGGATGTCGCTCGAGATTTTAATCCCGAGCACCTTCCCTACCACCACCCCCGATTCAATTTCGACGACCGATATGATCCGAAGGTCATATGGACGGTTTCGTGGTTGATTGCTATGGTGTTGGTGATGGCGTTGGTGCTTGTGTTGGTTAGTGTTGTCTCGTCGGTTTGCTTTCGTTGGCCAGTAGTTGCTCCGTTTGTTTATGGAGCTGTTGGTCTATGGCTGTTAACCAGTATGGTGATGTATGTTGGTGGTATTTACCCATACATTGCTGGTGCTGGTTATATGTGTGCACTTGTGCACAAAGTTACCGGTTGGGTGGCTATGTGTATGCCTTTCATACCCAACAATATAGATCTGATCTGTATTGTTGGATTGCATGTGGGTCTTTGGTTTGATCGCAATGATCGTCTGCCCAGACCCACGTGTGGGTGAATGGCTTGGCTATTATTGAGGGAAAGGCTCAACGCCCCGACCTCAGTCTGCTCGGAGGAAGAAGTCTAGCAGCTTCGACCGATGTGTTACCTTCCAGTTCGTAAATTGCATATAAGGAGAGGACTCCCCAGTCTTCGACTACTATGCGACACAGAAGAAGCGCGGTGTATAAAGCGTAGAGTGTGTAAAAAGCACTTGAAAATGTATGTAAGAAGAGGCCTGTAACCTCTCACTTTATACGACACTTAGCTCTTTAGTGGATAAAATCGAGCAGGTGGTATCGTGTTGATGTGTTGTGCTAGCAATGTATTAATATCGACCCCTTTCTTTTTTTCAAAACCTTTGGATCAAAAATAATTTTGAATTTTTGATACTGCGGTATCGAGCTTTAATTAGTATTATGTCACCCCAGGTTGGTATTAATAACTTTGAAGCTTTGAGTGAGTATATCGCTCGAGATTTTAATCCCGAACGCCGTCTTGGCTACCGCCCCTATTTCGATCCCAGAGTCGGTATCGTCTACCGCTCCGACGTCGACCCCGATTTCAATCCCGACTTCGATCCCGACGCCGATCCCGACGATGGTTATTCGATAATTGTTGCGTTGGTATTTGCGTTGGTATTTGTGTTGGGGGTTGTGCTGGTTGATGTTGTCTCTTCGGTTTGCTTACGTTGGCCCACAGTTGCTCTGTTTGTTTATGGAGTTGTTGGCTTATGTTTGTTGGCTGGTGTGGTGTGGTTTGTTGGTGTTCGCTCGTATACTGTTGGCGTTGATCGTTTGTTCACACTTGTATATGAACTTACCGATCAGTTGCTCATAATCGAGTGTAACCCTGTCACCTACGGCACCATACCTCCGAGCGTTGTTATCGCTGGCTATTCACTTCTATATACTTGTAGACTTGTTTGTCATCCATTCATGCAAGCTGGTAATATGTACTTGCTTGCATGTAGGCGTTTGTTTGATCTTATTGATCATTTGTTCAAACCTGTGTATGGAGAATGGTTCGATTGTCACTGAGGAAGAGGCCTAGCAGCTTCGACCGACGTGTTCCCTTCCGGTTCGTAATTGTATATAAGAAGAGGACTCCCCAGTCTTCGACTAATGCGACACAGAACAAACGCGGTGTATAAAGCGTAGAGTGTGTAAAAAGCACTTGAAAATGTATGTAAGAAGAGGTCTGTAACCTCTCCCCTGATACGACACTTAGCTCTTTAGTGTATAAAATCGAGCAGGTGGTATCGTGTTGGTGTGTTGTGCTAGCAACATATTAATATCGACCCCTTTCTTTTTTTCAAAACCTTTGGAGCAAAAAATAATTTTGAATTTTAATATTACAATACTAAGCTTTGATCAGTATTATGTCGTCTCCTGATGATAACAAGAAAGTTGAAGCCCCAAGCGAGTCAATCCCCAAAAAAACTTGCTATTACTTCCGGAGGGGGTATTGTAAGTATGGAGATCGGTGTCGATACGCACACGTGCCTTCCGCCGACACCCCCCCATGTGTCAGGCGTAGTCGCTTTCGTGGCCGCGGCCCAGGTTCCACGAACTACAGGCCTCACCCCCAGCGCGAGAACTACGAGAGTATGGGTACAGAGCCACAGCAACCAATGGTTGCTACTAGTTCTGTTGCTTCTGTTGCTTCTGTTTCTATGGTAGCGTGTGTCGTCGTTGTTGTTGTTGCGGTCTCTGTTGTTTGTGCCTTTGCTGGTACATACTTTCTTATGAGATAGCTTCACACTTTGATGCATATGTTCTATACCTAACCTCAGTCTGCTCGGAGGAAGAGGCCTAGCAGCTTCGACCGACGTGTTCCCTTCCGGTTCGTAATTGTATATAAGAAGAGGACTCCCCAGTCTTCGACTAATGCGACACAGAACAAACGCGGTGTATAAAGCGTAGAGTGTGTAAAAAGCACTTGAAAATGTATGTAAGAAGAGGTCTGTAACCTCTCCCCTGATACGACACTTAGCTCTTTAGTGTATAAAATCGAGCAGGTGGTATCGTGTTGGTGTGTTGTGCTAGCAACGTATTAACCCGACCCCTTCCTTTTTTTCAAAACCTTTGGAGCAAAAATAATTTCATATTATCCATCCCCACAATATATCTACAAAAAATAATTTAATTTTGAATCATATATTCCAATACCAATGTCTTTCGATAAAAAACTCGATCCGTTAAAACCATGTCCTTTGTATATTATAGGCAGAGCGATGAGAAGCCACCGCCCCAGCGATAGCCATTCAGACATCCACGCCAGTATCGTAGCAATGCTTATTACCAATGGTATTTTCTTTACGTACGACCGCAAAAATAATGCATTCCATTGCATTATATACGATAATACGTCGATTATCGGCATAACCATCGAGATGTATGTATGTAGCGATGGTTCGGGAGCTTGCGTGGGTGCTAGCAACATCGTCGCACATATAACCGCCAGATCCTCGCACGGTATCGACCCTAGGATCATGCAATTTTATAACCGCATGCGTGATGTCATGGGAATCCAGGTGGTAGATGAGGTTAAAACCCCATACCACGATTTTGACGGATTCCTCACTGCACCTGCTGGTGGTGGTGTTCCGGACTCTATTAAGGAGTCTATCAAAAACAACATGGACGCACTCGCCCTAGGAAATGGAAAATATGTAGATGAAAGCATGTCCTCGTTGATTGCGATCGCGATGAAATACCCCACTGCCCACATTGACATTGATCACATCGTGCCAGATCTGTTGCGTTCCAGAAACATTGTACTTGTTTGGTACACGGTGCTGTTTTTACAACAAACAGACAGCATTACAACCCATATGCATGAATTACACGCTTTAAAAGCACGCATGTCCATGGACGACTACGTTTCTGGTTGTTTTGCTCGTTTCCAGTTGCACATTCCTCTGCTGGCGAAGAAGATTCTGAGTATCATTTAATTTTCATTTTTTTTATACCCTCGGAAATTAAAACAACAAGAAACATTGTTATAATATGGGTGGTAAAACAGCCTTAACATAATGAGGTCTTTATTGTCTTCGTTAAAGGTAACTATGTTCTGCTTGCTTTCTGTAATGATGGTTTTATAAAGGTTAGTCTATACTCCCATATGTTCTTATCACCGTGTAAAAAGTCACCAATTCTAATAGGATTATATGTTAATAGTTCATTATATTAAAAAATAATATAATATGTATTAACACCATGGGGGATATTATAAATGATGCGTTATTACATAAAATAACAATAGAAAGAGACTATCCTAAGGAAATGTGTGAAAAATCATACCCCGACAGGTATAGTGCATCCGTATTTGAAAAGGTAAATGAAATATATACAACTGAATTACAAGATAATTATAAAAAATGGAAAAGTGGGCTTAATTATAAAACAAAGAGAAAAATTAAAATTGGGGGAATTGTCCATCGCAAACTAAGCTCAGACTTTCATATATATACAGGTTTTGGTAGCTTTGTTTTATTAGAAGAGATATACAATATCAATACAAACGAATATTTACAAGAAACTAAAAAAATTAAAAATGAAATAGATGAATATAATAATATAGTACAAAAACACAATACATGTGTTCGTATTAAAATCGAAGAAATCAAAAAATTGCAAAGATGGGATAACTTTGTGGAATTTGAAGGAATGTGTTATGGGGTCCCACATATATTAAATAAGATTCATCGTAGAGATAATTGTTTTGGGGAATTATTGATTAAAAGTACAGAAACGGAATCCTATGAGTGTAGAGCCTGTAATTTAGGCGTGTTTTCCAATGGCTGTAGTTGTAGCCGTTCCACATATTATACTTATAAATGTAATAAATGTGATTTTACTACAACACGTTCTTATATATTATAGTTCAAGTATTTTTCATAAAACTATACTGTATGACATCACTAACTAAAAAATGGAGTTGGTATATAAATGCGATTGTGGCGACGAATCCGTAATACGCACCTCTATTGAAATGTACATATGCGATGGTGGTATGAGTAATTTTTTTTATTAAATACTTGCTGTTGAGTATTTAATAAAAAACAGATATGCCGTCTACATGCGTTTATCTATTGAGGATGACTGGTGGTTATTATAAGATAGGTATCCATAGTGGCGATATGGAGGCTCTTAGGTCTCGATATATTACATCCGATCCTAATCATGAATTGATTACTCACCATACATATAACGATAAAAAAGATGCTTTACGAATAGAAAAATATCTTCACCGGAAATTTAAAAATATGCGTTTAACTAATATAAATGGAAACCTTAGTGAGCATTTTGAGTTGGCGGATTCTGATGTCGAATGGGTTATGATGTATTTAGAATGTGTAGATGATCAAAACAATTTTAATAATATGAAATTATCAGCCATTAATATTCAAGATTGGTATAATACTAACCAATTAATAAATCCATCATATCAAAGAGCTGTTGATGTAGATAGACTTTCTGACATAAAACAATATATACTATCGTCGTATGATAATCCATCTTTTCATTTACCAGAAATAGTTGTAAATAAAAGAAATGGTAAACACCATATCATTGATGGTCAGCATCGGGTTGCTAGCATTCTTAGTATGACACACGAAGAAATCAAACAGACTGATGGTTTTTATATTAGATGCGTTATCAAACACGGTTTAAGTATCGATGAAGAAAAGAACTTGTTCAAGTCAATTAATAAGTCAGTACCGTGTCCTAATATATACATGTGTGATGATACTGAATTAAAGATTACATCAAGCATTCGTTCTTTTTTAAACACAGAGTATAAACACCAAGTGTCGCCAAGCACCAGATGTCATAGCCCAAATATTAATATCGACCATATGTTGAGTGAATTTATAAAACCGGAATGGTTAAAAAGTTGGTATAATGATAGGTTGGTTCAGAATCCTACAGATATCATCAACGAAATAAAATCATTTAATACAACAGTTCAAACACGGCTGTGCTCTGAAAATGGATTTATAGTATATAAGAAGTTCTGCCCTGGAAAGGGTTGTTCAATAGAGACATTTGATAAGAAAAAGAATAAAATTAACGAAAAGGCTAAGAGGAGTGGTAATACTGCTTGCTATTTAGGTTTGGTGAGTACCGAAAACATTGCAAAATATATGTTTAAACACAGCTTATTCAATTAAATACTCTTGGAAAATAAGATCTGTTAATTATAATGAACGATTTTATAAATTTTGTAGAGTATCCAGAGAAATATACTTCAAAAAAGTTTTTTGATAATTGTAATAAAGAATTAGATAAATTAAATGCTATTAACCTAAAAAAATGCGAATTCAAAAAAGAACAATTAAAATTTGAGAATAAGGGGTATCAGCGGTTATATGATAATTCGCCTGGATTACCAACTATAAAGACTATATTAGACAACCCAAAAAGATATTATATCATACCAGGTGGTATACGAATCATGGGGGCCCGATATCCAGACTATATTATAAACAAAAACGATATCATATATTTATCCAATGTACTGGATAGATGTGGTATTCTTAAAATACCTATGTCGGATATGAAATTAGCTATAGAGAGATGTGTTGAATTAACACAAGGAAAATTAAAAACCTTTTTGTTTAATGATTTCAAAAAAACTAGATGGACTCAATTTGATGTAATAACAAACAGTTTTCGTAATATGTGTATGGGTATAGACTCATACATAGAATATAAGAATAAGTTTGTACCAACGAGTCTACATATGTTACTATACTTTACAGGAGATTGTAGAGAACATAGACTTTTATTACTATATTTAATGAGAATATACCTACACCATAATGATACAAATAATAGATATTCAGTTGAGTCCGTATATGCGAATATAGGTCATGGTGAATTGGTGAGCGGTAAAATGAAATTTTTCGATCATAAAGATGAGCATACATTCCCTATTTTAATCAATAAATCTAAACAAGATATCATGGTTATGGATGCATTAAACCATGCAACCAAAATATTAAAAAATCCACCAATGGATCAGATGCTTTATAAGAATATCGTGGTTGTGGATACTAAATATTATTCTTCGGGGTATTTTTTGGTAAATTCTAGACTCAAATATACTAATACAAAAAATAAACCATGTTTATTTGAATTAATTGATTGGTGGGCGAAAACCCCCTGCCAGTACTTAGACAGTAAAATGATTGCTAATAAGTCATACTTATATGGTATCCCATTCAAACCGGTTAATATTAAATATGTATTTGATAAATCATTTAATATTTTAATTACGAAAAGACTATTTAACTCAAAATTATGCACCCCGAAACTCAAAACAATTAAGACGTATAGGGAAAAGTGCGATATAAACAAGAAAAAACATTGAATATTTAAAAATAATAAACCATGCAAGCTGTGAATAACACGTCAAACGACCAAACCACGCAAGACGCGAAAAAGACGCCAAACGATCAAATCATGCAAATTGAGGAAAAAATGAGTGAAATTTCATCCATGAATAGTCAAATAGAGCAACTTATACATATCAGCGATTCTGAATTTGACTTTGACTCTGACTCCGACCCTCATATACTTTACCAGTATATTAAGTATGTCATAGCCATTGAGATCAAGAATCGTGATGATTTGTTCAACAGTACCTACGAATTAGCCGAGGAATATATTGAAGATTATGATTATCCTAAGTGCTACCACAGTGGTAAGATATGCCCGTCCGTTATTATTGGTAATGTGTGTAAGTGTGGAGAGTATTCCACATGTGACATGGACGATCTGGAAATGTCTATGTTGGATTTTAAATGCGACCACCGTACAGTCCCTGTGATCACTGCTAGAAGATTGATGAGCAAGTACCGCCAATTGACGAAGGTTCATAATAGAATCCACATTGAGAGCCGCCGTTATGCTGGACGCGGTGGTAGTTACGAGAACGGATGGAAAGTCCTGCTCGTGACATGTGAGGATATGTGTAAGAATCTACTTGAATATACAGGAGGCATTGCCATGAGTGGTGAAGATACTCATGAGTATGTGGACAGTGCCAGATCCCACTACGGAATTAAATGTCCTATGGATATTATGACTGGTAGATGCGTGTGCGATTAATTGATTTTTTTTCAAAAAAATTGAATATACTATTAACTTAAACTATGCCTATCGATTTGAATAACAACTACAGCATCGCTGGTGAGGCTATGTTGGTGACCTCCATTAAAGTCGATAGCAAGGCCATCAGCGACAAGGCCTATCCCCAGGTGATCGTATTGATTTCCAATGATGGCATGCATTTTGTGATTCGTAAAAGTGCCGCCGAACAGTCCGAGGTGATTAAATCCACTCTTTTGAACGAACCGGATTGTGTAGAGATTATGCTCGATGCACCGAGCCGTGTATTGGGCGACATTGTTTACCGCATGAACTATAATGTTGGAAAAACTATGTAAGAGACCCGAGAGCTTTAATTGATTTTTTTACACTCTAAAACTCCGACTTTCTAGTATTTGGGGATAAAATTGATTTAAAAATACATATTAACAATATATAACGAAAATGGTTAAATATTCATGCGAACGTTGTGGGAAAGGATTTTCTCAGAAATCTCACTATGATTCTCATAATAGACGTAAAACACCCTGTGAAAATAATGCTGACAAAATTAAGGCTCTTGTGGATAAGGCAGTTGAAGAAAAATTAAGAGAATTAAAATTGATTGTTGAAAATAAAGAAGTAGATGTTAATCCAGCACAAGAACTTAAATTTATTGAAAATAAAGAAGTAGATGTTAATCCAGCACAAGAACTTAAATTTATTGAAAATAAAGAAGTAGATGTTAATC
>Ga0209992_10000419_pt1 | contig 57425 bp, 52 predicted proteins | sample 2SBtaG_2_FD_182564 | JGI IMG/M metagenome (GOLD analysis project Ga0209992, IMG submission 182564) | Deep subsurface microbial communities from Kolumbo volcano to uncover new lineages of life (NeLLi) - 2SBTROV12_ACTIVE470 metaG (SPAdes)... | ecosystem: Environmental > Aquatic > Marine >... | reverse complement strand
TAAATCACCTCTCTCTCTCAAAAAAAACCATTTATCATTACGCGAGATTTACGCGACTTACATCAATTTATTGCCCTAAAATGCGGTTGCGTGGATATACCCGATTTTTTAGTTATTAATAAAAACAATGAGTTAACACTCTACTATGCTATCGTTATTTATTTGTAATCGTATGAAACTTACAATACAGTCAATTTAATCGACGTAAGAAAGATGGAAAACGGCAAAACAACGCATTTTGGTTTCAAGGATGTCCCTTTAGGGGACAAAGTAGGATTGGTTAAGGGTGTTTTCGATTCGGTTGCTGACAAATACGATTTGATGAATGATTTGATGTCTTTTGGTGTGCATCGTATCTGGAAGCGAATTGCGATTACCCTAAGCCATGTGCGAAACGGAGACCGAGTCCTCGATTTGGCGGGAGGCACTGGCGATTTAAGCGGACTATACAGTCGTAGGGTAGGGGGTGAGGGTGAGGTTATTCTTGCGGATATCAATGCCGCGATGCTGCGTCAAGGTCGGGACCGATTGATTGATCAAGGGATAGTGTCCAATATCGGTTATGCACAGGTAAATGCCGAAAATTTACCCTTCCAAGAAAATAGTTTTGATTGTGTGTGTATTGCTTTTGGATTACGCAATGTTACCAACAAAGATGCCGCATTGCGTTCGATGTTTGAAGTATTAAAACCTGGTGGAAGGGTGATTATCCTAGAATTTTCCCACCCCAAGGGAGAATTACTTCGAAAAGGATACGATTTTTATTCTTTCAAGATTTTGCCGACTTTGGGAAAAATTATGGCTGACGATGCGGACAGTTATCAGTACTTAGCCGAATCGATTCGCATGCACCCTGATCAGGAAAATCTTAAGAAAATGATGGAGGCTGCTGCCTTTGAACGCTGCGAGTATTTTAATTTGAGCCACGGTATCGTAGCGGTTCATCGGGGTATAAACTTTAAGGGATTTTTAATTTTATGTTTCTTCCAGCGGTTTTGCTTGAGGTTTTTGAAAACGGATTCAACCGCTTGCTGGATCTCGATCCTGATGTCGGGGCGTATTTGCAGCCATTGTCCGGGAAAGTAATTGCGGTCAAAATAAAGCCCTTCGATTGGATTCTCTATTGTTTTCCTCATTGTGGTGGAATTCAAATGCTGGAGCGCTTCAATGGTGAACCCGATACATCGATCATCGGCACGGCGCCGGCACTACTGTCGATGGCTCTCAGCGATTCACCCTTATCTTTTTTGGCCAATAAAGATGTGGTTATAGAAGGTGATGTTGATGTGGGGCGTCGATTTCAAGCGATGTTTGACCGGGTTAATTTGGATCCAGAGGAGTGGGTGTCCCGTTATACGGGTGATGTGGTTGCTCATCAGATAGGTAGTGCTGTCCGCTCTGGACATTTTTGGGCTCGGGGGGTCGCTAAAAAACTGGAATTGGATATTAAAGAGTTTCTTCAGTATGAAACCCGTGACTTGCCTGCCCCAACCGAGACCAATCATTTTTTTGAAAAAGTTGACGTGTTGCGTTCTGATGAAGATCGTTTGGAAGCCAAAGTTCAAAGATTAGAGGCGGCTCTAAGTCAGCCTTGATGTTGGGTATCTTGCAAAATTTAAACTATCAGGTTTGTATGTCTATGGCTCCTTCTTCTGTGTATTGCCAAGGGTTATATAGCGCACTACGTGCACTTACTTTTAATACAAAGTCCTATCCGACGGAAATACCGGTAGTTTAATTATTTCCAGGTGCTTTGCATTTCCAAACAACAAAATCCAAAGGTAACTTATGATTCGCCCTAAAATGCTTTGGCGATTGCTGCACATTAACTGGGTGCTGGTTTTGCACGGGCTAGATGAATTGATTTTGGCCACGCATTTGTTTCGGCCGTTTCGGTTTTTGGCGATTTTGTCGCCGAATTATTGGTATAGGTTTAAGGATCAACCACGCGGTGTGCGGATACGCAAAACTTTGGAAGATCTGGGGCCGATTTTTGTCAAATTTGGTCAAACCCTATCAACTCGGAGGGATTTGTTTCCTGAAGATATTGCTGTGGAATTGGTAAAGCTGCAGGATAAGGTGCCCCCTTTTTCTAGTGTTGAAGCTAGGGCGATTATTGAAAAAGAATTGGGTTCATCAATTTCTGAGAATTTCGCGGCATTCGAAGATATTCCCCTGGCCTCTGCGTCGATCGCCCAAGTGCATGTGGCAAAGTTGAAAAGTGGCGAGGATGTTGTTGTCAAGGTTTTGCGCCCCGACGTCAAAAAGACTGTTCAGCGCGATATTGAGTTGCTTTATGAATTGGCAAGAATGGCCCAAAAATTTTGGAACGATGCCAAACGATTACGACCGATTGAAGTAGTGGCCGAATTTGAGAAGACCATCCTGGATGAATTGGATTTGGTTCGAGAAGCTGCCAGCGCATCGGAATTACGGCGGAATTTCGAGCATTCGAAAATTCTCTACATTCCTAAAGTTTATTGGGATTGGACTCGGGAAAAAATATTGGTTCTCGAGCGGGTATATGGTATTCCTATTGGCGATGTCGATAGACTAAAGAGTGAAAATATCGATCTAAAGTTGTTGGCAGAACGTGGGGTAGAGATATTCTTTACGCAGGTGCTGCGAGATAATTTTTTTCATGCCGACATGCATCCAGGAAATATTTTTGTTGCGCCTGATGCATCCTATGTTGCGGTGGATTTCGGTATTGTAGGATCATTGACATTTGCTGATTTGGAATACTTAGCAAATAATCTTCTGGCGTTTTTTAATCGCGACTATCGTCGGGTAGCCGAGTTGCATATTGAATCCGAATGGGTTCCTAAAGAAACACGGATAGATCAGTTGGAATCTGCTATTCGGACTGTTTGTGAGCCGATTTTTGAAAAACCGTTAAAAGAAATTTCCTACGGCCAACTGTTGCTTCGCCTTTTTCAAGCGGCAAGGCGATTTAATGCTGAAGTGCAGCCACAGCTTGTTCTGTTTCAGAAAACCTTGCTGAATATTGAAGGGCTCGGACGCGAGCTCTATCCGGAGTTGGATTTGTGGAAAACCGCTAAACCGATATTGGAAAAGTGGTACAAAGAGCGGATTGGACCCAAAGCTGCCATCAAAAAATTGCGTCAAGAGTTTCCGGAATGGTCTGAGTCGATGCCGGAGATTCCGGGATTAGTCCATCGTGTGCTAAAACAGGCCTCCACCGGTCAACTGGAAATGCAATGGCGATCCGATGAACTTGAGGGTATACGCCATCAACTGGCACGAAATAATCGCCGATCCGTTGCGGCGGTGACAGGCAGTGGCTTTATTATCAGCGCAGCTGTGATTCTGGGTTTGGACGGGTATTCGCCTGAGATGCTGGGGTCAGCTCCTGTTTTGACTTGGTTGTTAACCGGCATGGGGCTTGTGTTTTTAATCTCGGCATGGAATTCAGACTAGGAGGCTGTCGCCTTTAAGTTGAGCATGCCCTGTTTCATCTTCAGGTTAAATTTGGCTAATCTTCAATTGCAAAATAGAAGTTGGCTGGGTAGTCACTTATCTGATCTATTTTTTATCGATTGAGAGAGTAATACATGGTTCGAATGGAAACGCCTAATTGTGATTTTGGTAATAAAGCCATTGAATTTGCGCTTCCAGGTGTTGATGGCGAAGTTTGGACTTTAGATTCCTGTAGGGGCCAAAATGGGTTGCTAGTTATGTTTATTTGCAACCATTGCCCGTTTGTTAGAGCTATTCAAGATAGGTTAGTACGTGATACTCGAGAACTTCTTGGTTTTGGGGTCACGTCAGTAGCGATTATGTCTAACGATACAATTAATTATCCCGGGGATAATTTCGAGAGTATGTCGCGGATTTCCAAAGATTTAGATTTTCCGTTTCCCTATCTTCTCGATGAAAAGCAGAATGTTGCGAAATCGTATGGAGCCGTTTGTACTCCGGATTTCTTCGGATATAACTGCGATTTGAAACTTCAATACCGAGGTCGTTTGGATGCGAGTGGGAAACAAGCTGGGCCAGTTAATGCGAAGCGAGAATTGTTTGAAGCGATGAAACAAATTGCCGAATCTGGCCGTGGCCCAACCGAACAGATAGCCAGTATAGGCTGTTCGATAAAGTGGAAGCATTAGGAGGAGACTTTTATGTCATTTAAGCGGATGACGGACTTAGATTTACGTGGAAAACGTGTACTCATACGACAAGATCTGAATGTACCATTGAAAAATGGCGCTATTACCAGCGATCAACGGATTCGTGCGGGTCTTGGGACTATACAGGCTGCGCTTAATCAGGGGGCAGCGGTCATTTTGATGTCCCATTTGGGGCGTCCGAAAGAAGGTGTTGGTAATCGGGAATTCTCATTAAAACCTGTGGCGCGGAAATTGTCAGAGTTACTCGGGAAAGACGTGTCCTTTCGAGATGACTGGCTTGAAGGGTTTGCGACTCAAACCGGAGAAGTTGTACTTTGCGAAAACGTTCGTTTTAATGTTGGAGAGAAAAAAAATAGCGATGAATTGGGTCGGAAAATGGCTTCCTTATGCGATATTTTTGTAATGGATGCGTTTGGTACCGCGCACCGCGCTCAAGCGTCTACCCACAGTGTTGCACGATATGCTCCGGAGGTATGTGCAGGGCCATTGCTGGCGAATGAATTGGATGCTCTGGGAAAGGCGATGGAAAAACCGGAGCGTCCCTTATTGGCGATAGTCGGAGGTTCGAAAGTATCCACTAAATTGACGGTATTAAAGTCGCTTTTGGAAAAGGTAGACCGGTTAATAGTTGGTGGAGGCATTGCTAATACCTTCCTTGCGGCTAGGGGCTGTCCAGTGGGTAAGTCTCTTTATGAGCCCGATTTGGTGGAGGAAGCTCATAAGCTCCTTGATAAGGCAAAAGCATTAGGCACCGAGATTCCATTGCCAACGGATGTGGTGTGTGCCAAAGAATTTTCAGAAATGGCTGAAGCAACCGTCAAAAAGATCAGTGATGTTGCCAATGACGATTTAATATTGGATGTGGGTTCGGAAACTGCTGGAACTTATGTAGAACTGTTAAGCTCAGCTAGGACGATCGTTTGGAACGGCCCAGTTGGCGTTTTTGAGATAGAACAGTTTGGAGGAGGAACCCGTAGATTGGCAATGGCTATCGCTGATAGTACAGCGTTTTCGATCGCGGGTGGTGGTGATACCGTGGCGGCAATTGAAAAGTACAATATAGGTGATGACGTATCTTATACGTCGACGGGAGGTGGGGCATTCCTTGAGTTTTTGGAAGGCAAAAAGTTACCGGCAGTTGCAATTCTGGAAGAGCGTGCGCTGTCAAGCGACCACACGTGCTTATGATACAATATTGACTTATAAATTATTATTTGATTGGAGGTTACAAATACATGGCTCGAATTACTGTCGAAGATTGTCTTATGCACGTTGAAAATCGTTTTGAATTAGTTCTTGTCGCGTCGAAGCGGGCTCGTGAATTGTTGGGTGGTTCTGAACCAAAACTAAAAACAAAGACCGGGGACAAATTTACCGTCGTTGCCTTGCGGGAGCTTGCTGCAGGTTTGCTCACAGAGCAAGAAATACCTTCACCCGATGAGTCAGAAACGGTTCTGGCTGCGGAAGCGGGTACCGATTAAAATTTCTTGGCGATAAAGATGTATATGGAACAGTGGTACGGTTGAATTCATGAGCGAAGTGGCTGCGGTTGTCGAACCCGAGTTGCCTCAGAATAATCTGATCCAACGGCTTTATTCGATTTTAGAAACCTATTTGAATTCTGAACAGGTGGGCGAAGTGGCGCGGGCTTATAATTTCGGTACTGAGGCGCACTTTGGACAGTTTCGAATTAGTGGAGAAGCTTATATTTGTCACCCGGTGTCTGTGGCGATCATTCTTGCCGGCATGCGGCTGGATTTTAAAGCGATCATCGCAGGGCTTTTGCATGATGTTATTGAGGATACGACGCTTAGTAAAGAGCAGCTGAGCCGATCATTCGGAGGCGAAGTTGCCGAACTTGTCGACGGTGTCAGCAAACTCACTAAAATCGATAGTAAATCCCACATTGAAGCACAAGCGGAAAACGTTCGGAAGATGTTTTTGGCAACATCCCGTGATTTGCGTGTGATCATGATTAAACTTGCGGATAGGGTACACAATATGCGGACCCTAGACGTATTTCCTGAGAGTAAAAAACGAAGGATTGCTCGGGAAACATTGGAAATTTACGCACCCATAGCGAATCGTCTGGGGATGAATCAGATTCGCTTGGAATTGGAAGAACGTGGATTTTCTTGTTTATACCCGATGCGTTTTAGGATCTTGAAGAATGCGGTCCAAAAGGCTAGAGGAAATCGTAAAGAACTGCTAACAACAATCGAGGCGGCGATTAATAATCGGTTGATGATCAGCGGGTTGGATTGCGAAGTTCTTGGCCGGGAAAAACATTTAAGAAGCATCTATGACAAGATGCAAAGTAAATCGATTTCGTTCAAAGAGGTGTTCGATGTCTATGCATTTCGAATAATTGTCGACGAGTGCGACGACTGTTATCGTGTGTTAGGCGTAATGCATAATCTTTATAAACCGATTCCAGGACGGTTTAAAGATTATATTGCTTTGCCTAAGGATAATGGTTATCAGTCGTTACATACCGTTTTGGTTGGGCCATTTGGAATACCTGTGGAGGTACAGGTTCGTACCCAGAAAATGCATCGTATAGCCGAATCGGGGATTGCCGCTCATTGGCTTTACAAAATCGATAACGAGCCTGAAAGTGTTACCCAGGTTCGAGCCCAGGAGTGGTTGCGTGATTTATTGGAGATCCAGCAAGATACTGGAAATTCTTTGGAGTTTATCGAAAATCTTAAGGTTGACCTGTTTTCCCACGAATTGTTTGTATTTACACCTAAAGGCGGGATTATTAAATTGCCAACGGGGAGTACAGTTATCGATTTTGCCTATGCTGTCCATACTGATGTTGGAAATACTTGCATTTCAGCACGCGTCGATAAACGCTTAACGCCGGTCCATACGAAACTAGAAAATGGCCAGACGGTTGAAGTCGTTACGGCTAGCTGGATTCGGCCGAGCCCACTTTGGCTTAATCATGTCGTGACCGCAAAAGCTCGTGCTGCAATACGCAATTTCCTTCGTAATCTGCAAGCTAAAGACGCGATTTCTCTCGGGCGGCGTTTACTTGAAAAAGAGTTGGCTACAGAAGGAATTGGTCTTGACGATATCGGGCATGACCAGCTACGTGAGCTATTGTCCAAAATTGAATATGAGTCTTTGCCCGATTTGTTGAAAGATATTGGTTTGGGTAATCGGATGCCGTTTTTGATCGCCAAGCGCCTTAGCCAAAGTGATTCAAGTGCAGGTATAAAACTTGAGGATCAGGAACGGAAGTCTTGTTCGCCGTTGGTGATTAAAGGAACCGAAGGAATGGTCGTTAATCTTGCAAAATGTTGCCGGCCGATCCCGGGGGATCCGATTACTGGATTTTTTAATCCAGGAAAAGGGATTGTTGTTCATTATAATGATTGTAACAACTTAAATTATAACGGAAAGAGCGAAATAAACTGGTTGAATGTAGAATGGGACCAGGATGTAAGTGGGGAATATCCAGTGGAAATTAAATTGGATGTTTTGAATAATCGAGGGACACTGGCTACGTTGGCTTCGACTATTTCTAAAATGGGGTCAAATATCGAGAATATCTCAATAAATAGTCAGGATGATACTACATCTACCGATTCCGTGGTTTTGACCGTAAAGAATAGAATTCACTTGGCTCGTGTTATGCGCGAGCTGCGAAGGTTATCCAGCGTGATCCGGCTCGCTCGGGTTAAAAAATGATGTAGTTAATCTGTTTATCCCTGAAATTTGCTTTTTCTACTTCAGGAATGATCGTTTTTCGCTTCAAACTGAGGAATTTCTGGGGTAACCTGAGCAGTGATGATGTCGAGGGCCAGTTACGATTTAAGTAAACCAAATTTAAGCGATGAAAAAAGAAATTATTAAGACAAATCAGGCTCCGGAAGCTATTGGGACATATTCCCAGGCGGTTAAGGTTGGAAACAATGTTTATCTTTCTGGCCAGATTCCGCTTAAACCGGATACCATGACGCTGGTGGAAGGAGGGATAGATATTCAGATCAGGCAGGTTTTTGATAATTTGCGTGCTGTCGCTAATGCTGCAGGTGGTGGGATGGCCGATATCGTAAAACTTAATATCTTTCTTACCGATTTGTCTCATTTTCCGATTGTAAATGAGATTATGGCACAGTATTTCCAAAAGCCCTATCCAGCGCGTGCAGCGCTTGGCGTTGCGTCTTTACCGAAAGAAGCTGGGGTCGAAATGGATGCGATCATGGTGATCGGATAGGGGAGACCATTTAGATTTGACATCTCTGGAGGATGTTTCGGTTTCTAGTTTAAAAGGAGCCGGTGTACAAACGGTAAAACGCTTGGAAAAGTTGGGAATAAAGAGTGTTCAGGACCTTTTGTTTCATCTTCCTTCCCGTTATGAAGACCGTACTAAAATTCATGCTATAGGTACGTTGGTGCCTGGTCATCATGTTTTGGTTGAGGGGCGAATCCAACTAACCCAGGTCGTTGCTCGAAACCGTGGTTCGCTGATTTGCCAAATCGAAGACGGTACGGGTACGTTGTCTTTACGGTTTTTCCACTTCTCATCAAGACAACGGACGATGTTGGAACAAGGCCTTTTACTTAGGTGTTTTGGCGAAGTGCGGTCGGGGTTTTTTGACCTGGAAATGATCCATCCAGAATACAAAATGATTAGTGTCAATGAACGAGGACAGATAGCTGATTCTTACACACCAGTTTATCCACTGACACAGGGTGTTAACCAACGGTCTTTAAGAAAATTAGTTAAGCAGGCGATTGATCAGTTACAGAGTCAGCAGCCAGGGAACGAACCCTTAAAAGACTGGGTGCCGGATTCGATCTTAAGTTCGCTGAATTTTCCAAAACTAAAGGATGCCTTAATTGGTGTACATACGCCAGCGACTACCGACGACATTAACTCGCTAACGACAGGGAGCCATCTTGGACAACAAAGATTAGCATTTGAGGAGCTTTTGGCACACTATTTGAGTTTGAGTCGGGTACGACAATCGTCTAAAAGGCAAAAGGCGGCTGTTTTTTTAAAGCGACAAAAAGTACTTTGTGACTTTCTCGAGTCCTTACCATTTCGATTAACCGAAGCTCAGCGGCGCGTCATTAAGGAAATAGATAAAGACTTGGAGGCTGGTAGGCCCATGATGCGGTTGTTGCAGGGGGATGTTGGTTCGGGCAAGACCATTGTCGCAGCATATTCGGTATTAGTCGCTATTGGATCACAATACCAAGGTGCAGTAATGGCTCCAACAGGATTATTGGCTGAACAACACTACAATAGTTTTAACCATTGGTTCGAACCCCTAGGGATTCAAGTGATTCTTTTAACGGGGAAAGATAAGGGTCAGGCCCGAGAAGAAAAGCTCAAGATGATTAGCCAGGGACATGCTGGGATTGTGATTGGCACCCATGCTTTGTTTCAGGACGATGTAAAATTTTTCCAGTTAGGATTAGTCGTAGTAGATGAACAGCACCGGTTTGGTGTTCATCAAAGATTGGCTTTTCGGCAAAAAGGCGTTCGGGATGGTTTTTCCCCGCATCAGTTGGTCATGACCGCGACGCCAATTCCGCGGACGTTAGCCATGCTTCGGTTTGCTGATTTAGACATATCCGTTATCGATGAACATCCGCCCGGACGCAAGCCTGTTAGAACCTCAGTTATTGCATCGGATAGACGAGGAGAGGTGATTGAAAGGATTATGGCCTGGGCTAAATCCGGACGTCAGGTTTATTGGGTCTGCACCTTGATCGAGGAATCCGAAGTATTAGAAGTCGAAGCCGCTGAAAAAACCGTGGGAGTACTCAAAAAAAATCTTCCTAGACTTACCGTCGAGTTAATCCACGGACGGATGAAGGATTCTGAAAAGGAAGATATTATGAAATTGTTTAAAGTGGGTCAAATTGACATGTTGGTTGCGACGACGGTAATTGAAGTTGGTGTTGATGTGCCCAACGCAGGATTGATGATTATAGAGAATGCTGAACGTTTAGGATTATTTCAACTTCATCAATTACGGGGCCGCGTTGGTCGGGGACTCGAGGAAAGTTACTGCGTGTTAATGTATAAATCGCCTTTAGCTCAGAATGCCCGAATTCGATTGTCCACGATCCGTGAAACCACCGATGGTTTTAAAATAGCGGAAGAAGACTTGAAATTGCGGGGTCCAGGAGAGGTGTTGGGAACTCGGCAAACCGGACAGTTGCAAATGCGTATAGCTAATTTGGTTAGGGATAGGGAATTGATCTCGAAAGTGAAGATCGCAGCAGATATAGTTGTAGAGGATTATCCCGATTGCATTCAGCCATTAGTTACACGTTGGTTGAGCGATTCGAGTCGTTATGCGGAGGTTTAAAAAACTCATTGAAAAATAAAGGATATTTATTTGAACGCGAACCCTGCTGGTTTACGAGTCAAAGTGGGACTCGACGGACTTTGCCGTCGCCTATTGCATCGTGGCTTTACGAGCGTAAATCATTGACGGCGCGCCTGCGCCGAAACTGCTTTCACTGCTTTCAAGTCCAGGTTTTAGCCCAATCATGGCGACGACCTTTTGCTGAAGAGGCCAAGTTATTGGATTTGTCTCCACACCGCCGCGCGTTGGTGCGCGAAGTCCGGTTAGAATGCAATGGTACCCCTTTGATAGCAGCAAGAACCGTTATTCCATCGGAAACGCTATACGGTGCACGCCGGCGTTTGTCTCGATTGGGTGCTCGACCTTTGGGTGAGGTTATTTTTTCTTTTCCGCGATTGAAACGACTAGATTTGATGCTGACTTACTTGGAAACTAATGACTGGTCTTCCTCAGCGGCAACTGATCTTGGTATTCAGGAAAACGTTTGGGGTCGACGGACCTTGTATTCAATTGGTGGACCCAAACTTGTTGTTTGTGAATTTTTCTTACCCACAGTGATTGGAATTGATGATGCCAGGATGTAAAGAAATGGCATTACGAAGCATCGTGTTTGATCGGGTTGAACAATATTGGCTTCTAATGCGTTTTGACCGACCCATTGGCATTTTTTTATTACTCTGGCCAACGCTTTGGGCACTTTGGGTTGCCGCCAAAGGTTTTCCCGATCCCTTAGTTTTTGCTGTGTTTGTCTCGGGCGTCGTTTTGATGAGGGCGGCAGGTTGTGTCATAAATGACTATGCTGACCGTGAATTTGATCCGCATGTTTCAAGAACCCGGCATAGACCTATCGCTGCAGGGCGAGTGAAGCCGAACGAAGCGCTCATTATTTTTGCTATCCTTTGTTCGCTTGCTTTCGTTTTGGTGTTGTTGATGAACACTATGACAATATTGCTATCGGTCATTGGTGCCCTGTTAGCCGCTTCATACCCGTTCATGAAGCGCTATACCCATTTCCCCCAGGCATTTCTTGGGTTGGCTTTTGGCTGGGCAGTTCCAATGGCGTTTGCCGCGCAAACTGGAACCATACCTCAAGTAGCCTGGATGCTTTACGGCGCTACTATTTTATGGGCCTTGGCTTACGACACAATGTATTCCATGGTCGATATCGAAGATGATTTAAAAATTGGGGTCAAGTCTACCGCCATAATTTTTGGTGAATTTGACCGAATAATAATTGGGTTAATTCAAGTTTCAGTATTGGTAGTGTTATGGGTGGTAGGGCAAAAAGCTGGACTGACGCTACCCTATAAGGCCGGACTCGGTGCCGTGGGTGGATTTTTTATCTACCAGCAGTGGCTCATTCGTAACCGAGAAAAAGACGGTTGTTTTAGAGCGTTCTTGAATAACAATTGGGTTGGGACATCGGTTTTTTGCGGGATTTTTTTTCATTATTTGGTGGTTTCGTAATGTCTTTTTTTCAGATAGTTATAATCGATCGAGTTTGGTTTGATCGATAGTTCGCTAATTCGAGTACAACATTGGTATAAAGCCAAATTATTTGAACGTAGGAGCCATCCATATTCCGATAGTCTCCCACTAAAATAATGTCTTTCTGATCTCCCGTCTTGTCTGCCTTAGTGTAGAGTTGCTGTATACTGATGCAGTGTGATGCAGATTATGACTCATAAACGATGAAATCCGTTAGAATTACCGCTTCTATCCCCGAACAACAGCATGAACAACTGCAAGAGTTGGCTGAAAAAAACAGCCTCTCCGTTGCCTGGTTGGTGCGGCAAGCCGTCAGTGATTTCCTTGAAAAAATCGATGACCAGCAAGCCTTTAGTCCTTTGACAAAAGAAACCACTAAAGGTAACCGCTAATGTATTCGCCGGAGCAAAGCGCCTATTTTGCCCACTGGTTATCCCTCAAAGGGAACTATGAGGAATCCCTGACCAAAACCATAGCCAGTGCTAAAGTGGATATGAATCCGCATCAGGTACAAGCAGCCTTGTTTGCCCTTCGCTCCCCATTATCGAAAGGGGTTATTTTGGCGGATGAAGTCGGACTGGGCAAAACTATTGAGGCCAGCTTGGTGTTGGCACAGAAATGGGCCGAACAAAAAAACAAATTGCTCTTGATTGTTCCCGCCACATTACGAAAACAATGGAGTCAGGAACTTCAGGACAAATTCGAGTTACCTTCGCTTATTCTGGAAACAAAAAACTTTAATCAAGCCCGAAAAACGGGCGTAGAAAACCCGTTTGAAATACAAAGTTGGCTGGATACAGCGATAGTCATTGTTTCTTATGAGTTTGCTGCCAGAAAAAAATTGGAGCTAGGACGGGTTCCATGGGACTTAGTCGTGTTGGATGAAGCACATAAACTACGTAATATTTACAAAAAAGACGGTGCAAAAACAGCGAAGGCGCTGAATTTAGCATTGCTTAAACGCCCTAAAATCCTGATGACAGCGACACCGCTGCAGAACAGTCTGCTTGAACTTTACGGTTTGGTATCCGTGGTTGACCCTTATTTTTTCGGTGATCTGGAATCGTTCAAGGCGCGGTATGCTCGCCCGAATGTAAACCCCTCGGAACTAACGCTGTTAAGCAAACGCCTAAGCAACCTTGTCAACCGCACCTTGAGAAAACAGGTACAGGAAACCGGGAGTTTCAACTTCACACGTCGTTATTCCATGACAGAGGATTTCCGTCCATCGGTAGAAGAGCTGGAATTGTACAACCAAGTGTCTGGTTATTTGCAACGTGATGATCTATTGGCAATCAAAGCCGAAGCCAGACATCTGGTAACACTGGTTATCCGCAAGATTCTCGCATCTTCAAGCTACGCTATTCAGGGGACATTGGCAAATATGATGCAACGGTTGCAAAATAAAATGCCCCTGATGGATGGCTTGCAAGCTGATTATGAAACTCTACAAGATATGGCGGATAGTGATGATATAAATTCTGCCGATACCATTGACCCACAAGCCTTGCAGGAAGAAATTGACCTGCTAGCTCAGTTCAAAAATCTGGCACAGAATATTTCCCAAAACGCCAAAGCAGAGGCATTACAACGTGTTTTATCCCGTGCCTTTAAAATGACGCAAAGGCTGGGCGGTGCTCGCAAAGCCGTTATTTTTACCGAATCAATACGTACCCAGTCATGGCTTTTTGATGTGTTGAATCAAAATGGTCATCAGGATCAAGTTGTACTGCTTAATGGCAGCAATAAAGACGCTCATTCAAAACAAATTTATAATGAGTGGTTACAAAAGCATAAAGGTTCAATGCGCGTTTCCGGTTCAAAATCGGCGGATATGAAAGCTGCTCTGGTCGACAAATTCCGTGATGATACGACCTTGATGATTTGTACCGAAGCGGGTGCGGAAGGTATCAACCTGCAATTTTGTTCCCTACTGATTAATTATGATTTGCCGTGGAATCCGCAGCGAGTGGAGCAACGAATCGGACGCGTGCATCGTTACGGGCAAAAGCATGATGTCGTCGTGGTTAATTTTATCAATAAAGGCAACCGTGCCGACGAACGAGTGTTTGAACTCCTAAGTAAGAAATTCCAGTTGTTTGAAGGAGTGTTTGGTGCATCCGATGAAATTCTCGGTTCCATTGAGTCCGGGCTGGATATTGAACATCGTATCCACGAAATTTATCAAAAATGTCGCAGTGATGAAGCGATTGAAAACGAATTTAATGCTTTACAAGAAACACTCAAACAGGAATTGGAAAACCGTGTGCGGGAAACCTCACGTTCAGTTTTCGAATACTTCGATACCGATGTCGTCAAACGTTTGAATATGCAACGTGAAACCACCGCTCAGAAATTGGGAGAATACCAGTACATGATGATGCGACTCGCTATGGCGACATTGCCGAATGCCCAATTAGACAAAGATCGCTTTTGTCATGATGATATCTGGTACGATCTGAACTGGCCACAGGCGGAAGCTACCGACGCGCAGTTTTTCCGTCCACACGAAGGCCTGGGAAAACAACTGATTGCACAAGCTAAAGCTCATAAAGCACCAACATTTATAGAGCTGGTATTGAATTACGCCTTATTGGAAACCCAACGAGTTGATGTGCGGAACCACATCGGGGGAAGTGGCGAGCTAAGTGTCGAAAAATACATTATCAAAACCAGCCTACAAAAACTGGAATACTTGCTGGTATCGGCCTGTACTGATGAAGGTGATATGTTAGATGTAAAAACAGCAACACGTTTACTGCTAGTTCCGGGAGATACACGCACTACGGCGACGGCCTTGTGCCAGGAAAACATTCTGCAAACAGGATTACAGATACTACGGGATAAACACTTTGCCGAAGCGGAACGTAATAATGAGAAATACTACGAGGAAGAAACTGAAAAACTGGAGAATTGGAGTGAAGACCGCAAAGTAGCATTGGATATTCGTATTAGACAGCTTGATAAGGACATAGCCGATGCCCGTCGCACTGCTCGACAACTTCCCACCCTGCAAGAAAAAATGAACGCCAAACGCGCTTTGAAAAAACTGGAGCGTGAACGGGATAAAACCATGCTGAACTATCATGAAGAAAAGAAAAAAATCGAAGCCAAGGAAGACCAGTTGATGGAAGAAGTGGCTGCGGCATTAAAGATGGAAACAGCTAGCGAATCCTTGTTTACTCTGCGCTGGACGCTTATGGAGGAAGCATGATTGATTCCACCGAATTGGTGCGTGAACTGCTTTATCAGATACGCCTGGGAGAAGACTCCGCCTATGAGTTCAAAGAAGTCATATTCGACAAAAACAAAATAAAAGCTCCTCACGGTGAGAGTATCGCCAATGAGATCGCTGCCTTTGCCAATACGGCCGGTGGTATTCTTGTGTTGGGTGTAGATGACAAAACCCTAGATGTTCTAGGTGTCGAGCGTAAACAACTCGACAAAACAGACCTTTGGCTAACCAATATCGTCACTGAAAAAATCAAGCCCTCACCGCTGATTCAGACGCGTCTGCTAGAAATCCCTGACCGTAACGGCGAACTGAAACCCATTATCTGGGTGCGCATACCCAAGAGCCTGTTTATCCACGAAAGTCCTAGTGGTTATTATCATCGAGTAGGTTCCAGTAAACGCAAAATGCCCCCCGATTTACTGGCTCGAATGTTTCAGCAGCGTAGTACTATACGTTTTATTCGCTTTGATGAACAGATAGTGCCCAATGCCACGTTGGATACAATTGATCCTTCTCTGAAAGAGCGTTTTGTTCGCGGCAATGATTTACCCGAAAAAAAGCAACTCAAAAAACTGCATCTGATCGGTGAAGATGAAAACAAACAGGAATGTCTGACCGTTTCCGGTGCATTATTGCTGACCGCGCAAGCCACTGACTTTTTGCCCTCCGCCTGGATACAGTGTGTGGTGTATAGCGGAACCGAACGCAACGCTGAATTTCAACTGGATGCACATGAATGTCGTGATTCCATTGATCGGCAGATTCTTTGTGCTTTCCAGTTTGTAAAGCGTAATATGCGGGTAGAAGCGGTAAAACAGCCCGGCAGAATCGACATTCCGCAGTATGACCTGGGTGCGGTCTATGAAGCCATTGTGAATGCGGTTGCGCACCGGGATTATGCCGTACATGGCTCTAAAATTCGTCTGCACCTGTTCAAGGATCGACTGGAAATTATGACACCGGGCGGTTTATCAAACAGCCTGACAGTCGATACCATCGACAGTAACAGTATTACGCGGAATGAAACATTGGTGAACTTGCTGAGTCGCTATTATCCCGCTGATCCTGTCTCCCAGCGTCAGAATATCATAGAACGCCGAGGCGAAGGCGTGCCGAAAATATTGACTGCTAGTGAAAAACTGTCCACATGTCGTCCGGTTTATGAACAAGCGGATGAAGTACAAGCCGAACTGAAATTAACCATTTATGCCGCCAGCCGTGAAATGAATGGTCTAGTGGCGCGGTTTGAAAATGAATAAGTATTGATGAGCCGGGGAAAACAAAAACTCGAACTCACATGGATTGGCAAGGAAAAACGTCCGCGGTTGGAACCTCGTATCTTAGTGGAAGACAAAGCACTGTCTTATCGTGCCGAAGCGCAAGAACAAGGCGCTCAAGATTTGTTTGCCGATCCGGAAAGTGAACAAGCCCAACCGTTTGATGACAATATTCTGATTCAAGGGGATAACCTACTGGCGTTGAAGGCGCTTGAGCACAAGTATGCGGGGAAAGTGAAATGTGCGTTTATTGATCCGCCTTATAATACCGGTAGCGCTTTTACTCATTACGACGATGGTGTAGAGCATTCGATGTGGCTGACGTTGATACGTGACAGGCTTGAAGTCATTAAAAATCTGTTGGCTGAGGATGGTTCGTTATGGATCACTATTGATGATGCAGAAGGACATTATCTGAAGGTGATTTGTGACGAAATTTTTGGAAGGGGAAATTTTTTGGGAACTGTTACATGGCAGAAAACGACTAGTGTCCATAACAATGCTGTATTATTTTCCTCTGCAACAGATATGCTTTTAGCATTTTCCAAGAATGTTTCCGAATTTCAAATGGGGAGATCACCAAGAAGCGTACGAAATAGTAAAGACTATAAAAATCCAGATAATGACTCCCGCGGGCCTTGGGCTTCTAGTCCCTTGCATGTTAGTTTGACCTCTGGGCAGCGAGGAAAACAGTACGCACAAACAGGTAAAAGCTCAGGCTTATACCCTATTATTAACTCTTATAATGAAGAAATATGGCCACCCAAAGGCCGATGCTGGGGGTACTCGAATGAATCTATCAAGGCATTTGAGGATGAAAACCTTATTTGGTGGGGCAAAGATGGAAAAAACCAACCGAGATTAAAACGTTTTCTAAAGGACAATCAAGAAGGGGTGGTGCCAACAACCTTATGGCTTTCGGAGGATGTTGGTCACAACCAAGAAGCAAAAGTAGAGAATTCGATACTTTTACATGAAGTTTCTGAGCTTTTTTCCACTCCAAAGCCTGAAAGGTTGTTGCAACGAGTTTTGACATTAGCAACAAATCCCGGCGACTTAGTCCTGGACTCCTTCGCCGGAAGCGGCACAACCGGCGCGGTAGCCCACAAAATGGGACGACGCTGGATCATGGTAGAACTGGGCGATCATTGCGAAACCCATATCGTTCCACGCCTGAAAAAAGTGATTGACGGAGAAGACCCAGGCGGCATCACCAAAACAGTCAACTGGCAGGGCGGTGGCGGTTTCCACTATTTCCGCATGGCAGCTTCACTACTAAAAAAAGATGCCTGGGATAACTGGGTGATCAATCCCGAATACAATGCCGAAATGCTTTCAGAAGCCATGTGCAAGCACATGGGCTATATTTACGCGCCTAGCCGGGTAATTTTTTGGCAACACGGACATTCTACGGAAAATAATTACATCTATGTCACCACCGGAACCCTCAGCAATGATCAACTTAAATTAATCAGTAACGAGGTGGGTACTAAAAGCAGTTTGTTAATCTGCTGCAAGGGCTTTGTAGCCAGGACCGACGAATTTACCAATCTTTCCTTAAAAAAAATCCCTCAGGCCGTATTGCATAAATGCGAATGGGATCAGGATGATTACAGCTTCCAAATCAATGTGCTACCCGATGAGGATGAGGAAAATTACATAGAAACAAACGAAGAATAATGGGACAAAATATTGACGATCAACGCACCGTTAATTTCCTCAGTAACCAATTGTCACTGCGCATCCCTCAGCGTTATTCTTTACAAATACTGGCCGATGTACTGTCGCAATTGGGCTTGAGTAAAGAGCCTGATTTGCGGTATTGGTTGCAAGTAATCCAGCAACAATATCCAACGGTTAAGGCTTTCGAGCGTGAATTTCCATCCTTATGCTTTGCTTTGGCTACTGGGGTAGGTAAAACCCGTCTGATGGGGTCGATGATTGCCTGGCTGTTTTTGACCGGACGAAGTCGCCATTTCTTTATATTGGCACCCAATCTGACTATTTACGAAAAACTGAAGCAGGACTTTGCGCTGAATAGTCCAAAGTATGTATTCAAGGGAATTGCGGAATTCGCCCAGACGCCCCCTGTACTGATCACTGGCGATGACTACACCGATGGACGCGGTGTACGACTGGAAATGTCTATGCCACAAAGTAGGACGGCTGACCTGTTCGGTGCGGACAACGCCGTACACATTAACATCTTCAATATCTCTAAGATTAACGCGCGTGATAATAAGGTAGGAGCAAACAAATCTACCGTGGCGAAGGTGCGTCGTTTGCAGGAATATATCGGTGATTCTTATTTTAATCATTTGGCGGAACTACCTGATTTGGTGGTGCTGATGGATGAGGCACATCGATACTATGCCAGTGCCGGAGCAAAAGCCATTAATGACCTTAAACCCATTCTGGGCCTTGAACTGACGGCGACACCGAAAACCGCCGGAGCAAAGTCGCGTGACTTCCACAATATTATTTACCATTACCCGCTATCACTGGCCTTACAAGATGGCTATGTAAAAATTCCAGCTGTTGCCACTCGCAAAGACTTTAATCCGAAACAATATTCGTCTGAACAATTGGAAACCATCAAACTGGAAGACGGTATCCATCATCACGAATACGTTAAAGTGGAATTACAAACCTATGCCCACACTCTGGGATGCAAAGCGGTTAAACCGTTCATGCTGGTGGTAGCACAAGATACTGTTCATGCCGGTCAGTTAAAGGCTTTTATCCAGTCAGATCTCTTCTTTGAAGGACGTTACAGGGACAAGGTAATTGAAGTCCATTGCAATCAGTCCGGTGAAGAATCCGATGAAGCGATGGCTCGTCTGTTGGCCGTAGAGCATGATGACAACACTGAGATTGTCATCCATGTTAACAAGCTTAAGGAAGGTTGGGATGTGACTAATCTATACACTATCGTACCGCTACGTGCTTCCGCCTCCGAAATTCTAACTGAGCAGACTATCGGTCGTGGCTTACGCTTGCCTTATGGAAAACGTACAGGGGTTGAAGCAATTGATCGGCTTACGATTATTGCTCACGATCGCTTTCAGGATATTCTTGATCGTGCAAAAAATGAAGATTCGATCATTCGCAAAACAATATATATCGGCACTGGCAGTGACTCGGATGTACCCGAGAAAAAGCCTAAATTGATAGAAACACCTTCCGTATTGGATACGATTACAACTGGAAAACAAGCCACTGAGGATGGAAAACCCTTTAAAGAGACACAGGGAGATCCTCAAATAACAACGCTAATCCAGACTAAAGCAGAACGCAAGATTGCTGAAACCACATTACAGGTTATCCGTGAAGAAACGCGTAAACTGTCATCTAGCAAAGCACTGACAAAATCAGAAGTTCAACAGGAAATCGTTCGGAAAGTACAACGCCGCATGCAGCCGATCCAGGCTGAAATACCGGGACTTGGTGCGGAACTGGATAATGACAAAACGGTGACAGACGTGGTTAAAACCGTCAGTGAAACCATTGTCACACTGACTATCGATATCCCACAGATTGTTGTTCTTCCAACTCGTGAAGTGAACTACGGTTTTACCGACTTTGATTTGCAACATCTGGAGCAGATTAATTACCAGCCGGTATCACAAGAAATATTGTTGGGGCATCTGGAAGGTGAACAGATGCGTGATTCCATTCACTTTGGCGATGATGATAAACAGGCACAAGAAACCCGCCTGGAAGATTACATTGTTCGCAATCTGATGGACTTAAACGAGATTGATTACGACGCGCACGCCGATTTGCTTTACAACCTGGCCGGGCAACTGGTGAATTATCTTGAAGGAAAATGGCGGGATAAGGAAAAAGTAAAAAATATCCTCGTTTACTATCAGCAACAATTGCGTAATTTCATTTGGGTACAAATGAAAGATCACCTATGGTCAACCCCAACTGACTATCAGGCCAATCTGATACAAGGATTCGATGTACTGGAACCCAATATGTACACCATTGCAGCGGAAGAAAAACCCCGTGACTTTCGTGCTCCCGTACAAAATAAACAGGATGTCAGGAAAATGCTGTTTACTGGCTTCAAGCGGTGTTGTTATCCCTATCAAAAATTCGATTCCGTCGATGGGGAATTAATGTTGGCATGGATACTGGAGGATGATGACAGTGTACTCAAGTGGATGAAACCTGCCTCAGGAAAGTTCAAGATCGAATACCAAAGTGGCGATTGGTATGAACCGGATTTTGTGGTAGAAACAATCGATTGTTGTCTGCTAATCGAGCCAAAACGCGCCAATGAAATTGACAATTCAGCGGTGCGGGCAAAGAAACGTGCTGCTGAACGCTGGTGTCATTATGCAAATGAACATGCCGAACGGATAGGGGGTAAAAACTGGAGGTACCTTTTGATACCACACAATGACATTTTGCCTAATTCATCTCTTGATGGGTTGATAAAACGGTTTAGTTAACTATTTAGGTTTAGCTAGTGCCTGCTATTATGCAGTTTGGAGGACCTATAGTGAATAAGACGTGCAAAAGGGGTTTCGATTGTGAATCGCAAATCCTATGGGATGGCGGAGCATACTTTAAATATGCTCAATTCCCGACCCGACTCGTTTTTCTGGTTTCTATCAATACACGAGGGGGATTGAATGATCGGTGTTAATGACGAGAACCGTAAGTGGTGGGTACTGGCGGCGATGGGTGGCATTTTGGCTTTGATTGTTCTCGATGAGACTGTGGTTGGTGTTGCTTTGCCGACTATTCAAAAGGAACTGGGTATGAGCCAGGTTAATTCACACTGGATCGTCAATGCTTATTTTCTGGTTTTTACGGTATTGGCGGCCGCAGCTGGAAAAATGGGGGATATATTTGGGTATCGGGGTCTTTTACTGGGTGCCTTGGCAATTTTTGGATTGTCCTCCATTGCCTGTGGGTTTTCTGAAACAGGACCAGCGCTGATTACTGCACGTGCATTCCAGGGCCTTGGCGCGGCGGTCGTCTTTCCCTTTACTGTTGCCATGATAACCGCCGTCTTTGCGCCGGAACAGCGTGGGCGGGCATTTGGTATTCAAACCGCGATCGGTGGATTTTTTATCTCCATGGGACCGTTGATGGGCGGTTATTTTACGGACGTTCTGAGCTGGCGCTGGATATTTTGGATCAACATCCCGGTGGTGCTGATCGTTGCTGTGATAGTTATTACCGCCTGGAAGGAACCTAAGAAACAATATAAAGAAGGATCCAGCGGTTTTTCGCAGATTGATTTCAAGGGATTGGTGGCTATGATACTGGCGATGACCGCTCTTGTTATTGCGATTATGGAGGTTCCGGACTACGGCTGGCATAATCCATTTATTATTGCTGGCCTTTGCAGTGGTACTGTCATTCTAGTTGTTTTTATTGTTATCGAGTTGAAAATCAAGCAACCGCTCATTGATCTCGCGTTGTTTTCATTACCTACCTTCTCGGTCATGAACATGGTTGTTTTCATGGGGGAATTCGGCAAAATTGCCATGATCATCTTTGGCGCACAGTTTTTGCAGCAAACTCTGGACATGACTCCCCTTATGGCCGGTATCGCTATGATACCAGCGGTCCTACCATCGCTTTTCGCATCACTCCTTGCGGGTTCTTTTTCGGACAGGTTCGATGCTCGCAGAATTTCCCTTATCGGGCTTTCTCTTAACGCCAGTGCCATGATTTGGCTGGCAGTTTTTGTCCAGCACAAAAGCTACGTTTTACTGATTCCTGCCTTTATTGCCTGGGGGTGTGCCCTGCCATTTCAATTTGTGTCTACTCGGCGGGCGATCGTCAATGCGGTTCCCCAGGAGAAACTGGGCCAAAGCGGCGGTCTGACCATGACCGCACAGCTCCTTGGTGGTACCGTTAGCATGGCCGTTTGCGGTACTATCTATGCAACTACAGGTCAGTTCAATTGGCTATATTGGACAGCTGGTATTTTGATGGCATTTATTTCTATTTCTGGTTTCTTAAAACTTCGTGGAACTCGCTAACAAAAATGAGAGATGGACCCCTCCGATTGGACTGCCCAATCAGAGGGGTCCGTCTCTTAGAAATATGATATTTGCAGTCCCATTTTGAATGGCTTAAGCTTCCTTTCGATATGAAAGTGCATCTCTTTTGGTTGGCTGCCAAGCCGAGGGCTTGTTTGTCAACGAATTAAAATAATAAATTTGATAATTAGTTTTTTGTAACAACTATAAGCCATGGACAGTATTTTGAATAAAAATAAAACCCAATCAATTTTTTTAATTTTGTTTTTGACGATAGCTCTAGTTCCTTGTGTTTATGCGGGTTGTATGGATCCAGCAGCTAGGGGTGTCATATGGCATAAATGTGACAAATCCAATGTGGTATTGGAAGGGGCTGATTTACGCCAGTCAATTTTGACCGAAGTTAATTTTTCCAACGCTAATCTAACCGGCGCTAAATTGAGAGGTGCCCAATTAAATGCTAGCGATTTTTCCGAAGCGATATTAGTCAACGCTAACTTGGCTAGTGCCTATTTAACGGGTGCAATTCTCAATGGTGCTGATTTGAGCAACGCAAACCTAAGCCAAGCGAGAATGGCTCGTGCTAACATGAGAAAAGCCCGGTTTATTAATGCGCAAATGAATGAAATCCAGTGTTACGGGTGTAACATTATCGGAGCGGATTTCACAGACGCTATACTTGAGGGAGCAGATTTATCTTCGGCAGACCTTGAAGATACAATTTTTATTCGAGCAAATCTAGCCCAGGCAAATCTTTCATCTGCAAACTTGGAAGCCGCTGTGTTTAGCAGCGCTAATTTAACAAAAGCGAAGCTTGTCAAAGCGGTATTGATTGACACCGACTTCAGTAATGCAAATTTAAGTGGAGCGACTTTAGTCGGCGCGGACATTACCGACACCATTTGGACTGAAACTATCTTGGGTCATGCTATGTGGCCTAATCGTCATCGTTGCCGTTTAACATCCATTACGACCTGCGATTGACTCCCAAAATGATTTCATTGTGTTAAGTTGGTTGGTTGTAACAACTGACAAAAACATAAGATTAAAGCGAGGATTTTCGTCGCCCAGGGTTTTGCGGATAGCTTCATTCCGCAAGAAAAAGTGGCAGTTTACCAAACAGGGCTTGAAAAAGTGGGTGCCGATTGGTAGCTTGTGACTTTTGGGAATACTCCATACGGCTACACCAATCTCGGTGCGATTAGCTTTGGTATCGAAAACCTTCAACTTAACAAATTGGTTGACCAGCGATCGGGGAAAATGATGCTTGATTTTTTCGATGAAATTATCAATTGATAAATCTGTTTTTGGATTTGCTTGGTCCTCAGGATTTGGTCTCCAGATACGTGTGTACCTGCGAAATCACATCCTTATAATACTTCCTTTGTAAGGCGCTCCCTTCAACGATTTGTTTGCGGATTTCATTCGTACTCGAGACTTGTTCGAGTGCTCGCGGATTGATTTTCTCTTTACCCTGGTAAACGAAGAATTCAGGATGCACTTGGTCAATCTTTGCGCGTAAATCTAATAATGCTTTCGGAATTTCTACATCCCGGCCTCTACGGGTATTCTGCAATAAACGCCACAATTCTAATCCTTTAGGTTCGTAATGGCAGCGATTAACGACCATTGGCAGTAACATATAGAAATAGGAAATTTCGATCCAATTTAAGCGTAAAGCGGATAAGAACGGATCGCCCATGGTTGCGTACCAATGCGAAATGGCAGATTGTGAGTTAAGCACTGGACCCAAAAATGCTGTGGAGAGGCGTTCAGCGAAACCTTTTTCGTGTTCTCCTTCCAGGTCTCTCTGGATGAGGGCACCCAACTGTTCCAGTTGGATGGTGGAAAATGCCAAACCGTTGCTGAATAGTGGGTCGGGTGCACAGGCTGCATCACCAGCAATTCCCCAACGATCGGAAGAGTAGACCTGTTTTGCAATATAGTGATAGCGATGCATCATATTCGTATCAACCACTTGTCCACTTGCCACAAAGTCAGAAACTACCGGATGAACTTTGGCAACACAGTCAACAAAGTCATTCACTGAACGAATATTGTATTCGTATATGTCCGGGCGATATGTCAGTCCAATGCTGATAAGTTTTGAATTATCCTCGCTACGCAATGGAATCATCCAAATCCAATTTCCATGTCCCATAAAATGGTGGGTGGAATAGTAACGATCATAGTGATAGCTTTCCCCAGTTCCAGCGGGCATTGGCCCCAATGCATTGATGTCACTCAAAATGGAACGATCGAAATCTGCCAGGCGGAACCAAAAAACATTTCTCTGCTGTGCCGGTTTTTGAATTAAGCCAAATTTTTTCCCTAATAGGCATGCCCTTCCACTGGTGTCTATCACCCAATCTGCCGTGAATGTGTAGTTTTCACCATGTGCTTGCTGAATAGTCATGGTATGTCCGGCGTACCGATCAATTTCAATATTTTTGACCTGCCCATCGATATGAAAAATCCCCGCTTCCTCCGCCATTACTTTGAGATCTTTATCAAAGACATGCCGATTGAGCTGCCAGGATGGTGGGCGGGCCATCGGACCTGTCCAACCCTCAAGTGGGGGTAAATCACGTGGTTCGCGTTCATTACAATGGACAGAATAGGATCTATCGTCAGGATTTTCAGGATCCAATTTAAAGTAATACGTCAGTGCGTATTTTGGGCAATGTTTTTTTCTCAAATATTGGGCTAAGCCCAGTTTATTCTCGAGAAATTGGGCCGTAATTTCGATAGTAGATTCTCCCACCATTGGGATTCCACCGCGGTTTGTCGGTCCAATTTTGAAAATTTCCACGTCCTCAGGTAGAAGTTTTCGAAGATATAAGGCTCCCATGTTTGCAACGATACTATTCCCAACGAACGCGACACGCATATCAACAGTCTCCAAAGACATTCTATGGTTTAAGAATCAGAAAATTATAATCTTCCTTACAAAATACCGCTTGCTGATTATTTTCACGATGAATAATATGTAACGGTTGATCTTCAAAAGTGGTTTTGATCATGTTTAGAATGGTGAAAAGATTTGTTTTAATTTTTCTTACACTTGGTTATTGGACGTTGGGAGTGGGTATATCGAAATGGGTAGTAAATTCTGTACCACAGGATGTGTTAAATGACACATTAGCCTGGTGAGCGAGATTCCAAAATTGTGTGATGTATTGGTCATCGGTGGTGGCCCTGCTGGCAGTAGTGCGGCAACGCATCTGTCGCAAGCCGGCATAGATGTGGTCCTATTTGAACGTGCTGTTTTCCCCCGAAATCAAGTAGGCGAAAGTCTGATACCCCATGTCTGGAAATATACCGATATGACTGGAGTGACCGATAAAATTGAACAAGAAGGTTTTTTGGCCAAAGCGGGTGGTATCACTGTCTGGAATGAAAAAATTCGCCAGATTCTTTTTTCCGATTTTGGTTATACTCGGCCTGGATTACATGTTGAAAGGGATAGTTTCGATGATATTTTGTTGAAGCATGCGGTGAGTTGTGGGACGCGGGTATTTAATAAAGTCGCGGCTAAAAAAGTCGAATTTAGTGATCATCAATCGCCAAAAATCTTTTATACCGATATGCGCGGTCAAAGTAACGATAAAGGTGTTATTCGCTGTCAGTATGTTATCGATGCCAGCGGTCATAATTCATTTTTAGCGAATCAATTTAAAGTCCGACAGACGATCAGTTCGCGATTGAATTTTTTATCGTTGTGGGGCTATTTTGAGAATTCACGATTCGTTGGTGTGGATCGCCAGAGTTACCCTGCGGATATGCTGGTTACTGTCAAACCTGTTACCTTTGTCATGTCGTTCGGAGAGGGTTGGGTTTGGCATATTGTGCTGCGGAAAAAAACCAGTGTAGGCCTGATTGTTCCAACCGAAACAACCAAAGGTATGAATTGTTGGCAACGCGAAGTATTTTTCAAACAAACCTGCGCACGGCTCCCACATTTGAGTAAACTGCTGGAACCAGCCAAATTGATTGAGGGTTCGTTGCAATTTCGTCCAGATTATTCTTATTATTCCAACAGTATCTGTGGCGAAAATTATTACTGTATTGGCGATGCATCGGCTTTTGTCGATCCGATTTTCTCGCACGGTGTGCAGAATGCCTTGTACAACGCTGCCGCTGCCGCCCTAGCAATCAAGGAATCTTTGAAACATACGAAAAATAGATTACGTTACAGCCAGCTCTGTGAAAGCCGCATGCAGCAGTTCTATGGTTTTTCCAGAGCTTTGTCATTGGGAGATTTTGGGTGCAATGGTGTTAATTCCGGATTGGTGAAAAATTTGATGAAATCATTACCCCCGCTCGAATTGGAATTGATTTTGGCGGCATCGGATATGACTGACCGCTCGGAGAACTTCCGCCGACTAGCCAGTGAAGCAGGCTTATTCGAACGATTTGAGGACAGCTTTAGCAATAGAAAAACAGAAACCATTGAGTCGTTGGATTTCTAGCTTGGTGTGGGATTTGAGTTATGGTGATTTGATCTATAGCCCTCTCCGGTTCCTAATAAAGCGGCAATGATATTTTTCTGAATTTCCGATGATCCGGAGAACAGTCTGCTGCTCAATGCATCATGAACTAATCCCGACATGGGGCTATTTTCAAGCAATCCACTCCCCCCAAGTATATGCACAGCATCTAGGCTCGATTGGAGAAAGGCTTCGCCAGCGAACAGTTTTGTCTGGGCGCTGGCCATCGTAATTCGCTTGTTATTATCTTTCAATCGGGCGCACTCATTGACCCACAGTCGGATGTTGTCCAAACGTAGTTTCATATCGGCGATTTTGTGGCTGATGGCCTGGTTTCTACCTAAATGGCTGCCATTGATCTGGCGCTGGCGGCTGTATTGAATGACTGTCTGCAACTGCCAGTCCATGATTCCACACAGTCCGGCAAAAATAAAAGCCCGTTCCAGTTCCATTGCGTGCTGAATCATCATGTTGCCAGCACCTGGAGTACCAAGCTGCCTTGAATAGGGAATAAGACAGTTTTCAAGAATCAGATCGCCAATGGGCGCAGTTTTACATCCAGTCACTTTAGGGCCTTCTAAAAAACGGGCGCCAGGGTCGTCAGTCTGGATGATAAAGACTGAAAGATTAGTATCCAAAAGGGCATAAACGATTAGTAGATCAGCAATTGGGGTATTGGTGATAAAACGTTTGTGACCATTAAGCTGTAAACCCTTGTTGGTGCTCTTTGCCGTCATGTCCAATGCTTTTAGATCTGATCCAGCCTGTGGCTCAGTGATAGCATGGCCGCCTATTAGTTCTCCAGACAACAGTTTTGGTAGATAGGTTCGCTGCTGTGCTTTATTGCCGTAGTTGAGCAAGGGAAATATTGCTCCCCATAGATGCGCATTGATGGAAAGCAGTAGCCCGCTGTCCAGACAAGACTTTCCGAGGGCTTCGTGGGCGATCGTCAAATCGGCAAAACTGTCACCGTACCCGCCTTCGGCAATAGGCATCGCATGTTTGAAGAGGCCTTTTTGAGCGCAGCAAAGAAAGCGTGCCTTTGATGCTCGAATGTCCCCGGATGGTGGCAGTTCTTTCATAGATTCTCTAATTTTTTGTGAAGGATTCTATAGTTGATTTTGCCGTTTGTTAAAACTGGCAGCGACTCCAATACCATGATTTTACAAGGATACATATAAGCGGGTAGTGTGTGTTTAAGTGGTTTAATGATTTCGGTTAGGATGGTATTGCTTTTCAAGACTACCGCTGCTGCAGGGCGTTGTCCGCTTGTACTGTCTCGAATACCGACGACAGCACATTTTTCTACCTTAGGGTTTTGCAAAATAGCGTGTTCTATTTCTGCGGGTTCTACACGATAGCCCGAACATTTTAGCATTCGGTCCAACCGGCCGTGATAACAATATTCTCCTTTCTTGTTAACCGATACTTTATCACCGGTTCGATAGTATTTATCGAGCGATACCGCGGGTGCTAATCGCCCTCGTTGCCAGTAACCGGTAAGATTATTGGTGCTTTGTACTCTTAATTCTCCGTTGTTTGGGTCAATATTTAGTACCGAACCACATGCTGGATAGCCAATGGGTATAGGTGTGTTTGCTTGCAATCGATTGCGTTCTACAGGCCAGTAGCAACAGACATTAGTTTCGGTCGGACCGTAGAGATTGTAAAAATTGGTAGTCGGCAATAGTTCGCAGAGTTTAATCAACTGAAGCGTTGGGAAGACTTCGCCGGCAAATAAAATTGTTTTTAAATGTGGTAGCGGTGTACTGCTTAACGATCCTTTCAAGGCGATAAAGCTGAGTAAAGATGGTACTGTGTACCAAGCACTGATTCTATGTTCGCCGAGCCACTTGGTCAGGTTGCTCGGTGATAAGGTTAAGGTGCTTGGCACAAAATGCACGGTTGCACCGCGACTCAGGCTGCTGAATAAGTCGAAAACACTCAAGTCGAAATGAAAGGGCGCTAGCGAAGCAATACGATCTTTGTGTGTGATGTAAAATGTATCTGCCGCCCAGTCGGAGAAATTACGCATGGCCCGGTGGCTGATGGCAATACCTTTCGGGCTACCGGTGGAACCGGAGGTATAAAGTATTGCCGCAAGTGATTCGGGTGCTATTGTTGTGGGCTGAGGTGGTGAGGGGAGGGTAGGCGTTATACTGTTGATATCGAGCCAAAGTTGTGGTTTAGTCAGCCATTTTGGACACTTGCCTTTTCCGATTACACATTGGGCATCGGCATCTTTAATACAATAGTTGAAACGGCTATCCGGGTTTTTCAGGTCTAGTGGAATGTAGCAAGAACCCGTATTTAATATAGCTAAAATAGCGGCCGCAGAATCAATACCACGATCTAATGCAATGATCACACGCTCACAGGGTTTTTGTCGTTCTTGCAACAGGACGCTAATTCGGTCGGCTAGTTGTTGAACCTGTAAATAACTAAGTTGTCGGTCCCCTTCCACAAAAGCTACCTTTTGAGGCCTAATCTTGGATTGTTGCTTAATAGATGAGAGTAAAGACATCGAATTTAAAGTATCTTTATTTCTCGGGAATACCCCCTAAAAAAAGGGAGTGTATGGGATATGACTAGTCATGAGGAATCCCCCAATAACTCGGATATCACTAACTGGTGTAGTGTCTCGATTTGTAAAAGGTTGCTGATGGGTTCGACAAAGTTGTAACTTAGGGTGAGTTGGTTCTGATATATACAGCTAAGAAACGCCAGTGCCGGTGGTGCCGAGACCTGACAAACGTTAAATACGGCATTGATTTCAGCGCCGGGAAAACCGTAGGTGGGAAAGTCGAGCCTTCCTATGTCAGAAAACCAGAAAGAACTACGTTCTTTACCGGAGCCATATGACATACGCAGGGTTTCTCCGTATTTAGCCAGAGGTAGCCAGCTGCCAGCCCACATTAACGGCAGGAAAGCGTAATCCAATTGCTGGCGAATTGCATCAGCATTTTGTTGTTTCAGGTGAGCGAATAATTTTTTTCGGTTCTTGACGATCCTCCTAGGTGCCTGGGCAAACAGGGCACAAACATGATTGCCAGTCATTGGCGATAACGCTCGTTGTTTCCGCAAATTGAAAGCGTACGGCGTACAATAGGCTTCGCCTTGATTTTCAGGATTCAATTTGTCCAAGGCCCGTATTAAGCAGGCGATATAATATAGGCTGATGCCGGTCAGTCCGACGCATTTCCTGGCCTGTTTAATCACTTGCTCGGTTTGAACTTTGCTGAGTCTTTTAATTGTGTAGTTGAGGCGCTGAGGAGCTTGATCAGTGTTGAAGGGTTGGATACTTTCCTGACTGTCTAATTCGCTAATGTAGCGTTTACCTTTCAACAACAGGCCGATTTTTTGCCACCAGCGATATTTTCTTAATTGTACATTGACTAACGACTCAGCCGCTGGTGGGCCAAATTTTTGGCGTTGCTCCATACCTTCGGTGCACAAATAATTCAAAATTAAACTGATGCCCGGAGCATCGCAGAACGGATGTATCCAGCGGGTAAAAAAGGTATTTTTTACAGGGCCAGTGAGTAGATGGAATTCGATGGGAGTTATGGTTTCTCTGGTTTGTTTATGGTTTATGATTTGATCAATTTTGATTTGCTGGAATTCCGAGTCGGTTTGATCTGCCGGGCAGTGATGCTGGAGAAACAGTTGTGGTGACGTTTTTCGTTTACACCAATAAAAACGTCTACCGCGCTGCTGTAAACTGGCCATCGCAACAGGAAACCTTTGACTAAATTCACCGATTCGCTCTTGCAACACATTGATATCAGGTGTATTACTGAGTTCAAGAGCAAAACACCCATAGCTGCCGGGTAGGCCATCTTTACGGATTTCTTCATCCATGGCAAGAGTAAAGCTATCGGCGGGGTTAAGTGCTCCAAGAATATCTGCTGTTTGTGTATTCATCCTTTTTGGTGTCTTAAAATCCATTTTTCTAATGCATTAAAACTCTGCACGTTGTCAGGTGCAATTTCTGTATCGGGTAAAGTGATACCATACTCGTCTTCAATAAACATGATCAGGCGCATAATGCCCATGCTGTCCAGTCCTGCTTCTAATAGATGATCGTCATCACTAAACAGCTCTGGGTTGGCGACAAAAACCAATTCTTGGAATATAAAGTTGCGAAGTTTCTGCTTCATTGCTTTTGTAAGGGACACCTAAGGTGGTCATAATTTTTGTACATTAGTTTTGTACTCTTAGAATTTATTTTTTAACGATTTCCCAAGCCGGCCGTGTAGTAAACCTTGTTGAAACCGATTGTCTGGTTGCCACAAGTCACCGGCTAGGATCGCGGTGATTTCTTTTTTTATCCGCTCGTGTCGGTCTGCCTCAAAGACCAGGTTTTTGATCAAATCAGATTGATAGAATCGTTGTACTAACAAGTAGATGGTTTGAAAACCAATATCATACACCTTGTTATCTTCGACGTGCAGCTCTGGGTCTGCTTCTTTGCCGTGGCTAAAGCCCCAATGCAAACGGTCGGCAATCAATTCAGCACTTTTGACTGCAAAGAAAAAGCCGGATGAAAAAATCGGGTCCAGAAAACCTCCAGCGTCCCCGCAACATGCGTACCGTAGTCCGTAGCGGTGTTGATTCAAATAGCTAAAATCTGCTTCTGCCTGGGTATCGAATAAGCTTCGGGAACCAACTAATAATCCAGCCAAATAAGGCGATGCTTGAACATAATGGTTAAACAATTGCTGATTGCTTAGCCCTTTCGATGGGGTATCTTTCACAACCAACCCGAGACTTAGCTTCTGGCCTGCCAGTGGGATAACCCAGATCCACCCAATATCGATAAGCAGGATCTTGACATTACCGGTTGCAAATAGCGAGTCCGAACTGGTGCTAGTGGCCAATTGTAAGTATTGATATAGGGCAAAGCGACCAAACTCGTGTAAACGTTTAATAACCGATTGTTTGCGTCCCATAAATGCAGAGCGGCCTGTTGCATCGATAAAATATCGACACCTATAGTTGTTCTTATCGGTTGTTACTACAACCCGTTCTAGGGCAAAGTCAACATCTTGTACACGTTCTTGTTGATGTGTTTCGGCACCATATTTTTCGGCGTTGATAAACAGTTTATGGTCAAATTCGGAGCGTTCTATCTGATAGGTTTTAAATTCTCCGAGCAACGGAAAACATAATGTCTTACCCGATTGTTCATCGATGAAATCAGCCCCACTCTTTTTAAGATTGCCGTCACCCCAGTCGATACCCAATCGCTGCATTATTGGTCCGATTTTCGGCATCATCGATTCACCGATATGAAAACGCGGATGTTGGTTCATTTCCAGCAATAATACTCGGTAACTCCGCTGGGCCAACAGAGTAGCTACGGTGCTTCCCGCTGGCCCTCCACCAGCGATGATGACATCGTATTGATTCATGCTTTGCGAAACCGTGTCGCCCAATTGGCACCCTTTGTATTTAGGGCGACAAAACCATCGTAACTGGCCTGTCTGAGTGCTTGTAGGAGCGGAATACAGGCGGCTGCTGGTGCTGATCGGCTTAATTCAATCAACTCCTGTTCAAGCTTGATTGGCTTGGATCTAATTTCTGGTTTCGCGATTAAACCCTGATGACTACCCTCTATGTCCATGGATAGTACGAAAGCGATGGCTATTGCGACACTACCCATTGGTGCCGCCAAATACTGCGGCCATAGTTCATCGTAGCAAACTAATAATATGTCACCTCGGTGCTGTTGTAGCTGTGACCAGGCTTCTAGGACACCCATGGCAAAAGTATCATCAACTGCGGCGATCGCCGTTGTTGGTTGCTGGCACCGCGTTAGGATACTCCAATAACCAGCAGTTTTATTATGGACTGAGTTATGAAATTGAGTCGGAGATATTAGATAATTGATATCGGTCAATGAACGGCAAAGTTCATCGGTGACCTGAATCTCACCGCCGACAGATGCAAACACCGAGGGCAACTCGAGAGCGTCGGCATCGGCTTGTTGACAAGCACGCATTGCGGCTGTTACAGCCATTGTAGTCGTCAATCCGGAACGCCTTCTCAAACTTGAAGGCAACAATGTTTTGTCGGGCAATGCACTTTTGAGTCCAAATGGCAACAGCGCATTTGGTTCCTGACAACAAAGAGCTGTCGCTTTGACTGCAATATAGTCAGGTGTGTTCATGGTTAAAAATCATACTTGCATTATTACCACCAAAACCAAATGAATTACTCATGACTGTTTTCAATGATTGTTGTGTGATTGGATCTTTAATTACTCGACATCTGCAGTTTTGATCGGTTTCAGTTAAACCGTGGGTACCGGGAATAAATTGATGAGATAACGCCAGTAGTCCAATTACAGCCTCCAGCGCTCCAGCGGCCCCAAGCGTGTGTCCGGTAATACCTTTGGTTCCACTGACCGGCAATGTATCGCCCAACAATGCGAAAACTGCTTTGGCTTCTACGCTATCGTTGATTGGCGTTGCGGTTGCGTGTAGATTCAAATAATCGATGTCGCTAGGTTGCAAATTGGCTTGTAGTAATGCGTTTGTCATGGCGAGTTCCGCACCGTACCCTTCTGGGTGTGGCGAACTCATATGATAAGCATCTGAGGATTCGCCGACAGCTAAAATTCGTGGGCACTTGTTGTTTGCGGTAGCGGGTTTTTCCAGCAACAATAAACCGGCCCCTTCACCGATATTGATCCCATTTCGGTTTTTATCCATGGGTTGACATTGATTCGGTGAGACCAGATCAAGACTATGAAAGCCCCGGAGCGTTAGCCGGCATAGGGTATCGACACCACCAACTAAGACCGCATCGCATACGCCATTGGCGATTAAACGCTGCCCGGCCCCAATCGCTTTTGCTCCCGAGGAACACGCGGTTGAAATGGCAAAACACGGTCCAAACAATCCCAGTTCCAGCTGAAGAAAACGCGGTGTCGCCTGATACGCGTGCCGAGTCAGAAAATGAAAGTCGTCGGGTAATTGGCCTCGTTCGACCAATTGGCAATATGCCGCCTCGGTTTCATACAAACCCGACGTACTGGTTCCAATGATTACGCCTATGCGCTCGCCGCCAAAACGTTTTTTAGCTCGTTCAATTGTTTGCCGCAAATCATCTGGAGCGTGATTTAATGCTGCTAGCGCCATACGCGCATTGCGACTATCGTAGATGTTTAACTCTGGTTTGATCTCAGGCAAATCGGTCAATAATTCTCCCACGGGTGTGCTGAAAGCAACATCGAAAAGCGTCAATCGACCTAATTTTGTCTCGTTTGTCAGTAACGCAGCCTGCAAATTTTCATTACCAACGCCTGCTGCGCACACAGATGTGTACGCGGTTACGGCAACAGGTATAGCTGTGGGTAAATGAGACATCAAAATATACGGAGCTGGTTTTTAACTTAGAATCTGAATCGTTGTAATGTGGCTTGTTTGGGAAAGTGATTTTATCGAAGCACCGCGAGGGTGTATGTTCAGTTGATATTTAGGCATGGCAATCTTGGTCAAACCTACATCGGGATGCCAATTCTTGACGTACATTGCCAGTATCATTTTTTGTCTTTTTCCCAATGAATTCCGAAATTATACATTTCTATACGGGGCTAAATATCTTGTTGAGGGCTCAAACCGGCTAATCACTGATACCAAATCTAAAATTCGTTAATTCGTGTTGGTTTTTATAATAATGGGGCATAGCAGAAACCCGAGTATCACACCCAACGTGACGACACTAGCGAGTACAGCCAGCGCTGATGTTTTGGCAATCAAAAGGCAGCCAAATACCAATGCACTGGTCAACATTGAAGCAGCCATAGCCTGGTAAGTTACGGCAATATCGCCACCCCTATTCTCGCGGTAAAAAATGCCGTAATCAACGCAAATGGCAGTTGCCAACAAAAACCCGATCAGATGCAAAAAACTGATCGCTATTGTGGCAAATGACCAGATTGCTAGAATAAAAAAAGCTGCCAGGATAGCAGGTAGCAGTGTTTGCAGTGTTATCAAGAGATTTTTATAGCGTATCAGCAACAGTAACACGATTAGGCCTAATCCGGCATAAAGCATTATTTGAGTCTGATTTTGGTATTCCTTGGTCATTTTATTCAATAGATCCCGCTGACTAAAATACTGTGCGTCGTCAATCAGTTGCAACTCGGCTCGCAATATTTCTGGCGTGTGTTGGCCAATCCAGATCATTATTAGGGTTTGACGGTCGGTAACCAGTAACTGGGTATCAATCAATCTTTTTACTGGCGTATCGAATACCTGCTGCACCGTTAATGGTTTAGTGATAGGGTATTCTAATCTACCCAAGTGTAGAATCGACAAACCCTGTTTGTGAAGGGCTCGTTTCCAGGCCTGTTTCTTGTCGTCGGTTAAGTATTGTTGTAGCAACCGCTGATTGTTCCGTTGCTGTTGTGCGGACAATAACCAGGGATATAAACCGAAATAGTCGGACAAATCCCCTTGGGTTTTTAGTCGGTTTAGAAGCATGTAAACCTGCTCGGCTTTGCGTAGAGCAGATTCGGTATCTTCGCCTGTGACTAGCACAAAGCGCCCAGGTTCTATACTGACAATACGTGAGCGAATTTCTCTATCCTTTTTTTTGAGGTAATCCAGTTCCGGAGTTAAGTCCTGTAAATCATCGATCCATTGCAATGACTTTAAACTGGCCGTCGACCCGATCAAGCATAGCGCTAATACGATCAACAATGTATTCCTGAAACGATTACAGAAGAGCATCCAACACTCGATCAATGGAATCGCGATTTTATTAGACTGCCTGGTTTCGATCAGGCATGGAAGTAGATAACGGGTCAGTAATAATGAAATGATAATCCCTGTAATTGCATAAACGGCAACTTGCTGAAACCCTGGGTAACCGGAAGTACCAAGAGCAGCGTAGCCGATCATTGTGGTAGCTCCACCAAGTAACATACTTGGCCATATTCTGGCGATAGCTAAGGTAGACAGTCGGTTTGCCGCCGATCGAGCATGCACCAGGCCATGAATCGGATAGTCTATGCAGATACCGACTAGCGTAGTACCTATTGCTAGTGTCATACCGTGAATATAGCCAAAGGATAACTGGGTGACGAGTACTGAACAGGTGATTACGGCGGCTAGAATCGAGAATACCCAAAACATTGCGCTTACCGAGCGGAATATCGATAAAAAAAGTAGCGTCAGGGCTATCGATGATAGTAAGCTGACTTTGGTGATATCATTCTGAATTAGCGTTTGCGTCGCGGTGGCATAAACTGGAACACCAGTCATATCGAGTTGATTGTGGCTATTGTGGATTTTGTTGAGCTGAGCAAAACATCGTTTTATGGCTGTTTGAATGCGTTTTTGCTGGACTATGTCGAGACCACTGGAATGGGTTTCGACGAATAGTGTTTGGAATCGTGGATTCGACTGTAGGATCTCTAGTCTGTTCTCGACTAGAGACTGAAAGCTATTGAGTGAGAGCAATAAAGGATCATGGATGGCAATTGTTTTTACTGTCAAACCTTGTGGCGAAAGCAAAGCTTTTTTTAACAATGCCGCTCGCTGGTTTAACCCTTGCTGTGAAAAAAGCTGTTCAAGGACTATTTCGGGAGTGCGACTGTAAAGGTTTGCACCATACCGTTGATATAAATTCAGAATTGCATCTATAGGGACTCGAGTTTGGCCCGACTGCCATACATCGGTAATTCCTTTGATATTTTTTAACCGGTCAATAAAATCATCGGTGAACGATTGTGATCTTGGCAGTTTTGAACCCGAATTGATCAACAGGATATATCGTTTAGACAAGCTTCCAGATTGCATCTCGCTTGCTAGTAAGATTTCCTCGACGTTATTACCGGCCACAACGAACGCGGAAATATCGGTTTTAACCTGCATCGTTACGATGGCAAAAGCAATCAGTATCGGTAACGTTGCTAAAAACAACCGTTTACGCCATCGCGGGGCCTGAATACCGTCAACTACAACAGTTGGCGGCATGCAGGGTTTGGACCGTTAGAAGTGGTGTCGGGGGTCTGTAATAGAGGGATGTGTTTTTTTAATTTAAGCAGCGAAATCGACTTTCTCCTTGTAGGTCTTCAATATTCGGACAGCCCTGGATGTTTGCGCGACCATTCCACTAATCAATCGCCCATGAGTTCCTGTTTCAATTGTCGGATCATGTCATGCAGGTGTTTATCTCGCACCGCCTCAGCCAAAATAAAGTCACTGCGATCACCGTCAGGTTGATGCACCACAATTTTATTTGCAGCTTGCCCGATAGGCCCTGTAACAATGATTTTGACTGTAGTATTCTTATTTCCGTGGCCTGTAAGGGCTAGCGTCCATTGTGACGGATCAGTATAAAAATCAATTTGATACATTTTTTCAAGTAACTGGCGATTGCCGGTAACCAGTGCTTTGAAGGCTGCAATGTTGAGGCTAAGTGGATCATTACTTTCCATTGTTCCACGATGACGGACATCATTGATCGGATCGTAATAGAACAATTTGCCGTTGCTGGCACCCATGATTTCTCGTACCGGTATTTGCTGTTCTTTAACCAATATATCGGGTGCGAGTGCGTACAGAAATCCAGTAGCCTTCCAGGGTTCCTGCAATAATTCCAAATATCGGGTCTCTTGGTAGGCAATTTGAACGGCGGTTTTTGGTTGCATACGTTGCATTACCGAAGCCAATGTATCTTCCGCTTGTAAAGGGTTGATACAAACTACCAACGCTAGAGTCAAAGCTATAAAACTACGAAAATGCATGATGAATTAACGCGCCTGGACTTCGAGCCAGATTTTTTGGCCGTTGCTAACCATGGTTTTGATCGTTGATGCCGGCTTTGGGATATCCAGGTTTGGAAAGCGGAAATGCCGATAAATATATTCGCCTACCATCAATATACCCGTCATGAAAAAAATTAGAATACTATTATAAAGTGCCCACCAAGCGTCCGACGCCCACAGCGCGAGGCCAGCGCACATTAACGCGTTAAAACCAAAAAAAACTGTCCACATTATGGTTAACTGCCAGCAATAGCGATCGATCCCCGGTGGGAACTCAGGAAATTCCAGACGCACAAAACTTTCGATCAATGGTGGTCCTTTGTATAAGGTTCTACCAAAAAAAAACATGAAGACCAGTTGGATCAATACAGGTAATAATTTAGCTGTTAATGTTTGCAAAAATACCGCTCCGATCAGTAGGCCCACCGCGATAATTAATTTAAGCAGACGCGTTTGGGTAGTTGGTGACGATAGCGCTTGGTAAATATATATGCCGGAAAAAATAACCGGTGCCAACCAAATCAGACCACTTTCTCTGCTCTGATAGACGAGGTAGGGGTAACCCACGAAGATAACCGAAACCAATGCGATACGAACGATTAAAAGCACTTTATTTGCTACGGTTTGCCGCGACAAAATTAGAAAGCGACCGTAACGATGAAAATATCTCGGGGTTGCGATCATCGCCGGAACTGATTCGCACGCCATACTTTCGATCCAACAATACAGAGATCTCAAGGGCATCGATGGAATCTAAACCCAAGCCATCACCAAATAGCGGTTCGTCGAGGTCGATATCATCGGCCGAGACATCTTCTAAATGCAAGCCTTCGATCATCAATGTTTTTAATTCATTAACTAAATGTTCCGGCATAATTTATATCTGTAGAGCAAAGGCGGGTATTCTAGCCGATTTAGGGGATTCAGATAATGGATTTTTGCATAAAGACACAAGATCATATGGCGCCGAACAAATTCACCAACGGTTGGATTAGAACTGTAGTTTGTTGGATTCTACTTAATCTTGAATCCTGACCATTTTGCCATTTTCAAAATAGACGACAAATCTATTGAACTTCGAACTCCAATAAGTCCATTGGTTGCTATCTAAGTTTGGGGTTGCAATTTGTGGTGGGTAGCCAATTGAAGCCAAAACAGCTTTTTTTGTCATCCCCTTGGCTATTGTGCCGTTGTTGATATGCTTTCGCTCAAACTTGGAGAATTGGGATAAGTTGACCTTGGACTCTCCGAAGAGCTTATCGAAAGCCTGAGTGATTGAGTTCTGCGTGTGTTTTTCGACATTTTGAATCAATAATTCCTGACCAGATAGCACTTGTTTAACCCGGATTGTTGTATTGGTTATTTCAAGTAAAACTACTTCAGTATTGATTGGAACCGAAGCCCCTCGTCGATAGTTGGTTGTTATATGCCTGTTTTTTTCGTAACGAATGACGAACTGGGTGTAATAGCGATCGCCAAGTCGAATTGAAGCAGGTAAATCAACCTGTTTAAGGGGTTTATTACATGCTATCAAAGTAAACAGCGAAAACATCAAAAGCAACATTCGAAATGATATTGGCATAATTATCTCCTTACTTGATAAGTTGGATTTCTCAGCATCACATAGTAACCAATAGAAAACGACAACAAAACTATGGAACTTACAATGAGTGTCTGCTGAGTTAGCGGAATTATTAACAACGAACTAATCAACTCTACCATGATTAAGATAATCAGTATGTTTGCAATTGTTTTGCTATTTAACTTAGAACAAAAATAGGCTCCTAATGGCGCACCCACGACGACGACGGGAACTGCTGCGAGCCAGTAATTTCGGATTTGCTCAGTAAAGCCTTCAAGAACAAATAGATACAGACAAAACCCGATTATCGCGTTGACTGCCATTAGAACCACCGAAGTGGGTGTTGCTAATTTTTCACTTAAGCGAAACAACAGCACCATGACCGAAAAACAAATGATGTCGATACCATTACCGACTAAACCAGACATAATTCCGCCGAAAAAGCCAGTGAATACCATTATTAGTTTTTCTGGTACCAAAAATTTGATCAGTGTAACGTTATATATTCGCTGTCGGCAATTCAAGAAAAACAGGGTAAATGCAAAACTGACAATCATCGCCGTAAATAGCATTTTCACTAAATCGGGAGGAAGTAACGGTGTTATATAAATGGCACCAGTAATGATGCCCAAAAATCCGCCTAAACTTGCCCACAGAATGACACGCCATTCGATCGGGATACGCATTACTATAATGGTCAATGTCGCCGTCGTCATCCCGATGCTTTGTATCGCCAAGGAAAAAATCTTGGCATCGAGTGGTTGAATGCCCAAAACCTTGGTAAATACTGGAAAAGCGATTGCACCTCCACCTTCGCTGGTGGCTCCGGCAATAAAGGACCCGAACACCATGGTCAGTGAGATTTCCCAATACTCATGTAGTATGCTGATGGTTTGAGGTGTTGTATATAGATGCCAAACGCCCCAAACAAATAAGGTAATCAAGGGGCTTAGGTAGGCCGAAGGTTTTAACGTCATAAATTGAAATCAGTTTAGATAAATCGATCGTTTACAATATTCGGTATTGGCCATATTTCTGTGGTCTTTTTTTGTTTGTGCTAAGGGTTAGTAATATATAATTAGTATTGGATAAAGCGCAATAAACTGAATGAATCGACTCACTGCAATCGCAATTTCCGAACGGATATTAGGGAACAATTGAATACACTCGAAAAGAACTTGGTGGCGACACAACCACTTGGCTCTCCCCTGGATACTAAAATAGATTCAAATCCCGATGCCATATTGAGTAACCTTAACGAATCCATAGTTACACGCTCGGAAATGTTGTCTCATGCATGGTTCATAAGCAATCAACTCCCCAAAAAAAGCCATGCAATCAATTTGTGTGGTCATCGCTACCTGTTCATCGTTTGCTATCTAGCGGTAATTATACGAAACCAAACCAATCTGCTGCCAGCTAACCAGGCGCAAAACACCATCGACGATTTACTCAATCGTTATCAGGACAGCTATTATATTACCGACAGTACAGATGAGTTCAATGGTCAGCGCTTTTTTATCGATGAACAGAAGCTGGAGTTTGCTGCCGCTCAGTCGTTAAATGTTGATCCAAACCAAATTGTTTCAATATCTTTCACTTCGGGTACAACCGGTCTACCGAAGGCGGTGCATAAAACCTGGCGGGAATTCGAGCAGGCAGCGGATTTAGCTGCAAGCCGCTTTGAATTGAAGGAGAAAGATTGGACCATCGTTTCTACGGTGCCTCCTCAGCATATGTATGGCTTGGAAACCTCTTTATACTGGCCACTGTTTTCAAACACCACAATCGCTAACTGTCACCCTTTTTTCCCCGAGGACATCCGTCAGGCGACGCATGCGTCGTCTACTCCCTGCCTGCTGACCTCTACCCCAGCGCATTTGAAAGCTTGTGTTCGGGCTAATTTGGCTTGGGATAATATCGCCATGGTTTTATCATCCACAGCACCGATGGATGCGCAGTTAGCCGAGCAAATAGAGAAGTGTTTTGGCGCACCGTTATATGAAATATTTGGCAGTACCGAAACTCTGTCTTTCGCATCACGCCGACTGATGGTTAATGAAAGCTGGGAACCATATCAGGGTATCTCGGTCATTTCCGAAGATAATAACTATTATCTTCATGGTGGCCATCTGCAACAAGCTCAAATGCTCGATGACCAGCTATCTGTCGATGAAGAGGGCTTTTTTACCGTCACCGGTCGTTCTTCGGATCTTGTTAAAATTGCTGGCAAAAGGGCCTCCCTCACTGAGTTGAATCGGATACTGAATCAAATCGACGGGGTTGAAGACGGCATTTTTTATCGGACCAATGATGAGCGACTTGGGGTCTTCGTCGTTGGGCCAATCAGTAAAAAAACTATCTTGGTGGAGCTCAGAAAATTTATTGATGAAGTTTTCCTACCCAGATCGTTGCACCGAGTAGAAGAATTACCGCGTAATCAGGTAGGCAAAGTTGTTAAGGATAAGCTGGAATGCCTCCTGGTTTAGGCTTAAATCGACGTTCTAAAAACTTCATCGCGTTGATATCTTACTTTGACAGGTCGCAATTCATGCGACCGGGTTATTGTAGATATACCCGAATGGCTGGTGTAGTTTCGCAACGGTCATTCAGGTATTTGAAGAAACAAACAGCGGAACCCCCTGCCTGTATTGGTGAATTCTTCTTACATTATTCAATGATTTACTTTTTGGGTGTTTATTTATTGCAAGTACACGTCCGCGCCCAAACTGTTGTGCGATTTTCTACCCGGCACCGTGTAACCCCATGCTACGAGTTATGATGAATCCATGCTAGCCCGCATTTCTCACAACTTTCGTAGCGAGGAACCACAAGGGTGCGGGGTGACAAGGCGCGCGAAGATTTAGGCGCGGAAGCATACTTGCAGTATGTTGAGCACCCAAATTAAGTGCAACGCTGTCAACATGCGGCATTGTGGTTCCGCAGTAGAATGCTTGTGAGAAATGCGGGCTAGAGCCTTATAAGCAGGGGTGGTGAGGAATCGCTATCGTTTGTTTGAGTGCATCCCCCAGCCATTTTTTGCAGATCAGCGAATGTTCGGATCCATGGTGCATTGGCCAATTTTTGTGTCGAAATAATATCCAGGACTTTATTTGCTGAATCCCGTAAAGGAAAATCACCATACAATACGACGAACCAAGGTTTCCCATTGAAACTGGTTTTTACATATCCTGTCGATTGATTCCACGATTTTCGACCGATAAAATCCACAATCCAGATTTCAGAGCCACCAGCCACTAACTGAATCGTATGATGATTGGGATTTTTGCGACAAACATCCATCTCATTTACGATTGTTGTCGTAAACGGATGATTATTCGTTATTGGAGTACGCTGTTTGGGTTGCTGGGGTATTTCTACGGGGGAATGACTTCCTTGCTTTTGGATAATACCTTCGTTTTGATGACTCAATTCCGAAGCAGCAACATTGATTTGCTCGATATTCGTTAAAACCACAATAAGAACCAAGAATATGGATAATCGTTTATTTACTAGTTGAAGCATATTTTTTTAATCAAATGCAACATGGTAATTTAATTTTAACAAAAAAAAGATACGACAAATTTAAATATCGGGTATACAAAGTATATCGCACAATGCCTCAAGTATGGTTTGCTCGGATCCGGATTCGAGTGAGGACGATGGAATAGGCAATATAGATGGTAACGGCGGCGACATTGATAGTGGCGTACCAGACGCTATAGTTAACTGGAAGAATTACGGTGATAAGACTTTTTATCGTGGTCCGATCCCCTGACCATCCATTGTTTATTGTGTTTTCACCGTGTTCACGTATGCCGTTAGTGTACACATTTGTATAGCAATTTACGGCCACAGTTTCATTATCCTTCTTAGGCGGCATAGACAGGTAAACACCAATATTTGAGAGATCGGATTTGGTTGGCTATTTCGTTAGCTTGGCGGTTGTCTAAAATCAAACTGGTTCAATTTTGTAAATGATCTTCAACAATACTCATTCTTTATCCCTACAAAGAGTGAAATGTTAGAATTGAAACTTCTACGCTTTTTAATACGGGATCGTAATGATGTTCACAAGAATTGGGGATACTTATGATGTCGTGATAATGGGTGGAGGTCTTGCCGGGTTATCCTTAGCTATCCAATTAAAGCAAAACGCCGAAGACCTACGTATCGCAATCATCGAAAAAGCTAAGCATCCGGTAACCGAATCAGCCCACAAAGTTGGCGAATCGTCAGTTGAGATCGGTAGCCGCTATTTCCAAAAGACCTTGGGGCTCCAACACCTGTTGGACAATCAATTACCGAAGCTCGGGTTACGTTTTTTTTATTCGTCCGATGGTAACCACGATATTTCAAAAAGAATCGAATTGGGGCCGAGCGACTTTCCTCCTGTACAAAGCTTTCAGTTGGATCGCGGCCGATTTGAGAATGCACTCGCTAAAGTATGTACACAACGGGGAATTGATTTTTGTGATGAGACTGTCGTTAAGGCTATAAGAATTGGAAAAAATAATCACCAAATTACGGTCGCTCAGAATAATCATATACGACTCGTCCAAGCCCAATGGTTGGTCGATGCCAGTGGCCGGAATGGACTGTTGAAACGATCGCTTAAGTTAACCCGAACAGCATACCATGACGTGAATGCGGTGTGGTTTAGGATCGCGGCTAAGATCGATATAGACGATTGGAGCTCTTGTAGGTATTGGACAAATCGCGTGAAACATTCTCGCTGGTTTAGCACTAACCATCTTTTTGGAAAAGGATATTGGGTATGGCTTATTCCATTGGCTTCTGGGTCCACCAGCATCGGTATTGTTGCTGATCCAAGGTGTCATCCATTGGTCGAATTTAATACCTTTGGTAGGGCACTCGAATGGCTAAAAAGATATGAACCGCAATGTGCGAAGGTAATCCAAGGGCAGAGTAATTCCTTGCAAGATTTTAAAACGATGAAACACTATTCGCACAATTGTAAACAAATGTATTCTGTGGATGGATGGGGTATTACTGGAGATTCGGGAATGTTTGTAGACCCATTTTACTCTCCAGGTAGCGATTTTATCGCGATTAGCAATGGTTTTATTAATGATATGATCGTTAAATATCATCGAGGTAACTCCATCGACATTGAGGCTTTGGAGTACGAAAAAATATTTCGTGCACTCTACTTAGCTTTCTTGCCTATTTATGAAGATCAGTATCCCATTATGGGCAACGCCAAGGTAATGAGTGTTAAGATTATTTGGGATTACTGTATGTATTGGGGAAGTGTTGCATTATTATTTTTCAGGGCTAAACTTTGCGACCGCCGTTTCATGGAATCCGGTTGGGTGTTTTTGAAAGATGTTTATGCGTTGAATGTAGCAATGCAGCATTTTTTTAGAGCATGGGCTGAAGTTGATCTATCCACGGTCAAGAAATCCGAAACTTTTATTGATTATACAAAGATGCAGTTTTTGAGGTCTTTAAGCGAGAGTTTACTCGAAGAAATGGACGATGCTGAATTGATTGAGCAATTGTCGAAAAACATTATATTGACGAAGGAACTTGCCAACGAGATTATTTTTGAGGCAGTTAGTGGCGTGCCAGATTTGTATGAAAAAGCTCCGAAAATTGAGTCGGGTCGGTCAGATCACTTAGGGGCGATGTTCGAGTTGTTTAGATAGTATCTCAATTTGATTTCTGTCTGTTAGATCGTACGACCTTTTTGATTAAGGAACGCAGCCTTGCCTGAGAGTATTAGCCGACTATATCGAATACCCGCCAAGCATCCTTGTTTAGCCGGGCACTTTCCAGGCAATCCGATAGTTCCAGGTGTAGTTTTGCTTGACTATACCAGACGTCTGCTAAAACACTGGAAGCCGACTTTTGCAATTACTGCTGTACGCCAGGCAAAATTCCACCAACGCTTGCATCCCGAACAAAACTTTAGCATTCAACTAACCGAAAAATCTCCATTCATTATTAAATTTGAGTGTTTTGCTGGGGATATTAATTTGGCTTCCGGTATGCTAACCATTAAATCACAACGATGACACGGACCTGGCAAGATCATAAAGAACGTAGTACCCCGTGGGCTTTAGGGGCTATACGCTGGATTGCACTTAATTTAGGACGACCAGTCGCCCGACTTTTGCTATACCCCATCACGTTATATTATCTTGTCTTTGCAACGTTGGAGCGACGCTCATCAAAACGTTATCTGTCCAGGGCATTGCAACGGGAGCCTACCTTGTTGGATATTTCTCGGCATATCCACTGTTTTGCCTCGACAATTTTGGACCGTGTGTATCTAATGACCGGACAATTCGAAAAACTTGATATTACTTTCCCGCACGAAAACTTGCCGTTGAAATATTCACAACGAGGCACTGGTTGCATATTGCTCGGTAGCCACCTAGGCAGTTTTGAGGTGTTACGCAGTTACGCGATCAAAAAATGTCCATTGCCGATTAAAATATTAATGTACCAAGGGCAAAACCCGATGATAGCCAAAATCCTTAATGCCCTTAATCCTGGTCTTTCAGACATGATTATTCCTATAGGTGCGCCGGATAGCCTGTTGCAGGTCAAAGATGCTGTCGACGCCGGTAATGCTGTTGGCATGCTTGGTGACCGGGTTATGGATGAAAAAAAAGAAAAGACGGTTGTATGTAAATTACTAGGCGATGATGTCGTACTGCCAACGGCGCCAGTCCTGATTGCCGCTTCGCTGAATGTGCCGATTATCGTGTTTTTTGGCATTTATAAAGGTGGCAACAAGTACCAGTTACATTTTAAATTACTCGCTGAAAATATCCGCTTGAATCGTGATCGGCGTCAACGAGATATTCAAAATTGGATGCAACAATACGCCAATCTTCTTGAAGAACAAATTGAAATAGCACCCTTTAACTGGTTTAATTTCTACGATTATTGGCAAGAAGAGTGATGGGTTTGCCACTGATTCAAAAGTTGCCCTTATTCAAAGATAGAATTGAAAAATTGATCCCGCATTCGGGGGCTATGTGTCTGATAGACCGCGTCGACGATTGGGATGAAGATTCTATCCGCTGTACTTCGATTTCGCATCAAGACCCAAACAATCCGCTACGTCTAGATAACGAACTATCCTCAATTCATTTACTTGAATATGGTGCCCAGGCTATGGCAATTCATGGTGGTTTGTTAACAAAGACGGCATCTCCTGGAGTGCTAGCAGCGGTCCGTGATGTCAATATATGTATCGAAAAGCTTGATCATGTTGAAGATGAAATCATTACGATCGCCAATGTAGAACTCAATACGGAAACAGGGGCAATATACCGGTTTACGATTACTGATACGGATTCAAACACGTTGCTGAATGCTCGAGCAACAGTCATCAATCATTGGGAGCATGGGTCATGAGAACAGCATTGATTACCGGTGGTAGTGGAGACATCGGTTCAGCAATATGCAGACGTCTCGCTCGGCAAAATATTCATGTCATTATCCATAGCAATAACAATTTTGATAAGGCGGTTGCGCTAACCAAGCAGATTATCAATCAAGGGGGGTCTGCTGAGGCTATTGTCTTCGATGTCACTGACTACGGAGCCTGCACCGCCAAATTGGAAACCTTAATTCAATATAATCCGATCCAGATTATCGTCAACAATGCTGGACTACACATTGATGCGCCACTAGTGGGTATGAACGTATACGATTGGCGGAAAGTGATCGATGTAACGGTTAACGGTTTTTACAATGTTACTCAGCCATTGTTAATGGCGATGATCGCGACTCGCTGGGGTCGGATTATCAATATGTCATCTATTTCAGGCGTGATGGGTAACCGAGGACAATGTAATTATGCTGCTGCTAAAGCTGCATTGCATGGGGCGACCAAATCGCTGGCTCTGGAGGTGGCCTCAAGAAAAATCACCGTCAATACCATCGCCCCGGGCGTAATCCAGGGAAGGCAATCTGAATCGACTTTTAGCGTTGAACAGATCAAAACCATCGTCCCGATGAAAAGAGCTGGTACACCGGATGAAGTCGCCGCGTTAACTGCTTTTTTATGTTCAGATAATGCGGGGTATATTTCTGGGCAGATTATCGGCATTAATGGCGCCATGGCTTAACTTACCTTCTTTGGCATCTTTAATAACGGATCTATTTGTTGTCTTAATAGGTGTTTTTGTTGCCTACATAGGGCATGTTTCCAGTGGCTAAAAGCCGCTAATTGGTAACGGTAACTCTGTTAAAAATTGTTGATCTGATATGAGCATTTCGCCTACAGAACCCATCAATCTCAAAAGTGACGCGGATGCGATGTTCGTGTTGGTGATTTCGGTAGTCATCATGCTGGCAAGCTGCGGATTAAGCTATTTGTTGATTTTGTTTTGGGTTTTGAAAACAGCGAAACTCGCAGAAATATTTTTCGAATCCCGGTCGGCAGCCTACCTGGTGTTTGGCAAGCGCCTAGTAAATAATTTTCCCGATGCCGATTTTCGATCTAGATTAAACCGGCTGATGGTATGTCGGGTTCGAGTGGCCATTATTATGGGCGGCAAGACACGTGAAGGTATAGCCACCGAGGCTTTGGCGGGGTTGGATTATCTACGCAGCCAAGGTTGTGGTATATCGGATATAAAGCTCGAACAAAAATCCAGTAGTACTTTAGATAATTTGAGAAACGCTCGCCTATTGCTTGACCAAAAGCCAGCGATTATTATCTCCAACCGCTATCATTTGGCTCGTTGTGGGGCCCTTGCGGCCAGTCTTTCGATCCCTTATCAACTCTGCGCCGCAGAAAACGTGTTCAACGTGGATGCGGACAATTTGTTGAAATGCCTATTGGAAGCATTTTATCTACACTGGTTTTACACCGGAAAATATTGGGCTAAGTTGATTCAAAGCCAGCGGATGTTGGATAGGATTAGTTGATTTACTAACTTTGCAAGCGTTGACTGATTAATCGAGGCAACCTAAACAAGAAACCTATAAACAACCTGATATGCATCCAGGTTAACAGGATATTATCCCTTACATAATTAAAATGTGAAATCCCTCCTTGCTCGGGGCTGAGATAACGAACTGGAACCGATTTGTTGATTATTGCCACACCATGCCACGCCAAGCGCACTACGACTTCAGGGTCAAAATCAAAACGGCGGGCGAAGATGGTGGTATCCATTACGGCCTGCAAAGGACGGAGTGGATAAACCCGAAACCCGAATAAGGAATCACCAATACCAGCCCACAAAGTCTCCAGGTTAACCCAGAAATTCGAAATCTTGCGTCCCTGTACTCTATTTGCTGGGGCGTATTCGTCAAATATCGGTATGCCGAGAACCATTGCTTTTGGGTGGCGGATTGACAAGGCCATAAAATCTTTGATCTCTGCGATGGGGTGTTGGCCATCGGCGTCCATGGTCAACATATGGGTAAAGCCACTTTCCAGAGCCTTTTTTGTTCCAGTATAAACAGCGCTGCCCTTGCCTTTGTTAATCTCATGCATCAATACAGTCAGATATGGTTCGGTTTCGGCCAAGTCTTGTAATGCGATTTCACTGCCATCATCACTACAATCGATGATTACCCAAATAGGTTGCCAGATTGCCAGTGCCTGTTTGACAACATCAATAACGATAGGGCCACTGTTAAAGCTAGGAATTAACAGCAAGTGAGTTTTGGAAATACGGACCATGGAAAAGCTATTTTATGCATTGACGTTTTCAGTTTATAGCTAATTTCGTTTAAGGTTTTCTCTAAAGTAGCTTTCTAATTGCCTGGTAAATGCCTTGTGATCCTGCTGTTTATCAACTTTGAATTGTTTGCCGAGTTTAATCTTATAAATTAATGGGAAATCCGGATTAGTTAAAACTGCCCAGCCTTTACTCAAGAATAGGTTATTGGTTTCAATAAAAACCGTTTGTATTGTTGCACCGGTTTGCTGAGCGATCAACGCCAGTCCTCCTTTAAAAGCGTTAATCGAGTTATCCATGCTGCGCGTGCCTTCAGGAAATAGCAGCAGTTGATCACCTTGTTGCAATGTAATTTTACATTGCTGGATAAACTTAAGTGGTTGATCACTGCGAATAAATCCACCTAACGAAGCTCCTCCATAAAGTATAGGATTGTTGAGTACCGAAGCTTTCATTACACAAACAATATTCGGTAGTCTGGAGCTGACGAAAACGGCGTCCATTAAGCACGGGTGATTTGGGGCAATGATCAATCCTCTGGCGTTGCGTAATTGATCCAGCTCGGCAAAATCGACCTTGACTAAACGGGTTATTTCCAACCCGGCAAAAAAAAACCAAGTTAGATAATGCATTCCATAACGCCCAAGGAATTGGGCATGCTGACGGCAGATGAATGGTTTAAAACATAAACTTAGGAAGCTTAACAATAAGCCTCCGAGCAAGAAATAAAATGCCCCGGTAAGGGTTATCAGCCATTCGTAGCAATAGCGAAACCACCTGCACTCAGTGTCCAACGTTTTGGACGCTGTCATGTGCTTGTTTCTGACGTTTTGTGAGTCTGGATTCTTCCACGATTCTGCAAATGTGTCCAAAGATTATCCAGTTTTCGGATATCTAAAATTTGTTGTGCAGTTCGTGCACCCGAGACACTAACACCGTAGACTCCGCCACCCGGACTACTCCAATGGCCAGCGAAATATAGGCCGGTAATGGGTGCGCGATTCGAGAATCTGTTTGGCCCGATTTGTTCAGGAGTTGGGTCCCATCCATAAGCTGAACCTTGGTCATTCAGCGTGTAACGTTCCATGGTTGTTGGCGAACCGGCCTCAATAAAAAGGATATGTTGTTTCAACCCCGGCAAGTGTCGCTCGGCTAGCTCCATCATTCGTTCAGTAAACTTAGGTTTTTCCTGATTCCAGGCCTTACCAGTATGGTAGGGTACTAAAGTTGTTAGCATAATGATATGTTGACCCTCAGGAGCCAATGTGTGGTCGATCCGGGTCGGTATCGTTATGCTGATCCAAGATACATTGGCATTTTTGCTTTTATCATAATTGAGTTGGTGATCGATATCGCTATAACAAAAAGATTCATGGCCCAAATGGCTATCGGATAAGTTTAGGTCGGTGGCAATATAAACGACAAAGATTGAAAGCGAAGATGAAAACTTCGAGAGTTTACTTAGGAATCTCGGACTAAAATGTTGTTTGCCAACCAACTGATAGACAGTTTGACGCATATCGGCATTGGATATTACGAACGGTGCTTGGTAATATTCGCCATTATCCACGGTGACGCCTGTAACCTGGCCATTGGTAATGTTAATTTTTTGTGCTGAAGTCTTGTAACTGATTTCCCCTTTGTGTTTTTGCAAACCTTTGACTAGAGTTTCAGCGAATACCTGGAAACCACCAATGCAATAATAAGCACCATCTTCTAGATATCCGATCAACATTGTTGCCCAATACAGGAATGAGACTCGCTTAGGTGACAATCCTAAATAAGGCCAATTAGTTGCAAAAACCGCATGGAGTTCCAAATCAGTGATGAAACGGTCTAAGACTTCCGCTAAGGTGAGCTTTCGGTATTGAAATAAAGCTGGCAACAGCTGTCTGGCTTGTTTTGGATTAACCTCGGTTAATATTTCGTCGGCGACTGCCAATTCTTCAGAAATCTGCAGACACAAATGCATTAAAGTGTTTAAGCTTTGTCGTTGGCGTGGATATAAATTCCCCAAAGTTTCGACGAACGCTGGTAAAGTCTGTGGTAGGGCAACTGTGATACCGGGGTAACAAGCGACGCTAAAGGGATCGACTCTGATAAATTCGACTTGTTCGGAAACGTCGAGAGATTGTAATACCTTTCGGATAACTTGACCGCCCCGATAGCCTCCGAAGCCACAGCCGCTGGTCAGATGTACTCCGGCCTCAAAAGTATACCGTTTACGACGAAAGCTGTGCGCGTATCCTCCTGGCCGATCATGGCGTTCTAATACCAGAACGGTTTTTCCAGATCTAGCGAGCAGTCCAGCAGCTGTCAAACCTCCGATACCACTACCGATAACAATTACGTCATATGTGTTTTTCTGTTTACAGGCCACTTTCTTTTAACAAAGATTTGTTTAGTCGAATGGAGCGATATTGTATCTTACCAATAAAGAAGAACACTCGAATCACATTAAAAGGTGCTAATGACGAATAAGCGAGTGTCCACAGACACTTGCCTTAATGTAAAATTAGGAGTCTGTATGAAATTGCTAAATGAAAAGTGTTATTTGATCGCTAAAACCACAGTATTTCTGGTGCTGGTGCCAGGCCTGGTTGCTGTACTGATACCCTATTTCCTTGTGGAGAAATCCTTACAAAGTACCGGGGCGAAATTTATTTTTGAATTAAATATGGGGCTGTTTCCCGTGCTAGTAGGGTTATTTATTTGTCTTTGGTGTTTTTGGGATTTTATCAATAAAGGCAAGGGGACACCTTCGCCATTTGATCCACCAAAACAGCTGGTTACAGCAGGCCCTTATCGTTACGTTCGTAACCCAATGTATATTGGTATCATTTTGGTTGTATTCGGCGAAGCCATTATGTATTCATCTGTTTTGTTGATTTTTTATTTAATCTTTTTGCTTGTGTTTTTCCATATAAGTGTTGTCTATTATGAAGAACCTAAATTAAGGTCAGTATTTGGTGAAAATTACCATAATTATCTCATCTCAGTGCCACGATGGATGGCTACGTGGAAGTAATAAAAGTAGATAAGTTTTCCAACGGATCTTACATAAAAAAACTCGGAATTTCCGGGATCAAAAGATCAAAAAAACTAAATAAACTCTCATTTGAGTTGTTAATCTAGTAGTACTTAATAAGGTTAGGTGTCTCGACCTATCGTCGGTTTTGGGTTCAGGTGGTCTCCTGTTCACTATTTGTCTCGGTTTCTTTGTCTGGCTCTTTATCCTCAATGGCTTCGTTAAACCAATCGAGCATTTTGACATTGGCGAGATCGATATCATCTCTGACTTCATTTAAGCTAGGCAGAGTTCCAGAATCTCGGGCTATTTCAAGTTGATGTTTGCAATCATCAAATTGATTTCGCAAGCTATGAATGCAAGCAAGGTTATAGGCCCCAAGTCCAGTACGGAGACTACCCGCAAATTGGAATTTCTGCTGGGCTTGATCGTACAAAGTATCGTCGGGTGTAGCGTTTATTGTCCGCGCCTGATCCATTAAGGCTGCGCCCCAATCATTGGCAATATGCGAATTCCCGGGATCAACGATCATAGCCGCGGAATATTTTTCGCTGGCTTCACGGTATAGTCTTTCTGCTTCCGGGCCAGTTTTTGTCGACGCTTGATCATAAAGGGCTAGACCCCACCAGTAAAAGCCTTTTTTTAGGGCCGCATTATTTTCCACAACTTTCGAATAGTTTTGGTACGTGGAGGAAAATAATTCGTCGGCTGTTGTACCCGAAGAAGCCTTCGCTTGCTTTGCAGTTTTAATCCCTTTTTGCAAACGAGAATCTGCTAAGAAATGATTAATTAATTCCACGGTATACCCCGGTAGATGCTTTTAGTAATTTGGACACTTAAGAAATGTGCAATCAGCGAGAATAATAAAAAAGTAAGATAATTCTCAACCGGCGATTCCATAAGTTCGGATTATTTAGTAGGTCAAAATTAAAATGTGTCGCTAGAATATGTAGTCTTTAGTTACTCATCTTCGGCAGTACCCATCACTGCGCCCATACACAAAAAAATGTGGTCACTAACAGCGAAAAATGCTTTCCTCGCCGATTCCTTGGAACCGAATGTTTCTTCGGATGCATTAATGGCATTCAAGATGTTTTTGCTGTTGTTAGAGCCCAGATAAATTTTATACGCGGCATAAAATTTATCTCGCCCAGGTCCGAACATGAATCCGGGTATTTGCCTATCAATTTCGGTAAGCACGCAAGCCGCCATTTCCTCCGGGGGTATATTGTAGTCCTGTTGATCTTTGTCTTCACTCATTTTTTCAATGAGTACTTCCTCTAGGGATGCTTTTTCTTGGCTGCAACCGGTAATCAAGAATACGAATACAATTAAAAAAAGTGTTTTTATCATTTTGGTTTTGGAATTATCAAAAAATATCAAGTACACTTAGAACAAACCAGTAATTTTTCCGTGCTCATCGATATCAATTCGTTCAGCTGCGGGTATCTTGGGTAAACCGGGCATGGTCATCATGTTTCCGCAGATCGCAACAACGAATTCCGCGCCGTGGGCGGGCCGTACTTCACGGATTGACAAAACATGACCGGACGGTGCGCCTTTGAGGGAGGGATCGGTGGAGAACGATGACTGGGTTTTAGCTATACAAACCGGGAAATGGCTGTATTCTTCGCTCAGCTCTTTCAACTGTTGGCGAGCTTTAATATCGGCTTCAATCCCTTTGGCACCATAAATTTTGGTCGCGATCGCCTCGATTTTATCCCACAATGGCGCGTCGGCATCGTACAAAAACTTAAAATTCGAGGTCTTATTGTCTACTGTATCAACCACAGCATGTGCTAATTCCTCCGCCCCAGCACCACCATTGGCCCAATGTTTACAGACAATTGCCTGTGAACCGAGGGCTTCGATTTTGTCCTTGAGTAAACTAACTTCTGCATCAGTATCAGATACAAAGTGATTGATGCCAACAATACACGGTAAGCCGAATACGTCCTGGATATTTTTTAGGTGTCGTTCGATGTTTACGAATCCAGCATTCAGAGCCTCTAGATTTTCCTTTTGAAGGTCTTTCGGGGCTACGCCACCATGAAATTTTAATGCCCGGACAGTAGCGACCAAGACTACAGCGTCTGGCTGTATGCCCGCTTTGCGGCATTTGATGTTGATAAATTTTTCTGCACCTAAATCGGCGCCAAATCCGGCTTCGGTGACCACGTAATCCGCCATTTTTAAAGCGGCTTGTGTCGCTATTACTGAGTTACAACCGTGAGCGATATTCGCGAAGGGACCGCCATGAACAAATATCGGATTATTTTCGAGGGTCTGTACGAGGTTCGGTTTAATCGCATCTTTTAGGATTGCAGCCATAGCACCATGGGCATTGAGTTCTCGCGCGAAGACGGGTTTGTTATCAAACCGTCGATAGCCTACCAAAATATTTCCAAGGCGTTCTTTTAGATCGCTTAAGGATGTGGCCAAACACAAGATAGCCATGACTTCAGAGGCGGCAATGATGTCAAAGCCATCTTCCCGTGGGAAACCGTTCAAATTTCCTCCAAGAGCAATCACTATATCCCGAAGGGCACGATCGTTCATGTCGATGACTCGTTTCCAGATAATGCGTCGAAGATTTAGCCGAAAACGGTTTTCGTGATGAATGTGATTGTCGACCATAGCTGATAGCAGGTTATGAGCAACACCAATTGCATGGAAATCCCCGGTAAAATGCAGGTTGATATCTTCCATTGGGACGACTTGCGCATATCCACCACCCGCAGCACCTCCTTTGATCCCAAAACAGGGACCTAGTGCCGGTTCGCGGAGGCAGCCCATAGTGTTAGTGCCGATTTGATTTAGCGCATCAACCAGGCCAACCGAGGTAGTGGTTTTGCCTTCTCCAGCAGGGGTGGGGCTGATAGCCGTAACCAGAATCATCTTACCGTTTGGTTTGTCGGCCAAGCTATCAATGTAGTCAAATGATAGTTTTGCCTTGTAATGTCCGTAAGGGTCTAAATGTTTCGCATCAATACCAAGCTTTTCATGCGCCAAGTCGATGATGGGTCTCATTTTGGCCTGCTGTGCGATTTCGATATCCGACATATATTTGCCTCGTTTGGAAAGAATAAAAAGAGAACACGATCATTTTACCAATTGTCCGGGAGATGAGACTTAGATTCAGATGGCAGAGCGCAAGCACCTGATTTCACAGGGGATGAAAATCACCGTCCTACCCATGTAGGTTCAGTGGGTATTTTTTTGACCGCTGTGAAATCAAGAGCTTGTACCTGTTGCCGTAGTGTAGGTCCGGACTCAGGATTAAAGTTGACCTCAAGATTTTGCAGATATTCTACCCCATAGGAACAGCCTATTTCCAAATGAATTATCAATTTGTCATGACTAGCTAGTTTTCATAATCAAATTTGGATTGCTGATAAAATTTCACAATTAACAAGTTCATAAGATCTAGGATAGAGCCAACAAAAATAGTATTATCAACCGAGGCTAAGCTAAAAACGCTTGCAGAGGTTTTGCACTATAAGGTTGATTTTTTGGTGAGTAATTCGCCAAAAAAAAATTTACTAACTTAATATTTAGAGGACCCTAAATGAATGCACCTATACACATAGCTGTTACTGGCGCAGCAGGACAGATAAGTTATTCTTTGCTTTTTCGCCTTGCGAGTGGTGAGTTTCTCGGGAAACAACAGCCAATCGTATTACATCTGCTTGAAATTCCACCAGCAATGCCCGCTTTGGGCGGAGTGGTTATGGAGCTAAATGATTGCGCTTTTCCGTTGTTGCAGCATATAGAAATGACCGATGATCCGAATGCTGCGTTTGGCGATGTTGATTATGCTTTTCTCGTGGGTGCTAGACCAAGAGGTCCTGGGATGGAAAGGAATGACTTGTTGCAAGCCAATGCTGAGATTTTTTCGGTACAGGGAAAGGCATTAAACGAGTCGGCGAGTAGAGGTGTTAAAGTATTGGTGGCTGGGAACCCTGCAAACACCAATGCGTTGATTGCGATGAATAATGCACCGGATTTAGATTCCAGCAATTTCCACGCGATGATGCGGCTTGACCATAATCGGGCCATTAGCCAGCTTGCTGAAAAGTGCGGTGTTCAATCCACTGACGTAAAGACTATGACGATTTGGGGTAATCATTCAGCGACCCAATATCCAGATATTCACCATGCTTCTGTCAAAGGGCAGAATGCAAAAGATCTAGTGGATGATGATTGGTATGCGGACAATTTTATACCAACGGTTCAACAGCGAGGTGCGGCTATTATTAAAGCGCGAGGCGTCTCGAGCGCGGCTTCGGCAGCGAATGCTGCGATTGATCACATGAGAGATCTAGTTTTGGGAACACCTGAGGGCGATTGGGTTAGTAAAGCAATACCAAGCGATGGGAGTTATGGAATAGAGAAAGGGTTGGTTTATTCTTTCCCTGTAACTTCGAAGAATGGACAATTCAAAATTGTTGAAGGTCTAGAGATTAATGAATTCAGCCGAAAAAAAATGAATGAAAGCGAATTGGAGTTACAAGCAGAAAGGGATGCGGTAAAACATTTATTGTAACGAAATTTTGGAACCCAAGTCTGCTGGTTTTAAAGTAAATGGAGAGAGGTTGTAGGCCTGTTATAGGGTAGACAATTAAATCCGAATAAGGAAGTCTATTCCAATCCTTAAATGAGCCTGAAACTCATGTTCAGATCTGTTTCTGCATGTTCAGATCTGTTTCTGATAGATCAATAATTAAGGTGATATTGGGTAGCCGTTTAAGGCTCATTGTTTTGACGGTTTAGCTTGTACTTTAAACTTTCATCGGTGTCAATTTATTCCCCCTATTTTTAAGTTTGTTATTGTTGCGCCGCAGGCGTTTCCAGTTGACCGCCTTTCGTTCACGGCGGAGTGTGGGTAAAGTGTGAATGAGTGGGGGTAAGTGATGGACAAAAGGGATGTTGTCCATCACTTACCCCTACGTTCCGAGGAACGAGGACATTCATGCTTTATCCACACGGAGTCCGTCCCTTTTAGCTGGGTCAGGCCGCTTTTGGCGGATGTTGGAAAATGGTTTGAAACAGCTCACGTTTGGCTTCGCGTAAGTGTTCCGCAGCTTGATTATCGCTCATCGCGTAAGCGAGGGTATCCAGTTTTTCGAAACTCATCTTGGGTTTAAGGTATTGGGCTGCATCTGGGAGCGATTTGAGTTTGTCATAAGGGGTCATTATTTCCGAATAGGGATAGGTTTTCTTGTGTTTCCCTTTGGCATCAACGACGGTAACGGGAAAGAAACAAGGGCGATGATAATTAATATAGGGATTCAGGGTGTCCTGGTTGAACTGATTGATCAATGGCGCCCATTGTTGAGGGATATGGACATAACCGAAGTGCTTA
>Ga0209992_10000417_pt1 | contig 57546 bp, 34 predicted proteins | sample 2SBtaG_2_FD_182564 | JGI IMG/M metagenome (GOLD analysis project Ga0209992, IMG submission 182564) | Deep subsurface microbial communities from Kolumbo volcano to uncover new lineages of life (NeLLi) - 2SBTROV12_ACTIVE470 metaG (SPAdes)... | ecosystem: Environmental > Aquatic > Marine >... | reverse complement strand
GTGCGCCAGCTCGACCCGGACAACCAGCTGCTGGCCGCCTATCCCCGCAGACGCCTCGACGCCGAGACCATTCGTGACCAGGCCCTGCTCGTGTCGGGTCTGCTGGTCGAAGACCTGGGCGGTCCGTCGGTGAAGCCGTACCAGCCGGAGGGCCTGTGGCGAGAGGTCTCCATGCTCGCCTCCAACACCCGGGAGTTCGACCCGGGGCCAGACGCACAGATGTGGCGTCGCAGCCTGTACACGTACTGGAAGCGCGCCTGCCCTCCCCCGTCGATGTTGACCTTCGACGCGCCCACCCGAGAGAGCTGCACCATCCGGCGGGAGACGACCAATACCCCGCTGCAAGCGCTGGTGCTCTGGAACGACGAGCAGTTCGTGGAGGCGGCGCGGCTGCTGGCCGAGCGCACCCTGCTCTCGCCCGGTACCCCGGACGCACGATTGGCGAGCCTGTTTCAACGCTGCACCGGACGGAGCCCCCGGCCTGACGAGCTGACGTTGCTGTCCAGCTGCCTGGAGGACTTCCAGAGCCGCTACGACGGTGCACCCGATGAAGCAAGGTCGCTCCTGCAGACGGGCGTGGCCCCACAGGACATGACGCTCGACCCCGCCGAACTCGCCGCCTGGACCATGGTGGCCAGCGCAGCTCTCAACCTCCACGCCACCATCACCCAGAGCTGACGAGGCGCTGCCACTCATGAGCCCCCACGACCCGCTGCTCGAACGACAGCTGCTCAGCACCCGCCGGCGCTTCTTCGGCCTGGGCGCCGGGGCGCTCGCCGCGGTGATGGGCAAGGTGTCCCTACCGTCGCTCTTCTCCAACGTTCAGGGGACGCACTTTCCGGCGAAGGCCAAGCGCATCATTTACATGCACATGGAAGGGGCGCCCAGTCAGCTGGACCTGTTCGATTACAAGCCCGGCTTGCGCTCGCGCTTCAACGAAGAGCTGCCCGACTCGATCCGCCAGGGGCAGCGGCTCACGGGCATGACCAGCGGTCAGAGCAGCTTCCCCGTGGCGCCGTCGCTGTTTCGCTTCAGCCGCTATCCCAACGCTCAGGACGGCGCCTGGGTCAGCGAGCTCATGCCCCACACCGGCGGCATGGCTCGCGAGCTGTGCATCGTGCGCTCCATGCACACCGACGCCATCAACCACGAGCCCGCGATCACCTTCTTTCAGACGGGCAACCAGCAGCCTGGGCGGCCGAGCTTCGGATCCTGGGCCAGCTACGGTCTGGGCAACGCCAACGAGAACCTGCCCGCCTTCGTGGTGCTGATCTCCCAGGGCTTCGGTAACACCCAGGCCTTGTCCGAGCGCTTCTGGGGCAGCGGTTTTCTCGACGGACGGCACCAAGGCTGCAAGATCCGCAGCGGCTCCAACCCGGTGCTCTACCTGAAGGACCCGGCGGGAGTGAGCCGCAGCGATCGGCGACGCATGCTCGACCTGGTAGCCGCGCTCAACGAGAGAGAAGCCGCAGCGAGCTTCGATCCCGAGGTGGCCACGCGCATCGCCCAGGCCGAGATGGCCTACCGCATGCAGACGTCGGTCCCCGAGCTGGTGGACTTCTCCGACGAGAGCGAGGCCACCCTGGAAATGTACGGCCCCGAGGTCAGCAAGCCCGGCACCTTCGCCTCCAACTGCCTCATGGCCCGGCGCCTGGCAGAGCGAGGTGTGCGCTTCATCCAGCTCTACATGCGGGGCTGGGACGCGCACAACAACCTGCCCAGTGAGATCCGCCTGCAGAGCGAGGCCGTCGACCAACCCCAGGCGGCGCTGCTGCGCGACCTGCAGCAACGAGGTCTCCTGGACGACACCCTCGTGCTCTGGGCCGGTGAGTTCGGCCGCACGGTCTACAGCCAGGGCACCCTGACCCGGACCAACTACGGCCGGGATCACCACCCCCGAGCGTTCACGGTGTGGATGGCTGGCGGCGGGCTCAAGCGGGGCATCGTCCACGGCAGCACGGACGACTACGGCTACAACATCACCGAAGACCCGGTCTCCGTGCACGACCTGCACGCCACCCTGTTGCATCAGCTGGGCTTCGATCACACGAGGCTCGTGCATCGGCACCAAGGTCGGGACTTTCGACTCACCGACGTGTCCGGGAAGGTCATCCAGGAACTCATCGCCTGAACCCGCTCATGGAATACCTGCAGGGCCTCGACTGGGCCGACGTGGTCAGCCGCTGGCATCCCTTGGTGCTGCACCTGCCCGTGGCGCTGTACGTGATCCTGTTCTTGTTGGAGTTCCCGTCGTTGCTGCGCCGGCGCGCCTCCCCGCCAGAGGACCGCACCCGCCGCCTGCTGGTGCGCCTGCTCGTGCTCACCGCGCCCCTCGCCGCGCTGAGCGGCTGGCTGCTCCACGAGGGTGGAGGTTACGGCGACGAGGTCGACTGGCACGAGTGGCTGGGCATCGCCTTGGCCGCGATGTCGCTCTGGGTGGGCTACACCTATCGCAAGCAGCCGGCCCGTTATCCCCTGGCCGTGTGCCTGGGCTTCGCGCTGATGATTCCCACGGCGCACCTCGGCGGCAGCCTGACCCACGGGGACGACTTCCTGCTGGCGCCGTGGTTTCCGGAGGAGGGCGAGGCTGCTGACGTCGCGACGCAGCCCGACTTCGCCACGGTGCAGCCCGTGTTCCTGGCGCGCTGCGGCAAATGTCATGGGGAGCGCAAGCAGCGTGGTGGGCTGAACTTGGCCACGCAGGCTCTGGCCTTGAAGGGTGGCGAGAGCGGCCCCGCACTGCTTCCCGGGCAGCCCGAGGCGAGCCTGCTCATGGAGCGTCTGCTCCTGCCCCTCGAGCACGACGATCACATGCCGCCGTCGTCGAAGTCCCAGCCGACGGACGCGGAGAGGGCCGCGATTGCGGAGTGGATCACGGGGCTGAGCCCGGGAGCAGCGCAGGGCACAACGCCCCGTGCCCCCGCCCACACCCGGGCGCCCGCCTTGCCAGCTTCAGCACCGCCGGCCGCGCCCCACAGATCACCGGCGCCAGGCGACGCGATGGAGGTCCCCACGGTCGCCACAGCGAGTTCAGATGACACGCGGTCGGTGGATCCACTGCTCGCTGCGACCGACGCCCTGGCCGCTCTGAGCGCGCGTCTCGTCCACGTCGAGCGGCTGGCTCCCCACCAACCGGGACTCTGGCTCGACTTCGAGGCCGCCACGCTTCAGCCGGGAGAGCTTGCCGCGCTGCTCACGCCGGTGCGCGAGCACGTGGTGCAGTTGTCCTTGGCGGGCAAGCTCCTCGGCGACATCGAGCTCGAGCTGCTGGCCACCCTGCCCAGGCTCGAGCGCCTCGATCTGCGCCGACTCACTGGCCCGCCGCTGAACCTGGCACTGCTGATGGACCACAACACCCTGAGCTGGCTCAACCTCTCCGGCACCACCCTGTCCCCGGGCAGCGTGGACGCTCTGCAACACATGGCCGCCCTGACCACCGTCTACCTCTGGGACAGCGGCCTCACCGCAGAGCAGCTGAACAATCTGGCCGCAGCACGCCCCACCGTCAGCATCCACGCAGCCAGCCCGGCCGTCGACCCAGCCATCGAAGTCGAGCCCCCGGTAGTCTTCACGGAGCTGGACGGTTGACGGCCAGGGCTCCTGCGGCGATGGAAAGACCGTCGGCCCACAGCACGGAGCCTGGCCCGGACTTCTCACCTCGATCTGCGGCGGGCACGACTGGACCCTCGCGACGATCGTGGCGAAAATTCCGGCCTAGCGAGCCACCCGCCGCAACTTGTTCACCCGCCCCCAGCGGTTCCAGTCCATCACGTAGAGGTCGCCCTTCGCGTCCCACGCAGCAGAGTGCGGCGCGAGAAACAGGCCATCAACCCAGCGGTCTTTGGGCACGCCGTTCACCGCGCGGAGCGACGCGTCCGGGTTGTCCCCCAGGTGAGTCACCAGGCGGTTGCTGCCGTCGAGAATGGTCACCCGGCCCGCCAGATCGGGGATGACCAGAAACTCGCCGCGCTGCTGGATCTTGCAAGGCCGACGCAGCATGCCTTCGATCAGCCCGACGAACTGGCCGGTCAGGTCGAAGATCGACAGGCGGTGGTTCTCCCGGTCGGCGACGAGCAGCTGGGGCGTGTCAGTCCGGGTGTCGACGAGCAACCCATGGGGCGTTGACAGCTGGCCCGGCTCACTCCCCGGACCTCCGAACGAGTTGATGTACTGGCCCTCGGCGTCGTAGCGGTGCACCCAATGCAGACCGTAGCCATCGGCCACGAAGAGCGTCCCATCGGGAGCCACGGCGATGCTCGTGGGCCGGAACTGCTCCTCGCTCTCATACAACCCCGAGGCCATGGGCGCGCCGCGTCGCCACAACACCTCGCCATCGAGGGTCGCCTTGACGAACTCGTGGCGGTTGAAGTGCACGAAGTACAAGACCTGCCCGTCGCCGTCAGCGTCGGGAGCCAGGGTCATGCCGTGCACGCCGTTGGCGAACTGCTCACCCCATCCCGAAACAAACGAGCCGTCTTCGCGGAACGTCATCAGCGCCTGACCCTCGTCCGTGCTGAGGTGGATCAGCCCACGATCATCCACCACGATCTCGCCGTGGGTGTTGCCCAGGTCGCCCCCACCGGGCACGGCCAGCCAGTCGTCCACCCACACGTACGTGTGCTCGCCTGAGCCCAAGAGCACGGCGTCGGCGGGAAGCGGGTCAGCCCCGGTGGAGGCACAGGCCAGCGGGAGAACGGTCAGCAGGAGCAGCGGCCAGCGTGTCATGGCGATCCTCATGGAGAAGGCGGGTGATAAGGGTCCCGCTGCCCGAGCAGCATGGGAGTGCAGCTGGCGCCGATGTGGGATCGGCGCGGGTGAGACATCCGCACGAGCGCGTGACCCAGTCGTCAATCCACAGGGTCCGGGCGCAGGCGCAGAACCCGCGACTCGGCCTGGCCGATCTCGCGCACCGCGTCCCTGAAGGCTCCGTAGTCGTCGAGCCCCACCCGGCGCACGTGCAGGGAGAAGTCACGGACCACACGAACGCCGTCGGGGAGCTGCTCCGCCGTGAGCTGATACTCCAGCAAGCCGGGCAGCACGATCGCTGCGGTCTCTGGCAGCAGCACCTCGCTCACACCTTCAGGCAAGCGATAGAGCACCTCGGTGCGACTGCGGAACGGGCGGTCGAGTACCAGCTCGAAGTCCCGCTCATCAGGGCGCTCGTGAGCCAGGCTCTCCAGGCCCAGAGGGTCGGGAGAGATCGCCAGGCTGCGCCAGTCGCCATCGCGGGTCCACAGGTCTGCGGCGTCGAAGACCGTTGCCATGCGCGCTGTCTCGGTGATGTCCTCCAGATCAGAGGTGGACACGTCGACCAGGTCGATGGCACCGAAGGCCTCGGCCAGCTGCTGGGACAGCTTGCGCTCGATGTCCCCCTGCTCGCCGCCGTAGCGCGTGCGCATGCCGACGCCGAACTGGCCGCCGCTCTCGTCGACCATCTCGACCCGGGCCGAACCGTCAGGCGACAGGGCCACATCGTAGGTGCGCAGCAACCCGTTCTGGGCGGCGGCAGCGTAGGGGATGTCGTGCAGGGTCCCACCATTCTGGTCGACGTGGAGCACTCGCGCACCCTGGTCATCGGCCCGCAGGTAGTCCACCGGGTTCAGGTCGGCGGTGGCGTCGAGGTAGTAGCCGCCCCGTTCGTCCGTGGCGGGCAGATAGGCGATGCAGTGGTTGAACAGTCCGATCATGGCCGACTCGAGGGGCTCGTCTGCCCGGTAGTACTCGGCGTTGATCAGCACGGGGATGGCCTCGACGTCGATCTCCGCCAGCATCTGCCGCAGCAGGATCGACTTGTCCTTGCAGTCGCCGAAGCGGCGCTCGAAGATCGTCGATGCGCTGTAGGGCTCGTAGCCGTGGGTGCCGAAGGCCCAGGCGTTGTAGCGGATCTCCTGGCCCACGAAGCGGGCGATGGCCTCGACCTGCTCCAGCTCGCTGCCCTTGCCCGCCACCAGCTCGGCGACCTTCGCCCGCATGGCGTCGGTGGTGACGAACTCCTTCTCGATGAAGTCCCACCACCAGCTGGCGAAGGACTGCCAGTCAGCGAAGGTGGTCACGTCGACCGTGGGGGCGAACTCCCGGCGGCCGGGCATGAGACCCTCGATGTCCGGGCGGGACAGGTCGCGAGCGACCCAGCGGTACACGCGGTGCCCGGCCTCGTCGATTTCGGTGGAGGTCTCGAGGTCGTCGGCGTTGCGCGTGGCCACGTGCAGGGGCACTCCCTCGGGAGCGATGACCACCAGCTCGGAGCGTCGCACCGGCGCCAGGGTGTCGACGCGGTCGAGGTAGAACTCGTGGCGCAGGCCGAAGTACTCACCGAAGACGTCGGCAGCCTGCTGGTCAGCACGAAACTCGATGTCGACCAGGTCGCCGGCCTGCAGCGGTGGCAGGTCGTAGTAGCGGGAGCCTCCCCGACGCCAGCGAGGCGCCGGAGCGTGGTCCACCGAACCGTCGGCGTGGAGCACGCGCACGCCATAGACCTTCAGGCGCGTGTCGCCCGAGCCGGAGAGGGTCCAGGTGTCCAGGCGCTTGACCCCGGCCAGGTTCAGCACCCGCAGCACGGTGTGCTCGTAGCTGTGCTCGGTGCCGTCCGGGTGCACTCGCCAGACCACGGTGCGGTCGAGCACCTCGAAGGGCTCGTTGCCGCCCTCGGGCAAGGGCAGGTCGAGCCACTGGGCGGCGTCCCGGCGGTAGGGCTCCTCGAAGCGCTCCTCTTCGGCAGCCGTGAGCAGGGACAGGTGCCGACGGGCGTGGTCGTCCCCCGGGTCGAGCCGGGTGATCTCTGCCAACACGCGGGCGGCCCGTTCGGGGCGGCCAAGGCCCACGTCGATACGCACCAGCTGGGCCAGGGCCTTGGTGTTCTCCGGGCACACGTCGAGGGCCCGGGTGACCAGCTCCCGCGCCCGGTTCGCATATTGCCCTCCCGCGTACTCGAGGCGGGCCGCCGAGCGGAACATGCGCCGCAGGTCGAAGGGCTCGGCCTGCAGGCAGCGCTCGGTGATCACCAAGGCCAGCTCGAACTCGCCAGCGTCCACGAGAGTGTCGATGAGCAGGTCAGCCAGTCGCTGCGAGCCCGTGTCCCGGGAGAAGCCGTCGAGCAGGAGCTGCTGGGCGGCGTCGGGCAGACCCAGCCCATGGAGCCGTCCCGCGCGGGCCAGCAACCCGGCCGTGCGTGTGGATCCCTCAGGGGAACGCTCGGCCTGGTGCAAGAGGGCATCAGCCTCTCCTCGCCGACCACGACCCTCTAGCTGAGCGGCCCGGGCGGTGAGCACGTCCCAGCTCTCGGGAGCCGCGGCCAAGGCTCGCTGGAGCAGATCATCGGCACGGTGGGGAATGGGATTGTCGTGGGTGGCGAAGTCGGCCAGGGCCAGCAGGGCGGCAACCTGGCCGGGGGCGAGGGCGACCACCCGTTGCAGGGCATGCTGGCGCCGGTTCACCTCCCGCTCGTTCGCGGAGGCACCCTCGGCGCCGTTGGAGAGGGCCACCAGGTAGTGGGCAAACGGGTCGTCGGGGGCCAGGGCCGCGGCTCGCTCGGCGAACCCACGAGCGGTGCGATCGACCACATCGTCGGGATGGACGAGCAGGTGCCAGACCGCGGCCTGGGTCAGGCCTGAGAGGTCGTTGGCGGCGGCCAGGATGTCCACGGCCTCAGGGGCCAAGGAGGGCTGGGCGGCGCTCGACTGGGGGCGAGGCCAGATCCAGTCGGCCGGGGGCGGAGGCAACGGTGGCCCCCAGCCGCCAGAGTCGTCGTCACCGTCAGCGTGGGCCCCATCGGCGCCCATGTCGTCGGCGCCCATGTCGTCGGCGTCCATGTGGTCACCGCCAAGGTCGTCGGCGCCAAGGTCGTCGGCGCCAAGGTCGGGACGATCACCGGCGGTGGCGCCCCCGTGCTCCCCGTCCCCGAGGTTTTCGCCACTCTCGGTCAGGTGGTCATGCCCGGTGTGATCGGGCTCGGGGACCACCTGCTCGCCGGGCAAGGCCGCCAGGAGATCTACGCTCCAGCCAGCGCCTTCGAGTTCCCACCAGGGGATGAAGTCCTCGTGGGGCGGCGGCGGGTCGGGCCAGGAAGTGAAGGCCGATTGGCACTCGAGGTCGATCAGCGGCTGGCCGTCAAGATCGGAAAAGCGCGACGCGAAGGTCCAGGGGCCCTCCTCGACAGCCAGCTTCACCAGCAGCTGGTTCCAGCCCTCGAGCAGGGGCAGGACCACCCGCTCCTGGTCGGGGGCGAAGGGCCGCTCGACCCGCCGGGAGGCCAGCTCATGTCCATTGAGGAAGATCTTGTACGAGGCCTCCGTGCCGAAGCGCAGGACCACCGCTCGCTCGGTGCTGGTCTGCACCGCCGTGGCCAGGTAGGCCACGGCCTGCTGGTTCGGGCGCAGCATGGCGTCCAGGCGCAGCCGGGCCAGAGGGTGCTGGCGACCTGGGTTCAACCGCCAGGCCACCGCCCGCTCCTTGCCCTCCATGGCAGCGCCCCGATCGAAGCGCTGCTCGGGCTCGTAGGCCGTCTCGAAGCCAGCGCCCCGCTCGTTGTCGAAGGGCCCGGCCACGTACCAGTCGGTGATGTAGCCCAGCTGGTTGATCAGGCCCCGGGCTCGGTTGGTCTTGCCCACCCTGGCCCAGCAGCGAGCCTGGAGATGGTCGAGAAGGGCGGCCACCTTGGGGGGCGTGGCCGCTGGAAACGGCGCCGCAGCGGCCAGGATCTCGGCCGTCTCGCGCCAGAGATCCAGCTTGCCGGTCAGCTCAGACAGCAGGAGGGCGGCCACCTCGGCCTCGGCCCGACGACGCTCATCTGCCCAATCGCCACCCGCCACGGCGACCAGAAGCTCGCTGGCCAGCAGCTGGTGGGCCCCCAAGGGCTGGGCCTGATGAGCCAAGCCCAAGGCCCTCTGGGGCAGATCTGGCTGCAGGGCCGCGATGGCACGGGGCTCGGCCAGCAGAGGCGACGTCAGGGGCGTGGCTGCCGAAGCCAGCACCACGATCAGGGAGAAGAGCATGGAAGTCACTCCGGGGGACCCCGCGGGCGGTGGTCAGCTCGCGGCATGGAAGTGGTGGGCGATGAGGGACTCGAACCCCCGATCTCCTGCGTGTAAGGCAGGCGCTCTAGCCAACTGAACCAATCGCCCTGCAAAACGACCCGGCCGTCGGGTCGCAAGTCTGTCCATGCACTGGATTTGCAGCCATGGTGCTGATTTGACTGGATCTGGGCCTGGGGGTATCTTTCTCGCCCCTCGGGCTCCAGCCGACGTCTCTCAAACACCGAGATAAGGTCACAGCATACATAGCTGCTGCGGCGGAGTCCGCAGTGACTCGTCACCCCCCTCACCCTGATCTCCACGACCTCCAAGGATCGACACCATGCGTATCGCTGTCGTCGGCACCGGCTACGTCGGACTCGTTGCCGGAACCTGTTTCGCCGAGAGCGGCAATCACGTCACCTGCGTCGACATCGACGAGAAGAAGGTGGCTGATCTGCACAAGGGCATCATTCCGATCTTTGAGCCCGGCCTCGACCAGATGGTCAAGCACAACGTGAAGGAGGGGCGCCTCGACTTCACCACAGACACCGCCGCGGCCGTCAAGGACAGCGACATCATCTTCATCGCCGTGGGCACGCCCCCGGACGAAGATGGCAGCGCCGACCTGCAGTACGTGCTCGCCGTGGCCAAGACCATCGGCCAGGCGGCCAACGGTCCCAAGATCATCGTGGACAAGTCCACCGTGCCCGTGGGCACCGCTGACAAGGTCAAGGCCACCGCACAGGCCGAGACCAGCCACGAGATGTCCGTGGTCAGCAACCCCGAGTTCTTGAAAGAGGGCGCGGCCATCGACGACTTCATGAAGCCCGACCGGGTTGTCGTCGGTACCTCTACAGAGGCCGCCAAAGATGCCATGCACCGGCTCTACGAGCCCTTCGTGCACGACAACCCCAACAAGATCATCCACATGGATGTGAAGAGCGCCGAGCTGACCAAGTATGCGGCCAACGCCATGCTGGCCACGCGCATCTCGTTCATGAACGAGATCGCCAACATCTGCGAGCGGGCCGGTGCCGACGTGACCAAGGTGCGCGCGGGCATAGGCACCGACTCCCGCATCGGCATGCCCTTCTTGTACGCAGGCTGTGGCTACGGCGGCAGCTGCTTCCCCAAGGACGTCCAGGCCATCGTGCGCACGGCCAGCCAGTTCGGGTACGACTTCAAGATCTTGAAGGCCGTCGAAGAGGTGAACGCCCGGCAGAAGTTCGTGCTCTTCGACAAGGTCAACGAGCACTTCGCCGGCGACCTCAAGGGCAAGACCTTTGCCATCTGGGGTCTGTCGTTCAAGCCCCGCACCGATGACATGCGTGAGGCCCCAGCGCTCTACATCATCGACAGCCTGATCAAGGCTGGCGCCACAGTGAAGGCCACAGACCCCGAGTCCAAGGAGCAGGCCAGCTGGCGGCTCAAGGAGCACGGGGACAAGGTCGAGTTCATCGAGCACCCCTACGACACCCTCGACGGGGCCGACGCCCTGCTGCTGGTCACCGAGTGGAGCGAGTTCCGCAACCCGGACTTCGAGCTGATCAAGGATCGCCTCAACTCGCCCGTGATCTTCGATGGCCGAAACATCTTCCCGAAGAACGAGCTCGAGAAGATGGGCTTCGCCTACTACCCGATCGGATCGGCCCCCACGATCCACGCCCAGCAGCCCACCCCCGCAGGGTGACCGCTGCAGGATTCGCCGTCTGACTGTGGCATCGGTCAGCAGAGCGAGCGCAGAACACCGACGCCCGGCCCTCCGAGATGTGGAGGGCCGGGCGTCGTGCGTTGGGGGCTTCAGCGATGTGCGGCGCCAGAGAATTGCAAAAGGGGCGCTCCGTTCTCTCTCCCAGACCGGAGCGCCCCGGGGTTTGCACTGACGTCGGGTCTCTCCTAGACCAACGCCAGGGTCCTGTCACCGCGCAAGCAGTTATCGAACCCTGTCCCTTACGGTAACACGAACGGCCGCAAGTGCCGTTTTCAGCTGGGAGTCTTCTGGGTCCATGAGCGGTTCCAGCTGAAGGGCCATGGCCTCCACCAGCTCCTGGGCCTCTGGCTGGCGCCCGGCGTCCATCAGCGCCTCGGCCACGGTGGTGGTGTTGCGCAGCAGCTCGAGGGGGTAGTCCCGGTGATGGGCTGCGAAATCGGCCACTGTGGCCTGGGCCTGGTCGAGAGCTCCGGTCCGCACCAGGAGCTTGATCGCCCAGGTACCGCCGTGAGCACCCTGGCGAGGTTGATCGGGGAAGTCCCCAGAGAGCCTGCCGTAGAGGCTGAGGGCCTCGTCGAACCGGTCTGCCCGCCGTTCGATGTGAGCCAACTCCAAGAGGCCCCTGGCGGCGAAGCCTCGTGCCTCGAGCACACCTGGCTCCACGGTCTCGGCCGAAGATGTGTCAGCCCCAGCGCCACTCCCACCCTCAGCGCCCGTGGTGGGCAGCTGTGGGGCCGGCAGCGCGCCGCCCATGGCAAGAGCCTGGTGGAACCTGGAAGCCGCCTCCTCGGGCAGCTTTCGAGCCCGCAGCAACTCGCCAGCGCGAAAGGCGGCCTCGGTACGGACGGCGACGACCAGCTCGCCATCATCTGCCAAGGACCCAAACGTCGCCGCGGCTCTGATCAAGGCCGCCTCCCTGGCCTCCCCGCCCAACTTGTAGGCCGCCTCCCGTTCAGCTGCTGCGGCCCCCAGGGCTGCCCTGCCGCCGTCATCACCAGTCTCGGGGGCATCACCAGCCCCCGGGGCCATCAGCTTGGCGGCCAAGGGGGGCTGCTCGGACCCGCGACCATCGCTGGCGGCAAGCGTGGAAGACGGGGGCAGCAGGATCGCCGCCGCCAGGAGCCAAAGGACCCGGCGCGAAGTCACAGGGCGCTCCGGGCCATGACGACTGATGGAGTGCGAGGCTGAACCCGGGTCAGCTCCAGGGGCTCTGCTTGCCCCTGCACCGCCTCGCGCCGCCACGATCTCATCGCCGGGTCGAAGGGGGGCTCTGACTGCTTTCGTGGTTGTAGGTCTGCTCATGGTCGGTCTCCAATCTGGGGGTCTCACCGGCGCACTGGAGACAGCCTCCAGGCCAGGTGACCGACACGACGGCTTTGCTCGCAGTGCGTTACCAGCTAGGCTCCTCGCTTTCCCTCGGGGGCCTCCATGAGCTCTGCCCCACCTGACTCGGTCCGCGGTACCGCGGGCGCCAACCTGCTCTCGGTGGTCACCCTGCTGGCCGCCCTCTCCGTCCTGCTCTACGTCATGTGGAGCCGGGGCGACCTGCCCATTGGCAACGCCGAATTGCGCACGGTCACAGCCCGGGGCGATCTGGCCGCCGACGAGCTGAACACCATCGAGATCTTCGAGGCCAACACCCCCTCGGCGGTCTTCGTCAGCGCCAGAAGCTCGCGCTACCCGGCCGAGGCCCCGCCGGTGAGCAGCGGCACAGGCATCCTCTGGGACAAGGCGGGCCATGTGGTGACCAACTACCACGTGGTCGCGCCCGGCGATCAGTACGAGGTCCAGCTCTGGAACGGCCTGTCCTACCCCGCCGACCTGGTAGGCCAGGCCCCCCACAAGGACCTGGCCGTGCTGCGTGTCAACGCGCCGCCCCAGAGCATCGAACCCATCGTGCTCGGCTCCAGCCACGACCTGTTGGTGGGGCAGAAGGTCTTCGTCATCGGCAACCCGTTTGGCTACGACCACACCCTGAGCACCGGCGTGGTCTCGGCGCTGAACCGCACCATGCGCTCACCCACCGACCACCTCATTCGCGGCGTCATACAGACCGACGCGGCCATCAATCCGGGCAACTCCGGTGGGCCCCTGCTCGACAGCGCCGGGCGGTTGATCGGGGTCAACACCCAGATCTTCAGCACGGCTGCCATGGCCAACCAGGGCACGGCTCAGTCGGCAGGCATCGGCTTCGCCATCCCCGTGGACGAAGTCGTCGCTGCCGTGCCTCAGCTCATCGCCAGCGGCAAGATCACCAGACCCGGCATGGGAGTGGGCCTGCTGGATATTCAGGGCATCGAAGGCGTGGCCGTGCGCACCGTGATCCCTGACTCGGCGGCCGACCGGGCCGGGTTGACGGGCACCGCCGAGGGCGCATTCACCCGGCTGCGCCAGCAGAACGGTCAGCTCTATGAAATACTCCGGGACCGATCCTTCTTGGGCGACGTGATTGTGGCGATCGACACGACACAGGTGCGCAACCGAACCGACGCCATTGATGCTCTCTCCCAGTACGAGATCGGCGAGACAGCGGTGCTGACGATCATCCGCGGGAACGAGCGCCTGCAGTTGCCCGTCACTCTCCAGGGCCTCTGATCACGCTCCCTCCCCGGCAGCTGCCCGTGACGTTTGTGTGCCGCGCTCCAGCAACGCGCGCAGAACGACGACAGGCCCAAGAACCGGCCCCCTCAGCTGTGACGTGACCATGGCCCACCTTGCAGGCCCACAACGAACCGGCAACATCATAAGGGTCCCCCCGTCGTGGAATGCACCATGATCTCACTGCTGCCCCTCACCCGCGCGCACTTCGCCGGAGCCATCGCGGCCCTTGTGATCTGCGTGCCAGCGTCCACCCCGACCTTTGCCCAGGGCGCTACGGCCCCGCGACTGCAGCTGCAAGAGCTCGTGCCATCCAGCGCGTACTCCCTGTGGCACATGCGCCAGGACCCCTCGATGCAGTTCGTTCGGGACGGCACTGAGAAGGTGATGAAGGCCATCCAGGACGCACGCTTTCACGAGTTGATCAGCGAAGGTCTCGAGATGGCCGGGGCAGGCAGCGAAGAGGCGGCGCAGCTCAGCGGCCTCATCGATCTGGTCACCGCGCTGGTGGGCAGCGTCGACTGGGACGCCTTGACCGAGAACGAACTCATCTACGCCGAGGGCCCCAAGGCGCCCACACACTGGACCCCTCCCGGACTGGGCAGCATGCTCCTGGCCAGCCGCATCGACAGCGACCGAGTCGACGAAATCGAGGGTGCACTGGCCAACCTGCTGGGGGCGGCGGGTGGCCTGACCGAAGAGCTGGAGCTGCAACGAGAAGAGCGTCGCGGAGACGACGGCTCCACGCGGGTCTACTCACTGCGCCTGGCTGGCATGGACCACATCCCTCTGCTGCAGATGGCGGTTCGTGGCGACCTGCTCATGCTCGGCTTCGGCGTTGAGTTCTTCGAGAACGCGTTGGAGATCCTCGAGGGCAAGTCGACCCAGTCGCTCGTGCGCACGCGACGCTTCAAGGACGCCGTGGGCACGCTGGCTGAGAACACGTCCAGCCTGATGTACTTCGACGCCCATCGCTTGTTCGGCTGGCTCAAGGAGTCCATCCCCCAGATCATGATGACCATGCCGGGGGCGCAGAAGGCCATCGCTCCGGTGCAAGACGTCATCGGCCTGGCCGACTTCTCTGACATCTCGGTGACCACCGTCCACGCCGAAGGCCTCGACCTGGTGAGCGAGTGCTGGACCACCTACCGGCCCGAGGCCGTCGAAGCTGGCAACCCCTTCTACATGGCCATGAGGAGCGCACAGCCCACGGGCGAGCTGCTCGATTTCGTTCCGGCCAATGCCATCTCTTTCAGTTTGTCCCAGGACCTCGACCTGCGCCCGTTCTACCGCTGGGCCCTCGAGCGCTTCGAGTTCTACGTGCCCCAGGCCAGCGACACCCTGCTCGAGATCAAGGCCGCCCAGGCCATCATGGACTTGAGCATCGAAGACGATGTGCTGTCCTGGTTGGGCAGTGAGACGTTGGCGGTCACCCTGCCGTCCGAGCGCTTTCCTGGCACCACTGAGACGGTCATGGTCTCTCGGCTCCGTGATCCGGACGGCGCTCGCAAGGTGATCGATCGGGTGCACGCTGTGTTCGACGCCATGGTGCCCCCGCTGCTTGAGCGCCTTGAGAAAGAACTGGCCTCCCAGGGAGAATCCTCGCCGATCCGCAAGCTGAAGATGACCGATGCGTCGGGCAGCTTCCCCTCCATGAAGCAGCTGGAAATCGCTGTCTCGGTTCCCATGCTGCCCATCCCGATCCCGCAGATCCCCACCGTGAAGTTCGGGGTGATCGGCAACTACCTGCTGATCACCACCTCTGAACAGGCTCTGGAGACCGTGTTCTCCGTGGCTGCTGGCGAGACCGACGGCCTCTGGGAACACCCGGCCTTCGTCGACGGCCAGCGTCTGCCAAGCCAGGCCGTGTCGTCGGTGAGCCTGCAGCCTTTGGGTCTGCAGATGCAAGAGACGGCCGCTGTCTTCGGCACCCTCTCAGCCACCCTGGGCTTCGTGCTGAACGCCCAGCCTTCTCAGGACATTCCGCTCGAACTGGTGGGGCAGGCCATGCAGAAGGTCGCGGGCATCTTGCGCTCGATCGACTTCTACGATGACGTGGTCTGCTACAGCGAGATGAGCGAGGACGGCATGACGCGCTACAGCCGCTCCAGCACCCGCTACCTGCCCTCGAACAACTAGGCCTCCCTCCCTCGCCTGGGCGACTCACTGAGCGCCTCGGCCCTTGCCGAGCCACCGTGGGTGGCCCACAGGCTTGACGAGCACCGCTCTCCTGGCCCACGGTGTGCGGCCATGGAGCCGCCGAGGGGCCACAAGGGTGCCCCGGCTGCTCGGCCCGGGAGATCGTCATGCTCAACACTGTGCGACCACTGTTGCTCCTGCTCGGAGCCGCAGCGCTCAGCGGCGCCTGCAGCGCGCTGGGGCAGGCCGAGGCCGCGGCTCCAGACCGAGCGCTCGCCGACTTGCCCGACCTCAGCGAAGCCACCGCTGACCTGCGACGGCTGGACGGCCTGTTCACGGTCTGGGTCGACGACAGCGCGGGCAAGATCCTGCTGGAGCTGCCAGGCGCCCCCGCCGACTCGTCCCCCCTGGCCACCTGCCTCTCCGTCGAGGGACTGCGCACGGGGCTGGGCAGCAACCCGGTGGGTCTCGATCGGGGCAAGTGGGGTGCGGCGAAGCTGATCGAGTTTCGTCGGCACGGCAACCGGGTGCTCATCCACCAACCGAACCTGGGCTTTCGGGCGCCCCTGGCTGACCCCGCCGAGCGCCTGGCCAGCGAGGAGTCGTTCGCCACCTCGGTACTCTGGGCCACAGACGTGGTGGCCGAGAGCGAGGGCGGCCCCTGCCTCATCGACCTGAGCAGCTGGGTTCTGCGCGACGCCCATGGCTCTGCGCGCGCCCTCAACGGCGCCGGCCAGGGCAGCTGGAGCCTGGACAGCCAGCGCAGCGTGATCGACACCGGCGCCGCCCTGGCCTTCGCAGACAACCTGGAGTTCGAGGCCCTGCTCACGTTCAGCGGGCAGAAGCCAGGGGGACTGGTCCGAGCCGTCACGCCCCAGTCCGACGCGGTCACCCTGGTGCAGCATCAGTCGTTCGTGCGGCTGCCAGACGACGACTACGCAGCCCTGTCCCTCGACCCCCGGGCCGGCGCCTTTCCCATCACCTACACGGACACATCGACGCCCCTGGGACAACCCAGCACTCGGCGCCTGGCGGTCCGTCATCGGCTGCAATCCCCCGAGGATCGCATCGTCTACTACGTCGACCGAGGAGCGCCTGAGCCCGTGCGCAGCGCCCTGCTCAGCGGCGCCTCCTGGTGGACACAGGCCTTCGCCGCCGCGGGATACCCCGACGCGTTCTCCGTCGAGCTGCTGCCCGAGGGCATCCACCCCCTCGACGTGCGCTACAACGTCATCGAGTGGGTCCACCGTTCGACCCGGGGCTGGAGCTACGGCCACTCGATCACCGACCCCCGCACCGGCGAGATCATCAAGGGCCACGTGTCCCTGGGCTCGCAACGAGTGCATCAAGATCAACTGCTGTTCGACGGGCTGCTCGGGGTGGACGACAGCCGCAACGCAGCGCTGGCCCTGTCCCGCATACGCCAGCTGGCAGCCCATGAGGTGGGCCACACCCTGGGATTGGCCCATAACTTCGCCGCCAGCACCCTGGGCAACGGCTCGGTCATGGACTACCCGGCGCCCTACCTGACCCTCGACGACGACGGCGCCATCGACGCCTCCGCTGCCTACGGCGTGGGCTCGGGCCCCTGGGATCGCCTGGCCATCTCCTGGCTCTACGGACCCACCGACCCGGCCAGCCCGGCCGAAGGTGCCGGCCTCCCCGCCCCCCGGCGCCTCGACGACCTCATCGCCGCTGCCACCGAGCCCTTGCCGCCGTACCTGTCTGACGCCGACGCCCGCATGCCCTGGTCCGCCGAGCCCCGGGCCAGCCTCTGGGACACGGGCGCCGACCCGGTGGCCGCCCTGCGCCGCACCCTGGCCGTGCGCGCCACCGCCATGGCCAGCTTCGACAGCAGCCGCCTGTCCCCCGGCCGCTCACAGAGCGATCTGGGCCGGGTCTTCGCGCCGGTGTACCTGCACCATCGCTACCAACTCGAAGCGGCCACCAAGGTCATCGGCGGCGTGCTCTACGACCACTCCCTCGCGGGGGACGGCCGGCCGGGCCCCCGAGCGGTCGACGGTGCTCGACAACGGGCGGCCCTCGACGTGGTCCTGTCGGCCCTCGCCCCAGAGGTCCTCGACATCTCAGACGTCGCCCTGGAGCTGCTGGCCCCGGCCCACCCCAGCACGGGCCGCTCCGCCGAAGAGCTGCCCAGCCGCCAGGGCCTGACCTTCGACCCTCTGGAGGCCGCAGCCGTGGCGGCCCAGATGGTGGTGGAGGGCCTGCTCCAGCCCCAGCGCTGCGGGCGGCTGGTGGACCAGCACCGCAAAGACGGAGCGTCCCCATCCCTCCATGAGCTGCTCCAGGCTCTGGTGGACGCTGCCTTCGCCAGCCCAGCGGCCACGCCTCGGCTGGCTGCGCTCACCCGCATCACCCAGCGTGTGGTGGCGGACGGGCTCACGGGCCTGGCTCGCAACAGCGCCGCCTCCCACGAGGTCCGGGGTGCCGCCGAAGCCACCATCAGCGAACTCGTCACGCGGCTTGAGGCCCGGTCCGGCGGGCCCGGTGACGACCCGGCCTGGACTGCCCACCGAGCCCTCCTGCGCAGCGACCTGGCCCGGCACCTCTCCAGGCCCGGCGAAGTGCACACGCCACGACTGTCCCCCGCCGCCCCACCCCCGGGCAGCCCCATCGGCATGGGCCCAGGGTGCAGCTTCGACGGCGAGGGCTGACCACCACAGCTGCGCCAGCGCCCGAGGCTGACCGAATCACGGACTTCTGCCCCGCTGTGGCCAAATAGGCCAGACTGGCCTCGCGACACACATCACACGTCCCCAGGCGGAGCGGCTACGGCCTGTCCCTGCAGCCCATGGATGCCTTCACGTTTCTCTCGCTGGTCATCGCCACCGCCGCCCTGCTGGCCTGGTTCAACCACCGCTTCATCGGACTGCCCAGCAGCATCGGCGTCATGCTCGTGGCCCTGGTCATGTGCCTCGGGCTAGCCCTGGCGGACGCCCTCGGCGCCCACCTCACCGACCCGGTCGAGGCCCTGCTCAAGCGCTTCGATCTGGGCCACAGCCTGCTCGACGTGATGCTCGCGTTTCTGCTCTTCGCCGGCTCGCTGCACATCGACCTCGAAGATCTGCGGGGGCAACGCTGGGTCATCGGCATCCTGGCCACGGTGGGAGTGCTGCTGAGCACGGCCCTGGTGGGCTGCGGGCTGTGGGCCGCCGCGCCTCTGCTGGGCGTCGAACTGCAGCTCATGCACGCCATGGTCTTCGGCGCCTTGATCGCACCCACCGACCCCATCGCCGTGCTGGGCATCCTCAAGAAGGCGAATGTACCCAAGAGCCTCGAGACCAAGATCACCGGCGAGTCGCTGTTCAACGACGGCATCGGCGTGGTGGTCTTCACCGTCTTGTTGGGACTGTCGGCAGCGCAGGCTGGAGACGCTCACGGTGCAGGCCATGGCCCGAGCCTGGACGCGGCGGGCGTGGCCACGTTCTTCGCTCAAGAGGTTCTGGGCGCCGTGGTCCTCGGCCTGGCCGGCGGCTGGATCGTCTTTCTCATGCTGCGGGCTGTGGACGACTACGTGGTCGAGGTGCTGCTCACCCTGGCGCTCTGCATGGGGCTCTACGCTGGGGCCATGGCCATGCACACGTCCGGCCCGCTCACCGCCGTGGTGGCCGGTCTGCTGGTAGGCAACACGGGCCGGCGCTTCGGCATGTCCGACAAGACGCGGGGCCATCTCGACACGTTCTGGGAGCTGATCGACGGCATCCTGAACGTGGTGCTGTTCGTGCTGCTGGGCATGGAGGTGCTGCTGCTGACCTTCGACGGCGCGGCCATGGGCTTGGGACTGCTGGCCATCCCCCTGACCCTGGCAGCGCGCTTCCTCTCGGTGGGTGGCACGGTGACGGCGCTCAAGCGGCGGCGCTCGTTCACCCCCCACGCGATCAAGATGATGACCTGGGGTGGGCTGCGCGGTGGCATCTCCATCGCCCTGGCTCTTTCGCTCGGCAACGCCATACCCGCCGAGACCCGCAACACCCTGTTGGTCGCCACCTACATGGTGGTGGTCTTCTCAATCTTCGTGCAAGGGCTGACGGTTGGCCGGATGGCTGCCATGATCCCCCGTGAGACCAGCGACGCCGTCGAGAGCTGAGCCAGCGCCCCGTCGACCCCGTCGACCCCGTCGACCCCGTCGACCCCATCGACCCCATCGACCACACCGACCCCACAACACACCACCCAGGAGCACGAGCCCCATGGAACCCACCCGCCGTCAGCTGTTGGGCCGCGCGAGCGCATGGGGCGCCGCCATGGTCATGACTCCTTTGGCAGCACAGGCCACCAGCGCCCGGGGTGCCCTGGCCGCCATGGCCCCCAACCGTGCAAGCGCCGTGGGATTTGACGGCGCCGAGCCGCCTTTCAAGATCTCGCTCGCCGAGTGGTCCCTGCACCGCGAGCTCTTCTCTGGGCAGATCCAGAACCTCGATTTTCCCGGCGTCGCCCGTGAGCGCTACGACATCGGCGCCGTGGAGTACGTGAACTCGTTCTTCAAGGACAAGGCCACCGATTGGACCTACCTCACCGAGCTGCGCAGCCGGGCCGACGACGTGGGCGTGCGCAACCTGCTGATCATGATCGACGGCGAAGGGCAGCTGGCCGTGAAGGATGCCAGCGCCCGACGGGAAGCGGTGCACAACCACTTTCGCTGGATCGCCGCGGCGTCGTTCCTGGGTTGCCACTCGATCCGGGTCAACGCCGGGGGCGACGGCACGCCAGACGAACAGCGTGAACACGCCGCCGACTCGTTGCGTCAGCTGGCCGACGTGGGCGACGACTACAACGTCAACGTGATCGTGGAGAACCACGGGGGCATCTCGTCCAACGGAGCCTGGTTGGCCTCGGTCATGGAGACCGCCGATCACCCCCGGGTGGGCACCCTCCCCGACTTCGGCAACTTTCGCATTCAGGGCGACGAGTGGTACGACCGCTACGTGGGCGTGGCTCAGCTCATGCCCTGGGCCAAGGCGGTGTCGGCCAAGACCAACGACTGCGACGAGGACGGCAACGACACGGGCACGGACTACCGACGCATGTTGTCCATCGTGATGAAGGCTGGCTACAGCGGATACATCGGCATCGAGTACGAAGGGGGTGGCGTGTCCGAGCACGAGGGCATCGTGGCGACCCAGCGGTTGCTGCAGCGGGTGCGGGCCGAGATGGCGGCCGCGCGCTGATGGCCCCCTCCATGCTCGGTCACGCCCACGCGCTCGACAGCTCTCGGATGTTGACGCCCGCCCGTGGTAACGGGCTCAGCCGCAGGTTCATCAGCGGGCTCAGCCGCAGCGCTGCAGCCCACAGCTCTCGGTGGTGGCTCGCCATCGCCTTGATGGTCTTTGCGACGCCGGCCCGGGCCTGGCAGAGCGACGACGAGCAGAACGGCGCGGAGGCCCAGGCCACGACCGGCGCCATGATCGACGCTGACACGAGCGCCAGCGTCGACGGCGAGACGGAAGGCTACTCCCCTGCCGTCGCCGAAGCCTCCGACGAGTGGCGGCCAGCCATGGCGGCGATCACCAGCGCCGAAGGCATCACCGTCGATCTCTTCGCCGCCGAACCCCTGCTGGCCAACCCGGTCTGCCTGTGGATCGACAACGACGGCTCGGTCTACGTGGGCGAGACCCACCGCCACCACGCAGGCGTGACCGACATCCGTGAACACTGGGACTGGCTCGACGACGACCTGGCAGCACAGACCGTGGCCGACCGTGTGGCCTACATCGCCCGCTTCGAGGGGGACGACTTCGCCGACTACTCCGCCGAGCACGACCGGCTGGTGTTGATCCGTGACACGGACGGTGACGGCGTGGGCGACCGCTCGACCGTGTTCGCCGACGGCTTCAACGACCCGGCCGCAGGCATCGGCGCCAGCGTGCTGGCCCACGACGGCGCCGTCTACTACACCTGCATCCCCGACCTGTGGTGGCTGCGGGACAACGACGGCGACGACGTGGCCGACGAGCGGCGCGCCCTGAGCAGCGGCTACGGCGTGAAGACCGGGCTGCTGGGGCATGACCTGCACGGCCTGCGCATCGGCCCCGACGGCCGGCTGTACTTCTCCATCGGCGACCGCTCGCTGCACGTCGAGACCGACGACGGTGTCATCGACCACGCCCACACCGGCGCGGTGCTGCGCTGCAACCTCGACGGCGGCGAGCTCGAGATCTTCGCCACCGGCCTGCGCAATCCCCAAGACCTGGTCTTCGACGCCTACGGCAACCTGTGGACCGGGGACAACAACAGCGACGGTGGCGACGAAGCCCGCTGGGTGCACCTGGTGCAGGGCGGCGACTCTGGCTGGCGCTTCAGCTATCAGTGGATCAACGAGCCCGTGAGCCGGGGCCCCTGGAACGACGAGCAGCTCTGGCACCCCCGCCACGACGGCCAGGCCGCCTACCTGCTGCCCCCGGTGGACAACATCGCCAACGGCCCCTCGGGACTGGCCTACTACCCGGGCGTGGGCCTGTCGGCGGCCTACAACGAACACTTCTTCCTCTGCGACTTTCTCGGCGGGCAACAGTGGAGCGGCGTGCACAGCTTCGCGGTCGAACCCGACGGCGCGGGATTCACCCTGGTCGGCCGCGACCACTTCTTGTGGGACACGCTGGTCACCGACTGCGACTTCGGGCCAGACGGCGCCCTCTACTTCACCGACTGGGTCGAAGGCTGGAACCGCACGGGCAAGGGGCGCGTCTTTCGGGCCAGCGACAAGGACCTGGCCGACGACCCCCTGGTCTTGCAGACCGCGCTGCTCCTGAGCGAGGGCATGACGGCGCGCACCGTCACCGAGCTGGACACACTGCTCGACCATGCCGATCTGCGTGTGCGCCAGGCCGCACAGTTTGAGCTGGTCGACCGCGGTGACGACGGGTTGTCCGCGCTCAAGAACGCTGCCATGTCTGCCCAGAGCCTGTTCGCCAGACTGCACGGTCTCTGGGGGCTGGGCATGGTCGACCGTGGCAACGACAGCAGCAATCGACGGACCGCCCTTGAGGCCGTGCTGGCCATGACCCGTGACGGCGAGGCTGAACTGCGCGCGCAGGCGTGGCGCGTCCTGGGCGACGAAAACCATGACCGAGCGGCGACCGCGCTGCTCGCCGGGCTCAGCGACGACGCACCGCGGGTGCGCTTGTTCGCGGCCCTTGCCGCAGGTCTCCTCGGCCCTCAGCCCCTGTTGCAACCGGCCTTGGGCGAAGCGCTGGTGCAGCTGTTCGACGACGCGGGAGCCGACGACGTGACCCTGCGTCACGGCGCGGTGATGGCTCTTCTGGGCACGACCTCTGAGCACGATGTCTGGCAGCTCACCCAGCACGACTCGCCCCACGTACGCATGGGCGCGGTGCTGGCTCTGCGCCGCCTGAAATCGCCGTTGCTGGGCAATGTGCTGCAGACCCTGACCCTCGACCCCTACGCCGACGACGCAGCCCTGCTGGCCCTCGAAGTGGCCCGAGCCATTCACGATGTGCCCGTCGAGGGAGCCACGGCGTCCCTGGCAGAGCTGCTGGCCTGGCCGCAGCCCGGGGCCGACCAGCCCGCGGATCTGCTCACGCGGTTCATGGTCGAAGACGAGCTGCCCACCGCGGCGTTCGTGCGCCGGGTCCTGGCCGCCAACCGGGCCCTGGGCGCCGAGCTCCACGCCCGTCGCGTGGCCGCCTTCGCCTCGCGAGACGACGCCCCGGACGCCCTGCGCGTCGAGGCCCTGGAGATGCTCGCCGAGTGGGCCGAGCCCTCTTCTCGCGACCCGGTCATGGGCGACTGGCGCCCCCTCGGTCTTCGCGACGGTTCGTTCTTGCCTCTGCTGGCCGCCGAGCTGGGCCAGACGTTCACAACGCAGCAGAATGACGACCCACCCGCTGGCGACGACAGCCCCCCCGCTGCGGTGGCCGTGGCCTTCATCGAGCTCGTCAGCAGTTGCGCCGCCGCCGATCAGCGACCGTTGCTGGCCGACTGGGTGCGGGACAACGGCCAGCCCTCCGCGACCCGGGTGGCCGCACTCACAGCGCTGATCGACTGGCCGCAGAGCGACGAAGGCCAGCAGCCTGACGAGGTCCAGGAGTTCGACGAGAGTCCGGGTTTCGACAGCGCGTTGCTCGACAGCGCCTTGGCGGACAGCGACGGCGCCCTGCGCGCCGCGGCCCTGCCTGCGTTGCGAGCCATGCCCGCCAGCCAGGCCTGGCGCTGGTTGCCCGCCATCGCTCGGGACGGCGAGGTGTCCGAGCGGCGAGTGGCGTACCAGATTCTGGGCAGCGCTGGCGATCTCCCCGGAGCCGATGCCCTGCTCGCCGAGCAGCTGCAGCGCCTCGACGCCGGCCTGGTCTCCCCCGAGCTGGCCCTCGATCTGGTGCAGGCTGCGAAGGCCCGGGGCCTGGCCGATCCGCGACAGGCCGCTGGCCGTGGCGTTCCGGCCCATGGGGCGAGTGGGCTGACCCATGGCGCCACCGCCGAGGCCCGAGCTGACGCAGCAGACGATGACGACGATGAGTTCGACGACGACCTGCTGCTGCCCTGGCTCGACACCCTGTTCGGCGGCCACGCCAACGAGGGCCGCAACGTCTTCGAGCGCAGCACCCTGGCCTGCCAGCGCTGCCACAACACGGACAGCGACAGCGGCTTCCGCGTGGGGCCAGATCTCGCCCGTGTAGGCCAGCGCCTGACCCGGCTGCAGATGCTGACCGCGATCGTCGACCCCAACCGGCGCCAGTCCCCGGGCTATGGGGGCACGCTCGTGTTCATGAAGGACGGCACCATCGTCTCCGGGCGAGTGGTGTCTGAAGACGACCACACGGTGTCTCTGCTCGACGGGGAGGGCGAGCTGCACGAGCTTGCCAGCGCAGACATCGACGAGCGACGGGCAGGCCTGTCCGCCATGCCCGAAGGGCTGGACGTCACCCTGACCCCGGGCGAGATGCGCGACCTGATCGCCTATCTGGGAAGCCTCTGACCCCAGGCCCTGCCAGGCCTGTTCACTTGAGCCCCACACAGCAGCGAGATCGACCATGACAGACCCCATGACCCGTCGTCACCTGCTCGGCGCAGGCCTGGCGTTGAGCTCTGCAGGCGCGGCGCTGGCTGCCACTCCCAAGCCACTCGCAGCATGGGCGCACAACAACCGGGCCGAAGCGGGGGCTCCTGGGGCGGCTGGCGTGCAAGGCGCACCCATCGCCGGCGGCGCGCTCGCCCCCACTGCCGACCTCCCCGGGCACACGGCGCACACGCGCTTCGCCATGAACCTGGAGATGTGGTGGAGCGACCGTCCGTTCGTCGAACGCATCCGCGCCGCCGCCGCCCTCGGCTTCACCGACATCGAGTTCTGGAACCACGAAGGCAAGGACCTGGCCGCCATCGCAGCGGTGTGCGGCGAGCTTGGCATCTCCGTGTCCCAGTTCACTGCCTGGGGATTCGTGCCGGGGATGAACGACCCGGCCCACCACGATGACTTCGTGCGTGCCATCGATCGCGCCTGCGAGGTGGCTCGTATCATCGGCGCGCCCATGGCCACGGTGGTGGGCGGCAACGATCAGCCGGGCATGAGCCAGGAGGAGATGCACGAGCACATCACCACCGCGCTGGTTCGGGTGGCCCCGCTCGTCGAGTCTGCCGGGCTGATGCTGATTCTCGAGCCCATGAACATCCGGGTCGATCACAAGGGGCACTGTCTCTACGGCAGCGATCCGGCCCTGGCCATCTGCCGTGCGGTCAACTCGCCCATGGTGAAGATCAACTGGGACCTCTATCACATGCAGATCAGCGAGGGCGATCTGGTGCGCCGCCTCGAAGCGGGCTTCGATCAGGTGGGCTACTTGCAGCTCGCCGACAACCCCGGGCGCCGCGAGCCAGGCACGGGTGAGATCCACTACAACCGGGTGCTGAAGGCGGCGTGGGATCTGGGCTACCGCAAGCCGGTGGGCGCGGAGTGCTGGCCGTCCATCGCCGAGGACGAGGCCGCCTGGGCCCTGCATCGGGCGGATCAGTGGTGAGCTGACGAGGGGCGGCGCGGGGCTTGATCGAGACGACCTGTGGGCCAGAGTCTCGCGACAGCGCGCAGTCCATGGTGGGGAGACCTGTGCCTGACTTGTTACGGGAAGCGCATTCGCTCCTATGGCTACCCAGTGAGAACTGCTAGGCAAGCTGCGAACCCCCGAACTGAAGGCGGCCCGCATGGCGACGATCCGACTCTACTCAGGCGTGACGATACTGGCGCTCGGGCTCTTGGCCATGCCACTGTGCGCCGGAGATCCGCCCAGCTTGCAGGTCACGACACTCCCCAGCGGTGCCGAGTTGCAAGACCTTGGCGATGTGGACGGCGACGGCGTTCTCGATCTCGTCGCACTGTACACGGGCAGCTTGGTGGTCCACCTGGGTGACGGGCTGGGCGGGTTTGCCGATGGGTTCGTGACGCCGATCTCAGTCTCGTCCGCCGAGACCCTGCAAGTGGCCGACTTCAACGGTGATGGATTGGCCGACGTCGGCGTGATCGGCACCAGCGTGCGGACGCTGCTCGCCACAGGTGCTGGCACCTTCGCCCAGGTAGTGACCGTGCCTGGATCTACAGGACTGTCCAAGGCTGCCTTCGGAGACATGAACGGTGACGGGCTCGACGACATCGTGACCCTCACCGGCCTGGACGCCCAGTTGCGGGTGCACGAGAGCCTGGGCTCGGCGGGGTTCTCCCCGGTCAGCCTGGTCGCCACGAACGGCATCCTGGCCCAGGTCGTGCTGGCCGACATGAACGGAGACGGCCTGGACGATGCGGTGCTTCACCACAGCAGCTGTGTGGTTCCCGGCTGTGCCCCCGTGGTCGTGCGCTTCTCCCAGTTGGGCGGCGGCTTCGGTGCGGACCTTGCGGTCACCGCCTCGCCGCCCCAAGCCAGTGACTCACTGCTCGCCCATGACATGGACGGTGACGGCAACGCGGACGTGCTGGTGCGCGACGGCAGCGACTGGCTCTTGCACCTCTCCGACGGCACGGGTCTCTTCTCGGCCCCGACCGTAGTGGCCGACGCAGATCACGATTTTGACGAGCGCATGTTCACCGACGAGAATCGCGATGGACTGGTCGACGTCCTGGTGCAAGTCGCCAGCGGCGTCCAGCCCGCGTGGGAACTCGCGGTGCAGACGAGCACTCACGGCTTTGTTTCCGGCTCGCCCCTCTCCGACAGCACAGCCAAGCTCATGCTGGCTGGCGACGTGAACCGCGATGGTGCCCCCGACCGGATCCTCGCCTGGAGCCCGTTTCTGGGCCCGACCCAGGTCGTTGCCCTTCTCGGTAACGGGCATGGCGAGCTGCGTAACGCCTGGTCAGGCGCCGGTGTCTACGACCCCCACGTGGCAGACGTCGACCTCGACGGCTACCCCGATGTGATGATCTATGGCGAGGTGCGCATCGCCAAGGGGCTCCCGGCGGGCCGTCTGGGAGACTTGCAGAGCGTGGGCATCAACGCCGGTTGGCTGCGCGTGGCAGACATGGACGGCGACGGGCTGCTCGATTTGGTGACCAGCACCCGTCCCGGTTCGAGCGTGCCCGCTGCGACCTTGCATGTGAACCTGGCCACGGCGCCCGCGGTCTTTGCGGCCGATCCCACCCCCCTGGCCCTGACCGCCAACGAGCAACAGCTGGCCCTGGAGCTGGGTGACCTTGACGGCGATGGAGACATCGATGCTGTGCGAGTGTCCGACGACTTCAGTCAAGCCAACCGGCTGGTACACACGGTGCTCAACGACGGTGCAGGAGGGCTGTCCATTGCCTTCACGAGGTTCACCTCAATGGCGCCCAAAGTGAACACCGTACGCCTGGGCGATCTCGACCTGGACGGCGACCTCGACCTGCTCATCGCCGCAGGCAAGATCACTGACATGCGCACGGCGCTCAATGGTGGCTTCGGTCAGTTTGCCGCGATCACGACGGCGATCCCGTCCGCAGAACAGGCAACCCTGCAGGACAGCGTCTTGGGTGACAGCGACGGCGATGGCCTCCTTGACCTCCATGCGGGAGGGTTCTTCACAGATATCTTAGCCCGGGGACTGGGACGGTTCGGCGGCCTTGGCGACGGGACGTTTGGTCCTCTGGCCGCCTTCAGTCAGGGCACGTTCGATCTGCTCGGCATGGGCCTGCTAGCCGGTGACATCAACGACGACGGCAACCTGGATGTGGTGGCTGAGGGCGAAGGCATGTACCTCTGGCTGGGCGACGGTCTGGGCGGCTTCACGGTTCAGACTTCGCTCCAGGGGCCGGGGGACACCAACGTGGGATTCCGCGGCACCTTGGGCGATGTCAATGGAGACGGAGCGCTCGACATCGTGCACTGCGGGCGCCTGGGGCTGGTCAGCTACGGCGCTGGCCCCTGGACCCAACTCGGTGAGTCACTCGCCGGAGTGGACGGCCATTCTCGACTGAGTGGAGGCGGTCCCCTGACTCCGGGATCCACGGTCGATCTGCTGATCGAGTACGCGTCGCCCAGCGCGGCCGGGCAGCTGGTGCTCGGCCTCACATCCCTCTCAGCGCCTTTCAAGGGCGGCACATTGGTGCCCTTCCCTGACGTTCTCTTGCCCTTCAACACCGACCTTGCAGGAGAGGCACTGATCACATCGACCTGGCCCGCCGGGACGCCTTCGGGCTTTCAGTTCTTCGTCCAGGCCTGGTTCGTCCCAGGAACGCCCGCTGCGACCACTGCCATGGCGGCTGTCGTTCCCTGAACGTCAAGCCATCACGGCGTTCTGAGCAAGGCGTGCGGCCACCGAGGCCCCCGAGTATGCTGCGGCGAACGCCGCCGCGCTGGCGGTGATCCAGCCTCTCGGAGCCCCCGCCATGAAGGCCATCCAGTTCCTCGCCAAGGCCATGGTCGTGCTCGTCATCGCCATCGTGGTCACGGGTCTGTTCCTGGAACCCGAGTGGGAGTGCGAACGCAAGATCGTGGTGACCGGCGACGTGAGCGAGATCCAGCCCCTGGTGGCTGACCTGCGCCGCTGGAACGACTGGTCGGCCTGGAACACCGCCATCGACCCCACCATGAAGACGACGTTCTCCGGCGCCGACGCCGGCGTTGGTGCCGTCGAAGAGTGGGCCGGTGATGAGATGGGTGTGGGTCGCCTGGAGATCACCGCAGCGTCCCTCGAAGGCATCGAGTACTTCCTCTCCTTCGAAGACATGCCCGACAAGATCTACGGCTCGTTCGAGTACGCGCAGTCTGGCGACGGCACCGAGATCACCTGGAAGAGCTGGGGCGCATCCGGCGACATGCCCTGGGACAAGGTCATCAGCAAGGCCTTCGTGCCGCTCGTTGGCAGCAACCTTGAGACCGGTCTCACCGGCATCAAGGGCATGGTCGAAGGGAACGTGAACTGACTCCCCCAGACGACACAGCCCTGGCCTTCCTGCGCCACTCGGTCGAGTTCTTGCGGGATGAGTACCTGCCCCGCATCGAACAGGCCCTGGCCAGCTTGCCCGCTGACGATCTGTGGTGGCGTCCCAACGACGGCGCCCTCAGCGCGGGCACGATCCTGCTGCACCTGACCGGCAACGTGCAGCAATGGATCGTCTGCGGGCTGGGCGACGGTGAAGATCAACGGGACCGGGCCGCAGAGTTCGCCGCCACCGACGGCCCAGGCAAGGCGGCGCTCTTCGCCAACATGGTGCAGACCGTGCGGGACGCCTGCGCGACCCTTGAGTCGCTCGACAGCGCCGACCTCACCCGGCCCGTGGTGCTCCAGGGCTTCGACACCTCGCCGTTGCAGGCCGTGTACCACGTGGTCGAGCACTTCTCCTGGCACACGGGCCAGCTCGTGGCCATCGCCAAGCAGCGGGCCGGGGCAGCCCACGGCATCGCCTTCTACGACGACGCCTCCATCAACACGCAGCACAACGAACCGGCCTGAGCAGAACGCTCCACCATGACCCTGCTCGACGCCACCGGCATCTGCCGCAGCCTCGCCCATCGCGTGCTGCTCGACGACGTCTCGCTGCACGTAGGTGACGGAGACCGGGTCGGCCTCATCGGCCCCAACGGCTCGGGCAAGTCGACCCTCTTGCGCATTCTCGCCGGCGCCGAGACGCCCGACGACGGCACGGTGGTCAAGCGCCGCGACCTGCGGGTGGGCTTTCTCACCCAGGAGCCCGTGGTCGATCCCCAGGCCACCATCCGAAAGGCCGTCCGCGCCGGGCTCGGCGAACGAGACGCTGTGCTCGACCGGATCAACCGGGTGCACGGCGAGCTGTCCCAGCCCTGCCTGCCCGACAGCGCCGTGAACGGGCTGCTGACCGAACAGGCTCGTCTCGAAGATGAGCTGGAGGCCATGGGTGGCTACGATGTGGAGCACCGGGTCGAGTCGACCATCGCCCACCTGGGCCTGCCCGACCCTGAAGCGCTCTGCGGGCGGCTCTCTGGCGGCGAGCGGAGGCGCGTGGCCCTGGCCCGGCTGCTGCTCTCCGGCCCCGACCTGCTGCTGCTCGACGAGCCCACCAACCATCTCGACGCAGAGGTGACGCTGTGGCTCGAAGGGCTGCTGGCGGAGCTGCCCTGCGGCCTGGTCATGGTCACCCACGACCGCTACTTGCTCGACCGGGTGGTCGACCGCATCGTCGAGGTCGATCGAGGACAGCTGCACGAATACAAGGGCAGCTACGGCGACTACCTGGTGGCTCGCTCCGAGCGGCTGGCCAGCGAACGGCACGTCGAAGAGGCGCGGCGCAACCTGCTGCGGCGCGAGACCGCGTGGATGGTCCGCGGGCCCCCGGCTCGGACGGGCAAGGCCAAGGCGCGCATCCAGCGACACGGCGCGCTGGTCGACGCCGCGCCCACCTTGCTGCCTGAAGAGCTCGCGCTGAAGCTGCCGCCGGGGCCGCGCCTGGGCGCCCGGGTCATCACCATGCAAGGCGTTGCGTTCTCCCGGGGCGACAAGGTCATCCTGCCCACCTTTGATCTGGAGATCGGCGCGGGGGAGCGGCTCGGCATCCTGGGCCCCAACGGCGCGGGCAAGTCGACCCTGCTCGATCTGGTGCTGGGCGAGCTGCAACCAGACTCGGGCACGGTGACCATCGGCGAGACCGTGAACTTCGCCTCGATCGATCAGTCACGAGAAGACCTCGACCCGGACGCCACCGTGGCAGAAGAGGTGGCCGGCGCGGCGAAGTACGTCACCGTGGCCGAGCAGTCCCTGCACATCGAGTCGTTCCTCGATCGTTTCCTCTTCCCGGGACAGACCAAGCACCGGCCCGTGCGCGAGCTGTCCGGCGGCGAACGCAACCGGGTGCTGTTGGCCAAGCTGCTGCTCGAAGGCGGCAACGTGCTGGTGCTCGACGAGCCGACGAATGACCTCGACCTGCCCACGCTCCGCGCCCTCGAAGAGGCCTTGGTGGCCTTCCCCGGCACGGTGCTGGTGGTCAGCCACGACCGCTGGTTTCTCGACCGGGTGGCGACCCTGGTAGCCCACCTCGACGGCAAGGGCGGATTGACGTTTGATGCCTGCTCGGCGAGTGAGTTGTTGGAGCGGGTGGTCAAGCGCGGGCCGGGCAACAGGGTGGGCTCGGCGAATGAAGCGCCTGAGGCTGCCAAGGGCCGCAAGAAGAACAGCGGCGCGTCCTCGCCTACGGGCAGGAGCGGCGCAACCGATGCCAGCGCTCTCGGGCGAAGCTCCACCAAGAGCGATGTTCCGAGACAGGCTGAAAGCGGCGGCGGCGATCGCTCGAAGGCGACACCATCGGCTCCCAGCCGGCTGACCCGCTGGGAGCTCACCGAACTGGAGGCGCTCCCCGACAAGATCGAGACCGCAGAGGCCGACCTGGTGACCCTCGACGAACAGCTGGCCGACCCCAAGCTCTACAGCGGCCCGAAAGCAGAGGCACAGCGCCTGCAGGCCGCGCGGGAGAAGCTCGCAGCCGAGGTGGCAGAGCTCAGCGACCGCTGGGAGGAACTCGAGACCCGCCACAGCGAGGCCGGCGGGCGCTGAACGCTCGGGGGGAGTCCCCCCTTACCACGACGCGGGCTTGTAGTCCTTCAAGAACTGGCCCCAGATGTGCTCGCCGGTGAGCATGCCCACGAAGATCGGGTCGAGGATGCGGGCGGCGGCGTCGACGTGATCGAGGGGCGGAAAGAAGCCGTGCTCGGCCTGCTTCTGCTTGGTGATGTGGGCAGGGTCTTCGTCGGTGATCCAGCCCGTGTCCACGCTGTTCATGTGGATGCCGTCGCGCTGGTAATCGGGGGCTGACGTGCGGGTGAGCATGTTCAGGGAGGCCTTGGCCATGTTGGTGTGAGGGTGCTTGTCGGTCTTGAAGACCCGATAGAACTGACCCTCCATGGCGGAGACGTTGACGATGTGCTTGTCGTGGTTGGCTGTGGCCAGCATGAGCGGCTTGAGCCTGGCAGCCAGCACGAACGGGGCCACGGCGTTGACCAGGTGCACCTCCAGCAGCTCGACGGTGGGCACCTCGTCGAGAGCCAGGCGCCAGCTGTTGCGATCGCGCAGATCGACCTGCTGCAGGTCGGCGTCGAGGGTGTCCTCGGGGAAGAGATGGCTGCCCGTGTCGCTGTCGCCCTTGACCAGCGCAACCTGCGACAGCGCGGCGGACAGGGTCAAGCCCGTGGCCCTGTCGAGGACGCCTCGCCCACTGGCCGGCTGTTCAAGAACGGTGCGGTCAGGGTCACCTGGCGCATCTGCCGCACCTGGCGCACCTGGCGCACCTGGCGCACCTGGGGCGCTCGCGGCCACGCCACCAGGCTCACCCGGGGCGGCCGGGTGTCTCCCCCCTGCCGACGTGTCCGCAGCCAACCGCTGGTGCGCCGAGCGCAGCTCTTCGTGATCAGCCAACAGCTGCCGGGTCTCCCTCGACAGGTCGCCGTAAGGAAGCTCCTCCCCCTCCATCAAGTGGGCGTAGAACCCCGGCGGGCGGCGAACGGTCTGACAGGCGTTGTTGATCACGAAGTCGAGGCGCCCTGCGGTCTTCAGCAGATGCTGGCTCAGGGCCTCGACGCTCGGGGTGTGACGCAGGTCGAGGCCGTGGATCGACAGGCGCTCGCGCCACACATCGAAGTCGGGCTCGGCCGCATAGCGGGTGGCCGCATCTCGGGGGAAGCGCGTGGTGACGATCAGCTCGGCGCCCGCCCGCAGCAGCTTGATGCCCACCTGAAAGCCGATCTTCACCCGGCCACCGGTGAGCAGGGCCACCTTGCCAGTGAGGTCAGCGGTCTGCTCCCGCTTGCCCAGATTGAAAACCGCGCAGCTCGGACACAGACAGTCGTAGAACACATGCACGTCGTTGAAGTCGGCCTTGCAGATGTAGCAGCTGCGAGTGACACGCACGCGGCCCACGGTCTCAGCCGATGGCGCCGATTTGCTCTCGCCGGCCACGCTTCTCTCGCCGCTCCCGCCGTCGGTGAGCGCGTTGCTGGCCACAGGTTCTGGCGTGGGATAGACCAGGGCGATGCGCTGGTTGCGAATGCGCGTGCGATTGAGGACGGCTTCGTCCTCGGCCTTCAACTCGTTGCGCCGCTTGGTGCGACGCGACTTGCGGTACTGAGCCCGGGCCAGGCGGCCGGGGCGCGCCAACGAGCCGCTGGCCTTCAGCAAGCGCTCACGCAGCTCGGCGTCCAGCTCGGCCAACAGCTCACCGTCTCCCGCCAGCCGCTCCATGGCGGCCAGAACGCTGGGCCAGTCGGCGGGACCCAAGGCAGCCTCGGCGGGTTCTTCGGCCCTGCCCGCAGCGCTGCCCTCGGTGTGCTCACTCCCGCCCGCGGTGTCCTCTACGCTGCCATCGCTGATCGCACCGCTCCCGTCGGCGCCGTCGACGCCCGCGTCATCACTGGTTGAACTGCTCTCGCTGGACACTGCGCTGGAACCCTGCTGAAAAGACCGAGGCGAAAGCCCGGCAGTCTAACCGGCTGGCGAGCCTGCGTCCGATTCTGCCGCCCCACCCGGCTCATCCCGCCACAGCTCCCGGGTGCTGGGGAAGTAGAGCGAGCCCCAGGTCTCCTGGCGGGTCTTCCACGGACTGACCTCGCCGGTGGGCCAGCCGGGCCAGATCGAGCGGCCTACGATCCAGTCGACGCCGCCGAAGATCCACGACAAGGGCGTCCAGATGTAGAAACCCAGACCGATGCCGATGCCCGGGCGCACGCCCCCTGATCCCGCGGTGACCCCCACGCCCACGGTAGGCACGGGGCTGCTGTGATCCGCCCAGGTCTGGAACACGTTGGTGAGCGACACCAGCGGCGCATCGACGATGTCGCGCACCACGGTGAACGGGGTCACCACCACCCGAGCAGCGGTGGGCAAGCCCGAGCAGGCGGGCAAGGCCAGCACCCAGCAGAGACTGAGGACCTGAACAGCCCGCCCGGCCCCCTTCAGCGGCCGTTGCGGTGCGAGGACACAGTTGCGACCCGTGGCGTTCATGGCGATCTCAAGGGGGCGATGGTTATGCTCCCGCGACCAGACCGCAGCACGATCGGGCGGACACAGGAGCCATCAAGAACCATCATGAGCGATTCACAGCACCGACCCCAAGACCTGGCCAACCATCGCGCCATGCCCCGGCTGTTCATGGCCGTGGGCGCCGTGCTGTTGATCGAAGAGTTGCGCCGGCTCTGGCAGGCCGTCGCCGCACCGGGCTGGGGCAGCGCATGGAGCGTGATCGTGGGCCTGGCCCTGCTGAGTCTGTGGGCGCTCATGCGACTCTGGGCCCTGCGCCTGCAAGACCGGGTCATTCGCGCCGAGATGCACGCGCGACTCGCACGACTGCTGGGCCCAGAGCGCCAGGGCGCGATCTCCGACCTGCGCCTGTCCCACCTGATCGCCCTGCGCTTCGCCAGCGACGGCGAGTTGCCCGCACTGTTCGAGAAGGTCAGCGCTGGCGAACTCAGCTCAGCGGACGACATCAAACAGCGCATCAACCACTGGCGAGCAGACTGGCTCCGTGTCTGAATCCAAGAAGCAGCGCTTCACCCGCTCGCCGGCCTTCCTCGAGGCCAAGCAGCTCGTGGCGTCCCACCGCAAGCGGCTGGCCTTGGGGCTGGCGATGTTGATGGTCAATCGGCTGAGTGGCCTGGTGCTGCCCGCCAGCTCGAAGATCTTGATCGATGATGTGATCGGGCAGCGCAACGGTTCGTTGCTCTGGCCACTGGCCATCGCCGGCGGGCTGGCCACCCTGGTGCAGGCGGGCACGCGCTACTCCCTCTCGATCACCCTGGGCGTTGCGGCGCAAAAGGCCATCAACGACTTGCGGGCCACGGTGCAGGCCCACGTGTCTCGCCTGCCCATCTCACGCTTCGATGCCACCCAGACCGGCGTGCTCATCTCGCGAGTGATGACCGACGCGGAGGGCATCCGCAATCTGGTGGGCACGGGGCTGGTGAACCTGGTGGGCGGCCTGCTCACCGCCGTACTGGCCCTCGGCGTGCTGTTCTATCTCAACTGGCAGATGACCGGGATCATTTTGGTGGTGTTGCTGGTCTTCGCCTTCGCCATGGCCCGGGCCTTTCGCAAGCTGCGCCCCCTGTTTCGCAAGCGCTCCGAGATTCGCGCCGAGGTCACCGGTCGTCTCGGCCAGGGCCTGAGCGGCATCCGGGTGGTCAAGGCCTACGTGGCTGAAGAGCAGGAGCAGGCCGTCTTCGCCAAGGGCATCGACAGGCTCTTCGAGAACATCCGCGCGTCCATGACGGGCGTAGCCGCCACCAGCGCCATCGCCATCGCCATCGTGGGACTGATCGGGTCCATGCTGATCATCATGGGCGGCTCGTCGATCCTCGAGGGCTCCATGACCATGGGCGACTTCGTCATGTACCTGCTCTTCATCGGCCTGGTGGTGGGACCGGTGGTGCAGATCGCCGAGATCGGTACCCAGATCACCGAGGCCTTCGCCGGCCTCGATCGCATCCGCGAGATTCGCAGCGAAGCCAGCGAAGACGCTGGAGACGAAGCGCGCGCACCGTGCCCCGAGGTGACCGGCGAGATCGTCTTCGACGACGTGTCCTTCGAGTACGAGGCGGGCAAGCCCGTGCTCAAGGACATCTCGTTCACCGCGCCCGCCGGCACCACCACGGCGCTGGTCGGTTCGAGCGGTTCGGGCAAGAGCACACTGGTCAGCCTGGTGATGGCCTTCAACCGTCCCCAATCTGGGCGTGTCACTGTGGACGGCAGAGACCTGGCGACCTTGCGCCTGGCTGACTACCGCAGCCACCTGGGCGTGGTCATGCAGGAGAACTTTCTCTTCGACGGGACCATCGCAGACAACATCGCCTTCTCCCGCCCCCAGTCCTCCCGAGCCGAGATCGAGCAGGCCGCCCGCCTGGCTCACTGCGGTGAGTTCGTGGACGCCATGCCCGATGGCTACGACACCATCGTGGGCGAACGAGGCGTGAAGCTCTCGGGCGGTCAGCGACAGCGCGTGGCCATCGCCCGGGCGCTGCTCGCCGACCCCGACCTGCTCATTCTTGATGAGGCCACGTCGAGCCTGGACAGCGAGAGCGAGGCCATGATTCAAGATGGCCTGGCCGCCCTGCGCACCCAACGCACGACCTTCGTCATCGCCCACCGCCTCTCTACCATCCGTGCAGCAGAGCAGATCCTGGTCATCGAGGAGGGGCGCATCGTCGAGCGCGGTCCTCACGCCGAGTTGCTGGCGCAGGGCGGACGGTACCGCGAACTCTACGACCGCCAGTACCGCTTCGAGCACGAACGGTTCGTCAACCCGGGTGAAGAGTTCTTGAGCGACGGCGGCGAAGGACCGGCCGCCAGCTGACCCGGATCACCGGCCAGCTCATCTCGCGGCCACAGGGCAGGCCGCCGGGTTGCCATCACGACGGCAGCCACCACCTTCGCGGCGCCGTGGCAGCCCACCGGCTTGGCGTCACCGCGGCCACCCTCCGACCTCGCGTGCCGCGCGCCCTACTGGGACACCGCGGCCACGCCATTGCTCGCCGCGAAGGACACCACCGCGCCCGGGTCGGCGATCCAGTACTGGAAGTAGCTTGAGATGCCCGCAGGAATGCCGGGCGGCCAGACGCCGGTCAGGGTGAGTTCCCCCATGCCATCTGTCACCAGGCCTGCGAAGAGGATGTCCGGTGAGGGCACGAGCACGCCGCCCTTGAAGGGCAGGTTGAGCGCCGCGAACCCCGCCACCAACGTGGCCGCAGCGGCGGGCAAGGCGTCGCTCAGGTCGAGGCCCACGAACGTGTTCGCCAGCAGGGGACCCCGTCCGTCGAGAAAGGGTACGCCCGTGGTGCCTGCCAGGCCGTTGCCCAGGTCGTTCCAGGAGTCGTAGTGCCGCATGCGCACATCGTCGATCACCACGCCGTTGTCATCGAGAAAGGCGATGTCCATCTCCTTGTCGTTCACGTCGATGACGAGCGAACCCAAGGTCATGGTGGCCACCACCATGGCCGGGTGATCCAGAGGCCCCGAGCTGAGCTTGCTGGAGCTGCCCGCCACACAGTAGACCGTCCCTTCGTGGGGGCCAATGCCCTTGGCGTACTCGCCGTCGCCCCCAGGGTTGCCGTCGCCACCGTCGATGATCATGGACGGATCAAACGTGGTCGAGAGCCCGTAGTGACCGTCGATCAGTGAGGTGCGCTCGTAGCTGTGGCTGTGCCCGTTGAGCACCAGGTCGACGCCGTGGTCTTCGAGCATGGGCAAGAAGAACACGCGCATGGCCACCAGGTCAGATTCGTTGTCCGAGTCGTGGCTGCCCTTGGTGTAGGGCGGGTGGTGCCAGTAGGCGATGATCCACTCTTGATCCGTGGCCGCCAGGTCTGCGTCGGCCCAGGTGTACATGGCCGCGGCGGGAAACTTGTTGCTGCCCTCCGAGTCGAGACAGAGAAAATGCACGTTGCCATAGTCGAACGAGTAGTAGGCCTCAGAACCTGAAGGCAGCCCACCCGCTTCCCCCGCCGTGGGCAGGTCGAACAAGGTGTGGAACGTGCTCACGGTCTTCTCGTGGTTGCCCCGGGTGGGCCAGGGTGGCGTGCGGGCGAGCAGGCTCGGGTAGCGATCGAACACGGCGGCCTGGTACTGGGGAGCCGAGCCATCGTCGTAGGCGTTGTCGCCGAGCATGAGCCACACGTCCGTAGGCGTCGCGCCCGTGTGCGCCAGGTAGGCGTCCCGCACGGCGTCGGCGTTGGCGTCTGCTTCTCCAGAGTCGCCGATGGCCCAGATGCGCACGGGCTGGACCGTGCCGGGGACGGGAGCGGTGGTGAAGGTGTGGTCGAGATCGTTCCCAGCGAGCATGTCGGTGGGTGTTCCCACCGCGTAGTACCAGGTGCTGCCAGGCGTGAGCCCGGAGATCTTGAGGGAGTGGTTCTTGGCCAACACGCCGTCGTCGATGAAGTTGGTCAGGCTGCCCGGCGAGGGCCCCCACCACACACGACCCAGGGTGTCCACGTGACTGCGCCAGCGGACGATCATCGACGTGGACGTGCCCAGCTGCAGGTAGGGCCCGCGGGTGAGCAGCTCTTTCGTGTCGGCCACCAGCTCGGCGTCGAAACTCAGATCAGAGCTGGTCAGGCTGCGCTGATGGACCTCAACGGCCAGGACGTTGTTGCCGGTCAGGAGCAGGAGCGGGTCGACCGCCGCCGAGAAGAACGAATACTCTTCAGCAGCCGAGATGGTGTTCGCTGCGAAGGTGGTGAAGTCGATCGTCCCCATGGGCATGTTGCCTCGGGAGATCTCGGTGCCGTTCAGGTAGACAACCGCGCCGTCGTCACGACGCAAGCGCAACAGCAAGAAGTCGAACGCCGCCGGGTTGGTCACATGGAACTCACGGCGAAACCACGTGGTGGTGAACTTCGTCGAGGCGTTGGGCCCAAAGCCCACCGTGGTCTGCGCGCCGTCGCCGCCGTAGCCCAAAGGCGCAGGGCCGGACGCCCAGGAGCTGTCGTCGAAGCCCACGGCCGTCCAGGCGCTACCCTGGTCGCTGCCGTCATCGAGGTAGCTCCAGGTGTCGCCCTTGGTCACCAAGGACGTCTGGCCTTGCACAACAGACAGCGCTGAGAAGCACACCGTGGCGGCCAGGGCCAGGAGCCATGCAGAAGGCCTCGCGGCGAAGAGTCGGTACGTCATGGATGTCTGTCTTTCGTGCCCGGGTGCGCCGCAGTCTGCGTGCTGGATGGCGTGTGGTTGGAAGAAGGAGCTGTCCTGACCGTCGCGCGGTCGAGCGGAGGGTCTTGCAGACAAGCCTCGATGTGCTGCTGCAGCGCCGCCGCCGCGGCGGTGTGGGATCGCCGCTGCCCACCGGCGCGCAGGGCAGCCTGGGCGGCAAGATACGCAGCCCGCGCCGCGCCCCCGCGCCCGGCGTCCAGGAGCAGATCGCCCTTCTGCACCAGCCAACGCTCCGGCCTCGGTGAAGCGGCGATGAGTGCGTCAAGACGAGCGAGAGCCTGGTCAGGACGGCAGAGGCCGACCTCCAGATCGATGGCCTCCAACTGCAGCGAGACCAGGTCGCCGAGCCGCTGCAAACCCTCTTCGATCAGCACCAGCCCGGCCTCCAGGCCCGGGTCGCCCTGGTTCTTCAGTGTCGCGGCGGCGGCAAGGTAGAGATCGGGCGCCGGCGCTTCGTGGGTCTCCAGGGCACGCTGATAGGCCTCAAGGGCTGCTGCCTTGCGACCGAGACTCGCCAGCAGCTCACCGTGCAACACGTGGCCCACTCCGTCCTGCGGATGCAGCGCGAGGTGCTCCGTGATTCTGCGCCGGGCCAGGTGCGACCAGCCCAGGTCACGAGCCAGGAGCGCCTCGACAAACAGCACCTCCGCCGCTCCACCGGGCAAGGAGCGGGCCCTGCGCAAGTCGGCCCAGGCCAGGCTCATGTCGCCGTGCTCCCGGAGCAGGTCGGCTCGCTGGACCCAGAGCTGCGCCTGCCCGGGATCTTCGGCGATCACGGTGTCAGCCCGAGCCAGCCGGGCGTGGATGCCGTCATGGGCCAGGGACACGGCGGGGTAGCACAACACATGCCAAGTGAAGGCAAGAATCCACCATGAAAGAGGGGCCGCTGGCAACATGTGCGGCGCAGTATACGCGCTGCTGACGATCGCTCCTGAAACTGGCGGAACTCCCCCGCCCCCCATGGTTCTGTCCCGCGGCGCTGACTGCTAGGTTGTGGGGTCCCGTCCGGCGGCAGCAGCGCCGCCAGACTCACCTATCTGAGGTCGCAGCTGATGTCGAGTGCCGATTCTGTCCTCACCGCGCCCCCGCCGGCGCCCTTCCGATCTGCCGCCGTGCTGGGCTCGGGAGTCATGGGCTCGCAGATCGCCGCGTTGTTGGCGGGAGCAGGCCTGTCCGTCGAGTTGCTCGACCTGCCCTCCGAAGACGGCCCGCGCAACGCCGTGGCCGACAAGGCCCTGGCCGCTGCCGCCAAGCTCAACCCCAAGCCCTTCTACACGGCCGACATGATCGGCCGCATCCGCACCGGCAACTTCGACGATCACCTCGACCGTCTGGCCCACGTCGACTGGATCATCGAGGTGGTCATCGAGCGGCTCGACATCAAGCGCGGCCTGCTGGCGAGAGTCGAAGAGGTGGCTCGGGACGACGCGGTCATCTCCACCAATACGTCGGGCCTGCCCATCCACAAGATCGCCGCCCAGCGCAGCGACGCGTTCCGCAAGCGCTTCCTCGGCACGCACTTCTTCAACCCGCCCCGCTATCTGCGCCTGTTCGAGGTCATCCCCACAGCTGAGACCGACCCTGCCGTCCTCGAGCGGGTCTGTCACTTCGGCCGGGTGCACCTGGGCAAGGGCGTTGTGGTGGCCAAGGACACGCCCAACTTCATCGGCAACCGCATCGGCATCTACGCCGCCATGCAGTCGATCCGCCAGGTGACCGAGAACGGCTTCACCATCGAAGAGGTCGACCAGCTCACCGGGCGGCTGCTGGGACGGGCCAAGTCGGCGACCTTCCGCACCGCAGACCTCGTGGGGCTCGACACCCTGCAGCACGTGGCCAACAACCTCTACGAGGCGGTCGAGGGTGATGAGAGCCGAGAGGCCTTTCGCCCGCCGTGGCTGCTGGCCAAGCTGGTCGAGCGGGGCAGCCTGGGCGCCAAGACGAAAGCGGGCTTCTACAAGAAGGTCGACGGCAAGATCTTGTCGGTCGACCCCGAGTCCATGGAGTACATGGCGTCGGCTGGCAAGAAGCTCGGCGACATTGATGACCTGCGCAAGATCAAGCCGCTCGGCAAACGCATGGCTGCGCTCTACGACGACAAGGGTCGAGCTGGCGACTTCTTCCGCGAGACCGCCCTCGACCTGCTGGCCTACGCCGCCCGGCGCATGCCAGAGATCGCCGACGAGGTGGTCGATGTCGACCGTGCGGTGCGCCTGGGCTTCGGTTGGGAGCTGGGCCCCTTCCAGCTCTGGGACGCCATCGGGTTCGAGCGGGTGCGGGCCGATCTGAAAGAACGCAAGACCGTCGTGCCGCCATGGATCGACGCCATGGCCACCGCGGGTGCCAGCAGCTTCTATCAGGAGCAAGTCGGCGGCACGACGAGTTGGTCCGCAGCAGACGCCGCCCACGTCTCCCGGCCTGCACCGCACGACGAGCTCGACCTGGGCGCGCTGGCCGCAGACGAGGGCAAGGTGGTCTGGTCGAACGAAGACTCGGCCCTCCTCGACATGGGCGACGGCGTGGTCCTGTTCGAGTTCCACAGCAAGATGCGCAGCCTGGGCGCGGCGGTGATCGAAGGACTGCACCACGCCATCACCCTGGTCGAGGAGGGCCCCTGGCAAGGTCTGGTCATCGGCCACGGCGGCGACAACTTCACCGTGGGCGCCAATCTGTTCGAGCTGGCCACGGCCGCCATGCAAGGCCACTGGGACGAGATCGACGGCGCGGTCGAGAACTTCCAGAACGCCAGCCGACGCATTCGCTACTGCACCAAACCCGTGGTCATCGCCCCCGTAGGGCAGGCCCTGGGTGGCGGTTGCGAGTTCAGCATGTGGTGCCCCAACCCGGTGGTCGCCGCCGAGAGCTACATCGGCCTGGTCGAGATCGGCGCAGGCCTGATCCCCGCAGGCGGTGGCACCACGGCCATGGCCGCCTGGGCCGCCGACCGCGCGGCCAGTCACGCTCCCGAACACATCGCCCCCCATCTGCGCGCGGCGTTCGAAACCGTAGCCAAGGCTCAGGTCGCCTTGTCCGCGCACGAAGCCATCGACCTGGGTTTCCTGGCGCCGTCGACGGTCATCGTGATGAACCCGGACCGTCGCCTCTGGGTGGCCAAGCAGCGGGTGCTCGCCCTTGTCGCCGAGGGCTATCGCCCGCCCGCGGTGCGCACCGCCATCCCCGTGCTCGGTCGCCCGGGACGGGGCATGTTCGACGTGGGCGTGCAGCATCTGCTCGCGGGGGGATGGGTCGCTGAGTACGACGCCTACGTGGCCACTCGCATTGGCTGGGTGATCACCGGCGGCGACCTGATCGGCCCGGCCACCTTGCACGAAGATCGCATGCTCGAGCTGGAGCGCGAGGTCTTCATGTCGCTGCTGGGCAACAAGCAGACCCAGCAGAAGATCGCCGACCTGGTCATGCGCAACCAACCGAAGGCAGCCAAGATGGTCGCCAAGGGGCTGGTGAGCATCAGCAGCGTGTTCCGCCGCAAGCGCAAGAAGAAGACCGACTGACAGACCGTCACTCCCTCGAAACACCGAGCCACACCATGTCCAACGCCGATGTCTTTCTGGTCAGTGCTGTGCGTACCGCCGTGGCGCGGGCGCGCAAGGGAGCCTTGGCCAACACGCTGCCCGTGACCTATGGCGCGGCGGCCGCCGCCGCGGCGGTGGAGCGGGTGTCGAACCTGCAGCGAGAGCAGGTGGACGACGTGCTCATGGGCTGCGCCATGCCTGAGGGTGAGCAGGGGCTGAACATCGCCCGGCAAGTCTCGCTGCACGCTGGCTTTCCCACGTCGGTCCCCGGCGCCACGGTGAATCGCTTCTGCGCCTCGGGGCTGCAGACCATCGCCATGGCCCACGGCGCCATCGCCTCCGGACAGGCCGGGGTGATGGTGGCAGGCGGCACCGAGTCCATGAGCCTGCTGCCCATGTCCGGGCATTACTTCGTGCCTGATCCCCAGCTGGCAGAGGTCGAGCCCAACGTCTACATCTCCATGGGGCTCACCGCCGAGCGGGTGGCCAGCAAATACAAGGTCAACCGCGACGACCAGGACGCCTTCGCCCTGCAGAGTCACGAGCGGGCGGCGGCGGCCATCGCCGAGGGCCGCTTCGTCGACGAGATCGTGCCCATGTCGGTCGAGCGGCAGATCTCTCTCGACGGCGAAGTCTCCATCGAGAGCGTCGAGTTCAAGGTCGACGAGGGTCCCCGGGCCGATTCGACCCTCGAGGCCCTGGCCAAGCTGCGCCCGGCCTTCGCCAAAAGGGGCACGGCCACCGCGGGCAACAGCTCGCAGATGTCCGACGGTGCGGCCGCAGCGGTGCTCATGAACCGGGAGACCATGGAATCATTGGGCGCCAAGCCCTTGGCCCGGCTGGCAGGCTTCGCGCTGGCCGGCGTCGAGCCCGACCTCATGGGCATCGGCCCTGTAGAGGCCATCCCCAAGGCCCTGGCCCAGGCGGGCATCGCGCTGAAGGATGTCGAGCTCATCGAGCTGAACGAGGCCTTCGCCTCCCAGGCGCTGGCGGTGACGCGCGAACTCGACCTCGACCCCGCGTTGGTGAACGTGAACGGCGGAGCCATCGCCCTGGGCCATCCCCTGGGCTGCACGGGGGCCAAGCTCACCGCCACGCTGCTGCACGAGATGGGTCGGCGCAAGCAGCGCTGGGGACTGGTCTCCATGTGCATCGGCGGCGGCATGGGTGCGGCCGGTGTCTTCGAGTCCCTCGGAGAATGACTCCGGGAATGACCGGCGGAGTGAACGACGCATGAACGCCGCCCATCTGCAGGCCGCCATCGCCGAGGCTCGCGAGGGTCTTGAAGAAGGGGGCATCCCCATCGGCTCGGTGCTCGTCCTCGACGACAAGATCGTGGGCCGGGGTCACAACCGGCGGGTGCAGCAAGGCAGCCCGATCCACCACGCAGAGATGGATTGCCTCGAGAACGCAGGGCGACTCAGCGCCGCCGACTATCGCCGCTCGACCCTCTACTCGACCCTGTCCCCCTGCGACATGTGTAGTGGCGCCGTGCTGCTCTACGAGATCCCCCGGGTCATCATCGGCGAGAACCGCACCTTTCAAGGGCCCGAGGCGTACGTGGCCAGCCGAGGAGTGGAGCTGACCTTGGTCGACGACCCCCAGTGCGTGGCGCTCATGGAGCGCTTCATCGCCGAGCACCCTGAACTCTGGAACGAAGACATCGGGGTGTAGGGCTGCGGAGTGCGCTGAGATTCTGCAGCACAACAGATGTGCGTGGGTGGTCTTCCTCGCCTGAGATTCCGGCCTACACTCTGGGCATGCAAACGTCCCATCGATTGGTCATGTCAGTTGCGTTGCTCATGTGTGTCGGCGGTCCTGCCCTGGTGGGTCAGGTCTCTGACAGCCATGTGCGTATTGACCAGTTCGGATACCGCAGCGGAGCCCGGAAGACCGTCATCCTTCGCCAGGCGGTGGTGGGCTGGGATGCGCCCGACAGCTTCAGCCCCGGGGGCACGGTCGAGATCCGGCGGCCTGACAGCTCGGTCGCCTTCAGCGCACCCGTCACGAGCTGGAACGGTGGCAACGTGCACGCCGACTCCGGCGATCGGGTCTGGTGGTGCGACTTCACCGGGCTCACCGAAGACGGCCTCTTCGTTGCGGTGGACCTGGCCAGCGGCGCCTCCTCAGAGCCATTCATGGTGGGCGACTCGGTGTACGACGAGGTGCACGATCAAGCCGTGCGCATGTACTACTACCAGCGCTGCGGCCTCTCGAAGAGCGTGCCCTTTGCCAGCGCAAACTGGACCGACAGCGCCTGTCATCTGGGCCCAGACCAGGACACGGAATGCCTCTCGGTGGTGAATCCCGTTCCTGCCACGAGCAGAGACCTCTCAGGCGGCTGGCACGACGCGGGCAACTACTCCAAGTACGTGAACTTCACCGACGAGGCCGTGCACCCCCTGCTCTCGGCCTACCTCGCCCGCCCGGCGACGTGGGGCGATGACACGACCATCCCCGAGTCTGGCAACGGAGCGCCCGATATCCTCGACGAGGTGGCCTACGAGCTGCGCTGGCTGCTGGCCATGCAGGAGAGCGACGGTTCGGTGCTGCACAAGAAGGGCGTGACCGGGTTCCAGGGCGCCAGCCCTCCGAGCGCAGACACTGCCCCCCGGCGGTACGCGCCCCCCACCGCGTCCGCGACCATCTCGGCCGCTGGCGCACTGGCTCACGGCGCGCGGGTCTTCCAAGGCGTCCCCGGCGCGGCCAACGCCGCCTTCGCGCAACAGCTTCTCGACGGCGCTGAGCTGGCCTGGAGTTGGCTCGAAGCCAACCCGAGCGCCATTCCCTCGGCGTACGACAACGCGGGCTTCGCTGACGTCTCCGCCGAAGACCCCGCAGACTGGCAACAGATGAACCGGCTGCGCGCGGCGGTGCACCTGTTCGGCGCCACTCTCGACACCACCTACAGAGACTGGTTCGACGCCAACGTGGCCAGCGCCCATCTGCTGCAATGGCAGTTCGCCCTGGTGTGGGAGCAACCGATCAACGAAGCCCTGCTCGAGTACGGAGAGATCCCGGGGGCCACGGCGTCTGTGGCGGCGAACATCCGATCGATCTTCGCCGCCTCGGTCGCCAGCGGCGCACACCTGGGCCAGGTCATCGCGGGTACAGATGCCTATCGGGCGTGGCTCTCCGCCGCCGACACCGGCTGGGGCAGCAACCGCACCCGCTGCCTCGAAGCGCTCATGTTCGTGAACATGAACCGCTACGGCCTCGACGGGGCCAACGCAGCGCTCTACGACGGGGGCCGCCGAAGACACCGTGCACGCGATGCACGGCGTGAATCCCCCCGGCCTCACCTACCTCACCAACATGGCCGACTTCGGCGCAGGATCGAGTGTGAACGAGACGTTTCATCTCTGGTTCGGGCACGGCACAGACTGGGACAACGCGGCGACGAGCCTGTTCGGCCCGGCCCCAGGCATCCTCACCGGCGGGCCCAACCCAGGCTTCGCCCCGGACCCGAGCTACACCGGCCCCGCCCTCGTGCCTCCCCAGGGACAGCCGCCGCTCAAGAGCTACCGCGACTGGAACACGAGCTTCCCGGAGAACTCATGGGAGGTGACCGAGTGTCACATTCCCTATCAGGCTGCGTACGTACAGCTGTTGTCCTGGTTCACGAGTGAGCAGACCTGGAACGACGTGGGCTGTGCGTTGGCTGGCACCAACGGCCCACCCCTGCTGTCTGGTGAAGGCAATCTTGCAGGGGGCACAAGCGAGAGCCTGGAGCTGTCCGCTGCCGCGCCCAGCGCCCTGGCCGCGCTTTTCGTCACGACCCAGTCTCAGCCCGTGCCGTTCAAGGGCGGCACGCTCAAGGCGTTCCCGTTCGTAGCGCCTTTGATCTTCACCACAGGTCTCGACGGCTCCACGAGCTTTCCGTTCGTGATGCCCCTCGGCGTACCGGGCGGCGTGGTCGTCACCGCGCAGATCGCCGTGAGTGATGTCGGCGCAATCGCCGGTGTCGCCCTGTCCAACGGGCTTCAAGGCACGACGCCCTAGAAGACTGCCTGGCCTGCATGATTCACCAACTTCTGTCGCGACCACGGCAGGTGAGAAATGCAGGCCTGGCAGCCCGTGGCCTAAGGTGCTCCTTGGGTCGCAGTGTTTCTTCAGAGAAACCTCTACTCCAAGCCACTGATGAATTGATCAGACGTCTCTCCATGTGAAAAGAAAGCAAGCAGATCAAGTTGGCTCGCGACTTGGGTCGATCTCTCCATTGTGGAAGACTATCGGAGAAGACCTGGAGGATAACAGTCGTGCCAGCCAGCAAGCTGAACGCAGATCTGAGCCACAGCCTCAGCAAAGAGGCTAGCGATCGGGTGCTCACTGCGCCGCTCCAGAAGCCCCGCCAAGTCGACGATCTCGCGCTGGTGATCCGTGCACAGCGCGAGCAGATCCTGGCCCTGCATCGCGAGCGTGAACACCAGACCGTTGAACTCACCCGGCAGATCCAAGAGCTCAATGGCGACGGCCTCGACAGCGAGTCCATCCGAGACCTCGATGATGCGGTCGAGAGCCTTGCCAACCCCCTGCGCCAACTGCTCCCCGACAGGGTCCAGCTCGTCCTGAAACTCAACGCGAAGCAGGTGGCCGTCACCGCTCACCTCGGGCAGCTGGCCCAGATGCTGACGCCGCTCGTGCTCAATGCCCGGGACGCCATTGGCAGCCACGGCGTCATCACGCTCTCGACCCACCCCGGGCCCGGGGACGTGCTCACGGTCTGCGACACGGGCCGGGGCATGGACGTCGACACCGTACAGCGCGCCTTCGATCCCTATTTCACCACCAAGACCGCCAGCCTGGGCCTGGGCCTCACCGCCTTGCAGCAGCTGGCCAACAGACTGTGCGGTGAGATCAGCGTCGACAGTGCTCCAGGCTGGGGAACCTCCGTCGGCATCGCCCTGCCCGTGAGCGAGGGCGGCGCCTAGCAGCGTGGGCGAAAAGGGCCGCGCGCCGCGCACACGCTGCCAGCAGGCTGCCAGCTTCGATACCTGCCGGGTCTTCTGTATCCTCTCGCCATGCATAGCTTCATCCATGGCCTCCCCAAAGCAGAGCTGCATGTCCACATCGAGGGTTCGCTTGAGCCCGAGCTGATGATGGAGCTGGCTCAGCGCAACAAGGTGCGCCTGCCCTTCGATTCGGTCGAGGCGATTCGCGCGGCCTATGAGTTCTCTGACCTGCAGTCCTTTCTCGATCTGTACTACGCCGGCATGGCTGTCCTGCGCACCGAAGAGGACTTCTACCAGCTGACACGGGACTACCTGGAGCGGAGTCACACCCAGGGCACCCGGCACGCAGAGATCTTCTTCGATCCTCAAGCCCACACCGAGCGGGGCGTGCCCTTTGCCGCGGTCGTCAACGGCATTCACCAGGCGCTCGACGAAGCCCGAGCGAAGTACGACCTCTCGTCCATGCTGATCCTCTGCTTCTTGCGGCACCTGAGCGCCGATTCGGCCCACGCGGTTCTCGACGAAGCGTTGCCGTTCAAGGACCTGTTCGTTGGCGTGGGTCTCGATAGCAGCGAGAAGGGTCACCCCCCGTCGAAGTTCTCGGAGGTCTTCGCCCGGGCCCGTGACGAGGGTCTGCACGCCGTGGCCCACGCTGGCGAAGAGGGCCCGCCGGAGTACATCTCAGAGGCCCTCGACCTCTTGCGCGTGCGGCGGGTCGACCACGGCGTGCGCTGCCTCGAAGACGATGAGCTGGTGGCTCGGCTTGTGGACGAACAGATTCCCCTCACCGTCTGCCCCATGAGCAACGTGAAGCTGCGGGTCTTCGACACCATGGGCGATCACACCCTGGCCGAGCTGCTCGATCGCGGGCTCTGCGTCACGGTCAACTCCGACGATCCGGCCTACTTCGGCGGCTACGCGGCGGACAACCTGCTGGCCGTGCAACGGGCCCTGGGCCTGTCCCGCGACCAGGTGATTCAGCTGGCCCGCAACTCCCTACAGGCCAGCTTCGTCGACGAGGCCCGCAAGCTCAGACTGATCAGCGAGCTCGAGGCCTACATCACCGAAGGCGTGAGCGGCAGCTGAGCAGAAGAGCAGCCAGGGCGCCTTCCGGCCTAGACATCTGGTGACGCGGCCAGCTTCGGCGTAGCATCCTCTTCATGGTCGATCTGCGCCCCCAACCCTTCCCTGCCTTGTTGACCCGCATGCTCGATGAGCTGCGCGACGACGACGCGATCTTTGGTCTGCCCCGACGACGTTTCTTCGGCGGTGACCCAGCCCACGATCTGTCGGTGACCATCCATGGTCAGGCGGCGGGCTGTTCGCTCGGGCCGGCCGCTGGCCCCCACACCCAGATGGCGCAGAACATCGTGCTGGCCTGGCTCGGGGGCTGCCGGGTGTTCGAGCTCAAGACCGTGCAGATCAACGACCGCTTGAAGATCCCCCGGCCGTGCATCGACATGGCCACCGTGGGCTACAACGTCGAGTGGTCACAAGAGCTGCGCCTGGCTGAGTCGCTTGACGAGTACGTCAAGGGCGCCATGCTCATCGAGGTGCTCATGGCCAGTGGCCAGCTGCAGCTGGAGCCCGGCTTCGCCAACATCGTCTACGACATGAGCGTGGGCTACGACCTGGACGGCATCACCAGCCCGGTCATGAACGCTTTCATCGACGGGCTGATCGACTGCTCGGCCACTGTCGACAGGCTGCGGCGAGAGATCCCTGCAGAGCACAGCGCCCTGAGAGACCTGCCCTTTCCCACACAGTTGTGCAGCACGCTCACCCTGAGCACTTTTCATGGCTGCCCGCCCGAGCAGATCGAGGCCATCACCAGGCACCTGCTGGCGGAGAAGGGCCTGCACTGCAGCGTCAAGCTCAACCCCCTGCTGCTGGGCCAGCGGCGCATGACCGAGCTGCTCCACGAACGCATGGGCTACACCGACGTGACCGTGGCTGCCGAGTCGTTCGAGCAAGACGCCACCTGGGATCAAGCCACCACCATCATCGAGCGCCTGCGCCCCTTCGCCGCCGAACGAGGGCTGGGCTTCGGCATCAAGCTGACCAACACGCTGGTGGTGGAGAACAACCTGGAGTTCTTCCCAGCAGACGAGAAGCTCATGTACCTCTCGGGACAGCCGCTGCACGTCCTGGCCATGCACCTGGTCCGCGATGTGCGCAGGGCCTTCGGGCCCGAGCTGCCCATCTCCTTCTCTGCGGGCGTCGACAAGACCAACTACCCGGACACCCTGGCCCTCGGGCTCATTCCGGCCACGGTGTGCACCGACCTGCTGCGCCCTGGTGGCTACGGCCGCAGCGCCGCGTACTTCGCCGCTCTCGCCTCGCGCATGACCGAGGTGGGCGCCCAAGACGTGAACAGCTGGATCGCACTGGCTTACCCCGCCACGGCGAGCGGCGATGATCGCGCTGGGTCGCTGCTGGCGAACACCGAACACTACGTGAGCGGACTGGCAGACGACCCGCTGTACTCCCGGGTCAAGACCAACAAGCCACCCCGCAAGGTAGGCAGCACCCTCGAACTGTTCGACTGCCTCAACTGCGACAAGTGCGTCCCCGTATGTCCCAACGCGGCCAACTTCACCTACGAGCTGCCCGCGGCAGACCTGCCCAGGGTCACGGTGACCTCAGTAGACGGCGCGCTCCGAGCTGAGCACCACGGCGTGCTCACCGTGGCCAAGGAGCATCAGCTGGCCAACTTCGCCGACTTCTGCAACGAGTGCGGAAACTGCGACATCTTCTGCCCCGAGGACGGCGGGCCCTACGTGCTCAAGCCGCGCTTCTTCGGCAGCCTCAGCGACTGGTCCGAGCACAGCGATCACGACGGCTTCGTCTTTGTGCCCGCTGACGGCGGCCGCCCTCACAGCTCAACAGACGGTGTCCCTGGCAGCTTTCATGGACGCATCGGCGGGCAGGAGTACCGGCTCGACCAACAAGCCGATGGCTTGCACTTTTCAGGGCCCGGCTTCGCGCTCACATTCGCTGTGAACGACGAGGGCGAGGTGATCGAAGACACGCTCTCCGGCACGGTGAGCGCCTCGGCCGATCTGACCTGGTACCAGGTCATGGCCCGCCTGCGGACAGGGGTCTACGGCGCCGCGCCCCGGTGCTACGTGGGCGTGTCCGTGGCGCCGTAGATCGGCGGACGAGCGTCCAGGGCCAGGTGCCAGCCAGACGAGACACCGGCTGCCAAGCTGTCGAGGTCCACATCGCAGACCACGAGATCGGGGTGGACGTCGACCGTGGACAAGCGCCCGTCCGGTCCCACAACGTGGCTGTCCCCGAAGTATTCCACGTCGAATGGCGGCTCGATGCCCCGACGGTTGGACCCGGCGATGAACAGCCCATGCCGTGCGGCATCCACCGCGAACTCCATGCCCCAGAGCCTGCGGGACTGCTCACCGAAAGTCACCGCAGGGCTGAAGACCAGCTCGGCGCCTTGGCCGGCCAAGGTCGCCATCACCCCGCTGAAGTGACGGTCGTAGCAGATGGCCACAGCCAGCTTGCCCACCGAGGTCTCGAACACGGGAAAGAACGGGTTGGAAGAGACGTTCGCTGCGCCGTTGCCCAGCTCACCCTGGCCAGCACCGTAGTAGAAGTCCTCGTGAAAGCCCGCCCGCTCATTGGCCCCGTGGGGGATGTGGTTCTTGCGATAGAGCCCAGCCACCGAACCGTCGGATTCGATGATCACCGCCGTGTTGAACCGTTCACCGCTGGCCGAGTCGAGCTCGTAGATCGGCGCCACCAACACAAGGCTCAGCTCCCGTGCCAGCGAACGCAACGCGGTCACCGTGGCGCCCGTGTGCGCGTCCTCGGCGAGGCCGAACCAGAGCGGGTCGCGAGCCAGAGCGAAGTAGGGTCCGGTGAACAGCTCACCCAGACCGACGACCTGTGCTCCGGCCCCTGCGGCGACGCGCAACAGCTTGAGGTGGTGCTCGACGTTTGCGGTGCGGATCTCGTCCAGGCGAGGGGCCAGCTGAGCCAGACCAGCAAGATCGGCGGGCATGGGCCCGTAGGCGTTGACCGTCTCGGTCATGGCGATGCGCAGGGGGCGGGTCATCGCTCACACCCGGTGAAGAGCACGGCCACCCGCTCGTCCGCGGTGACCTCGCCCCGCTCAAGACAGGCCAGCAGGCCCGCCAGGCCTGCGGTGCCCGTGGTGCTGGCCTTGATCTCGGTGTGCTCACGGCCCAGAGCGTGGGCTGCTGCGATGTGCTCTTCGCTCACCACCACCGCGTCCCCTCCGGTCTCTGCCACGGCCTTCAGCACGCCCACCCAGTCGTAGGTTTCGTCGTCGAGGATGCCCGAGGCGGCGCTGGCTGGCGGGGTCTCCCAGGGCCACATGTACTGAGAACGGTGCCGAGCCGCAGCGTCCAGGAGCTGGCCCACTGCGCCTGCTCCTGTCTGCTCAGTAGCTGACCAGAATCGACGCCAAGCCCGTGGAAGAGGTGCGCCTCCCACGGCCTGTACAGCGTGCACCGCAGGCAGGCTCTCCAGCGCGCCGGCCCCCCTGGCAGTGGCGAGGCCTTGCCCCACCGAGCTGGCGAGCGCGCCTCCGCCCACCTGAATGAACAGACGGTCAAGCGCACCATGCCCAGAGGCGTCGTGCTGGCAGACCAGCTCCCAGGCCAGGGTGCAGCCGCCCTCGATGACCAGCCCGTTCTCGTTGCCCTGGCAGGTGAAGGGCAGCGCGCCGTGGTCTAGCGCCTCGTGAAAGCGATGCAAGCAAGGGTCGCCCGGGGGATCGTCGACACTTCGCTCGCAGCTCAGCACTTCAGCGCCGAGGGTCTGCAACCGCTCGACCACCGATGCGTCTGCCTCGACTGGCACGAAGACCCTCAGCTGTCGCTGTGCTGCCCGAGCCACGACGGCCGCAGCCAGGGCGGCGTTGCCACAACTGGCGATGGCCAGGACAGCGTCGGGGCGTGCATCGGGCCAACCCAACTGCTCAGTCACCGTGAGCCAGAGCGCCAGGCCCATGAGGTGCCTGGCCTTGTGCGAACCGGACACGTTGCCCGTCTCGTCCTTGATGAACACGCCACCGGCAGCAGAAAAGCCCAGGGCGTCGGACAACTCGTGGGCCCGGCCGTAGGGCGTGAAGGTGAAACCGGCTCCATCGACCTGGGCGACGGCGTCATCGAGGCGGCGCGCCAGCTCGCACCACTCGGCGTCGCTCAGACCACCGGCAAGGCCGGCCCGCCAGCTGTGCAGGAAGCGACGAAAGTGCACGAAGGGCAGAGTCTCCGGAGGTGCAGAGCCGACGGGCAGCCCTGGCCACTCGGGGCTGGGGCCCACCAGCTGCCGCACCAACACGTGGTCGATGTCGTCGTCCCCGCGGTGGTTCGGGCAGCGAAATGGCTCGGCTTCGGCGAGGCGCGTCTTGAACCCGCAGCCCGAGCACACCAGGGCACTGAGCAGATCCGTGTCGCTCGCCGCCTCTGCGCTCACACCCCCTGACCCACGGCGGCTGCGGCCTTGTTGAAGTCGTCGATGAGCCCGTCCCAGATGGGCCCCAGGTCTCGCAGGCCAACCCAGAACTCCTGGCTGCGACGGACTTCGAAGTCTTCGAGGGACACACCCTGTTGCTCCACCCAGGTGTAGTAACCCAGGTTGAAGATGCGCTCACGGTCGCGGTCGCGCAGCACCATCAGGTGCTTGTCATCCACGCCGGTGAGATGTTCGTTCCAGACGGCCTCGGCGGCGGCGTCGTCAAGACCGCCGGGGAACTCAGTGGCCATGGTCTTGTCGAGCTCGCTGGCGTACATGGAAGCGCCGTCGGTGGCCACGGTGATCAGGGCCCGGCTGGAGTCGAGCCCCCAGTGCCTGGCCAGCTGAATCGAGGCCAGGATGTTGCACAGGCTGGACAACCCACAATGACTCAAGGCGTCGAGCAGCTCGGCGGACAGCCCCTTCTCTCGCGCCAACCAGCCGCGTCCCGCCTCGGTGTTGAACAGCACGTTCAGCGCGTCGCAGCTGCGATCAGACACCGCTGCCACAACGTCGGTGTTCATCACGTTGTGGATCAGGGGGATGTGCTTGTCACCGATGCCCTGGATGTTGTGCTCGCCGAAGCCGTTGCAGAGCATGGTCGGACACTCTTGAGCCTCGGCAGCCACGATGCGCGTGCCGTAGCGGTCCTTCAGGTGATCGCCCGCGGCGATGGTGCCCGCAGAACCGGTGGCCGAGGTGAACGCCGCCAACTCAAGACCAGGGCGATCGGCGGCCACGTGCTCGAACACCTTGGCCAGCGCCTGGCCCGTGACCTGCCAGTGCACCAGATGGTTGCCGAACTCGCAGAACTGGTTGAACAGGAAGTTCTGCGGATCAGCGGCCAGCTCGGCGCACTTGTCGTAGATCTCCTTGACGTTGCTCTCCGTGCCCGGCGTCTTGATCACGTCAGAGGGTTCGATGGTCCACTTGTCCAGCCACGAGAAGCGCTCCTGGCTCATGCCCTCCGGGAGCACGGCCACACCTCGGCAGTCGAGAATGCGCGAGATGGCCACGCCGCCCCGGCAGTAGTTGCCCGTGCTGGGCCATACCGCCCGGTGGTGCGACGGGTCGAACCGCCCCGTGACCAGGCGCGGCACCAGGCAACCGTAGGCCGCCAGCACCTTGTGGGCCTCGATCATGGGGAAGCGGTCGCCGAAGACGACGATGATGGGCGCCTCGACTCCGGTGAGTTCGGGCGGCAACACCACGTGGTCGGGGACATCGACCCGCGTACGACGGTCAGCGCCGTTGTGCCAGTGCACCCTGAACAGGTTGGCCGGGTCGGCAGCGTCAGGGTCCACCTCTGGCAGCCGCGCGGCCACATCCGCGGGGATCTTCGAGGGGTCGGTCAGCTGCGAAAGCGTCGGCAGCACCACACCAGAGGCACCAAAGCGCGCGATGGTGGTGGCCAGCACGGCCTCGTCGACGACGTCTCGTTCCAGTCCCAGGTCGCTCATGTCAGGTGTCCTGTTTCCTCTGGATTGCTGGTGCGGCGAGCCGCTCGACGCTGCCTGTGGCCCATCGAGCCCACGGGGCTGTGGGGCGATGCGTGCTGATCGTAGTCCATGGCGTCACGGCGCGACATCTCGATCCTTTGCGGCTCATGGTCCCCAGCAACAGCGACCCGGCATCCCGCCCGTGAACGACCGCGCACAAGGCTCCGCTTGAGCGCCCTGCACGGAGGGTTCAAGGCGAGGGCTCAGACAGGGCTGCCTAGGAGAAGGCCGCCATGCGCTTCCAGAGGCCAGTCGCCGAACGCTCTGCTGCCAAGCGGATGACGGCCTCGTCGCCAGTGAGCAGCTGCCCGCTTCTGACCACGTCCCTACCGGCGATGGTCAGCGTGTGGCCCACACGGGCGCAGGGCGGAGCGCCCGCCGGGCCGAAGCGCTCGTCCAGCAAGGCCGCGCCCTGAGCCAGGCGTTGTGTGAAGGCATCGCCGGGAGGGGCGCCCTGCACTGCCGCCAGGCGCTCGCCTGCGGCCACCTCGTCAGCCAGGCAGGACTCCCAGCCGTCGGTGCCAAGGGCCACCCGATCGGCATGAACGAGAGCCCCCGCCCAACCCACGTTGTTGCCCTCGTTGCTGCGGGGGTTGTGCGCCAGCCAGAGCCCCCGGTCGTTGCACTCAGCCATCTGCTCCGCACTCATGTGCACGCCGTGAGCCAGGATCGAACCCGCTGGCAAGGCGTCGGCGGCCAGCAACCGATCAAGGGGATGACCATGCCCGGCCGTCGCTGCGTGGGCCACGTCGGCCAGATCTTCGGCCATGTGCACGTGAACCACCGTGTCCAGCTCACGAGCCATGGCGCCAGCGGCACGCAGTGTCTCATCGCTTGCAGTGAACGAGGCGTGCAAGCCAACCACTCCACGGACCAGCGGCCGCTGGTTGCTCTCGATGAAGCGCTTGCACTCGGCCAGCCCTCGGCGCGCCTCGTCGAGACCGCCGTTGCGCTCGGTGGCGCCGTAGCACAGCACCGCGGGCATGCCCAGCTCCTGGCACACATCCGCGATCACAGCGAGCGAACCCTCGATGGCGTTGGGCGCTTCGTGATGATCGATGAGGCCCGTGGTGCCGTGCAGCAGAGCGTTGGCCACGTAGTAGCGAGCGCTGGCCGCCACGGACTCGTGGTCGAGAGCCCGGTCCAGGCGCCACCAGACCTGCCTGAGAATGGCCAAGAAGTCAGGCGGGGGCGGCTCGGCCGGCGGCATGCCCAAGGGCACCAGACCACTATAGATGTGGGTGTGGGCGTTGACCGCAGGCACTGCCAGGGGCAGCTGGACGTCGTCGCTCATCGCTGACGCAGGTGTCCCACGCTCAGGGCCTTGGCCGCGGGCGAGTCGCGCATGGGCAAGCGCGTGCGGCGGATGCCATCGAAGGCCTCCAGCGCAGCGGCGACCGCGGCGGCGGTGGGTACCAGGCCGATCTCCCCCACGCCCTTGGCGCCGAAGGGGCCTTCGGGTTCAGGATCCTCCACCAAGATCACCTCGACCTCGGGCATGTCCCGGGCGCGCAGCACTCCCAGCTCGCGCAGATCGTAGGTCACGGGCCAGCCGCCCTCGCAAGCCAGCTCTTCGCTCAAGGCGTAGCCCAATCCCATGTGCACGGCGCCCTGGATCTGTCCTTCACACTGGGACGGGTTCACCGCTCGACCCACGTCATGCGCGGCGATGACCTTCTCGAGTTTGCCTTCGCTGTCAAGCAAGCAGACCTGGGTGGCGAAGCCGAACGATGTGTGGGTCTTGACGACCTTGACGTCGTGGTCGGGCGAAGTGGTGTCGTCGATGACGATGTCAGCAGCGAAGACCTGCCCCGCCAGATCGCTCAGGGTCTTGCCAGCATCAAGGGTGTCTCGCAGCTTCTCGGCAGCGCTGACCACCGCCCGTCCGGCGAACAACGTGGCCCGACTGCCCGTGGTCTGTCCGCAACCCAGAGCGAACGTCGAATCGACCTTGGGATGGAACACCGCCGCGGGCAGGCCCGTGACCTCGACAGCGAACTGCACCAGCACGGTGAGCAGACCTTGTCCCATCTCGGTGTAGCCGTTGTAGATCGACACGGTCTCGTCGTCCTCGACCACCAGGCGTGCTTTGCCCCACTCCTCGACGCCATTGCCGATGCCCGAGTTCTTGATGCCGCAGGCGATGCCCACGGCTTGTCCCGCAGCGAGAGCGCTCTTGTAGGAGTCCTTCACGGCGAGCAGGGTCTCGGCCAGGCCCACGGACTTCTCCAGCACCTGACCGCTGCTGAAGGTGTCGCCCACTCGCAGAGCGTTCAGCCAGCGCAACTCCCAGCCGTCGATGCCCACCTTCTTCGCCAGGGCATCGAGACAGGCCTCGACGGCGAAGTTGGTCTGGTTCACGCCGAAACCCCGCATGGCTCCACAGGGCGGGTTGTTGGTGCGCACGGTGAGCGCTTCGATGTCGACCGCAGGCACCGTGTAGGGTCCGCAGGCATGTCCCGCCGCGCGCTCCAGGACCTTGCTGCCCACCGAAGCGTAGGCGCCCGTGTCGCCCGTGATGCGCGCGCGTACAGCGGTGAGCTGTCCCTTCTCGTCGCAGCCCACGGTGTAGTGCATGTCCATGGGGTGGCGCTTGGGATGGAGGCGGATCGACTCCTCGCGCGACAGGGTCACCCGGCATGGTCGCCCTGTCATCTGGGTCAACAGCGCCGCGTGGGCCTGGACGGACATGTCTTCCTTGCCGCCAAAGGCACCGCCCGCCGGGACCAGCTCGACGTCCATGCCTTCTTCTTCGAGGCCCAAGAACGCGGCCACCTGACGGCGGTCGTCAAACACGCCCTGGCCTGCACAATGCAGCTTCAGCCGACCACTGTCGTCGAGGGTGCAGAGGGCGCTCTCGGGTTCGAGGAAGAGATGCTCGATGCGCTGGGTGCTGAACTCGCCGCTCACCACGTGGGCGCTGGCGGCGAGGGCGGCGTCGACATCGCTGCGCTGGACGACTGTGCGCGAGAGTAGATTGGCAGAGCGTGGGTTCACCTGGGGAGCGTCGTCGGCCAGGGCTGCGTCGATCTCGGTGACCGGTGGCAGCTCTTCGTAGGTCACCACCACCAGCTCGGCGGCGGCACGAGCGGCGGCCATGGTCTCGGCGCCCACGGCGGCCAACACGTCGCCCACGCAACGCACCTCTTCACCCACCGCCACGAAGCCCGGCCAGTCGTCGTACAACAAGCCATACCAGCGCTTGCCCGGCACATCGTCGGCGGTGGCCACGGCCACCACCCCCGGCAAGGCCAGAGCCGCCGAGGTGTCGATGGACAACACCTTCGCTCGCGGGTGATCGGACAACCGCACCGCACCGTAGAGCAGGCCCTCGGGTCGGCGATCGGCGACGAACGTGTAGTCGCCCAGGGTCAGGTCGGCACCAGCGTACTTGTCCAACCGAGCGCCCACGCCTTCGGCTGATGCGTTGCTGGCGACGGGAGCCGCGCCCGCCACCGTGCACGCCACCGTGCACGCCACCGTGCCCGCCACCGTGCCCGTGCCGTCATC
>Ga0209992_10000416_pt1 | contig 57622 bp, 54 predicted proteins | sample 2SBtaG_2_FD_182564 | JGI IMG/M metagenome (GOLD analysis project Ga0209992, IMG submission 182564) | Deep subsurface microbial communities from Kolumbo volcano to uncover new lineages of life (NeLLi) - 2SBTROV12_ACTIVE470 metaG (SPAdes)... | ecosystem: Environmental > Aquatic > Marine >... | reverse complement strand
CAAGATATTGTGGAACAGATCAATAACGCCGGAATAATCTGTTTATGTACACTCGAAAAAACACCCGCCGATCCCAATCACCAAATAATCGTCGCCTCCACAGAGGATATGGACGTCGAGCAAATATTTTCAACATTAAAAAATAATGGGGTGCTTTTGTAAAAATTAGGTACTCCCGGTGTACTTAACTATCGGGTATCTGCATCATGAAATTACACCCAGGCCTGCCATCCGTGTCATTTAAGTACTAAGGTTTAGTCAACGTTTTTGTCTTTTCGTCAAAACAATCAGACCATTACGAGGTATGCCTCTCTAATCCTGATACATATTACACTCTGGACCATCCCCTAGCAGCCTATTTTCGCAATGCTGTCGTCGTGAGGGCAAAGACTCTCCATCTCATTGATATCAATAAGTTTAATGACCCCCAGCAAAGCCGGGGGTCATTAAACTTCGTAGTCCTCCCGATCATATGAATTTCTCGTGTATGTCAAAGTCTTAATTTAACCTGTGACGTTTTTTCGCTTTTTCAAACGTTTAATATTAGGTCACAGATTGTATGAATCGAAACACGAGAAATATATTTGTTTAGGTCAACAGATGTTGTGAGCAAAGGAATTAGCTGAATTACAGCATAAAGAGCGATATTATGACTATAAAAAGAGAGTCTGGAAGAGCCTGAAGGAATTGAATAGATTAAGTACTATGAAACAAATTATTTTCACCCTTTTCTTAATGATGCCACTCGCAATAATAGCTGATGTTGACGAAGAAAGTCTCGCAGAGCAAGAAAACATGCTTGAGTCAACGGTTAAGACCTTGCAAAATCTGACGCAATTAACCAAAGAAAAATCAAAAGAACTTCAACAGGCGATAAAAAAACTCAAAAACCGAGGACAAGAGATAAAAGAGGCCAAGACAGCTAAATCGGTAGAAGATATGGCAGCAGATCTAGAATCGCTTCAATTTAAGCTTGAATCCATCGCAACAGGTGTTTCGGTACGAGATCACCGGATCAAAGATCCTGACAAATTCGAGTTAAAAATAGAACTCGAGAACTTACTTCAACCCATGATCTATTCTCTGAAATCCGTTACTCAGGATTCACGCCGAATTGAACTCTATCGACAGGCTATTGAAAAGATCAACCACAAAAAGAAGGTCACAGATACAGCGGTTACTAATCTACAACGTCTTTCAGAATTTACCAAAGATCCTGCACTTGGGAAATTTCTAAAAAAAATGCTGGCAACATGGAAAAAAGAACAGCAAACACTCGAAAATGAACGATCTACTCTTACAAGTCAGCTACAAACTATCGAAAATTCCCAGGAACCATTTCTAAGTTCGACAGGTGAGCTAGTCACCAGTTTTCTCAAAAGTCGCGGCGTCAACCTACTGATCGGCGTGGTTGCCTTTTTCAGTGTGTTTATTCTAATGCGCTTTTGTTTTGCGATCTACAAGAAAATACGCGATCGTAAAGATAGAATAAAATCCAGCTTTGAACGCTTGTTGGATCTGGGCTTTCTAGCAGCAAGCTTTCTCTTTGCAATTATTGCGACACTTTTCGTGTTTAACCTTCGTAATGATTGGCTACTACTCGGCCTAGGGTGTTTATTTCTAGTTGCACTGGGGTGGGTGCTGATAAAATCCATACCAGGAATGGTTGATCAGGTCATGTTGTTACTCAATCTCGGATCTGTCCGCGAGAGTGAACGCGTCATATACAATGGTGTCCCATGGGAAGTAAAATCTTTGAATTTTTACACTCATTTTGTTAACCCACAGCTCAGTGGCGGCAGTATGAACATATCTATTAAGGAATTGGACGGAATGGTTTCCAGACCTTCTGCTGCCAATGAAGAATGGTTTCCAAGTAAAGAAGGCGATTGGGTGCAACTAGAAGATGGCAATATTGGGCAAGTCGTTTATCAAAGCCCGGAAATGGTACAGCTAGCCCTTTTCGGTGGCAGTGATATCACCTACACGACCGCAAATTACCTTGCTCAAAACCCTAAGAATTTATCACGAAACTATCGTATACAAATGGTGTTTGGGATCGACTATAAATATCGATCGATTTGTACTTCCGAAATTCAGGATAAAATGCACAAAAGGTTAAAGAAAGAGCTGGAAACCCTGCTTGGGCATAAAGAACTAATCAAGGCCACTACCGACTTTTTCTCGGCCAATGCATCTTCTTTGGATTTTGAATACGAAGCCTTTGTAAAAGGCTCATCTGCGCACATGTACGAGGAAGTCGAAAGAGTGTTAGTAAAGTCTTTTATGGATACGTGTAACGCCTATGGCTGGGAGATCCCTTTCCAGCAAATCACTTTGCATAACGCCTCTAATCTTGAAAATATTTAAGAAAAACAATGTCGCGGCAGAGGAAAACACTCGGCAAATAAAAAAACCAACCTCCAGAAATCACTAGTAGTTATGTTATCGTAGGAACTTATCCTGATTAACCCTCGTTATACCATAGCCTAAATTAATAAACGTTATGAGTGAAACCACCAAAGAGCCTATCTTGCTTGTTTATGATAAGCAATGCCCCCTTTGTGATGCGTATTGTCGATGGACGCGAATTCAGGATTCCATTGGAAATCTAAAGTTAATCGATGCACGCCACGATTGTGAAGCAATGGCACAAATCACCGAAGAAGGTCTTGATATCGATCAGGGTATGGTATTAAAGTTGGATGGCGTCTTATATTACGGCGCAGATGCAATACATACACTGGCACTCATTAGCAGTCGGTCGAATATTTTTAATCGCGTTGCCTACCACACCTTTAAATCAAAGCGTTTGTCCCAAATTTTGTATCCGTTTTTTCGCTTCGGTCGTAAAATAGTACTCCGCATAATGGGAGTAAAGAAAATCAACAATCTACAACTTGAAAATAACGAAAAGTTCTAGCGATCACGTAGCTCATCTCTATTTTATCTACTCGCCGGCCTCAATAGTGCCCAATTTCAGGACTAATACGTTGTTGTTCCTAGCGTTTATGTCGACACGACTCAAGCAGTGAATAGATTGCTGTTTCTTAGCAATCTTTTAAAAATCTCGAACGCGAATACAATTCTAAAAAATTGCTATGCAGCATATTTCTAATAACTCAGATGCTCAGTTGATGCATTCCATAATCCAACGTATTGCGACTGGGCCTACAATGAGCAAGGATATTACGCGAGCAGAAGCCCGAGAAGGAATACGGTTGGTCTTGGAAAAAAAGGTTGATTCGGTGCAGGCCGCTGTTTTTCTTATTGCACTTAGGATGAAACGGGAGACCGACGACGAAAACCTCGGAATACTCGATGGTATACAAAGCAAGACAAAAACAGTTGTTGCAGGTATCGATACAGTAATCGATATTGCGGATCCATACGATGGATTCGCCCGCCAAATTCCCGCATCCCCCTTTCTCCCAGCTGTTTTAGCGGCATGTGGTGTTCACGCACTATGCCATGGGCTAGAGTCAGTCGGACCCAAGTATGGTTTGTCATCGAGGCAGGTCCTCCATGCTGCAGGAATCAACGTTAATAATTCTCCTGAAGAGGCTGCGGAACGTATAAGCAATCCACTAATAGGCTGGTGCTATTTGGACCAGGAAAGATTTTGCCCGAGTCTCCACGATCTTGTTAGACTCCGAACCTTAATTGTAAAACGCCCATCAATCTCGACGATCGAGAGAATGTTGGCTCCAATCCGTGGACAACGTTTGACTCACTTGGTGACGGGCTATGTCCATAAGGCCTACCCCAGGATTTATGGTTTGCTGGCACGGGAGGCTGGATTCAATTCAGCATTGATTGTTCGTGGCACCGAAGGTGGTGTAGTACCGTCGCTACGACAACCATCGAGTTGCTTCTGCTATAACAAAAATGGTGAACCAATCGTATCGAATCTCGATCCCAACGAAATTGGTATAGTACGTTCTATTAAAGCGATGCCAATTCCGGAAGAACTGCTTAGGGTGGATACCGATGGAAAAACACATTCCGATAATATTACCTTTGCCGATACAGCGGCAACCAACGGTTTGCTGGCTCTTCAAGGGCACTCAGGCATGACTCGGGATAGCCTTATTTATGCCGGTGCAGCTATATTGTGGCAGTTGTGTCATTATCCTTCCCTCCGCGAAGCTGCGGATAGGATAAGGAAGGTTTTAGACAGTGGAAAAGCATTAGACCACCTAAACGCTTGACTTGCATGTTAGAATGACGCTGTCATTAACCAAAGTTCATCGAGGTAGCGCTTATGTCTGACCTTCAATTTAACAGCAATTTAACGGACGAAATCAAAGTATCACCGGTAGCCATTAAGCAACTCATAGATATTACAGAAAATGAATCCGATGTAGCCGGTGTCCGCATATTTGTGTCTGGTGGTGGATGTAGTGGTATGGAATACGGTATGACCCTCGTTGACAAACCAAACCAATATGACCGCGTATTGGAAGCTGACGGCATCAATATTTATGTCGATACCGTTGCACTCAGTTTTCTTGAAGGAGTGGAAATTGACTACCAAAGCCAAGGTATCAATGAGAGCTTTATTTTCAAGAATGCGTTCGCAAAAAGTGGCGGTACCGGGACTTGTGGGGCATGTGGAGCTGCCGGCGGAGGATGTGGTTAATTCGCCATCCACCATACTACTTGATTGTCCATCAAAGGACTACCTGCCAGACTCTCGCCAATTAACATAATTGTAGAACCCCCAACGCGCTAGCAATAAGTTAACGCCTCTAGCGTGCTCTCTGTTAAGCAATTCCGACGACACAAATGAGCTAGTCGCGACTATGGGTAACAATTAGGCGCACCAGAGTAGAAGTGGAGACTCTAGTTACTATTGCACTTGCCGTTTTTCGAATGACGACGTTGCCTTGGTTACGAACTCTTGGTTTGTGAGAAAGCCCTTTTTATATGTTTGGCACAGGTACTCGTCTTGACAGGTGAAGCAAAGACAAGGTGACCAGTAAAAACCGTCTGAGAATTACTGTTTGCTTGATCCATTTATGTGCTCCGGATGTACTCTGGCTTTATGTAGGTCAGTGAACGAGTCGGCGATCAAGCCTTTATCTTGCAATGAAACAACGACATCCATCTTCATGGCAGTGGTTCTTTTAAATTGTTTGGCCGTTTGCATTTATAGTACCATCAAAATACTGCTTCCTATTTATTTAACTGTACGCCTCTTTATATAGCCTTATTTCCCATCACTTTCTGACTCTTAAAGAGTCGGTCCGTTTAAATTATTTCAATCCTCATCCCCGATCATCTTTTCTTTTATTAACATATTTCAATAAGTTAATATGTTTATCGGTTTGGATAGATCTTCCGAAAACGAAAGACTAGAGGCCGTTTAAAAACTGAATAATGTTCTACACTTATTCAAGTTAGCAAACTTCTTTAGGGTGGTTCTTTTTGGCAAAATTTCCTGGAAAGTGTGGGCAAAGTGGTTCAGGAACTCAATAGATCTTACGAAAACGGAAGCTCTATTTTTTCCGAAGGAGATCCCGGTAACTGCGCATATATTGTGCAAAAGGGCCAGGTAGAGTTATCCATGCTCAATGGAACACACAGCATTGTCGTCGCAACACTCGGCGAAGGAGAATTGCTAGGTGAGATGGCGTTGATAGATGCCCAGACACGTTCTACTACTGCAACTGCAATCGGTACTACTGAACTGCTCATTATTCCTCGTAGTTACGTGATCCAAAAAATGTTCACCGCAGACCCCACATTACGATTGTTTCTGCAGGTGATTCTCGATCGTTACCGTGACATGCGTAGTCGCATTATGAACGTACTGGATAGCGTAACAAACCAAGAAAACGAGAGCGATTCGGCAATTCATCCGTCACAACCCCCGGAACAATTAATCACCACTCTGATGGATGAGTACAATGAAATGCAGAGCCGTGTCCTAGAGGCTTTGAATGGGAACACCGATGCATTCGGTATAGCCGGCGAAAGACATAACATAGACGGCATGTACAAAGAGGATGCCGATTCTACAGCATCCGAAGTTTCGATGGGGAATAGCCTACAAGTTGCACTTGAGGAAAAGCAATTTGAACTACTTTTCCAACCCATTATGGACCTACAATCAGGCAGAATTGCTGGCTGCGAAGCACTGATTCGCTGGCATCATCCTGAACTTGGCATGTTATCACCTAACAAGTTTATAGGAATACTGGAAGAAACAGGTTTAATCTTATCAGTTGGGGCTTGGGCACTAGAAAATGCCTGTAATACTGCACAAAGGTTTAACGAACTGTCGGCATCCATCGGTATTCCTGCTCTTTATATGAGTATAAACCTCTCCGGAAAACAGTTTGAAACCGCAAACCTAGCAGCAGATATCGGGATTATTATAGATAGAACAGGTATTAACCCGAAACAAATTAAACTTGAAATTACAGAAAGCTTGCTTATGTTAGAACCGGCACGCGCCATCAGCTCTCTTCAAGAACTGCAGGAACTTGGCATTAGTGTCGCCATTGACGATTTTGGAGTTGGCTACTCCAGCTTTAGTTATTTACAACATTTCCCCATCGACACATTGAAAATTGACCGCTCTTTTGTCTCGACTATGTTAAAAAACAGCAAAGCTATGGCGATCGTACACTCGTTAGTGTTGTTAGCCAAAAACTTAAAGCTAAAAATTATTGCTGAAGGGGTGGAGCATCCTACTGAATTAGCCAAACTAAAAGAGTACGGTTGCGATTATGTCCAAGGATTTATGATCTCGGAACCCATTACCGAAAATCAATTTATGGAACTGATCCAATCTAACACTCATATTCCCCATACAGATACATAGTTTCTCTGCCACATTTGCTTGTACTATTAGTACACCCCACAACAGCAAATTTATCGATAAAAATAAATTTTCCATCCCTTTCGTTTGCAAAGAATAAATAATGGAATGTTACTTTTAAAAAATAAATCCCCCACTTCCTCACCGACTTAACAAGTCGATTCTATTTGGTTTACACAAGCACCTAAAGATAAACGAAAAAATCATAAAACGGAATATCGACAAAAAAGTCATTAAAATATGGGAGATTGACCTGGTCAAAGCCGATTTTCAAATTTCACAGTGTGGGAAACGATCGTCATATCGACCTTCAAACTGGGTTTAGAACTAAAAACATAAGACCACTATTGACACAAAAAAACTATGCAAATGAGTAGTCAATTTAACATTCTTCTAAAAAAAGTGAGAACCTGCACTCTGTGCGCCACTCACTTGCCTTTCCCACCCAAACCAGTGATTCAACTACATCCTGATGCGAGCATTCTAATTGCAGGCCAAGCTCCCGGATTAAAAGTTCAAGAGACCGGTATTCCTTTTAATGACCCTAGTGGAAAGAGGCTCAGGGATTGGATGGGTGTTGACTCTGAATTCTTTTATAACCCCAAAAATGTTGCCATTTTAGCAATGGGCTTTTGTTACCCTGGAACCGGAAAATCAGGCGACCTGCCACCTCGCCCCGAATGTGCGGATCATTGGAGATTCCGCTTACTGGAACAATTACCGAATATTCAATTGACATTGGTGATTGGTCAATACGCTCAAAACTGGCATTTAAAACACAACAAAAAAACTAATTTGACTGAGACCGTCAGATCTTGGCAAAACTATTGGCCGACAATGTTGCCTTTACCTCATCCAAGCCCGCGGAATAATATGTGGCTAAAAAAGAACCCTTGGTTTGAAACCGAAATATTGCCCTCTTTAAGAGAAAGAGTTGGTAAAATATATCCTCGTAAATAATGTATTGCCGTTACCTTTCTTGTAAAGGGATCGGAGCCGCGCTTTGCCAATTTGACTGCCCAGTTGGAGGAAACAACCTCTCTTCTATATTTTCTAATTTGCCATCCTTGCTGCTTCAATATAATTACCAAGCTGTTAAAGTCAAAAAACTTGATTTCAATCTTCTTTCCTTCTTTATATAGTTTTATCTGTTTGTCATTGAATCTAATTCATCTTGCACAACGAATCACCTAAACCACCGATATCGAATCCCATAAAACCTCGCCTGCTACTGATCGCCCAGCACGACAGCTATCGAATAGCACCTTACTTGCGGGCTGCTGAGCGTATGGGTCTTAATGTGCTGATTGCATCGCGCGGTGAGTACTCGCTGGTATCAGAAGTTCATCAAGGTTTGCACGTCGATCTAGATAACCTTGCCAACTCACTAGCACGTATAATCAAGGAAGCAAAGAAAGAACCCTTTGCCGGCATTTTGGGCAGTGATGATAGCACTGTCGAACTCGCTTCCAACGTCGCATATAAACTTGGTCTTCCACACAATCCTCCCAATGCATCGCGCATATCCTACCGGAAAGACTTGGCTCGGGCTCAATTAGCTAATGCCGGCTGTCCAGTGCCAATCCATCGTTTAATTGATTTCGAACAACCATTGGATCGACAAATGTCCGGGCTCCCGTGGCCTTGCGTTATCAAGCCGTTGAATATGTCTGCTAGCCGTGGCGTCATTCGTGCCAACAATGTAGCTCAATTCCTTGGCGCCTGCGAACGCATAAAATCCATTATTTCAACGGCCAAAGGTAGTTTCGAAAAAACCCACGCATTAGCAGAAGCTTACGTCGACGGTATCGAAGTCGCCTATGAAGGATACCTTGTCAATGGCGAACTCCATACTTTAACTATTTTCGACAAACCTGATCCCCTCGAAGGCCCTTACTTCGAAGAGACCATTTATGTCACACCCTCTAGGCTTAACGTCTCCACCCAAACAAAAATCAAACAGCGCGTCTCACAAGCTTGCAAATGTTACGGTTTAATTACAGGCCCGATACACGCAGAAATGCGTATCGACAAACAGGATATATGGATACTTGAAGTCGCTTCGCGGACTATTGGTGGCGATTGCGCTCGCGTATTGGATAGAGGAAGTGATTTTAACCTGGAAGAACTTGCTATCGCATTGGCGATAGGAAAACCCGTCACTACGACAGCATCGCGCGAAGCAACTGGAGTTATGATGATTCCAAATAAGCAGGGCGGCATACTTCGCCGAATCGAAGGCTTAGACAAAGCCAGAGCGGTTCACAATGTCGAAAAGATTGATATCATTGCCCGTGAAGGGCATGAGTTAGTACCTTTACCTGAAGGCAATCAATACCCGGGCTATATTTTTGCTCGGGGAAACTCTTCTGACGAGGTTATTCTTGCGCTTCGAAAAGCTTACGCCGAATTAAATTTCGTCATCGCACCCGTTTTCAAGCTAACACACGCGTAACACTGAGCTAAAAACTTTCGAGTACAATCAAGATAACCGTTAATCCTACGTCTATTTCTTACCTCCACCACCCGGCGGCTGGAACCCCGCCGGTAGGTGACCATAATCACCCTCTCCAAAGAAAAATCCCCGCATATGTTTTTCAATTAACTGGATACTTTCAATGTCTGCTGTATTGAGACCGTTTTCATTTATAATGGTCGTCAACCGCTCAAGCCATTGATTCCAGCCGTCCTTCGAAACATTTTCAAAAATCCGTTTTCCCAATTCACCAGGATGCAATGGCTTATCTAAACCCTCTGCTTCTTTCTTTAGAACTACACACTTTACTTTTCTCAACATCTTTAGTGCCTAAGTTAACGGGTAACAATATGTAATATTTTGATTGTAATTCTCAGTAAATATTCTTTATTTATAGAGCTGTCCGAAAATAGAAGATTGTCTGATTTAGCATCAAAAAAACCTTCTTCAGTCCCTAAATAAGCAGTCTAAACGAGCAAGGGTTATATTGGCAAGCGGGAACTGAGACGAAAAAGAGGCAAGAGGAAATTAGCAGCCAGTGACCTCTTCGGAGCTTATATTACAAACAATTCAACCAACTGTCGCAAACAACCATTACAAAATGGGCATTTTGATCCAGTCAATTGGTAAACAGAAGGAAAAGAATTTAGAATATTTCCATATACTTATGGTTATTTTCATTCGATCTCAAAAACACTGACACTCCATTCAACCGAGCAAAAAAATTAATTTATTGAAAGACCGGCAATCAAATACAATTCTTCATTTTCATTGCCATCCTGGCGCAAACGAAAAGTTAATTTGTTGTCGTCTTTGGGATTTTGGGCTCTTTCGTGATGTACTTGACTTGATGGGGGAAAACTATCCTGAATAGCAGGCGTTTGAGATAAATTTAAAGGTCCGTTCATACCTTGGCTCCAAAATCAAATTACTACAACACACCAAAATAAGATTCCATTTTGGCAACATCTCTATCGAAATACTCACTTCTCTAAACGATATCATAAAGCTACGATACCACTATGAATCTTAACAAGATATATAAGATAAAGTCTACAAATAATAAATTTATTCCCTTAATTGAAGCAGTTTTACGTGTAAAATTTGAGAACTGTGTCGCCTTTTTCAGTTTTTCATCCACCTTCATTGAAAGTAATTGATCATTCAGAGAACAAATTCCCGCTACGTGAAGGATTGTGAGGTAGTGTTAAAAAATAGACTTCGTTCTTTTCTTAAAAACCTCGCCAGACCAATTAATCTATTCATTGTCCATCTGTTATTAGCATCAAATTCGGCATTAGCTGAAACCCATAGCACGCCTGTACCGGTTCGAGTAGTCAAATTTTCAGAATTGGCCATGCCAATAAAAAAGTCAGCCCCAGCAATCGTAATTAGCCTTAATGACTCAACAATTAGTGCGGAGATAAGTGCGCCTATCGCTGAAATACATCACAACGTTGGCGAAGCAGTCGATAAAAATAGCGTGCTCGCTGAGCTCTTGTGTAACGATTACCACATAGCTTATCGCCAACAAGTCGCAATGCAAAAGCGTTTGCAGTCAAAAAAAATATTAGCTGAGCAAAGACTTCGAAGAGCTCGTAAACTGGAACATGCACGGAATATATCTGCCGAACAGCTAGATCAGCGCAAAGCAGAACTAGACACTCTTTTAGCACAGCAAGAAGAACAAAAAGCCGTCGTGGAGCTTGCCCAGCGCACGATAACGAAATGTGATATCCGCGCACCCTTTAAAGGGGTCATTATTCAGCGTCTGGCCCAAACAGGGGCAATAACAATGCCTGACCAGCCCATGTTTCAACTTTTGGACACCGACAATATCGAAGTCAGTGCCCGAATTCGTCCTACGTCAATCAAAGGCCTTCAATCGGCGAAGTCAATCGAATTCGAATTTGGTGGTGTACCTTACCCATTAGTGCTACGTGCCATCGTACCTTCGATCGACACCCGTTCTCGAGATCAGGAGGTACGATTGACTTTTACGGGACCCAAAGCATTACCTGGTCTGCGGGGAAGATTAGAATGGCAATCACTTCAGCGTGCACTTCCCAAACATATTTTTGTCCACCGAAAAAAACAAATGGGTGTTTTTATTGCAAAAAATGGCTATGCCCATTTTATTCCCGTCAAAGACGCTCTTGCTGGACGCAAATCTACAGCATCATTTCCTGCTGACACAGCGATCATCGTAGAAGGACACGCTGGTCTCCTAGACGGTGATTCAGTTAGCTTGAAATAATCGTGCTTAGGGAATTCCTCAAAAACCATATATTAGCCAATCTATTGTTTGGGCTTGTACTGATTGTGGGTGTTATAAGTTATAGCATGTTGCCTCGAGAACAAGATCCAGAAATAAACTTTAACTGGATCGTCGTGACTACGGTACTACCTGGTGCCGCTGCTGTAGATGTAGAAAAACGGGTCACCAATCCCCTGGAAGACGCGATTCGAAACGTTCGCGATATTAAATTTATTTCCAGTACTAGCCGTGAGGGCGTATCCAATTTATTAGTCCGCTTTGAAGATATCAGCGATCGGAGTTTTGACAAAAGGGTTAACGATCTACGCCGTGAAATCCGGAACAAGGAAGGTGAATTACCGGAAGAAGTCGAAACTCCGGAAATCCTAGAAATCACCAGCTCTAACGCATATCCAGTCGCGACCTTAGTGGTTGCCGGAGCAGCCGATGACGAAGTACTTAGACGCCAGGCGCATAATATTGAAAAAGATCTCGAACGTATTACCGGTGTTGACCGCGTTGATCCCCGTGCGCTTAACGATCCCGAATTACAGGTCCGGTTCATTCCAGAATTAGTCGAATCGATGGGACTGGCACCAACCGATCTTGCCGATACTGTCACACTCCATTTCAGAGATACCGCCGCAGGGAGTATAACTGTCGGTGCTGAGCAGTGGTTGGTTCGATTGATAGGTACAGATAGCGCCCCAGATTACCTGGCCAAACTACCTGTCCATTCAGCGGAAGGCGAAGTTCCATTAGAATCAATCGCCGAGGTGTTTAGGGACAAAGAAAAGGCGCAACACATGGTGTCTTTTGAGGATAAACCTGCAGTCATTCTCGCAGTTATGAAAAAAGCTGGCGCTAACACGTTGAAGTTAGTTGACCGTATCAACAAATATGCTGAAGACCGAAATCAGTTCAGTAATAGTACTGGCGTTCGCTTGACACTAGTTGATGATCAATCACAAATCACTCGGGAAGCCTTGCGAGTTATGCAGACTAACGCGCTATTTGGATTAGTATTTGTCCTTATCGTTACTTGGGCATTTTTAGGACTGCGTATCGCTGTCCTGACCACTATTGGTATTCCTTTTACCCTCGCAGGTACGTTTTGGATACTTTCGAATCTTGAGCAAAGCTTAAATGTCTCCGTTTTACTCGCGATCGTGATCGTGTTGGGTATGCTAGTGGATGACGCGATCGTGGTTGTTGAAGCCATATATCAAAGACTTATTCATGGTATGGACGCGATCAACGCCGCATTAGGAGCTCTCAAGGAGGTATTTGCACCGGTCACTACCGCTGTACTTACAACCATGGCAGCCTTTCTTCCACTCATGCTACTCCCTGGAATTCTTGGCGACTTCATGCTCGTTATTCCTTTAGTTGTCTCCATCGCACTAGCGATTAGCTTGATAGAAGCATACTGGATGTTACCTTCACACATCATAGCATTGCACACCAATTTTGATCGTCCATCCCGCATCCACGAAATCCGTAAACGAACAACTCATTGGATAAAAATTCGATATATCCAATTCCTCGTCAAGGTATTGCGTTATCCCAGTCGGGTGCTCGTAGCAGTTCTGGTACTTATGTTATTGGCAATGGGAATGGTTTCAGGCGGTTTTATCAAAATGGATTTCTTTGCCAGTGATACCCTCCGCCTCATATATGTCAATGTTGAAATGCCACCCTCAACACCACTTCAAAAAACTATGGACAAGGTTCGTGAAATAGAACACCGGGTACGCAAACACATTCAAAACGGTGATTCTCGCGGTATAGTCAGTTATGCAGGCATTTTATATACCGAGATGGATCCTCTTCTGGGTGAATACTATGGTCAAATATTAATCGGACTAAAACCTGAAAAAAAAGGTATGCGATCAGTAGAAAAAATCATCGAGGATATGCGCCACGATGTTACTTCGGTACTCGGCGCTGAAAATATTTCCTTTTTAAAACTGTCGGGTGGCCCTCCCACTGCAAAACCAATTAGTGTAAAAATACGGGGCGATCACTATCCCACACTGCGCAAAGCAGCCGACGACTTAAAACAGATTTTAAGACTTCAATCTGCTTTTCTCGATATCATCGACGATTCCAGCCGAGGAAGACAAGAATTAGTTCTTCATTTGGATAAAGAAGCCATCCTTGAAAGCCAAATTAGTCCAGAAATAATACGCCGTACCCTACGCCTTTTGGTTGATGGAGAAATTGTCGCCGATATGCAGCATGAAGGTGAAAAATTGGAGGTCCGTGTTGTTGCCCGTAATGCATCCTTTCAAACGGTCGATTCTTTATTGGACTACAACCTACCACTTCCTAATGGAGGTTTGATCGCCCTACGAAACTTAGTAGAAGTAGAAAGGATGGAAGGTTTAGGAAACTTGCGCCACTATAATTTTCGACGTACGGTCACGGTAGAAGCAGATTTAGATAAAACCCTTATGGATACCGTCCAAGCTAATAACTACATTAGAGAGGAATGGAAAAAGATCGCTGACCAGTACCCAAATCTCAGCTTGGATTTTACCGGTGAATTCGATGATATACAGGAAAGCCTTGATGCCATTTTGGTACTTTTCTTTTTTGGATTTGGCTTAATGTATTTAATTCTCGGGACCCACTTCAAAAGCTACATTCAACCACTTATGATCTTGTCGGCCATCCCGATGGCTTTCACGGGGGTAACTATTGGTCTACTGATCACCCAAAACCCATTAAGCCTTTTTACACTTTATGGTGTAGTAGCCCTTGCTGGCATCGCTGTTAACGCCGCGATAGTACTAATTTCAGCGGCAAATTCACGATTAAACTCTGGCATGTCGGTCTTGCATGCCACAATCTATGCCTCAAGGAGGCGCGTAGTTCCAATATTAATCACCACTTTAACGACGATTGCCGGACTATTTTCCCTCGCTACGGGCCTCGGTGGAAAATCGCTGATATGGGGGCCAGTCGCGACAGCAATTGTTTGGGGTCTGGTATTTTCATCAACGCTAACGTTGTTAGTCGTCCCTTTACTATATCGCCTCACTATGCCGTTTAGTCACCTTAATCAGAAAAAATGAACCAGTGATAAATTAAAGCTGTTTAAACCACTATCTACAAGGTAGATTTAATATAGACCTCGCCTACGTGGCTGCATTTTCAACGAATTCGTTGGCTTTATTGACAAATTCCCGAAAATTTCCTTTTTTTATGGTCTTTTTCGGGATAATTAACGCTTCGTTAACCCCAACAAAAATAAATGCATGTTTTTTTGTCGCCGCCATTCGTAAAACTTCAGTCCACTGAACGCTATTCTCACCCTGAGGTGAAATTTCGATCAAAACTTTGGGTTCCAAGCGCAGAGTGTACTTACCCAAAATTCTCTCTTTTTCCGAATCTGTATATTTTTTCTTTATTGAATTCAGTACATTCCAACGAATATAAACAGGCACCAACAACCCCCACAACACACCTATCACCGCGATATAAAAAGACGTAAATACATCTTGATAATAAAACCAGTAAAATAGAGCAATAAAAACGATAAGACCGGGAACCCTAGATTGGTTGCGACGAATCGACTGCTCCATCTCCTTGGAATATTGCAGTTGAAATTCATTGAATGCCATTAAATCACTTTCACGCACTTCGTATTGGATTTCAGCCATTTTATTTTTCTTAATTGTTAAAGCTTGTTGGACAATTGCGTACTAGTATACGAAATTTCAATAGGTATTACCCTACTCTTCTTTTGTGAACAACAAGCGGCACACCAAAGTGAATGGTTAATGTTAATATTATTATTGCAAATCATTCTCATTTGCGTTATGATTTAACACCATTAGCACTATCGTTCGATTGATATGTATATTTGTATTTGCAAAAACATTACCGATACACAAATTCGGAACGCTGTATTAAAACGAGAAATTTCCTGTTTGGCGCAGTTATCAAAAGAATACGGGGCCTGCACTCAATGCGGGAAATGCGCCCATAATGCCAAACGTGTCATCAGTGAAAGCCTTAACGAACAAACGTGTCTTGAGCAAAACGGAATTCTCCCTTTCTGATACACACCCCACGATTTGCGACGATATCACAAATTTTTATATAAAAAGCTCAAACCCAGCCACAGAAACTCGCGTCCGCGCCACACATTTCGACTCTGCTCTCACCATACTACCTTCACATGGTGGATCGTGTAATGATAGTTCAACTTAATTCCCTATAGTTAACCACGAAAACTAAGACTGGGAATTCACATCGGATTTATAATATCATTAGCAAGTTCGTTCTGACATTATAAGTTTTTACTATGCACCGTTTCGCTATTGTGATCTGGCTTTTTATCCCGGGGATCCTTTTCGCTGAAGACGATCCCGCCCCGCTTCCTTTCCCAGAGGCACCCGACCTTCCGCCACCCCTGGAAAGCGGCGAATCCCTGGACCCCGATATTACCATCATCCGCCGGGGCAAAAAAACAATACAAGAATATCGGGTTAACGGAAAACTCTATATGATTAAAATCGTCCCTGACGCGGGTCCGCCCTATTATTTAGTCGATTCGGATGGCGATGGCAATATGGACGTTAGGCGTAGCGATCTGGAAAAAGGTTTGCAAGTTCCCGAGTGGGTCATTTTTAGTTGGTAATCTGACTTACTTTCGCCAAAATCACTTTTGACAGACAACCCCTCGCCGTCAAATGAACGGTTTCAGTCCGTTCAACATCAATAAAACAAGTATTCGCTATATTTTTCCTGCTTGCCTTTTTTGTCAAACGAAAACACTTCGAAAGGCTCCTTATCACCTCCCATTTCCATACCCGGTGATCCCGTAACCATTCCAGGAACCGTTAAACCAGCCAGATCTGGTTTATCTTTAAGTAATTTTATGATATCCCCAGCCGGAACATGACCTTCGACAATATATCCATTGACAAGAGCGGTATGGCACGAGCCTAGGTGTTGAGGAACGCCTAATTGTCCTTTTATTACGTTCATTTCTTCGGTTTTAATATCCTTTACTTCAAACCCGTGTTTCCTCAGATGATCCAACCATTTGCCACAACACCCACAGGTAGGACTTCGATATACGGTGATCTGTGTAGCCTCGGACAAGGCGGATGTCGGCTTGTCCCAGACGCTTTCCGCCTTTAAGATGGAGGTAAAAAACAAAAAGAAAATTATTATCGGAGATTTAAATTCGATCTTTTTCATTAACATACTCTCTATTCACCATTGATAGTAATAATTACCGATCTGCGCCCTGCATGATTTCGGTGTTCGCCTCAGTATATACCCTGCCATGTACCCAATAACAAAAGGCCATCGGCTATAGGTATGGTTATGCCTGAGCCTAGCACCGACGCCTTAATATGTGCAGGCATATCATCAGCCCCCTCCAAAACATGGCGGTAATAAGGCGCATTTTCTGGTACAAAATGGTTAAAATGGGTTTCAAAATCTTTACGAACGGTGGAATCAGCATTTTCATTTAACGTTAGCGATGCTGATGTATGCTGTATAAAAAAATGAGCCAAACCTATTCGAATCTTCTTAATCTCCAGTATTTCACACAGTAATTCGTCCGTAATCAAGTGAAACCCACGATGCCTAGATCTTAGTGTAATCTGTTTTTGATACCACATTTTTGCAGGAGTTCCCAACCCAAAATTTTTATAACTCAAAATCCCTAAATCCTTGAACTCACAAATTCACGGATAGTTTATAAAGCCCTAATGATATCCTATCGCTATTCAGCATTTTCAAAAACAGTTTAAGCAGTGAGATCGTGTTATGCCATTAGAGCTTTTCCATCCTGCGGTTTCATCTTGGTTTGAACAAACCTTTCAAGGTCCAACCCAGTGTCAGCTACTGGCGTGGCCGGCTATCAAAAACAATAAGCACACGCTAATCGCAGCACCTACCGGATCGGGTAAAACCTTAGCTGCTTTTTTAGCCTCCATTGACGACCTCGTCCGTAAAGGTGAAAAAATGCCTCTGGCTGACGAAACTCACATCGTTTACATCTCTCCTCTTAAGGCCCTCAGCAATGATATACACCGAAACCTTGACCAGCCATTGGAAGGCATTCGATTGAAGCTCTTCGAATTAGGGTATGAGGATGTATGTATTAGAGCCTTTGTCCGTACAGGCGATACCCCTGCATCAACCCGTGCGGCTATGGCTCGAAAGCCGCCACATATTATTGTCACCACTCCTGAATCTTTTTATATCCTGCTCACAAGCGATAGCGGCCGCCGCATGTTAAAAACCGTCAGCACAGTCATCGTTGATGAAATTCACGCTGTCGTGGGAAATAAACGCGGATCCCATCTCGCTCTGAGCTTGGAACGTCTCGAACTCCTTACCGGGCCTAAGCTCAATCGAATCGGACTTTCTGCCACTCAACGACCCTTGGACGAAGTCGGACGCTATCTAGTGGGCGATTTTAAAAATCGCGAAGCATGTGAAACTATTGACATAGGGCATAGGCGCAATCTCGATATAGGTATTGTTGTACCCAGCTCCCCACTGGAAGCTTTGCTTTCCGCACAGCTGGCTAGCGAATTATACGACATGCTTACTACGCTAATCCGTACCCACAAAACCACCCTGATTTTTGTCAATACCCGTCGTATGGCTGAGCGTGTGGCACGTTATTTAAGCGAACGTATAGGTGAAGAAAATGTAACCTCACATCATGGTAGTCTGGCACGAGAGCAACGTTTGTCGGCCGAGTCCAGGCTAAAAGAAGGAAAACTATGCGCCCTGGTTGCCACAGCTTCTTTGGAACTCGGCATTGACATTGGTGATATCGATCTAGTCTGCCAAATTGGTACAACCCGCTCCATATCGACACTGATGCAACGTGTCGGTCGATCAGGGCATCGGTTGAATAGTTTACCCAAGGGTCGCCTGTTCCCCACTAGCCGTGACGAATTAATCGAATGTATTGCACTTGTAGAAGCCGTTCAGCGACATGAACTTGACCTGCTCAACATCCCCTTAAAGTCAAAAGATGTACTCGCCCAACAGATTGTCGCTATGGTTGCCTGCGAAGACTGGAAAGAAGACGCATTGTATGAATGTATTCGCCATGCCTACCCTTACCAAACGTTGAGCAAACATGAATTTAGCGAAATCATCGAAATGCTAGCCAACGGTTTTAATACCCAAAAAGGTCGACGCAGTGCCTATCTGCATCGGGATATCATTAACAAGCAGCTAACAGCCCGTCGGGGGGCACGCTTGACGGCTGTTACCTGTGGTGGAGCAATACCAGATAATGCAGATTACCGAGTGATTCTCGAACCGACAGCAGAATACATCGGAACGGTAGATGAAGACTTCGCAATGGAGAGCCTTCGAGGGGATATTTTTCAACTTGGTAATAGTAGCTGGCGAGTATTAGGGTTGGAAAATGGTGAGTTAAAAGTTGAAGACGCTCAAAACCTACCACCAAGTATCCCATTTTGGTTCGGCGAAGCCCCTGGACGGACTTGGGCACTTTCCAAAGCAGTCTCACGTATTAGGGGAGAAATTGCCGAGCGATGTAATACCCAAAACGTAGACGATAAATCGGCAGTACAGTGGCTCCAAAAACAATTTGGATTAGAATCGATCGTAGCAATTCAAGCTGTGAATTACATTGCGTTAGCTAAAACTACGCTGGGTGTTATCCCTAACTTTGATGATCTTGTCCTTGAACGTTTCTTCGACGAGTCTGGTGGTATGCATTTAATATTGCATGCACCCTTCGGTAATCGTATAAACCGAGCGTGGGGTTTAGCTTTGCGAAAGCGTTTCTGCCGCACGTTCAATTTCGAATTACAGGCGGCAGCAACCGAAAATGCCGTTCTTTTATCGATGGGAACATCCCAAAGTTTTCCACTTGAAGATGTTGCTCATTTTTTATCTCCTAAAACTGTCAAAGACATCCTTATCCAAGCCTTGTTGGATGCACCTATGTTTACCATCCGATGGCGCTGGAATGCTGTTTGTTCTCTAGCGCTCAAACGTTTTTACAATGGCAAAAAAACGCCACCGTATTTACTTCGTATGCAATCAGAAGATCTGATCACCAGTGTATTCCCCAATCAAATGGCATGTTTGGAAAATATAGCAGGTGATCGTGCGATCCCAGATCATCCATTGGTTGCACAAACACTTAAGGATTGTATTTCTGAAGCTATGGACATAGAAGGGTTAATTAGGATTTTGCAACGCCTTGATATAGGAACATTAAAAATCAAGGCTTGTGATCTTGTTGAACCTTCTCCGATGGCTGCGGAAATATTGACCGCAAATAACTATGCCTTTCTGGATGGGGCTCCGGCAGAAGAACGCCGAACACGAGCGGTAGTCAACAGACGTTGGCTTGATCCTCATGACGCATCTGACCTCGGACGCTTGGATAGCAATGCCATTGCCCTCGTCCGTGTTGAAGCTTGGCCGGATGCTACCAATGTAGAAGAACTCTCCGATACTTTATGTACATTGGGATTTATCGATGCAGAAAGCGAAACCACATCTCAATGGCAACCACTTTTTGAGCAACTGGTTAATCTTAGAAGAGCGACTTGCCTGACGTTATGTCAAACAACCCGTCCCAATCAATCCACAAATATAGGAAATAGAGTTTTATGGATTTCCGCGGAACGATTGGCTTTATTTCAAGCGATATATCCAGAATCTGAATTTTGTCCCATTCTCACATTGCCACAAGAATTAACCCGACTGACTTGGAACCGCGATACAGCCTTGACCGAGATTATCCGCGCGCGTCTCGCAGCCTGTGGCCCAGTCCATGCACGGGCCTTAGCTGATAAAATGGCTTTGGACAAAGAATTGATTGATCAGATCCTTATAGCTTTAGAAAATGATGGTTATGTACTGCGTGGCCATTTTACCAGCAACACGGGGGAAACCGAATGGTGTGAGCGAAACTTGCTGGCCCGAATTCACAAGTACACCATTAAATCTCTCCGCCAACAAATTGAACCCGTCCCAACATCCGATTTCTTTCGAATGTTGATTCGTTGGCAACGTTTGGGCTCAAACGACCTTATGGAAGGCGCACAAGCATTGATAGCGATTGTTGAACAAATGGAAGGGTTTGAAACTGCTGCTTCGGCTTGGGAAAGTGAAATTTTTCGCTACCGCCTTAAAAACTATGAACCCTATTGGCTGGATAATTTATGTCAATCTGGCAAAATCGTTTGGGCTCGTTTAACTCCGGGCAAACATGGCAGAAATCCGATTAAATCATCGCCCCTTGCCTTTTTTCCACGAAAACACTGGCAATCCTGGTGTAAAACACAACCTAGTAATCCTTTGGCAGATTTAACTGTTACAGCTGAGAGTGTGTTGGATATTCTTTCCCGACACGGAGCTTTGTTTTTCGATGAAATCCAGGATCAATGCCGAATACTGAAAACACATTTGGAGAATACCCTAGCGGAATTGGTCACGAAGGGCTTAATTAGCTGCGACAGCTTTTCAGGAATCAGAGCGATGTTGGTCTCCGAGCATAAAAAACGTGGCCATTATAAACCGCTTTTTGAAGTTGAGGAGTCTGGTCGGTGGAGCCTACTGAAAAAAAATCGCGACAAGGACACCCTTGGTGAGCAAAATAATCCTGAGCACCGACTTAATAGCTTGGAGCACATCGCCAAAGTCCTACTAAAACGTTATGGGATAGTTTTTCGAGCCTTACTTACTCGAGAAAGCCTGGCTCCCTCTTGGGGAGACCTTCTACAAGTTTATCGACGATTGGAAGATCGTGGTGAAGTTCGAGGCGGGCGTTTTGTCAGTGGTCAATACGGTGAACAATTCGCCCTAACCGAAGCCATCGAATTGCTAAGAAAAACATCAAAGCAACCGATCGACGAATTCCTAATAATCAACGCATGTGACCCCTTGAATCTGGTCGGTATAATTATGCCTGGCACCCGATTAGCTGCACTATCTGGAAACAAGATCTTATTCGAGAATGGTGTACCTATCGCGACCCAAACCGGTAAGCAAATCCACTATTTGAAAAAACTTAACAAAAATCAAGAATGGGCTATTAAACAACGGCTTGTCCGCCGCATTGAACCATTAGTAAAACAATCGATAAATGAAAATTTAGTCCCCTAAGAATTAGTTTTAGATACAACACACTGTTGGCAAACTTCTTTTTTTTATACTAGAGTTTTATTAATAACAATAACTTAATGACCAATCAGTATGAGGGAAAAAATGTATCTCACCAGAAAACACTATCGCAAACAATTCACCTCCGCAGGCCGTATGGTTGTACACGGGGGTCTCCTGAAACTCACAACTATGGATATTTCCATCGGAGGTACTAAAGTGCATCTCAATGTAAATCCACAAATGGATGATGCCACATCGGTGGATATATTTTTGGATGATTTAGAAGTAAAAGGACAAGCTGTATCGGTTTGGTCCAAACCCGATGAAGATGGGGGCTGTTATATGGGTTTAAAGTTTGAAAAGATGGCTGGAGACGCAGAAAATAAACTCCGGTATTGTTAGCCCACATTTCTCGTATGCTTTCTACTGCCGAAAAGCAATATAACCACTTATTATCGGAACTTACAAAATCTAGTGAAATATTTGGGGACTCAGTTATGGAAAGCTCCCCCAATACCACTGGTACTGGTAATAGCGTTTTTATGCTTGCAAGCTAATGCGGAATCTTCCATTGTTAAAATTAGTGAATTCTCGTCTGGAGAACTGAGTCACTGGGAACCTAAGGTTTTCAAAAACCTCACCCATTATCAAATCGTCGAAGAAAACAACCAAAAATTTCTTCAAGCTACGAGTAACACATCGGCTTCGGGACTATATCGGATATTACGTATTGATCTGGATAAGACCCCTTACCTAAATTGGTCATGGCGTATTAAAAATACTCTGGGTCCACTGAACGAACAGCATAAATCTGGTGATGATTACGCTGCCCGAATCTATGTCATTGTTAGCGGCGGGTTTGCGTTCTGGCGAACCAAAGCACTTAACTACGTTTGGTCCAGCAGTTCGCCAAAAGGAACCGTCTGGCCTAATGCTTTTGCCGGTGATAATGCAATGATGTTGGCCCTACGTTCACCCGAAGATTCTGTCGGATTGTGGTGTTTTGAAAAACGCAATGTAAAACTCGATCTGGCTAGATTTTTTGGCGAAAACATCCGTTACATTGATGCAATAGCACTTATGACCGATACCGACAACTCTCAAGGACGCGTTACTGCTTATTATCGTGAAATCAGCTTCTCCGCTCAATAGTAACTAAACCAAACGATCTTATTTACCGGGATCCCTCCATGCCTGATTTATTATTCGCCCAAGAATATTATGCTAAAACATTCTACGAAGCTTTTTTCTGGCTAAAGATATTTTTCAAAAAGTATCCTGTATGAGAATCGTTATACTTGGCAACTTGTTTCGGTGTCCCCTCAGCAATGACACGGCCACCTCCATCTCCACCTTCAGGTCCTAAGTCTATAACCCAATCCGCGGTTTTAATGACATCAAGGTTATGCTCGATTACAATCACGGTATTACCATGGTCCCTAAGCCTGTGGAGAACATTAAGCAACTGCTGTATATCATAAAAGTGCAATCCACTAGTTGGTTCATCCAGAATATAGAGAGTTTTCCCTGTATCCCGTTTTGATAGTTCCCTTGCCAGTTTAACCCGTTGAGCCTCTCCACCCGACAGGGTCACTGCATTCTGGCCCAGCGTAATATAGCTTAAACCAACATCCATCAAAGTCTGTAATTTCCGGGAAACAACAGGAATTGCACTGAAAAAGGCTGCGGCTTCTTCCACAGTCATCGCTAACACCTCACTAATCGCCTTACCTTTATACCGAATATCTAAGGTTTCGCGGTTATAGCGTTTGCCGCTACAAATATCGCATTTTACGAATACATCAGGTAGAAAATGCATTTCAACCTTGATTACACCATCCCCCTTACACGCTTCACAGCGACCACCCTTGACGTTGAAACTAAAGCGCCCTGGTGTATACCCACGTGATCTTGCCTCCGGTGTAGCGGAAAAAAGCTCCCGCATTGGTGTAAATAAACCAGTATATGTGGCAGGATTTGATCGTGGTGTCCGGCCGATAGGACTCTGATCGATATCAACGACCTTATCAAGAAGTTCAAGATTCCCAATACAGTTGCAATCTGCAGGCATCACACTAGCACCATTGAGTTCCCTAGCGACATAACGATACAAAGTATCATTGACGAGCGTAGATTTTCCCGATCCTGAAACGCCGGTAACGCAAGTAAAACGACCGATAGGGATATCAACATTAATATTCTTTAAATTATTTCCGCTGGCATTTTTGATCTGGAGTTTGTGTTCAACATTCTTGTTATCAGATTTTGCGGGAATTGCTATTCGTTTGCGCCCCGACAAATACTGACCCGTTATCGAGCTTTCATGTTTTGCTAATTCTTTTGGTGTCCCCTGAGCAACGATATGTCCACCATGGACACCCGCACCAGGGCCAATATCGACTACGTGTTGAGCCGCGTTGATGGTTTCCTCGTCATGCTCGACCACGATGACGGTATTTCCTAAGTCGCGTAGTTGTACCAACGTATTCAGTAATCGTTGGTTATCTCGCTGGTGTAATCCAATAGAAGGTTCGTCCAACACATACATCACTCCCACAAGCCCGGCGCCAATTTGACTGGCCAATCTTATACGCTGAGCTTCACCGCCTGATAATGTATCCGCACTTCTATCCAGAGAGAGATAATCTAATCCCACGTTCACCAAAAACTCAAGACGGCCTCGAATTTCCTTGGTAATTTTGGCAGCGACCCCTCCTCTTTTTCCAGGTAAACGAAGGTCGCGAAAAAATTCCAAAGATCGTCGGATCGGTAATGCAGTAATTTGGTTTAGGGCTCTATCACTAATAAAGACGTGGCGTGCAGATCGATTTAAGCGAGCCCCATCACATTCATCGCATGCCTTTCTGGACAAGAATTTGGCTAGTTCGTCACGAACCATACTCGAATCAGTTTCCCGATAGCGCCGTTCCATATTGGGCAGAACACCTTCGAAACGATGCCGACGAGTTCGTGTAGTGCCACGACTAGTTAACATTTTGAAGGCGATGACCTCTTTACCGCTCCCGTACAAAATAATATTTTGATTCCCCTCAGACAGTTGAACAAAGCGATCTTCGGGATCAAATCCATAGTGGCTGGCAAGCGAGCAGATGAGCTGATAATAGTAAGCATTGCGGCGGTCCCAACCCCGAACGGCACCTCCAGCCAAACTCAGTTCGGGATTATGCACAACCAAGCTTGGATCAAAAAATTGTTTTACCCCCAAACCGTCACAACTCGGGCAAGCACCCTTAGGATTATTAAAAGAAAAAATACGAGGTTCAAGTTCGCTTAATGAGTAACCACAATGCTTACATGCGTATTTACTGGAGAAAACCAACTCGGATTCCGGATTGTCCATCGACACAACCAAAGCGACTCCATCAGCTAGACGCAAGGTGGTTTCGAATGATTCCGATAACCGAAGCGCCAAGTCATCACGAATTTTAAACCGGTCTACGACTGCTTCGATGGTATGCTTTTTCCTGAGATCCAAAGTAGGAGGATCATCCAACTCGTAAATCTCCCCATCGATACGGGCCCGAATAAATCCTTGAAGGCGGAGATCATCAAGCACTTGGACATGCTCTCCTTTTCGTTGATTTATTATCGGCGCCAATAACATCCACCGCGTCCCGGGATCCAAAGCCAATATATGATCGGTCATTTGACTTGTAGTCTGCGCTTCCAAGGAAGTACCATGATCTGGACAACGGGGTTCACCAACGCGCGCAAAAAGCAGACGAAGATAATCGTAAATTTCAGTGATGGTACCCACGGTTGAGCGTGGATTATGAGACGTCGATTTTTGTTCGATAGAAATAGCTGGGGAGAGCCCCTCTATGTGGTCTATATCCGGCTTCTCCATCATTGAAAGAAATTGACGCGCATACGCCGACAAGGATTCGACATAACGCCGCTGACCCTCGGCATAAATCGTATCAAAAGCGAGCGACGATTTGCCAGAACCAGAAAGTCCAGTTATTACAATCAGCTGATTACGGGGTAGATCAAGATCGATATTTTTTAAATTATGGGTTCGAGCCCCTCTGATCCGGATCGTTTCCATGTTAAATTTCGACTCAACAAATAACCTGCTACTATAAAAGGTTTTAGGGTCATATGGCAAAGGAGAATCAGGCATTGAACCAGCCCCAAGATATTACCAGCTCCATGAGCCGCGTTGAAAGACGGGCAAGTATCGGTTTATCCAGTATTTTTGCATTACGAATGTTAGGATTATTTATGATCCTTCCAGTGTTTTCTCTGTTAGCAGAAGATCTAACTGAAACAACGCCGTTTCTTATTGGCGTTGCCATCAGTATCTATGGTCTAACGCAGGCCATATTTCAAATTCCTTTTGGAATGCTATCGGATCATATCGGCCGCAAGCCTGTAATCGCAGCTGGCTTGTTGATTTTTGCCCTAGGTAGTTTGCTTGCTGCTTTTTCAGATTCCATCTATGGCGTTATCTTGGGCCGCGCGCTCCAAGGTTCTGGTGCAATCGCATCTGCGATCATGGCCCTGGCTGCGGATTTAACCCGAGAAACCCACCGAACCAAAGCCATGGCCATGATCGGAATTAGCATTGGCTTTTCTTTTGCTATCGCCGTTGTTTTGGGACCTGTCGTTGGGCATTGGAGCGGAATTCAAGGTGTATTTCTGGTTACCGCAATATTGGCACTTTTCGGCATTGCCGTATTGTTTTGGGTAGTACCTAAACCCACGAAGTGCAGCTTTCACAGAGATACCGAACCCGTTCCAGCTAGGTTCAAGCAGGTCTTGAAAAATCCCGACCTACTACGACTGGATTTCGGTATTTTTACTTTGCACCTTATTTTAACCGCAAGCTTTGTCGTTTTGCCTCTTATCCTACGCAATTTAGGGGTTGAAGGCGACAAACACTGGATGATATACCTACCTGTACTCGTGCTGTCAATGGCAGCCTGTATTCCCTTTGTGATTATTGCCGAGAAAAAAAGGAAGATCAAAACAGTGTTTCTAGTAGCAATATCAGTAGTGGTTCTTGCAGATTTAGGGATCTTCCAATTCTCCGAGAGTTTAATGGCCACCGTAGGATTCCTTTTTTTATTCTTTACAGGATTTAACCTCCTAGAGGCAACGTTACCTTCACTTATTTCTAAGATTGCTCCAGCAGATTTAAAAGGAACTGCTATTGGGGTATATTCCACATCGCAGTTCTTCGGAGCTTTCTTAGGAGGATTATGTGGTGGTTGGATCTACGGCAATCTTGGGCTCGAAAATGTTTTTTTATTTTGTACATTAGCTGCAATTATTTGGTTTCTTGTAGCGTTGAGCATGAACTCACCCAAACACCTCAGCAGCCTATTGCTTTCTGTTGGATCATTAAAAGAGCATGAAGCTGTACTAATGTCCAAACAGATCACCGAGATCGAAGGTGTTGCGGAAGCGGTGGTATTGGCGGATGATGGTGTAGCCTATTTAAAAGTTGATAATACTCAGTTAGATCGAGAAAGGTTGTTTAGCCTTGTACCTCAATCCGTTGAGTTTTAGGGTAATGTTCCGGCACAGCAGCGGATACCAGAAATTAAGAGATGGAGAGGAAATAGATATGGATTACTACATATTCATTAGAATAAATCTAAGCTCTGATCAGGGTCCCTTTACACTGTGAACGGTTGTGTTTTTTAATAGCTATGGAGAATGAAGAATGGCAGGTAGAGGGGTCAACAAAGTAATCCTCATCGGTAATTTAGGAGCGGACCCCGAGGTCCGGTACATGCCTAATGGGGGAGCGGTTTGTAATTTTAACGTTGCCACATCGGAAACATGGAAAGACAAACAAACAGGAGAACAACGTTCCCAAACAGAGTGGCATAGGATAACGATGTATCGCCGTTTAGCGGAAATCGCTGGAGAATACCTCAAAAAAGGCAGTAAGATATATTTGGAGGGGCGTTTGCAGACCCGGAAATGGCAGGGTCAAGATGGCCAAGACCGCTTTACAACGGAAATTGTAGCAAATGAAATGCAAATGCTTGATAGTCGAGGCGGCGGTACAGCTGATTTTGACAGCAGTGCACCTAGTAGTTTTGAACAACCCGCGCAGTCGGCGCCAAGGCAGTCTGGACCGAACCCAACTGCGCCCGGTACTGAACCAACCCAAAATACAAGCGGCTTCGATGATTTTGATGATGATGTTCCTTTTTGATTGAGCACTCCATCAATATAGGGATATGTGGAAAACCGGAATAATCATTGTGTTCTATTTCTAGCCACCGCTTTTGATTAGGTTTTTAGCATAGATGGGCTAAAGGGAAACTAGGTTATCTACCTTATTGGTGGAACACAAAACTTTCTGGATTGTAGGTTAAACTCCTGCATAGCTTCGATATCAACAGCGAGGAGTAGATCTCATCAAAATTAAGGAGACGCAACATGACCGAGATTTCATCATCCGCACCCATCTCTGCCAAACGTATTAAGCGAGCGGATGAATATTACGACAACCATTTGGGCGGACAGCGCAACTGGTACAGCAATAAGGCGGCTAGTTCCAAAAAATGGAGCCAAGTACTCAGTGTGACGGTAATCACCGCTGGTGCATTGGTCTCTTTTGTACAAATCTTTGCTGTTGAAACTGGCGCGCTCTGGACCACTCTATTGACCGCCTCACTCGGTGTATTGATTACAGTGGCTAAAGGAGTTGACCGCATCAACAAATTTGAAGAGACTTGGGTCGGTTATCGTAAAGCCTCTGAAAGCATGAAACGGGAGTATCGCCTGTACATAAATAGTGCCGGCGGTTACACCGCCATCGCTGACGAGGAAGCCGCTTTCCGACACTTTGTGGAACAGGTGGAGCAAATTATTGCCGAAGAGCAGCAGATTTTTTGGCAGAGTCGAGACGAAAGCGATTTAAGCAAAGAGAATCTCTTGGAGAATAGCAATAAACAGCCGTGAAAAGGACAACAATTCTGTGATTGTACTCTTGCCAGAGCAGCTAGCGATCGTTTTCATCGCCTCAGTATTTCGTTCGGCTATCAGAATTCTCGGACAGTTTCTAGTCTGCTAATTTCTTCGAAAGTTTTTCTTCCAACACCAATACTTTCTGTTCCAGTGACTCCAATTTCAACCGTGTTCGCGCCAACACCGCTTTTTGAACATCAAACTCCTCGCGGGTAACCAATTCCATTTTTGCGAGTGCACTTTGAATGATCGTGCGAAAATTTCTTTCGAATTCTTGTCGCGCGCTAGTAAACCCAGATGGCATCAAATCGGCAAAACGCCTAGCCAAATCATCGAGTGATTGCGTATCAATCATATTTTATGATTAGTTTGTCTAAAATTGAGTAGTAGATAGTAGCAAATAAAAAAAAATGGCGCATTACCTTTTCCGGCTATAGATGACATTCGATAAAGTAAGAACAAAAGCCGATTTTTTTTACCTTCAACTTGCTTTTTTTTTGACTAAATGTTTAGGTAGTGGGAGGAAGCCAACAATAAATGTTTCAATCAAGAGGAGGAATATTAATGAAATTAGTCACGGCAATATTGAAACCGTTTAAACTGGATGATGTGCGGGAAGGATTGTCGGAAATAGGCGTCGCTGGGGTCACGGTAACCGAGGTCAAAGGGTTTGGCAGACAAAAGGGTCATACAGAACTATATCGTGGTGCAGAGTATGTGGTGGATTTTCTACCTAAGATCAAACTGGAAGTAGCTGTGGACGACGACAAATTGGATGAAGTGCTTGAAACAATTAGCAAAGCCGCCAATACAGGCAAGATTGGTGATGGGAAAATTTTTGTAGCAAGCCTTGAACAGGTAATTCGTATCCGCACAGGTGAATCTGGAGTCGAAGCACTGTAAACGAAAGACACCCCGTGACGTTGTAGGGAAAGCTTAATATTTACCGTGGATTTACTGGAAAGCTTGGATCTTGCCCTTCACAATGAAGCCGGTTTTAACTGATGTGATATTAAATACGATATGCTAAAGGAAACTCAAGCGTGTCTGTTCGTATAAGATTCACTCTTTCGAGTTTTTAGTATGTCTGTAATCTATCCAATGCGAATTCTATGACAGGCGCTACAGCGCCTGTTTTCGTTTTCTCCGCTCCAGGTCCCCACCAGCAAAAAATCATCAACCTTCTAAGCCGTGTAGTTAAAATTTGATGTATCCCCGCGAAAAAGATTTAAAAGGATGGGATTTTAGAGCGCGTGGAGCCAAATTAACTTTAGGCCACACAACAACGTAGCTATTGGGGATGAACACAAAAACAAGTAATTTGTCCCAACAGACGCCCATGATGCAGCAATATCTCCGCATCAAAACTGAATATCCCGATAAGTTATTATTTTACCGAATGGGTGATTTCTATGAGCTATTTTTCGAAGATGCTCGTAAAGCCGCTAGATTAATAGATCTTACTCTCACCAGTCGGGGAAAATCCGGAGGCCACCCCATACCAATGGCAGGGCTTCCATACCATGCTGTCGAAGGATATTTAGCTAAACTTTTACGACTTGGCGAATCAGTGGCTATATGCGAGCAGATCGGTGATCCCACAACCACAAAAGGTCCAGTCGCCCGAGAAGTTGTACGAATTGTCACTCCTGGGACGGTTACAGATGACGCTTTACTCAAAGAACGCGAAGCAAGCTTACTCGTCGCAATATTTCAAAGTGGAGAGTTTTTCGGAATTTCGAGTCTTGAGTTATCTTCAGGCCAATTTACCTTACAAGAAGTCGAAACTGAAGAGGATTTGCTCAGCGAAATTGAACGCCTGAATCCGGCCGAATTACTCTTCAATGAAGATTGGAAACTACCGACATCGGTGGTCAACCGAAGTGGTCTGTGCGCAAGACCGTCTTGGCATTTCGAGTTTGATGTCAATCTCCAAATTCTATTGCGCCAATTTGGAACTAAGGACTTAAAAGGCTTTGGGTGTGAATCCCGACATATTGCGATCTCAGCAGCAGGTTGTTTATTACAGTACGTCAAGGAGACTCAAAAAAGCGCCCTACCACATATTCAATCAATCAAGGTAGAAAGTGGGAAAGATTATATTATTTTAGATGCTGCTACCCGGTGTAATTTGGAAATTGACCGGCATCCATCAGGGCGGACGGAATATACGCTGTTTGGTGTTTTAGACCAGAACGCAACTTCGATGGGAAGCCGATTGTTACGTAGATTGATCCATCGCCCTATCCGTGATCATCGGCAATTAGAGCAGCAGCACCAAAGCATCTCCGCGCTGATCGAAAACAATAGATATCATGACTTGCATCAACTCTTGCGACAAATCAGCGATATTGAACGTATTACAACACGTATTGCGCTTAAATCGGCCCGTCCTCGAGATCTAGTTCTTCTTCGGCAATCACTAAGTGTCTTACCAGAGCTCAATAAAAAGCAAAAAGACATCGATGACCCATTTATTCACAAACTTCGTTTACAAATCGGAGAGCACCCAGAAATTCATACATTGCTCCAAAAAGCTATTGTGGAAAACCCACCCGTAATGATCCGAGACGGTGGCGTAATTGCTCCAATGTACGATGAAGATTTGGACATATTGCGTGACATGAGTCAAAACGCTAACAATTTTCTTGTGAAATTGGAGCAAATGGAAAGGGAGCGGACCGGGATAACGACGCTAAAAGTTAGTTATAACCGCGTTCATGGATATTACTTGGAAGCCCCCCGCTCACAAGCGGATAAAATTCCCGAACACTACACCCGCCGACAAACCTTAAAAAATGTAGAACGCTATATAATCCCGGAGCTAAAAGATTTTGAGCAACAAGTGTTAACAGCCCGCGAAAAAGCATTAGCCCATGAAAAAGCTTTATTTGAAACTCTACTAATCAAATTAGGTTCACAGGTTACATTACTTCAATCATGTGCAGCAGCCCTAGCTAAACTGGATGTTTTAGTCAATTTTGCAGAGCGTGCGGAAACATTGAATCTAGCCTGTCCTATTTTTCATGATCATCCTGGTATTAATATTACTGATGGCCGGCATCCAGTTGTAGAATACGTTTCTAGTGAAACCTTTGTACCAAATGACCTTAGTCTGACGTCCAGGGATCGAATGCTGATTATTACAGGTCCAAATATGGGTGGCAAATCAACTTATATGCGGCAAACAGCATTGATAGTTTTAATGGCCCATATCGGATGTTTCGTGCCAGCTAAAACAGCTGAAATAGGCGAAATTGACCGAATTTTCACACGTATCGGAGCATCCGACGACCTCGCTGGTGGCCGATCTACCTTTATGGTGGAAATGTCCGAGACAGCCAATATATTGAACAATGCAACAAAAAACAGTTTGGTACTAATAGACGAAATTGGTCGTGGAACGAGTACCTTTGATGGCTTATCCCTGGCGTGGGCTTGCGCTGAATGTTTGGCGGCAGACATTAAAGCATATACGTTATTCGCGACCCATTATTTTGAATTAACAATTTTGGCCGACAATGATATCGGCATTCAAAATGTTCATCTAGATGCAATTGAACATGGGGAAAAAATCGTTTTTCTCCATTCTGTAAAAAATGGGCCCGCAAATCAAAGTTACGGTCTTCAGGTGGCCGCATTGGCTGGAATTCCGCGCAAAACCATCAAACAAGCCAAAACTAAAATGGAAGCGCTGGAAAACAATACCCACGAACTTCACCAAAAAACCGTCAGGGAAAACATTCAACTGGACCTTTTTACATCGCCGAGCTTTCATCCAGTAATAGACCTAATAGCAAAAATCGATCCTAACGATCTATCGCCTCGAAGAGCATTAGAAATTCTCTTTGAGCTTAAGCAACTCGCGCCTGATTAATAGGATTTCATGAAGGACGATCATCCAAAAAATATGGATCATTTTTTCGATTCGAGAAGTTTAATTAGTTTGTCGGCTGGAAGATAACCTGGCCATGTCTGTCCATCACCAAACACAATCATTGGCGTTCCTCTCGCACCTAAAGCACTACTGAGCGCCATATGTTCTAATACAGGATTTTTGCAGGTTTTGGTTTCTACGGATCCACCTTGTTTGGCCGCAGTCAACGCTTTGTTCCGATCATCCGCACACCAGACCGATACGGCTTTTTTGTAGGAGTCTGAATCTTTGCCTGCACGGGGGAAAAACAGATATTGTATGGAAATTCCACGTGCTAAATATTGATCGATTTCCGAATGTAGTTTTCGACAGTAGCCGCAATCAATATCGGTAAAAACCGACACAACATGCTTAGGTTTTTCAGCCTTAAATACAATCATCTTGTCCAACCCGACTTTGTTGATTGCACTCGCACGGGCACCCGCAACCTTTGGTTCGGTAAGATCCTTTTTTGTTTTGAGATCCCTCAAATTCCCTTGGAGGAGATACCGGCCATCGTCAGAAACGTAATATAACTGTGGACCAATGAATACTTCGTAAAGACCTTTAACGTCTGAGGGTTGAATGGTATCAACCTTAATTCCTGGATAAGCAAGTTCGATTGAATTTTTTATAGCGTTTTGATCTGCTAGCACCGTAGATCCAAACACAGAAAAATATAAAATTGAGCAGAATTTTAACAAAGGATTTTTCATAAGTTCATATATTATCAATGGTTAGAAATCTCTCCACTAAGAAGAACCGTGACAGGCTAAAGACATTTTAATCTACGAGGCAAAGCAAACCTTTTTAAGGACATATTTACCTAGACCGGATTTTGAGCAGTGAAACAGGCCCCAATACGATAAGACATAGGGGAATATCGCGTCACCATGATTGGACAACAGGCCAAAAAGGAATTTTCTTAATAACTTTACTATTCCCAAACCGGCAACTAGGCCAGTAATCGTTCTATATCCAGGAAAAAGGCAAGCCCCATTAATGAAACCAAAAGAGCAATTCCAACCTGTTGACCCATCAATTGAGCATTCTCTGATACGGGACTACCCTTAACCGCTTCAATAAGAAAAAATAATAAATGCCCACCATCTAACACAGGAATTGGTAAAAGGTTGAGGACACCTAAACTGATACTCACAAGCGCCAAAAACTTACAAAACTGTAAAACCCCGACACTAGCTGATTGTCCAGCATATTGAGCAATACTGACCGGACCACTCAAGTTTTCGACTGAAGCCCTACCCACCAGCATTTTACCAACCATATTTAAAGTCAAAATCGAGAAATCAACCGTTCTGGCAACGGCTGCTCTAAAGCCATCTAAAAGATCTAAGCGATATTCTACTTGAGTCTGCTCGAAAAGCTCGGGGGGTACCATCACACTCGCTCCGATTCTACCCACACTTGTATCGCCAGATACTATTGCTTCTGGATGTAGGACAATAGGTAAGTTAACCCCATCCCGCTCAATAATTACATTTAAATCAACATCAGGATGGCCACGGACATACTCTACCCAACTTGTCCATGTATTTATCTTCTCTCCATCCGCACTAAGAATCAGGTCATTCTTCCGTAACCCCGCCTTGGCTGCCGGACCACCACTTTGTACCGAATCAATTTTGGGTGATAATACTGGTTCCCAAGGGGTGAAACCTAATTGCTCTTTCAATAACTCCGGCTTATCTCGAATCTTCAATGGAACAGATAACATTCTAGTAACAACTTGTCCGGCTTCCGTTTTGACATCAACTTTGATGTCACTCTGTTCTAAAATCATAATGAGCAAGCGACTCATAGCAGCGTTCCATGTAGGCGTTTTCTCGTCGCCGATTTTCAAAATTTCGTCGCCTTCCCTGAACCCCGATTGAGCCGCCAATGTGCCAGAATTTATTGGCCCCAAATTCGGGCGTATCCCAATCTCTCCTGTGCAGAAAACAATCCAATAAAGTAGCACTGCCAATAATAGATTAAAAACCGGGCCCGCCAATACAATAGCAGTGCGAACTAAAAGCGATTGACGATTAAAGGCATGCGGTAAATCCGCCGCCTCGACTTCACCTTCCCGTTCGTCAACCATTTTTACGAATCCACCTAGAGGCACCGCAGCCAAAATAAATTCAGTTGAGTCTGGGTTTTTCTGGTACGAACCCAGTTTTTTACCAAAACCAATCGAAAAACAAATGACCTTTACACCTAATCTACGAGCAACCCAAAAATGGCCAAACTCGTGGATGGTAATTAATACACCAAGTGCTAGAACAAAATAGAATATGGTGTGCGCAACATCACCCATTTAACAATACCTTAAAGAGAATTAATAAATTTGTCTGAAATTTGTCTGGCTTTCTGATCCGATTCAAGAACCATTTCGAGGCTATCCGCCGAGTTTTGCGGAAATAAGCCTAATGTATGATCAACGGAATTGGCAATTTCGCTAAAACCGATCCGTCGTTCTAAAAATGCCGATACCGCAATTTCATTCGCCGCATTGAGTACCGTTGGCATAATCCCACCTTCTCTAACGGCCTGCCGTGCAAGCCTTAAACAAGGAAACCGTATTTCATCCGGAGGCTCAAAATCCAAACGTTGGACGTCAAGAAGGTTTAAAGGTTCCGCACCCGATTCAAAACGATCCGGCCAAGCTAAAGCGTGGGCAATAGGAATCCGCATATCAGGATTACCCATTTGCGCTAAAACCGTTCCATCGACATAATCCACCATGGAATGGATAACACTTTGCGGGTGAAGTACCACCTCTATATTATCGTCGGAAAGCGAAAATAAAAGGCAGGCTTCAATTAGTTCCAACCCTTTGTTCATCATTGTAGCCGAATCCACCGATATTTTTTTACCCATCTCCCAATTAGGATGGGCGACAGCCTGCTCGGGCGTGACGTTAACAAGTTGGTCCAACGGAATTGTACGAAAAGGTCCACCTGATGCTGTCAATAAAATACGCCTTACTGTCTTGGAAGTGTACCCAGCACAATAGTTTGCCGGCATGCACTGAAATATCGCATTATGTTCACTGTCAATAGGTAACAATTGCGCACCAGATCGGGTAATAGCCTCCATAAAGAGGATGCCAGACATGACAAGAGCTTCTTTGTTAGCCAGCAATATGGTCTTACCAGCACGAGCTGCCGCCAATGTCGGCATCAAACCCGCAGCACCCACGATTGCCGCCATCACCGAATCGACCTCGGACAGTTGTACGACTTCTTCGAGTGCCGGGGACTCCGACAATACTGTTACATTAAAAATTGAAGAATCTTTCAATCGTTGATTTAGGATTTGCGCCTGTTTACTATCGACAACAACCGCATAATCAGGTTTATGTACCAAGCATTGCCTAAATAATTCTTCGGCATTTTTGTGTGCAGTAAGAGCAACCACACGATAGCGGTCAGGATGTCGCGCAATGACATCTAATGTGCTAATACCAATGGAACCTGTAGACCCTAAAACACAAATACCTTTCACAGATAATTTTCACTCATTAAAACGAGACCCAGATAAAAGACCGGCACAGCAGCAATCATACTATCTATGCGATCAAGCATTCCGCCATGTCCAGGCAACATCCGGCCACTGTCTTTTACTCCTCGCCATCTTTTTAACAAACTTTCGAACAAGTCACCGCTGACGGAAAACATCACGGCCAGTAACGATAGCATTATAAAATCCACAGTTCTTTGTCCACTAAAACCTAGTAACTGACATGCCACACCGGTGTAAAGAACCGTAACAGCAAGTGCACCATACAAACCAGCCACAGTTTTCCCAGGGCTTATTTCGGGAGACAATTTTGTTCTTCCCCAACGCTTTCCAGCAAAATACGCCGCGATATCAGCAAACCAGATCATAAAAAGGAAAAATAGAATGGTGTCGGTACCGTAAAAATATAACCGAGTCATGTAAACACAAGCAGTTACCAATACGAACCAACCCACAAATATTTTTGTTCTTCGCTTAGGTTTCAGTTTCAACATTTTTCCCGGAAAATGTTTCAATACTACACTAATGAAGATCCACCAAATGACTGCAGGGATAACGATCCAATCAATCACTCCCGAATATTCGATTAATTGGGTTGTTTCCATTAACTTTGAAATCAAATCGATCAACTCAGACCAAGCATACAACGAGAATATACCTAAAGCAGTTGCGCCAACAAATACGACACGAAGAACAGTGGATTTCACACCCGCTAAATCTGACCACTCCCACGCAGCCAATAACATGACTATACCAATGAAGAGTGCGTAAAATTCATACGATGATTTTAATATGATAAGAATAACTAAAGGCGTCAGAATAATGGCTGTCAGAATTCGGTATTTGAGCATTTTTTGTTTTTCTTAAATGAATTCAATTGAAGAATCTTGTTATATTGTGATTTATCCAGCTTTTGATTCAATTTGATCGCCGGTATAGCCAAATCGCCGTTCCCGTCTGGCGTAATCATCTAAAGCCAGTTGCAACTCGTTCTCATCAAAGTCCGGCCATAAGGTAGGTGTGAAATAAAGCTCTGTATAAGCCAATTGCCACAACATGAAATTACTAATTCTTTGTTCTCCACCGGTTCGCACAAATAGATCCGGTTCTGGAAGATCAGAAAAAGACAAATTTGATTGGAAATCTTCATCGGAAATTTCCGCGGCCTTTAATTCCCCGCATTCCACTGATTGAGCAAGTTTTCGAAAGGATTCCACTATATCCCACCGACCACCGTAATTGGCTGCAATGACTAATGTCAAACTCGCACCATTTTTGGTTATTTCCTCAGATTCGGATATCTTCGACTGCAAGCGTGGCGAAAAGGCACTACGATCGCCAATAAATTTCAATCGAACACCTTTTTTTAATAGCTTAGCGGTCTCACGCTTCAATACCAACGAAAACAAATTCATAAGGAGCGCCACTTCCTGTGGCGGTCTTCGCCAATTTTCACTGCTGAATGCGAATAATGTCAGCACATTAATTCCATTGTCGACGCAATATTCAACAGTTTTTCGTACTGATTTTACACCAGCATGATGTCCTGCTACCCGAGGCAATTTCCGTTGCTTAGCCCACCGTCCATTGCCATCCATAATAATTGCGATGTGCTTGGGTAAACTTCCGTTTTTTCGGAAACCTTTTTCTTTCATTTAAAATTTTCAGGAATCTTCAGAGAATTTTGATCTACCTTAGCCGAACAAATGTAACCCACTAAATTTCCGAGCTCTATATGAAAAATCAAGGTTTAAAGATTGCTTGGACAAAATTTTATTAGCTACAAACGATCCGAATAGTCTAATTCAGATCAATTTCGCTAGAACATACCGGCCAGACGGTCTCTCAAATGGAAAGTAAATCCGCCTCCTTTTTTTCTAGAAGAACGTCAATTTCCTTGATGAATTTGTCGGTCAGCTGCTGAACCTTCACTTCAGCATGACGCTCGTCATCTTCTCCAATTATTTTCTCTTTTAATGCTTCCTTGAGTTCAGCATTCCCATCACGACGAATATTGCGAATCGCAACCTTTGCAGTTTCAGCCTCATGTCTCACGACTTTCACTAATTCCCGACGCCTGTCTTCAGTTAGCGAAGGCAAAGGAACTCGAATAACGATTCCTGATGTCGTAGGGTTTAAACCCAAATCTGAGGTCATCAATGCTTTTTCTATGGGTTGAACCATGGTCTTTTCCCACGGAGTGATGCTTAGTGTCCGAGAATCTTCCACAGCAACATTGGCAACTTGACCCAAAGGCGTTTCAGTACCATAGTATGATACATGAACGTGATCCAGCAAACTTGTATGCGCACGACCGGTCCGTATCTTGGCTAAATCGTGCTTTAAAGATTCAACACTTTTCGTCATTCGGGTTGATGCGTGTTTTTGAATATCGTCGATCATGTCACTCTCCGTTATGAATTAACGAACCAACGTTTACCCCTTTCATAAGCCGCATTAATGCACCAGAATCAAATATATTCATCACTCTTAACGGCATATTGTGGTCCCGGCATAGCACTAAAGCAGTGGCATCCATAACGTTTAGTTTTTGATTCAAAGCCTCATCAAACGTAAGGTAAGAGTAAAATTCAGCTTCGGCATCGACCAAAGGATCGGATGAATAAACACCATCCACTTTGGTCGCTTTGATCAGGATTTCAGCTTCAATTTCTACTGCGCGCAAACTCGCAGCAGAATCAGTTGTGAAGAATGGGTTTCCAATTCCAGCAGCAAAAATAACAACACGGCCTTTCTCAAGATGCCGAACCGCACGACGACGGATATAATCCTCGCAGACTTGATGTATCTTAACAGCAGACATAACCCGTACGGGTTGCCCCCGCTTTTCCAATACATCTTGTAACGCAAGTGCATTGATGACCGTAGCGAGCATACCCATATGGTCACCTGTGACACGATCCAATCCTTCTGCCGCTTTTTCCGAACCTCTTATTATATTCCCTCCGCCAATAACCAGTCCTACTTGCACTCCGGCTTGACACAATTCCTGAATCTCTTTTGCTAACCGTGTAGCAGTTGAGGCATCGATACCACTTGGTCCTGAACCCATCAGCGCTTCACCGCTCAGTTTCAGCAAGATTCTACCAAACATTGGGCTACTATCCATTTTTACTTTGATAAGGTGAAACTTAACCGCCGCGCGCCTGTGCCATAACTTCTTCGGCGAAATTTTCCTGCTTTTTTTCTATACCTTCACCAACTTCGAAACGAATAAAACGGATTGCAGTTGCATCGTTTTCCTTTAACAATTGGCCCACATCTTTATCGGAATCCTTAACGAAAGGTTGACCAACCAGTGTAATTTCCCCTAGAAATTTTTTAAGGCGACCCTGTATCATTTTTCCAATGATTTCTTTAGGTTTTCCACTTTGCTCTGCTTGTCCAATCAAGACATCCCTTTCTTTGCTCATTGTTTCAGCTGGAACATTTTTTTCATCAACACAAATCGGGCGACTTGCTGCAATGTGCATTGCTACATCCTTGCCGAGCTGGTCATCACCACCCTCCAATTCCACCAACACTCCTATTCTGGTCCCATGAAGATAGTTTGAAATCAAACCACTGTTTGTTGAATATCGATTAAAACGCCTAATATTAATATTTTCACCTAATTTTGCAACGAGATGCCGTCGCGTTTCTTCTATTGATTCTCCAGAATTTGCCGCAGACGCTGCCAACAACCCATCCACGTCTGAAACTTCTGAATTTAACACTTGGTCCACAACCATATCTGCGAAGCCCTTAAAATCATCGGCTTTGGCAACAAAATCGGTTTCGCTATTAATTTCAACCATCGCTGCTTTTTTACCATCATTACTGATCTTTATAGTAATACAACCTTCAGCGGCGATACGACCTGATTTTTTGTCCGCCTTAGCTAAACCTGATTTACGCATTTCGTTGATCGCAGCTTCTAGATCCCCGTTGCTTTGAACCAACGCTTTTTTACATTCCATCATCCCCGAACCAGTACGTTCGCGCAGCTCTTTAACCATCGCCGCTGAAATCTTCATTACTTTTATCCTCTATTTATCACTTTATAAAATAACATCAAATAGCGTGCTGCAAATACGCCCTATTTTGAATTGACTCTTACTCGGTAGACGTTTCCGGATCTTTGGGTTCTTCGGGACTTGCAGTCAATTCAACAAATTCATCTTCTTCGACTTTAGCATCCACCACGTTCGACTTCCCCTCTAAAATCGCATTGGCAGCATTTTCAATATAGAGCTGAAGTGCACGAATAGAATCATCGTTCCCCGGAATCATATAATCTACGTCAGCTGGCGTGTTATTGGTATCGACAATACCGACGATAGGGATTCCCAGTTTTTTTGCTTCAAATATTGCATTTTTTTCGTACCCAACATCGGTTACGAATAACGCATCTGGAAGTTGAACCATTTCCTTAATACCACCAAGACTTCGCTCAAGTTTCCCCATTTCCCGCATCAACCCGAGCGCTTCTTTTTTGCTAAAACGTTGAGATAAAGAACCATCTGTTTCCATTGTTTCAAGTTCTTTCAGGCGATTTACGGACCGTTTAATGGTTTTATAGTTCGTCAACATTCCACCTAGCCAACGATAATTTACGTAGGGCATTCCACAACGGACAGATTGCTCGGCAATGATTTGTCGCGCCGCTTTCTTCGTCCCTACAAATAAGATATTGCCTTGATTAGCCGAAATTTGGGTAAGGTAAACCATTGCTTCATTAAACATTGGCAACGATTTTTCCAAATTGATGATATGAATCCGGCTCCGGGACCCGAATATATATGGGGCCATCTTCGGGTTCCAGTAACGAGTCTGATGACCAAAGTGCACGCCAGCCTCCAACATCTGGCGCATTGTGACAGCTGTCATAAAATTTTCTCCAAAAATTAGCGCCGCGCTTGCTAACGCTTTTAAAAAACAAAACGCGGCTTAGAATCCATAGTTAAAATCTAAAAGAATTTTTACAATAGATTCTATAGGGTTAGGCCTCCACATGCCCCACCCGGAAACCAACCTACAACAAATCATTTGCGGATATATTATTAACCGCAGACGATCTTTTCAGTTGACACCCAACCGAGTGTGACGACATGTGTGTGAATTAATTGCCAAAATGGGCGATGCTTTATACCATAAATAGAATTCTCCAACAATCCATCTACTAAAAAAAGCGGTTATCCATGAGTGTTTCGATAAAAACCCAGGCCGAAATAAAGAAAATGCAGCTTGCCGGACGGATGGCTGCCCAAGTATTAGACATGATCACACCCCATGTCGTTCCCGGTGTATCAACCGATGAACTTGATAAAATTTGTCACGACTATATTGTTAACGAACAAAAACTTATTCCTGCACCACTTAACTATAAAGGATTCCCGAAATCTATTTGTACATCAGTAAACCACCAGGTATGCCATGGCATACCTGGCAAAAAGAAGCTCAAAAATGGTGATATTCTGAATTTGGACGTCACGGTAATTAAGGACGGGTACCATGGAGATACCAGCAAAATGTTTGCGGTGGGTGAAGCATCTATTCTCGCCAAGCGGTTAATTAGAATTACCCAGGAGGCGATGTACATTGGCATTAATGAGGTGAAACCAGGAGCCCGTTTGGGCCAGATTGGGCATGCTATTCAACGATTTGCAGAATCCAAAGGATATTCCGTTGTACGTGAGTTTTGTGGCCATGGTATTGGTCGCGTATTTCATGAAGAACCCCAAGTTTTACATTACGGAAAACCCGATTCAGGTTTAGTACTGCAACCCGGGCTGATATTTACTATTGAACCGATGGTTAACGCTGGGAAAAGGCATGTAAAAGTCTTATCCGATGGTTGGACGGCGGTCACAAAAGATCGAAGTTTGTCAGCTCAGTGGGAACACACCATACTGGTTACGGATACTGGCTTCGAAATTCTTACTCTGCGCGAAGAAGAAAATGTCTCAAAATACGATATTACCCAATAGAATCGACTTGTTTGAATCGCCGAATCCGTTACTCGCATTCAAAACGACTCTACAACAAAACCAAAAACACCAATTCGATTCTTTTAAATCAGGCACACCCGTACTCGACCTACTTGTTGCTCGATCCGATCTTATCGATAGTTTATTGATTGAATGCTGGAAGAATTTTCTGAGTCCTTATGATTGCCAATTAGCTTTGGTTGCAACGGGCGGTTATGGACGCCGAGAATTGCACCCACATTCCGACGTCGATATTTTAATCCTTCTCGACGCACAAAACCCTGAAATCTACCAAAATGCATTCGAGAGATTTTTTACCTTCCTCTGGGATATAGGATTAAAAATCGGGCATGCGGTTTGTACCGTCGATGAGTGCGTCAAAGAAGCGGAACAGGATCAAGCAAACATGACGAGACTTCTAGAGAGTCGTCTTATTAGTGGGTCATCGAAGCTTTTTGATGACATGAAAGCTGGTACTGCTCCTGATCAGATATGGCCATCTGACAAATTCTTCAATGCCAAAAGAGCGGAACAAAAACTTCGATACGAAAAGTATCATGATACCGCTTATAACTTAGAACCGAATGTTAAAGAGGGACCAGGCGGCTTACGTGATATTCAGCTCATTGCCTGGGTCATTAAGAGGCACTACAACTCACCGACACTTTATGAATTAGTAAAACACGGATGTCTGACCAAATCCGAATATGCGGAATTTATGAAGAGTCAAAAATTTTTATGGAAAGTTAGATTTGCGTTACACGGCATTAGCAAGAATGTAGAAGATCGATTGCTGTTTGACCACCAAGTAGCAGTAGCCGAACTCCTCGGATACCGGGAAACCAAAGAAAACAAAGCTGTAGAAAATTTTATGCAGCATTATTTTCGTACAGTAACGCGGATAGAACGACTGAACGAAATGTTGCTGCAATTGTTTAAAGAGGTATTTTTAACAGAAAAAGAAGACTGTGAAGTCACGCCAATAAACCATCAATTTCAATCTTTATGTGATTATATTTATGTCACCCATGACAAGGTATTCTTGGAAAACCCATTAGCACTTTTTGAATTGTTTCTGTTGCTTCAACGCAATCCCCAACTAAAGGGAGTTCGGGCATCGACTATTCGTCTTATTCGACAATCCCGTCATCTCATTAACAAGGATTTCCGTAGTAATCGGGAAGCCAACCAACTGTTTATGGAATTATTAAGGCAGCCAGGCGGTGTCACCCACCAACTCCGCCGGATGAATCGGTATGGACTACTTGCGGCTTATTTCACCGATTTCGCACACATCGTCGGCCGCATGCAGTTTGATTTATTTCACGTCTACACCGTGGATGAGCATACGTTGTTTTTGGTCCAAAATTTATGTCAATTTGCTTCAGAGAAACAAAATGAAGAAACTCCCTTCTGCAAAACTATCTTTTTGTTGATACAAAAACCAGAACTACTGTATTTAGGAGGGTTGCTGCATGATATTGGCAAAGGTAGAGGAGGCGACCACTCTAAAATAGGTGAGGAAATCGCAATCGCTTTTTGTCAACAACATGACTTGCCAGCAACTGAAACCCAATTGGTCGCCTGGTTAGTTCGAAACCATCTCCTCATGTCAATGACTGCCCAACGAATGGATATCCAAGACCCTGGTGTCGTCCATGAATTTGCATTAAAAGTTGGAAATCAAGAATATCTGAATTATCTCTATCTATTAACTGTCGCCGATATTCGCGCGACCAGCCCAAAACTTTGGAACTCGTGGAAAGATTCGTTGCTCAAAGAACTATATTTGGAAACCCATCGAGCATTCCGCCGAGGTCTTGACAACCCACTTGAACAAGAAGAGAGAATACAACAATCTCAGCGAGAAGCCCGTGAGGCACTCAATCGACTGGGGCTACCCTCAAATGAAGTAAAGCGGGTATGGAGAACAATTAGTCAAGATTACTTTCAACGCCACTCTGCTGATGAAAGCGTTTGGCATACCATAGCGATTGCATCATGCAAGCAGTCTGACCTACCGTTAGTGTTGTTACGACCACAAAGTCAATATGGTACCGCTGAGGTATTTTTATACACAAAAGACGGCCCATTCATTTTTTCAAAAAGCACCGCTATTCTAGATCAGCTCGGACTAACCATATTAGATGCCCGCATTATTACTTCCAATAATGGCTATGTACTCAATAGCTATCAAATACTTGAGCAAACAGCTAGCCCCATAGAAGAAGTCGGTCGCAAACAAGACATTTGCAACAAGCTGCGTAACGGAATGAAAAATCCGGAGGAGAAACCAAATAATGCAGTTAGGAGGACTCCGCGTGTCATAAACCATTTCCCAATTCCTACAAAAATAATTTATCGCGACGATCCCCAAGATAGGCACACGATTCTGGAACTTTTTGCCACTGACCGACCAGGGTTATTATCTAAAATTGGACAAGCATTCGACAAAGTAGGAATTCGATTGGATCGCGCTAAAATAACCACAATCGGCAGCCGGGCGGAAGACATTTTTTACATCACGGACAAACAAAACAAATCTTTACAAACACATGAGACAAAAGAACTTTTGAGTGAGACTATTATGATAATTATTGGCAAAGACTAAGCCTGAATCCATAATTTCAATGCGGATAATATCGGGCAAAAACAAAGAGGGGATCAGCAAAGTATTTACCGTTTCCTAGCACAACGTCAGCAGGGCATCCGAACCTGCAATCGTGCAGAGTTCAAGCCCTAGGAAGGTCCGCCCTACAACCTAAATCGCGGTAAGATCACGCGACAAGGGGCTTTTTGGTACCATCCTTTGAGACAGCCACGAACGTGATTTTGGTTTCAAACATGATCCCTTTTTCCGCACCGGCGCCACGTTCTCCATAAACTTCGACCGAATAATCCAGCGATGTAGTACCAAGACGCGTTTTTTTGACTGCAAAACAAAGTATCTGGCCGCAAGCAATGTGATGTTTAAAAATCACATTATCCAGGGCAATAGTGACAAATCGATTACCAGGGAATTCGATATTTGCTGTGATATACGCAAATTCATCTATCCATTTCAGTAGGTAACCACCGAAAAGCGAACCATGATGATTCATATGTTCAGGCAGTACTAATTTGTGGTGATCCATCGCTATATTGATTCAGATTGCATAAAAACACGAAGTGTTGAATGAAAATTTCACTATAACATTAAAAATAAAAAATATTTTCTCCTTTACCCCCAAAAATAAAGCTTGAAAATACTCTAGTTCTGAAGAGCACTCATATCAGCGAACGCTTGTTTTGATCTGATCTTTAAGATAATTGCCAGACAACATTTAGCGCTTTTCTTAAGACATCACCTAACCCTTGATCACTCAAAAACTGTCATTATGAATTTTCCCAAGGGATTTCTCAAAGCCCGCATTTCTTCAACTCTGTTCTGTTCCACGTTTTTCGCCGCACCGTAACTCAAACCTCTCTGCTTTTGTTCTAGCACAGATTTATCGTGTTCATAGATACTCCACAATTTGTGTTCTGTTTGAACAAATCCGAAAATTATCATACCGTATACAATTCCTAATACAATGTTGTCTTGTTTTTTTGACGACATGTCCTCAATTACCTTTCATAATTGGAAATTTTTTGCTAGTTTCATTTCCCACCACTTGCGGCAGAAAAAAGCATTCGATGCCTTTGATACCTCGTAGCTTGCTATGGGATAGTTTATTTCTCGTCTTATCAAAACAATCATTTTATGGAAAGTTCATAAAATCCGCAGGACAAACTGTTCCCTACTTTTGAGGGGTTTGGACGATTAGAGTTTCTTTTACCCTGAAAATTTGGTTAAAAAAACCAACATCATTCCTTAATTATTTCAAATACTAGTCGGCATTCAGGTTATTGCTTTCGACAAGCTTGACCTGAAAGCGTAAGCAGATGATTATGTCTATTGTCATGGCTCTCTCTAAAAAGAAGGTCGTGAGAAATTAACGAATACAACCGTTTGCCAACACCTTGAGAACATTGTTAAAAGTCCCTGACTCAATCTTTCAACCTTTTACCTTTAAGATGCGTTAATAACGTATACCAATATCACTAATGAACCCAAATCTGGAAAATCTTCATACCTATCCTTTTGCTAAACTAGCCAAACTAAAAACCAAAGTTTCACCTGCTCCGGATAAGTCGCCCATTTTTCTTTCTCTGGGTGAACCAAAACATCCAATACCCGCTTTCATTACGGATTCAATTGTGACTCATGTTGGTGAATTGGCAAAATACCCAACTATCAAAGGGATTCCAGAATTACGCGTTTCAATCGCGGCCTGGTTGTGTAACCGATTCCGTTTACCATCGATTCAAATCGATATCGAAAAAAACGTACTTCCGGTCATGGGAACCCGCGAAGCCTTGTTTTCGATAGCCCAATGCACAATCGATCCAGCCTACAAACCATTGGTCATAATGCCCAATCCTTTTTATCAAATCTATGAAGGCGCTGCATTTTTAGCGGGAGCTGAACCTTACTACGTTGACTGTCCCCCGGAAAACGACTACCAACCCGATTTCAACGCGATCCCGGAAAATGTTTGGTCACGATGCCAACTCTTGTATCTTTGTTCGCCTGGCAACCCAACCGGTGCGGTAGTAGAAACCAAGACTTTAAAAAAATTGATTCATCTTGCCGACCGATATGACTTTATTATCGCCAGCGATGAATGTTATTCTGAAATCTATTTAAATGAAGAAACACCGCCATCTGGATTATTAGAGGCCGCATATTCACTGGGAAATGAGAAATTCCGGCGATGTATTGTTTTTAACAGTTTGTCAAAACGCTCTAATGCACCCGGATTGCGGTCAGGATTTGTTGCAGGAGATAGTGAGTTAATAGAACGATATTACCAATACCGAACTTACCATGGATGTGCAATGCCAATCCCTTTCCAGTACGCTAGCGTCGCCGCCTGGAATGATGAACCCCATGTATTGGCAAATCGGAATGCCTATCGTGAAAAATTTTCGGCGGTCATTGATATTCTCCGAGGAGTACTTGATTTTAAGGTGCCGACAGCTAGCTTTTTTCTTTGGCCGCAAACTCCGATTGAAGATGAAAAGTTTGCGCTCGAATTATTTGCAACGGAAAACGTTACGGTTTTGCCAGGCAGTTATCTATCCCGGGAACAGAAAGGCGTTAATCCGGGGCAAAACCATGTGCGGATCGCTTTGGTAGAACCCTTAAAGGACTGTGTAGAAGCTGCACACCGTATTAAAAGATTTGTTCAATCGTAACCATAATGAAACCTAGGTATTAATAATGTCACAATTGGAAACAATAATTAACGAAGCCTTTGAAAATCGAAATCAAATTTCGCCGAAAAACGTCAATTCTGAAATCAAAGAAGCAATAGCGGAATCATTGGCTCTTTTGAATAAAGGAACGCTCCGGGTTGCAGAAAAGCAAGACGATGGCTGGGTTGTCAATCAATGGTTGAAAAAAGCCGTTTTGCTTTCTTTTAGAACCTCGGAAAATCGGATAATGGAGGGAGGAGCCACCCGGTTTTACGATAAAGTCGAAACTCGGTTTTCCAACTATACACCCAAAGACTTCGAAGAAGCAGGAATCCGCGTTGTCCCCACCGCAAATGCGAGATACGGTACGTATATCGCTCCCAACGTCGTTTTGATGCCATCTTTCGTCAACATCGGTGCTTATGTCGACAGCGGCACCATGGTGGACACGTGGGTAACCGTGGGCTCATGCGCCCAAATAGGCAAAAACGTCCATCTATCTGGAGGTGTAGGAATCGGCGGAGTATTGGAACCCTTACAAGCTGGCCCCACCATTATCGAGGATAATTGTTTTATCGGCGCTCGGTCGGAAATTGTAGAGGGTGTCGTTGTCGAAGAAAACGCAGTGATTTCCATGGGCGTTTATATCGGCCAAAGCACCAAAATATACAATCGTATGACTGGTGAAGTCAGCTACGGCCGTATACCCGCAGGTTCTGTTGTGGTTTCCGGTAATCTGCCATCAAAAGATGGCAGTCATAGCCTTTATTGCGCCGTCATCATCAAACAGGTTGATGAAAGAACCCGCAGCAAGGTTGGATTAAATGAATTACTTCGCGATTAAATGTTTTAGTCAACCGTATACGGTGCTATTTAGTAAATCATGATTACTCTCTACGGCATTAAAACCTGTAGCACCGTCAGACAGGCTCGAAGATGGCTTGATGAACAAACCATTTCCTATGGTTTTCATGATTTTCGCGAAAACGGCTTAGATTTGCGATTGATCGATCACTTCGAACAAGCATTAGGCTGGGAATCCATGGTGAATCGTCGAAGTACCAGTTGGCGAAACCTCGAGGATAGCGAACGCAATGACTTATCAAAAGACAAAGCGAAAAAGCTCATGATGGAACACCCCACACTCATAAAACGTCCGATCCTCGACACCGGTAAAGAAATCATTATTGGGTTTACGACAGATAAATATCAATTTTTGATATGAGCAGATCCATTGATCTGGCCTTTGAGTTGATTAAACATCAATCGGTCTCCCCGGAGGATGCTGGGTGTATGGAAGTAATTGCAAGCTATTTGAAACCCTGCGGTTTCGAGGCTGAATGGCTCAATTTCGACGACACCAAAAATGTCTTGCTGCGACGTGGACGTCAAACACCTTTATTTGTCTTTTTAGGCCATACCGATGTTGTGCCATCAGGTCCTATCGACGCTTGGAACTCTCACCCCTTTAGACCGGAAATCCGCGAAGGATACCTTTATGGGCGAGGCGCCGCGGATATGAAAAGCAGTATCGCGGCGATGGTTGTCGCCTGCCAAGAATTTTTAAAGGAATATCCTAGCCCTCCTGGATCGATTGCTTTAATGCTTACCAGTGACGAAGAAGCTTTAGCGACTAACGGTATCGTAAAAGTCGTTGAAACGTTGCAAGCAAGATCTGAAAAAATCGATTGGTGTCTGGTCGGTGAACCGTCGAGCGAAATAGAGTTTGGCGATACAGTAAAGGTTGGTCGACGTGGCTCACTTTGCGGAACTCTGCAAATTTTCGGTACCCAGGGACATGTAGCGTATCCCCACCTAGCCGAAAACCCAATCCATCGAGTTGTACCCGCTCTGACAACCCTAGTCCAAGAAACTTGGGACGAGGGAAATGAATATTTTCCACCCACTAGTTTTCAGATTTCTAATATTAATGCGGGTACAGGTGCTGAAAATGTCATTCCTGGGGTTGTCAACATCTCGTTCAATCTGCGTTTTTCAACGGAACTTGACGAAAATACGATTAAGAACCGTGTTCACCGCATTCTGGACCAACACAATCTTAATTACGATATAGACTGGCGGTTATCAGGCAACCCTTTCTTTACTAAGCCCGGAAAGCTCACAGAAGCGGTGGTCGAGGCAACTCAACATGTAACCAATCTAAAACCAAAACTCTCAACAGGCGGCGGAACATCCGACGGCCGTTTTGTCGCTCCGACCGGTGCACAAATAGTAGAACTGGGTCCCTTGAACACTACTATTCATAAAGTCAATGAATGTATTGAAATCACTGACCTTGAAAAACTCACCTTGACCTACCAGAAAATTCTTGAGGTTTTGCTCATTAAATAGCGTATCTACCGTTTTTTTAAACTTGGATGATACTTTCTTCGTTTAAAATAGAAATCATGCACCCACACATTTGTACTATCGCGTCGCTACTGATTATTTCTTTCCTAAACATCGGTATACTCAGCAATGTCGAAGCGAATCAATTTAACAATAGCGACGCTGTCGCAAATGAAACCTTGCAAAGTAATCCACATAATCGTTCATATGCCAGACAAACACCCAGCCAGCAGCGCGCTGTTATTCAAAACCAACGAATCAAGCAGTCTCTCGCCCGTCGTGGTGGATTTTTGGTGTCTATAGGGAACATCACCCTGGGGGGCATACTTGGAATTTTAATCTTCGGTGGGGCTTTTGAAAACCTTAAAGCTATTGATTTCGGAGTATTGGGTTTGATTGGGTTTGTAGTTTATCAAATTAATGCTTGGCGAGTTTTAAAAAGGTAGCGCTTCCCTCAAAAACAACCCCTTTAAATCACATTTTTAGCAACTAAAATTGCGTTAAGACTTTAGCAGTAGGATTTAGCCCGCAGACAATCTAATTCATAAGGATTTGTGGCAGGAAGACAAGATACTAAATCATTCAATATGCCATTTATCCTAGCCGACTTACCACCTCAGCAACCCCATCCGTCAATGCCTTAAGATCCTTAGTATTGATAATAAAAGGCGGCATCAAATATATAAGCCGACCAAAAGGCCTCACCCAAACACCCTGCTCAACAAACAAAGGTTGCACGTATTTCAGATCTACCGTAGCCACCAGTTCGATCACGCCAATCGCACCCAGCACACGAACATCCATGACATGAGCAAGTCTTTTGCAAGGCTCCAACCCTTCGCGCAACCCCGCTTCTATGGTTAGCACACAATCTTGCCAGGGTGAATTAAGCAAAAGATTAATACTCGCCAAAGCAGTGGCGCAGGCAAGTGGATTGGCCATAAAAGTTGGGCCGTGCATGAATAGTCCTGGATTACCCTGGGAAATCGTACTACTTATGTTACTCGTTGCCAGAGTCGCAGCAAGAGTCATATAGCCCCCAGTTAGCGCCTTTCCGAGGCACAGAATATCTGGTGTAACATCCGCATGTTCACAAGCAAAGAGTTTACCTGTTCGGCCAAACCCTGTAGCAATTTCGTCGAAAATCAACAATACATTGTACTGATCGCATAATTCACGTAAACGGACGAGATAGTCGGCCGAATAAAAACGCATACCACCCGCCCCCTGCACAACAGGCTCCAGAATTACTGCGGCAACCTGGTCATTGTACTCCCCCAACGCTTCTATCATAGGTCGGATATCATTATTGCTGCAAGCTTCGCCAAACCGCGAGGTAGGTGACTCAACAAAATGTTGTTTCGGCAAAACATTAGCAAACAACGTATGCATTCCGTTAATTGGGTCGCACACCGACATAGCGCCGAAGGTATCGCCGTGATAACCGTGGCGAATTGTCACAAATCGCTGCTTCTGGGACAAACCCTTTCCAGCCCAAAACTGGATCGCCATCTTCATAGCCACCTCGACTGCCACCGATCCAGAGTCTGAAAAAAATACCGACTGTAAAGGTGTGGGGGTTATCGATACCAATTTTACGGCAAGGTCTATCGCTGGCCGATGGGTGAGCCCCCCGAACATGACATGAGCCATATCTCTAAGCTGCGCGTTCACGGCTTTATTAAGTACTGGGTGGTTATAGCCGTGGATAGCACACCACCAGGACGCCATGCCATCGATCAATTCACGACCATCCAGCAATTTGATCCGCACACCCTTCGCTGACTGCACGGCGTATATAGGTGAATCGTTGCCGATGGCGCTATAGGGATGCCATACGTGTTTGCTATCTGTGGTCAACTGGTTATTTCTTCTGGAATCAATTCGTGTGTCAGCTACCGATTATACCTCTGTATCGTGACCCAGTTTTCCGACTTTTTTTATGCCCATTCAAAACAATTATTATATGTTTTAACATGTTTTTTTGTTATATTGTGATTAACAGCGACTGGCTTGGGTATATCTGATTTTGGTTTGATGACCTTAACCCGTGCGTTGCAGACTAAGCCACTTCCTCGTTTTTAGCCACCTTATCTCAGATGAAATTGGTAAAACAGGTTAACTGGCTTTTTTCAAGAATTTTGGAGACTAACCATGAAGGAAATATTTCGAAATAATGTACTATTAGGGGTGTTATTTGTTCTCGTCTTGAGTGTCGCCTCGAATGCTTTTGCAGGTGGATGGAAAAAGAAATCCGATGGGCAATGGGGATGGGTGGGTGATACCTCCAGCAGTAAAAGTACCGGTTCAAGCGATAATGAAATAGCCGCAATAGCCCGAACCAGACAACAAATCAGCATGCTCGACGATTTATATAAAACAACTGTCGTTCTCGTTACCGAGCATTATGTTACAGACCCATCAATCCTCTCAGCAGCATCGGCGGCCAAAGCATTATTTGCCGCTATGTCCAAAAAAGGATGGCACGATGTCCGTCTCGTTGGATTTACCGATGAACTAGTAAATCCCAACGAAAATTCACCCAAAGATGAATTTGAACAAACGGCCAAGAAAAAATTATTGGGAGGAGCATCGACTCATGAACAGGTTGTTACTCAACAAGGCAAACAATATCTTCGAGTTGTTACACAAGTCCCGGTTGTTATGGAAAAATGCATAATGTGCCATGCAGCTTTTGAGGGAAAGAAGGGACCGATTGGTGGTTTATCGTATACCGTACCATTAATCAATTAATTTAGTTCAGCCGAGCACCAACACTTTATCATTGAATTAACGATACACCATCTGTATTAAGGGCTAGCTAACGGAGATGAAGGTGTAAAAGCTACTAACTATTAACCAACTTAAAGAAATGATCGATGCAGTTTTGGTGTCTTTCAATTTCGAAAACCCACTAATAGAAAAGGGTTAGCCGTGTTCTCGGCTAACCCTTTATTTTATTGGCGTCCCCAAGGGGGTTCGAACCCCTGTTACCGCCGTGAAAGAGACAATAGATAGTATATATATGTACATAGTTGTCTTTCTAATACCGTATTTTATCAACCACTTATATTTTTAAGTGCGTAGTTGTATTTGGTTGTGTAACCACGTAAATTACCTAAATTCTACCTAAATTTATGTTACCGCCTTGTACCAAGCACCATGTCGAGACTGGCCCGAGATTACCGACTAGAAACCCGTCAAGCCCGTATAAGGTTGTCTGTTCAACACGAACCATACTGGCGTCAAATCCATGAAGGTTTATTCATTGGCTATCGAAAAGGCATTAAATCGGGTAAGTGGATTTCAAGAAAAACCGTAGATGGGAAGTACATCAAAAAGTCGTTAGGTGTTGCTGACGACATTTCCGACGCGGATGGGGAGACGGTACTGAGCTACAAGCAGGCTCAAGATTTAGCTAAAAAATTCGATCAAGAAAACGTAAACACGATTAATAGATCGAGCTATACGATCCATCAAGCCGTGAATGACTATCTGTCTTGGCACAAGATCACTGGTAAAAGTTACAAGCGGACCCAGTTCACCGCAAAAGCCCATATTCTCAAGAAGTTTAAAGACAAGCCTGTATGCCAATTAACAACCCACCAAATCAATAAGTGGTTTCTCGGTTTAGTGAAAGACGGGAATTCTGAGCAAGTTAGAAAAAGCAAATCAAGTGCTAATCGAATTCTAACGGTTTTAAAGGCAGCGCTTAACTATGCGTGGAACCAAGGACGGGTTGAATCGCGTGATGCATGGGATCGAATCAAACCCTTTCGCGGTGTTGATGCGCCAAAAATACGCTACCTAACAGAAGATGAATGCCGACGATTAATAGACGCTTGTGAGATGGATTTCAAGCCACTTGTGCGAGCTGTTTTGATGACAGGTTGCCGGTATGGCGAATTGATCAGCGCTACCGTACAGGACTTCGACAGCAGCACCGGAATTTTAACAATACCGCAAGCAAAAAGCGGGAAGTCCCGACATATACCTTTAACGAAAAGCGGGCAGAAAGCGTTTAGCGGCTGGGTTGATGGAAAGCATTTTGACGAATTAATTTTTAAAAGATTGGATGGTACTCCATGGGGAAAATCGCACCAATCCAGAAGAATAAAAGAGGCATGCGAAATCGCTGGATTAAATCCGCCCTGCACTTTTCATAATTTGAGAGATGCCTATGCAAGTGTGATGGTAAAAAAAGGAGTTTCACTTCAGGTCGTATCAGAATTACTAGGACATTCTGACGTTAGAATGACACAACGACATTATGCGCACCTTCAACCGGGACATGTGGCTAATACTGTGCGAGATAACCTACCGGACTTTTAATTTATACCGATACCTACCTATTAGCAGGACTATTAATACTATGGCGAATACCTATTAACAGGGTATATCGCTTTGTCGAAAACGGTGGTTTAGGCGCTAAATACGGGGGTTTTAATCTAAAGTATAAAAAAACAACATTTTATTATTCGACTGATTGATGGCCGTGGTACAATAGTATTCACGGTTGTTTCTTACGCACACAATTTGTGTTTTAGTATTCAAAATAACCGGGACATAAAAAAACCCGGGAAACGTTCCAGCGTCCCCGGGTTTTTTAGAATATTAATTTTCATCTCACCTGCACCCGATGTTAGACAGATGCGATTTTTATTACAGCGACCAGACGTTAAGGTAGCTTACCGTTATTCTATGCAATGACGCATAACAACGCAAGTTATAATTTTACTGTTGTACTCGGCTATGCCCGGTACTGTACGGTAATATACTCCTGTAATCAAAACATACATCTCATGTCTTTGTCCGGTGTCCATCATTGGAGACCCAAATGGCTAGCATTATTTCTGTTGTACCTCACGCTGTTTACCCATTATCGAACGCATTTGAAGCTTTACAAATTTCTCGTGGCAAAGGCTACCAGGAGATTAATTCAAATCGTTTAAAAACTTATAAAGTAGGACGTAGACGATTTACGACTGGCGAATTCATCCTGGAGTACATCGAGGACCGAAAGAAAGAATCGGCTGCTACTGATGATGCCGCATAAGGAGATGGCGCAATGGGAAATTCAAAAGAAACGCTGGGGCATGCATCCCCAGCAGAATCATCTATCAAAACGCACGGTTCTGATTCTAACACGACTTCATCTCAGCGCCAGCGAATATTAAAACATCTCACTGAGATTGGCCCAGTCACCACACTCGAAGCCAGACAAGAGCTGGATGTGATGCACCCAGCCGCGCGCATCATGGAGCTGCGTCGACGAGGCCATGATATACAGGCTTATCGGTATGTTGACTGTACCGATAGAGGCAAATCGCACAGGGTACCACGTTACGTACTGATTAAGCAGGCCTAATAGCCATGCAGAGCTATTTTGCAACGCAGGGGCGTAATATTGTTTCCGGTGGATGGTTGCAATGCCTGTCCTGGGCATTAGAAAAATCGCTACAACATCCGGTAAGGATTCTCAAAGCTCGAGGCGGTGAAAGTACGGCCCGCGTGGTGGCTGAAGTTGATCGTGGCAACGTTCGATTGATCAGAGGCGGTAGGGTTATTGCAATTTCTCGCCTAACAAAAAAGCTCACATGCCAAGCCTGAAATTCAAGAGAAAGCATGGAGTAATCGGAATCCCGCGTGAAATGATTCGTTCACCTGCTTACCGTGATCTTTCGCTACCGTCGAGGTGCCTTATCGTTGAGTTGCAAGACGTTTGGAATCCAGGTCATATCTCGATTCATTTTTCTGTGAGGCGAGTATCAGAATCTTTAGGAGTGAGCATTTCCAGCGCATCAAGGTCGTTCCAAGAACTTCTATCACATGGGTTTATTAAATTGGCTCACGAATCCAATTGGGTAAACGGAAAAGCACGTGAGTGGCAATTAAATTGGCTGCCCATCAATGGTCTGGAGCCAACTGACGAGTGGAAGGGATGGCCCAAAGTACGCCATGGAAATTTAGATCAGAGTTCCACCAGAGGTACGGTCACTCACAAAACCGTTCCACCAGAGATACGGTCACCAAAAAACACAGTACGCCGTGAACGAAAAATCAATGAGTTACATTAACCGTTTTAGTAAAAACCGTTCCACCACAGGTACACCATTAATAAGCCATATGCCCGGCTACCTTCAGCGCTCAGTTTTAAGAGAGAAAAGGGTGCTAAGAGGCAGCGGGCAAAATTGGCAAAACCATTTTTCAAATCAACCGAGGCACCAACATGACAATGACAGCATCAATTTACGGACGAACAATCCGAATCAAACCGATTCAAACCAAAAGTGGCAAACCCATGACGGTTTGTAGTTTAGCCGTCACGTTATCGATTTCTAAATCTCAGGAACAACATACCGAGTGGATAAACATTGTGTCGTTTGGTGACGTTGCTGAGAATCTAGCGAAACTCGAAGACGGTGTTTTTATCAGCGCGTTTGGCCGAATGCAAATCAACCTTTGGACAAACCAAGAGGGTAGCGAAAAGAAATCGCTGCAATTGATCGCGGACAATATTCTAAGTGCGAAAACGTCACGGCCAGGTGGTGGGCGAAAGAAAAAGGAGTCTGGGAATAACCCTACGGAAAAACTTGGTGATTTCTACAACGATCCGGTGGAGTTTTGAATGAAGGCACAGTACAAATATGACGTATGGTGCTAAATGGCTTCGATAAAAAGAAATCGGGCACCGTTAGGTACATCGGCGTAGGTATTTTAAGTAAAAATGTGGACGGTTTGGACTGTTTGGATAGCTCTCCTATATCGCCTATAACGCGCGCGCAAAAGGCGGTTATGCCAGAACATAGTCCACAAGGTCCACAAGGTCCAGATTCGACCTCAAGTGACAAACAAATTTTGGCAGATGCGTATCGAAAAGCTAAATATTCTGAACACTAATTTGGGAGAAAAAAATGCACGAATATATGAAGAGGGTCCACAAAGTATTGGCCGATGGTCTTATTGATCACGAATCTTTAAATCATCTGCTTATCTCTCACGATAGCCACTGTGCAATTTACCGTGATGGGACGTGCAGTTGTGATCCGATCATAACAATTGAGACTGATAGCGGTAAGGCTCAAATATTGGCGGATGGATCGCTCAGCAATGAAGGTATTAATGAATGCAGGAGGCAAAAATGACTGATGAATTTGAAAAATTGAGAGCAGAAAAGCAACAGAAAAAATGGCAACGTTTCTTTGAAGAACTGGGCGATGTTGCGGTAAAAAATAATTTGCGCGGTGTAGAGCTGCTGTCGTGTTTGTCGCATTTAACTGGCGTACTTCTCGGGAATTATTCGGAACCGGAAGAGTCCCAACGAGACGTTGAGGACATGATTCAGGTTATTAGCCATGGGTACCGCGAAGGACTGCGAAGGAAAATAGAGAAGGAAGGGAGTGTTCATTAGGTAGGTCCAGCGGTGGACCTACCTCAAAAAAAAAAGTGGTGGTTTACATTAGGGCGGGTGGGTGACTGGACGCCAGGGACGGGGGTAAGTCGAAGCGGTGGGTATGTCTCAATTAATACCGGGTGGGGCATACCCTGGGTACACCAACTACATGTAGATAGTGACTTTGTATCACATCAAGTAAATAGTCGAGCCCTACCCTTGGAGAAAATAATAAAAAAAATATTCTTTGATGCCTTGATAAATAGATTAAAAACCAAGAGTTACTAATGTTCTCAATTAATTATTAAAAAGAAATAGTGGGAGTCGTCGAACGTTGGCTAAGGTATGGCTTGACGATCTGTAAGTTACTGAAAAGAAAGGTACTCCTGGGCTGAAACGTGCCGGGACTTCGAAGCGCTCTGTTTAAAAAAATTTTAGTTTTCAAGCCTTGTAATTAGACCGAAATGAACAATCCAATCAGTATGCTAAATCGAACGGTCGTCGGTCTCCAATCTG